>Ga0181579_10003917_pt1 | contig 11657 bp, 9 predicted proteins | sample 071ome_24_FD_132996 | JGI IMG/M metagenome (GOLD analysis project Ga0181579, IMG submission 132996) | Coastal salt marsh microbial communities from the Groves Creek Marsh, Skidaway Island, Georgia - 071402CT metaG (megahit assembly) | ecosystem: Environmental > Aquatic > Marine > Intertidal zone... | reverse complement strand
TTCCCGCACGATTACGCACGTTCGCGGGGTGGTTTTGGCATTATGGCGGTTTAGGCACACCTTCGGGAGAGGGGCGTATACTCCAGGAATAGCAGCAACTAGCAACGGCCTGCTATTGGGGGAGCATTGATTTCATTGATAAATTCGGACGAATAGCAGGAATAGCGGAAATAGCGGTTTCCAGTGTCACGGATTTTCGATTGAGTGATTCGCAATCAGCCCGGAGTTGGTGATCTCATCGACCTGGTAGCTACTTTAGCAACCATTAGCAGGCGTCTGCTAATTTGAAACCCGCAGGAATCCTAGAGAAATGGGCTCTATTAGCAGGATTAGCAGGTTTAGCAGCGTCAAGGGGTTGGAAATTCTGGGCTGGCAGAGTCGCAACATGCTTTGGCCGACATATTCAACCACCGAAGAATTGCGGGCGTCAAAGCGTTGCAATCTCCCGAGGCAACCGTGAGCGGGGGGAAGTGCTGGCGCAATGGATGGATGGGATCGCTAAACGGACCAGCACCAGTGGCCCCGAAAGATGAGATTGCAGATTTTTTTGCCACCATTCTGCCACCAAATCGATCTAACCGGCGGCATTATCAAAAAAATTGCCCCGTAACCTATTGATTACGGGGCAAGTTGAACAGGGAGGCTTCACGTCTGGGAGACGTAGGACCCGAGGGCCCTCAATCCAGGCGGGGGAGCCTGGAGATAATGTTGCGTCGCAACAATTATGGACGATACATAGGACCGCGCCCGGCGGATAACCATGCCCAAATTGGCAATTCCGCCATGCGATTTTTGCATGGCTCCGCGATTTGCAACCGAAACCGTCGAGGCAAGGACTTTAGAACGAGGTTTTCGCGACCTCTTGAATCAGAAAGTCGCGGAGCACGGTGATGCGCTTGGAATGGCGCATTTCCTCGGGATATACGAAATATGCCGGGGTTTGCGGGCCTTCGAGATCCGGCAGGACGCGCACCAAACGCTCGTCATTGGCCGCGAGATAATCCGGTAGCGCCGCGATGCCGACACCGCCGGTGACGGCGCGGAAGATGGCGTAATAATTGTTAACTTGCATGGTTGTGATGGGTTTGCGCCGCCGGCCACCCGCGATCAGGTCGCGCAGCCAGTTCACCTTGGGGAAGGGAGGATGCGGCGAGTCGCCGTAAATGACGATGCGATGATCGCTCAACTCCTCGATGCTTTCCGGCGTGCCGTTCGCGGCGAGATAGTCGGGGGAGGCATAGAGATGAAAGCGGATGGTGCGCAGGTGCCGCTGGATCAGATCGGGCTGTTTCGGCGGGGTTAGCCGCACCGCCACATCCGCCTGACGCATCGACAGGTCGAGCTCGTGATCATTGATCAGCAGGGTTACGGAAATCTCCGGATAGCGCTCCAGGAACCCGCCGATCCGCGCCACCAGCCAGGTCGAGCCGAAAGCCACCGTGGTGGTGATCCGCAGGGGGCCTTTGGGCACTTCGCGCCCCTCGCTGATCAACGCCTCGGTGCTGGCGAGTTTGGCGAAAACCTCATGCGCGGTCTGGTAAAGGATTTCACCTTGTTCGGTCAAAATCAGACCGCGGGCATGACGGTGGAAAAGCGGTGTGTTGATGCTTTCCTCAAGGTGGCTGATTTGTCTGCTAACGGCGGATTGGCTCAGATTCAGCGTCTCGCCGGCATGGGTAAAGCTTCCGGCTTCGGCGACGGCGTGAAAAACTCTGAGTTTGTCCCAGTCCATCGAAACGCTTTCGGTGTGGCACTTGAGAGGGCGATATCGCTCTCGGCGAAATCGGGCCTTGGTTGGCCGGTTGTGATCTGAGCTTCTTAAAGGTAGGACCACATTGTGCCTGAGTCGTGGTCCATCCGAAAGACCGGGCCCGTTGAATTCGCCATTAATCTGGTGGCGGGAGCGCGCGGAAACAAGGGAAGGGCGCGACTTGAAAACGCGTTTCGAGCATTTCGGTTGGCGTAACATCGTGGCGGACCCGAGCCGGCTCGGGACTTATGTCGATCTGTTCTGCGGGATTTCCGCCACCGGTTCGCGTAACAAGACGGACCGGCGTTTTCTGAGAATGGCCGCCGCCTGGATGTTGGCGCTGGACCCGGCTTCGCTGGCGATCCTGATAAATCGGTATACGTCGTTGCGGGAAACGCTCCAGGTGGATCTGGCCGAGCATCTGCGCCCGTTGATCGACGCGGTGCTTGAACAACAGCTAGCCCGCGGCCTTGATCCTGTTGAAACCCCCGGTCAGTTCCTGTTGCGGCGCGATGATCCCGATTTAGCCCGACGTCTGGCGGAGCGGTTTCCGTCACGTGCCGAGCGCCAACCCGGCGTTGGCGGCTGGAGGGAGGCGGCCTGTCCGCGTTGGAGCTGGACACCCGCCCGTCGAATGCGCATTGGCTATGTATGCTCCGACCTGACTTCCCATCCAGTCGGGCTCTCGCTCCGATCGCTACCATTGCGTCATGACAAGAGCCGGTTTCAGATATTTTTGTATGATCAAACAGTTGTGCCCGATCCGGTCGTGGCCGGTCCGATGCATCTTGGGGCGGATCACGCGCGCCTTTGTCATGACTTGTCGCCCGCCGAGTTGGAGAACCGGATCCGCGCCGACGGCATCGATGTCCTGGTGGACCTGAGCGGCGCGGTTATTGGGAGCGGCGATACCGTGTTTTCGCGCCCGGCGGCGCCGGTTCGTGTCTCCATGATCGGTTATCCCGGCTCCATGGGCACGCGGGTCGCGGACTATGCCATCGTCGATCGCGACGCGGTGCCCGGGCAATACAGGTCTGGTTACGGCGAGCGTTTGATCATCATGCCGAGAAGTTTCCTGCCCTTGGACGAGACTTTTGAGATTGGCGAGATCGGAGTCTCGCGCTCCGAGGCCGGGCTCCCGGAAGATGGGTTCGTGATGGCGGCGTTCAACCGAATGAACAAGGTGACATTGGAAACCGTGCGGATGTGGATCGCCTGCCTGCGGGCGCTGCCGCATGCGGTTCTGTGGATCGCGACCGATGACGAGGCGACAATCGCGTCGGCGGGGTCGCTTATGCAAAGGGCTGGGCTGGCCACGGACCGTCTGGTGGTCTCGCCACGGGTTTCGGTGCTTGAGCATGCGCGTCGTCACACCCTGGCGGATGTGAGTCTCGACCCGCTCGGCTACAATGGCGGCTATACGACCGCTCTGTCTCTGCGTTGCGGCGTGCCGGTGGTCAGTCGGCCTGGTCGATGTTTCGCGTGGCGCATGTCGGCGGGAATGCTGCGAGCCGCGGGGCTTGACGCTTGCGTGGTGGAGTCCGCCGCGGACTATCTGAAACAGGTGCGGCGCATCGCCGAGGATCCGGATCACGCGAGATCGCTTCGCGAGAAGCTCACGGCGAACAGGCTCCTTGAGGCACTCGGCACGCGGCGCTACGTGGCCGATTTGGAGCGGGCCTTCCTGGCGATCGCGGACCAAGAAAGCCGGGGCGCGGCGCGCCGCGATATCGTCATCAATGGTTAGCGCGCCGGTTTGCTCTATTCCGCCGCCGCGCGTTGATCTTCCTGGCTGGCAACGTATTTTTCGGCTTCCAGCGCCGCCATGCAGCCAAGGCCGGCCGCGGTAACCGCCTGGCGATAGACCTTGTCGACGCAATCCCCCGCCGCGAACAAGCCGGGCTTGTCGGTGCGGGTGGTGCCCGGCTCGACAAGGATATAGCCCTCGTCATCCATGGCCAGCTTGCCCTTGAAGGCCTCGGTCGCGGGTGTGTGGCCGATGGCGACGAAGAAGCCCTCGGCGGCGATATCGGTGACCTCGCCGGTTTTAACGTTCCGCACGCGCGCGCCCTCGACGCCGGCCATGGGGCCGTCGCCACCGAGAACCTCCTCGACGACGCTGTCCCAGACGACCTCGATCTTCTCGTGCCGGAACAGCCGGTCCTGCATGATCCGTTCGGCCCGCAGCTCGTCCCGGCGATGGATCAGGGTGACCTTGGAGGCGAGATTGGCGAGGTAGAGCGCTTCCTCGACGGCGGTATTGCCGCCACCGACCACGATGACCTCCTTGTTTCGAAAGAAAAACCCGTCGCAGGTGGCGCAGGCCGATACGCCCCGGCCGTTGAAGGTCTCCTCGCTTTCCAGGCCAAGCCAACGGGCCTGAGCGCCGGTGGCGATGATCACCGCGTCGGCGATATACGTGTCGCCGGTGTCCCCCTTCAGAACGAAAGGGCGCGTGGAAGTGTCGATATCCGTGATGATGTCATGGGCGATGCGGGTGCCCACGGCCTCGGCCTGTGCCTGCATCTGCTCCATCAGCCAGGGACCTTGGATGACATCCGCGAAGCCGGGATAGTTCTCCACATCGGTGGTGATCGTCATCTGCCCGCCGGGTTGCAGGCCCGCGACCAAGAGCGGGTTCATGTTCGCGCGCGCGGTATAGATGGCGGCGGTGAGACCGGCGGCGCCGGAACCGATAATCAAGATCTTCTCGCGATGCTCCGCCATCGGGGCCGTTCCTCCGGGGGTGAATTCGGAGTCAGAAGATAGTGCGCCTTCTCCGGGGCGACAACCGCGCTTTGTCGCCTTGTCCGAGGTTCCGCGTCGGCTGGTCGGCTTCACCGGCGCTTGACATGAGAGCGGGTTCGAAAGAGGTTCCGGCGAGCGCGGCCCCCGTGGGGTGGGCCGGCTAGAATGGGGTTTCCCTATGCCCGATTGGGTCGTGGTTTTATTGGCCGTTACCAATGTGGTGACCATTGTCGCGCTGTACCTGGCGACCCGCCGAATGCTCAAGCTGCGCCGACAGAAACGGCGCGCCTTCGCCTTCAAGCCGTATCCGATCCGGCAGGTGAAACTTGAGGAAGTTGATCCCTGTTTCGCGATGACCGAGCATGGTCCGGCGCCCGAATCGACCGTTGCCTTCATTGGCGGCGAGGGTGTGGTGGCCTCGCTGTCCGATCGGGAAACCTGGGTGATCGCCGGGCTGGCGAAATCGGCGGGTAAAATCTTCGAGTTCGGCACCTGCAGCGGAAAGACCGCGCATGTCATGGCGCTGAATGCTCCCGACGGCGCCGAAATCCATACCCTGACGATTCATCCCGACGATCTGGCGAGCCTGGAATTCGGAGCGTCCGACGATCGTCTGCACCGGGACGTCGCGGCGGACGAGGCGGCCTTCACCACCTTTTATTATGAGGGGCATCCGACGGAGTCGAAAATCCACCAGATCTTCTCGGACAGCAAGGCCTTCGACGACGCGCCGCTTAAGGGTTCCGTCGACTTGGTGTTCATCGACGGCGCGCATACACGGTCTTATGTCGAGAGCGACACGACCAAGGCCATGTCCATGCTGAGCGGTCACGGCGTGGTGCTCTGGCACGACTACAAGCCCGACGCGCCGGATGTTTTCAACTATCTGAATGATTTGGCCAGGGAATTGCCGCTGGTCCATATCAAGGACACCGATATCGTCATGTATCGCCGAGGCTGATCCGGTCATTCAGGAACTTGACCAGCCAGCGACCGACCCGTTCCTCGTCGGTTGTCTGCTCGAAACTGGCGAGCGCTCGGTCGGCCTGGCCTGGCGCATAGCGCTCGCGGCGCATCTCGTAGACAGATCCGAAACAATCTCGTGTCGCCTCTGGATGTGCCTGAATGCTGATCGCGTTCGGGCCGAGGCGCAGGATCGCGTTCGGACAAAAGGCGCTGCTCGCGAGGACCTCGGCGCCCGGCGGCAGCCGGGTAACCTGATCCATGTGCGAGGTCAGCATCGCGACCTCGCCGAGCGGCGGGGTCATCCAGTCATCGGCGCCGTTTACGGTGTATCGATGAACGCCGATCCCCCAGCCGACATCCGCCGCCCGCACCTCGCCACCCAATGCCTGGCAAAGCAGCTGGTGACCGAAGCAGATGCCGATCACGGGTTTGGTTCCCATGGCGCGCAGGCAGAAATCGGCGAGCGCCAGCATCCAAGGCTCGCGGTCGATGACGCTGGCCGGGCTGCCGGTGATCAGATAGCCGTCACAAGCATCGATCGCGTCGGGGAGTTCGCCTTCGATGGCTAGATAGACCTCGAAGTCGAAGCCATCATTGGAAGCCCGTCCAAGAAACCGTTTGAACCAGTCACCAGGCGCGCCATGCGCGGCGATGAAGTCGGGGGCGTAGAAACCGGCTTCGAACAGCCCGATCTTGGGTTTGTTCATGGATAGATCCTAGATGTTCGGGGCAAGGATACCCTCGCGCCTGAGTTGTTCAACCAGCAATGCCGCGACCCGCTCGGTTTCCCGCAAGGGCTCGGGAACCCAACTGTCGAAGCTTCCGTTGAAATCTCGCGCGAGACCCTTGGCTCGAACCGTGTCGAGAAACGCGGCGCGTCGTCGGGGCTCTCGTCCGAGGGGCAGGATGTGAACGGGTTTTCCGGTCGAGCAAGCTTCGGAAACCATGTTGATCGAATCGGCGGTAACGACGATCGCGTCCGCGAGGCCCAGAAACCCGAAATACGGATTTGGGCCGTCTCCGGTCCAGACAATCGTGTCGCGACGCCCGAGGAGTGGCGCGAGGGCCGCCATCAGCGGCTCGCCGGTGCGTCTTGACGTTGTGATCATCAGGCCGGTTTCCGCTTGATTCAGTAAATCCAGCAGACCCGCGACCACGCGGTCCGCCATCGTCGTGTCGACCTTGTACTGCTGGGTGTCGCCGCCCAAATTGACCGCGACACGGAAGCGGGGGAGGTGTGTGGCTTGGTCCGCGAACTTGGCGGCTTCGCTGGACAAAAAGCTATCATTGACGCGGTTGAGGGAGCCGATGGTGGTGATGACGTTCGGGCCGCGGGTTGGGTCGTGTTCCGGAACGACGAGGGTGTCGAAAAGTGACGACGGGACCCGAGGGTCCTGAATCTGGATTGTGTGGACCGTTCCGCCGGATTGCCGCTTGAGAGCGATACTGGCCCCAGCGTGGCGACGCCCACAGGTGATCGAGAGCGCTGGAAAGGGTGGGGCAAGCGAGTCTCCGCCCGCCGTCGGGGGAAATCCCGGCAGCGCGCCGAGCCTTGGCGACAGGCGCAGCGGGCCGCTGGGACGGATTGATTTTATGGTCGGGACTAGGCCCATGGCGTCGGCGAGGCCGACCGCTTGGGCTTCCATGCCGGCGGTGCCGTCGGAAAGAATCCAGCAGTCTGGCGCGGGGTCGGACATGTCTTGGCCTGCCAAATCGCGGGTCTGAGTCGCGGGTCGCGCCGCGTCGCGTGGAACCAGCTCACCCTAAAGGAATCGTACGATTATAACAACTTCGCGCAACATTCTTGCGTCACCGTGCCGCGCGCTCGTATATTCCCGGCGGTCGTCGAACATCCAACGACGACGAAGGAAGGACCATCACGATGCAACGCGTCAAGCTCGACCGGATCGATAGAAGAATCCTGCGGGACCTGCAAGACAACGGTCGAATGACAAACGTTGATCTGGCCAACCGGGTCGGCATATCAGCGCCGCCGTGTCTGCGGCGGGTGCGGGCGCTGGAGCAGGCGGACTTCATTCGCGGCTACCACGCCGACGTCAATCCCGAGCCTCTGGGCTTCACCGTGACGATTTTCGCCTTCGTCGGTCTGTCCAGCCAGGCCGAAGCGGATCTCGTCGCCTTCGAGGAGATGGTCGGCGACTGGCCCGAGGTACGGGAATGCCACATGCTTTCCGGTGAGACCGATTTCCTCCTTAAGATCGTCGCCAAGGACTGGGATTCCTTTCAGAAGTTCCTCACGACTCGTCTAACCCCGGCGCCAAACGTCTCGAACGTTAAAACCGCGCTGGCGTTCCGCACCAAGAAACAGCTCCCCGGCGTCCCCATCGACGACCGAGTCGAGGATGACGACGAACAAGTGTAACGGGCGTAAGTCCAACGCGTTTCAAGCATTGTCGGGCCGTTGTCCTTGCCTTTAGAGCGGAACCATTTCCAATGATTCCGCGAACCGGTTCTTGGCTCACTCCTTTATCGCCACGATCTGCGCCGGCATGCCGGGGCGGAGTGACAGTTGCGGATTGCCGATGGGGCCGTCCGAGGTGAAGAAGTCGGAATACTGAAACCCGTAAACCCGGCTGCCGAAAGTGTCGTAAACGGCGCCCGCCCAGGTGCTGTAGTAGGGGTTGGTTTTCTGCACGCCGCCGAATAGCTTGCTCGCGTCCGCCGACCATTGGCTGCTTGTCATGGTGCCGTAGGTGGTCGCCGGCGCCGTTCCGGCGGGGCTCGGCTCGGTGCTGTTCACGAAGCCGCTGGCGAGGCCCACGAGCGTGTCGCGCACCACCGCCGAGAAGACATCGTTCGCCCCGTTGCTTTCAACCTCCGTCGAGCCGCAAGCGGGATTGTCGACCGAGTAGTTAAGCACCGCCGTGTAGATCGCCTCCGAGAACGCCTTCGGCGAGACACCGGCGGTGTAGCAATTTGATTTCGCGCCAATGCTTCCCTTACACGTGGCGGGCGGGTTGGCGACCGGGGTCCATCCCTTGATGGTGAAGGCGCCGGCGGCGGAAGCGTTGCCGGTGATGGTCAAGGCCTTGCTTGTCGCGTCATAGGTGACGTCGGCGGTGTAGGATTGCGTCGCGAAGGCCTTGCCCGCGTTCCCGGCGCAAATCGTTGATTTCGTGTCCGGTGTCGTGGCGCTATAGGCGTTGCTTATGGAAATCGCGGTTGTCGGGGTTCCCGATGCCGAGAAGGCGGCCCCGAGGTAACCGGAGAGGCTTGGATAGTCCTTCAAGGTCGCGCCGGCATTCGCGGGACTATTGGCCCGCACGAACTTGCCGCCGGATGACACGAAGGCTGATTTCGCCGTCGTCTTCAGATTCCCCAGCGCGGTCTTGAAGCCGGAGAGTGTCGCGCCGCTTTTGGTAATCTCGCCATAGGAAAGTGCGCCCTGATTGATCGACAACGGGATCGAGTAGAGATTGATATAGGTGATGTCGTAGACACCGCCCAGCTCGGCGAATTGCCAGCGGGTCTTGTAGTTGCAATCCCCGGTGGAAACCGGCGAGGGGGCTTGCTGATTGCTTGGCGAAATCGCGACGCAGGTCGGGTTCTGGCCGCCGGTCGAGACCTGAAGGCCAGTTTCGGAGAAATATAGGTTCCCTCCAAGACTAAGCGAGGACGCGTACAGGACGGCGTTGTCCAGGTCCGACAGTTTCATCGAGGTATGATTGGGGAAAGCGGTCATCTGTCCGACCGTCGAACCGCTGGTCGGAACATACTTGAAGCCCCCCGAGGAAGTGCTCCCGGGAAAGAAGGTAACGTAGGGGTCGCTAAGCGATGTGTTGTTGTTCAAAAGGCTTACCCAATACGGGCTCGACGCGAGGCCCCAGCCTCGATACGGCGTCAAGGAACCCGTGGGCACGCCCGGGGACGTTGTCGCGATATCCACCGTGCCGGGAGAAAGGGTCGCCGTCACCGCGCCGTTGGCGGCGGCGGTCGGCGTCGTGGGCGTGCCCGCGCCGAGCGGTGAGCCGCCGGTGAATGTCAGCATCGGCGCCGACAGCGCGAAGCCCGAGCCCGAGGCCGCGGTCAGCGCGGTTCCGGCGAGGGCCGATGCGCGCCATCGCGGGACACCACCAGCGTCATAGCCGTGGATCGCGATCACGGCGGTATCTCCGCCGGCGCCGGTCTGGGCCTCCAAGAAGTAGCCGCGCGCGCCGCTTACCAGAGGCGCGGACGTTGTGTACCAGCCGGTCCCGGCGCCGCCGCTTGGCGCCTTGAAGGGCGCGGTATTGCCGTTCTGGGCATGACGGGTGATCGGGATCGTCTTGGCGGACTGGCCGGCTGTGACCGGGCGGCTGTTCCAGGTCAATTCACCCTTGGCCGCGGATTCGAAGGTTAGCCTAATGTTCGCGGCGATGGTTTTCATGCGTGGCGCCCCGTTTCCGGACGCGCCGGTGGTGAAGGCGCTCGCGGTTCCGAAATAGCCGCCGGCGGCCTGATCCCAGGTCGCGTTCAGCATGTACCAAAGCGGTTTACCGTCCGTCCCATAGGTCAGCGCCGCGCCGAAAATACTGTTCTGGCTCTTGCTCGACGGATCCCGCGCGAGGGTGAGGAAGTTTCCGGTGCCGGCGTCCCAAAGGCCGTTCTCGGGGGCGTTGGAACCGGTCACCAGACCGCATTTAATCGTGTTCGATGTAACCACGACGTTGAACGGAGCGCCGGTTGGCGAGGCGTCCGAACAGGCGCCGCTCCCGCTGGCCAGCACGATCCCGGTGGCGACGCCGGGGGTCATTGTCACGGTCTCGCCGTTCTGTCCGTAGGGCAGGCCCAGATCTGTGGCCGCGCCGCCAGGTCGCCGACCAGGCAGGCATTCGCGCCGGCGGTCAGGCTGGTCAGCCCGGAACCCGCCGCCGAGACGGTGAAATACGGGTTGCCCAGGGTAAGCGCGCAGGTTTGTCGGGCGCCCTTGGTGATCGAGACCGTCGTCGAACGAGCGCCGACGCCCGGCTCGATGGACCCGCAGGTACCGGTCGCGGTTTTCAGAAAAGAGCCGTTCGCCGGCGTGACCGTGAAACTCGCCGTTCCGATCGCGAGGTTGTCGTATTCACAAGCACTGGTTTGGCTGATGTCGCATTTCGGCTGGCCATCGACGGCAATGGTCGCCGCGGCATTGGCGGTCACCTTGAGGGAATTCTCGATGCCCTTGATACTGCAGTCGAGAGACCCCGACGCGGGGATCGTCATCGGAACCGCCGCGGCGCTCGCGCCGGCGCATAGCCCGGTCCCCCGCAACCCGATGGTTCCCGCCGCCTCGCCGAACTGAAGTGTTCCCTGGCCCGACCCGCTGAAGGTGATGTCGCAGGAGTTCGACGGCGCCAGAACGCAAGGGACTTGCGGATAGTTCGTGCCGTTCAAGTTCAAAAAGACATTTGTCGGCACCAGCCCCGTCGCGGTCACCGTCAGCGTCCGGTCCGCCGCCTGGGCGTCGCCCGACAACAGGAGGAACCGCGCCAATACCCCCAGCCATGGTGACATCTTCATCGCGCGACGCTCCTTGCAGCACCCATCATATTCGATGGAGCATTTTGCGGGTTTGATCACGTCATCGTCACGAAAAATCGAGTGATGATGTAAATTTTGGATCGTGTACTGATGTCGTTATTCGGGACGGTTTATAAGTTCAAAGGATGGTGACAGTTGTTGGCGGGCAGCGCCTCCCGGGGGCTAGGCAAAACCCAATTAGTGGACTGTTGAGCCCGGTGGCTCTTCTTGGTGATGATTATATATCCATGTCGGACCAAACTGGAGATTGCGGTCGACGATGTCGAACGGGTGGACGTATGTGTTAGACCGATGACCATGTTGGAGCGGAGACGATCGTGAAGATTGAGCGCGCCGAGGTGCGGGGGGACGGTTGATCAGAACCTCGACCCTCTAATTACAAATAAAGAGGGTAATGTGGGATATCAATGATTTGGAGATCGTTGCGTAAAATCCTTGGAGAAGTTTCGCGAGGATTTAGCGTGGCCGCTTGATGTCGGATGTCAGTCGATCAACGGACATGGATGGTGAAACTCTGTTGGTCTGCTTAGTGCCAATAACGGACTTCTGTGAAGCGGCTATGATCATTTATTTTCGACGCTCAACGAACGTCGGACAAAAAATCCATCAACAAAGCAGCACAGGATTCCGGGTGTGACGTAATCAAAAAATGGCTTGCGCCCTCGACGAC
>Ga0181579_10003916_pt1 | contig 11659 bp, 10 predicted proteins | sample 071ome_24_FD_132996 | JGI IMG/M metagenome (GOLD analysis project Ga0181579, IMG submission 132996) | Coastal salt marsh microbial communities from the Groves Creek Marsh, Skidaway Island, Georgia - 071402CT metaG (megahit assembly) | ecosystem: Environmental > Aquatic > Marine > Intertidal... | reverse complement strand
GCGTGCCTCTTCCGGCCTACGATTATTGTCGGATGGCGGTCCTGCGGACCTTATCCGACCTACAATTCTTGCCGACTATTGTCGGATGGCGGTCCTGCGGACCTTATCCGACCTGCAATTCTTGCCGGATGCGGGCTTCGCTCTTATCCGGCCTACCTTCCGAAATCATTATTGTGGATGCGCTGTTTACGCTTTATCCCTTTATCGGTTTATCCCTTTATCGGTTTATCCCTTTATCGAATCACTTGGCCAAAAAATCCATCGCCGCCTGTACTCCACCCTTCTTGAAAGGAACCTGCGCAATTTCCAATCCCATTTCCACCCCGCCCAGCGTCCCGATGAGCGACAGGTCGTTGAAGTCGCCGATGTGGCCGATACGAAACACCTTGCCCTTCACCTTGCCGAGGCCGGTGCCGAGAGACATGTTGAACTTGTCCAGGATGATGCCGCGCAGCGCGTCGGCGTCATGGTCGCCCGGCATCAGCACCGCGGTGGTGGAATTCGAATACGCCTTGTCATCGAGACACAGGTTCTCGAGCTGCCAGGCGTCGAGCGCCGCGCGCGTCGCTTTCGCGAAACGCCTGTGGCGGGCGAAGACATTGTCGAGACCTTCTTCCGCCAGCATGTCCAGGGCCTCGTCCAGGCCGTACAGCAAATTGGTGGCTGGCGTGTACGGGAAGTAGCCGCGCGCGTTGTTGGCCAGCATCTCGTCCCAGCGCCAGTAGGAATGATGGGCGATGGATTCTTTCGAAGCGGCCAGCGCCTTCTCGCTCACCGCGTTGAAACACAATCCCGGCGGCAGCATCAGGCCCTTCTGCGAGGCGCTGACGCACACGTCCACGCCCCACTCGTCGAAACGGAAATCGGAACAGGCCAGCGACGATACCGCGTCCACCATGTACAGCGCCGGGTGACCGGCGGCGTCGATGGCCTTGCGTATGCCTTTTATATCGCTGTTGATGCCGGTGGAGGTTTCCGTGTGCACGGCGCACACCGCCTTGATGGCCTTGCCGGAATCGGCTTTGAGCTTTTCCTCAACGGCATCCAGGTCGACCCCGTGGCGCCAGTCACCCGGCACGAAGTCCACAGCCAGGCCCAGCTTCACCGCCACGTTCTTCCACAGGGTGGCGAAGTGGCCGGTCTCGAAGGCCAGCACCTTGTCGCCGGGCGACAGGGTGTTGAGCAGGGACGATTCCCAACCGCCGGTGCCGGACGCCGGGTAGATGATCACGGGCTGTTTGGTCTTGAAGACCTGGCGCAGCTTTTCCTGCACACGGTTGGCGAGCAGCGGAAACTCCGGGCCGCGGTGATCGATTACGGGCTGCGCCATGGCGCGCAGCACACGGTCCGGCACGTTGGACGGACCGGGGATCTGCAGGAAGTGCCTGCCGGGTTGGTATGTACTATTTGGCATAAATGGTTTTGTCGGATGGCGGCCCTTCGGACCCTATCCGACCTACATCCTTCGTTACTTCAGGTCGGAATAATCGGTGGCGCTCATGTAAAACACCTCCGGACGCATCAGCGGCACATTGTACTTGGTGCGCAGGGCTTCCCAGGCCGGGTCGGCGGCGAAATCACGCCACACCTGGTCGCGATGGGCCAGATCGCGGTACGCCAGCATCCAGATCAGGGTGTTGGGGCGCGCATTGTCCTGCCAGACCCCGATCACGTCGGCGCCGTGCTTCTCGAAGATGGCCACTTCCTCTTCACGGAAGCGCTGGTGCAGTTCATCGATGCCGCCTTCGAAATCGCCCTGGCCGGCGCGCTCCGGGTCGGCGGTGTACATGCGCAGTTCGAAACAGCGGGCATTGGCGTCGACGTTGGCGGAAAACCCGGCGGACAACTGCCCGGCCGGACCGCAGGGCGGTATCGCCGGCGCCTGCGCGCTGGCGGAAAGGCTGGTCAGGGCGGCAGCAGCCAGGATGGCGACGCCGGTAATGCTTTTAATGATGTTGGTTTTCATTGTTGTTCCCTTCATGGTTATCGTGTCGGCAGACCGCCTGCCTTATTCGTTGATCCTTTCTCGTCAGCAATGTCGGATGCGGGCTTCGCCCTTATCCGACCTACTCATACCTCTACATAGATGTTCGCGTTTCCGCGACCTCGACCAGCCGGCAATAATGCCAGGGTTCGTCCGCGGGGGTCCACGCGCCGCTGGCGTAGGCCGCGCAGCTCTGCGGTATGGCCAGCGGGTATTCTTCCAGCGGATCCATGGTGAGGTCGTAGAACTCGCAGGCATCCGTGTTCACGCCGCCGATGCAGACAATCTTGTGCGTGGCGTTGCGCGCACCGAAGTGCAGCGTGCCGCCGGTCATCAGGTTGGACGTTTCGGTGAGCAGGTAGCCGGCATCGGGATCGCGCACGTGTTCCGCCTCGCTGTGCAGGATCGGTGTCAGCGACACCGCATCCAGCGCCAGCATGCCGGTGCCGTCACCGTTGGACACTTCGCCGGGGGTGGCCACGCCGGCCAGCGACAGCGAAGTCGGGAACAGGTCGGCCGCGCTGGCAAATTCCTCGCTGCGCCCGGCGGCGATGCCCGGACCGCGCACGATCATCGGCACGCGCACGCCGCTTTCATAGGCGGTGCCCTTGCCGCGGCCGTCGCGGGTGATGTACATGTTGTCGATGAAGTCCAGATTGGGACGCTGGTACATGGGGGTGCCGTTGTCACCGATGTAAATGACGACGGTGTTGTCATCGACCGCATCGACGGCCTCTAAAAGCTTGCCGACCACGGTGTCGAGCGCGTTGGTCATGGCGCGCATCTGCGTTTCGCCGGAACAGGTGCCGTAGTCCTGGGTGCCGTAGTTGGCGCCGCAGGCCTCGATCTGCGCCCGGGTTTCCGTGTTCAGGGTATCGGGGTTCGGCACCGCCATCTGCGTGGGCGCCGAAGCACGCGTGGCATGGGACAGATTGAAGGCCACCCAGGCGAACCAGGGTTTGTCGGGATCGGCTGCTTCGTTGGCTTCTATCCACTCGATGGCATCGGCGATTTTGACGACGGGCGCGAAGGTGGTCGGCGCGATGCCGGGCAACGATTTCGTTGGCGGTATTTCGGTGCGCCACTCGCCGGCCGGCGTGCTGTCGTCCTGGATCTCGTAATCGTAGTCCCAGAACGTGTTCAGCGCGGCGTGCATGTTGCCCTTGAACAGGTCGAAGCCGGCTTCCTTGGGTTTCATGCCCGGATAGCTGACGTCCTGCCCGGGCAGGCCGGCCATGTGCCACTTGCCGAACACGGCGGTGGCGTACCCGCCCTGCTCTTTCAGCATCTTCACGAAGGACGTATGGTTCTGCGACAGGGCGTCGGCATACGTGAACACGTGCGTGGCGGAATACAGGCCGGTAAGGATGGAGGCGCGGGTGGGCGAACAGAACGGGTGCGCCCACACGTTGGTGAACACCATGCCCTCCTGCGCGAAGGTGTCGAGCACCGGTGTCGAGGCGGGGCTGCCGGCGATGGCGGAATAATTCGGGTGGTTCCAGCCGTTGGGACCGTACTGTCCGACAAGATCGTCGATCATGCCCGGCGCCATGCCGGTGGTGACGTCGAGGCCGACGTCGTCGGAAATGATGAGCAGGATATTCGGTGGCGGCGCCTGCACGACCTCGACGGACTCCATGGCGGCCTCATCCTGCCCTGAGCAGGCGGCCAGCAGCAGCATGGCAGGCGTCAGCAAGGTGAACGGTCGCGGCATGGGGGAGCCCCTCTTATTATCAGGCACAGCAGGAGGGGCAGTATATGAAGCCCGCTGTCCGGTGTACAGGCCGGACCCTGCCGCCTATACTCCGGCCATCAACTTCCCGCCAGAGGAATCCACCATGACCCGACTGCTGCTCTGTTTCACCCTTTTCCTGGGTGTTGCCGCCACCGCCCAGCCCGAAGGCGCGCCCAACCAGAATCCCGAGCAAAACTATACGCGAGATGCCAACTGGGCCCATAACGACGGCAACTGGAACGGCAACACGTCCTGGGTCACCACGGACGGCAAGGGGCATGTCTATGTGCTCACCCGCGCCAAACCCTACGTGCGCATCTACACCACCGGCGGCGACTTCGTGCAGTCCTGGAGCGGCCAGGAGGAGATCGGCAGCGCCCACAGCATCACCATCGATGCCCAAGGCAATGCCTGGATCAGCGACTCGGCGCGCCATGTCATCCGCAAGTACGATGGCGACGGCAACCTGCTCATGACCCTGGGCACGCCAGATGCACCCGGCGACAACGACACGCGTGATCATTTCAACCAGCCCAACCACGTTTTCATACATGCAGACGGCGACATCTATGTCTCGGACGGCTACGTGAATTCCCGTATCGTGCATTTCGCGCCAGACGGCACCTTCAAACGCATCATCGGCGGCAAGGGCGGCCCGCGCGACGGCGAGTTCCAGGCCGTGCATGGCGTGGCGGTGGCGGACGATGGCCGCATCATCACCAACGACAGCGAGAACTTCCGCATGAACGTATTCGACAGGGACGGCAACTTCCTCGAAGCCTGGCCTTACGTGTCGCGGGGCGGCATCGAGATCGTCAACGACCGGATCTATGTCAGTGACGTGAACGAAGGCGAGGTAAACATCCTGACGCTGGATGGCGAGCTGATCGATACCGCGTACGCACCGCGGGCACACGGACTGGGCGTCGACACCGACGGGACCATCTATACGTCGGGGGCATCGAGGATGACGGTTTGGAAGTTAACGCCGAAGGAATAGATCCAGGATTAAGGGGTAAAGCGTAAATAAACACGTTGACTGGAAAATTTACGCTTTATCCCTTTATCGGTTTATCGTCATTTCATAAGAGCCAGCAGCTCTTCGGTCTTCTGCTCCATCAAACGTTTATCCCCCCTCGACTCCACATTCAGACGGATGACCGGCTCGGTGTTGGACATGCGCAGGTTGAAGCGCCAGTCGGGGAAACTGACGCTGACGCCGTCGGTGTGGTCCACATCCACGGCATCTTTCTTGTACTTATCCAGCACCTTGGCGATAACCGCCTTGGCATCCCCGACCTCGCGATTGATCTCGCCGCTGGCGGGATACCGCGCGATGCATTCCTCGACGAGCGCCGACAACGGCTTGCCGGTTTCGCACATGATCTCCAGCACCAGCAACCAGGGCACCATGCCACTGTCGCAGTAGTAGAAATCACGGAAGTAATGATGCGCGCTCATCTCGCCGCCGTAGACGGCATCCACTTCACGCATCTTTTCCTTGATGAAGGCGTGGCCGGACTTGGACTGCACCGCCTCGCCACCGTTGGCCGCGACCACGGCCTGCGTATTCCAGACCAGGCGGGGGTCATGGATGATCCTGCTGCCCGGATGTTTTTTCAGGAAGCTCTCGGCCAGCAGGCCGACGATGTAGTAACCCTCGACAAAACCGCCCTTCTCGTCGAAGAAGAAGCAGCGGTCGAAATCGCCGTCCCAGGCGATAGCCACATCGGCGCCCGCTTCCAGCAACCTGTCCCTGGTTGGCTGGCGGGTCTCCGGCAGCAGCGGATTGGGAATGCCGTTGGGGAAATTGCCGTCAGGCTCGTGGAACATCTTGATGAACTCGAACGGCAGGTGCGCCTGCAGCAAATCGATCACCGGTCCTGCGCCGCCGTTGCCGGCATTGCACACTACCTTGAGCGGCTTGAGTTTGTTCACGTCGATATAGGACAACAGGTGCTTGATGTAGTCCTTCTTCACATCCACCAGGGTGTTGCTGCCCCTGTGCGCGGCCATATCGAATTCGTTTTGTTCCGCCAGCTTGCGGATATCCTCCAGACCGGTATCAGCGCTGACGGGTTTGGAGTTTTCACGGACGAACTTGATGCCGTTGTAATCCTTCGGGTTGTGGCTGGCCGTGACACAGATGCCGCCGCCAACGCCGAGGAAGCTGGTGGCGAAATAGATTTCCTCGGTGCCGCACTGGCCGATGTTCTGCACATCGACGCCGGAATCGGTGAGACCGCGGGACAGCGCTGCGCACAGCGACTTGCTGCTCAGGCGGATGTCGTAACCTACGACGACTTCTTTCGGCTGGATGAAGGCAGCGTAGGCCTGGCCGATACGATAGGCGATGTCCTCGTTGAGCTGGTCGGGGATGCGACCGCGCACGTCATAGGCTTTGAAACAGGTGATTTCCTGCAATTCAGCACTCCTTGTAGTTACTTCTTTGACATTTTCCATGTCGGATGGCGGCCCTTCTGGCCTTACCCGACCTACAGCAGGTTCAATAAAGGCTGTTTTCGAAATAGAACTGCGTGGCTTCCATGAAGCCGGGCACCGACCCGCAATCGAAGCGGCGCCCCTTGAATTTGTAGCCCAGCACACCCTTGCCTTTCGTCGCCTGGGTCAGGAGAGCATCGGTGATCTGCACTTCGTTGTTGCGACCGGGGGGCGTCTCGCGAATGATGTCGAAGATGTCCGGCGTGAGAAGGTAGCGGCCGATGATGGCGAGATTGGAAGGCGCATCCTTCGGCTCGGGTTTTTCCACCATATCGGATATCCTTATCAGGCCCGGCTCGATTTCATCGCCGGCGATGACGCCATACCTGTTGGTTTCATCCTTCGGCACCTCCTCGATGGCGACGATGCTGCACCGGTGCTTCTTGTACAGTTCCACCATCTGCGACAGTACGCCCTGCTCCGGCGAGTAGCAGAGATCGTCGGCGAGCACGACGGCGAAGGGCTGGTCACCGATCAGGGTCTCGCCGGTGAGGATGGCATGGCCAAGCCCCCTCATTTCGATCTGGCGCGTGTAGGAGAAGGCGCAGGCATCGATAATGCGGCGGATGCCGTCCAGGTGCGCTTCCTTGTCACTGCCGGCGATCTGGTGTTCCAGCTCGTAGTTCTTGTCGAAATGGTCCTCCAGCGCGCGCTTGCCGCGGCCGGTGATGATGGCCATGTCGGTCATGCCCGCCTCCATGGCCTCCTCGACGCCGAACTGGATCAGCGGCTTGTTGACGATGGGCAGCATTTCCTTGGGCATCGACTTGGTGGTCGGCAGGAACCGGGTGCCGTAGCCGGCGGCGGGGAACAAGCACTTTTTTATAGGCGAATCAGGCATAATTTTTCGGTTTTCTTGTTGTGTATTCAGTTTCCGCTACTTTTTTGAGATTTCGATGAAGGGATAAACCGATAAAGGGATAAAGCGTAAATTTTCAGGTTAACGTGTTTGGTTACGCTTTATCGTTTTATCCCTTTATCGCTTTCTCGAATTCATTTATCTACGTTTGAACTCTTCCATAGATGTCATCAAATCGCACAATATCATCCTCCCCCAGATAGCTGCCGCACTGCACTTCGATAAGGATCAGCTCATCCGGCCCCGGGTTCTCCAGGCGGTGTTTCGTTTCCACCGGGATGAACGTGGATTCGTTGGCCTTGAGGTGGACCTCCTCCTCGCCCACGGTGACCAGGGCACTGCCCTGCACCACGATCCAGTGCTCTGCACGCTTATGATGCATCTGCAGCGACAACGACGCACCCGGTTTCACCCGGATGCGCTTCACCTGGAAGCGGTCGCCCATCGCCAGGCTTTCGTATGAACCCCAGGGCCTGAAAACCCTGACGTGGGTGTCGGCCTCGGGCCGGCCAGCGGCCTTGATGGCGTCAACAATGTGCTTCACATCCTGCACACGATTCTTGGCCGAGACCAGAACGACATCCGGCGTCTCCACCACCACAGCATCATCCATGCCAATCATGGAGACGAGCCGGGATTCGGCATGAATGTATGACCGCTTCACGTCATTGAGAATGACATCGCCGCGACTGACGTTGCCATGCTCGTCACCATCCAGGTGATCCCACAGCGCCGACCAGGCGCCAAGATCGTTCCAGCCGGCATCGAGCGCAACAACCACGCCATCCTGCGTGTGCTCCATGACCGCGTAGTCGATGGAATTTGCCGGGCACGTGCAGAAAATGTCACGGGGTATGCGCTTGAAGTCGAGGTCGTCCTTGCAGGCATTCCAGGCCTTGCTGCACACATCCAGCATGGCCGGGGCATGAGCGCCAAGTTCGCGCAGGTAAGTGGCGGCGGAAAACATGAACATGCCGCTGTTCCAGAAATAGTCGCCGGAATCGAGATAGGACTGGGCAGTGGCAAGGTCCGGTTTTTCGACGAAGCTGTCGATGACGAAACCGGTGCCTGCCTCTCCACCCCTGCGTATATAGCCATAGCCGGTCTCGGCATGACCGGGCACAATGCCAAACGTTACCAGCTTGCCGGCCGCGGCGTGAGCAGCGCCGGCCGCGATGGCCTCATGGAACGCAGGCACGTCGCTGATGATGTGGTCGGCTGCCAGCACCAGCAGCGTGGCGTCCTTATCCTGCCCCGTGGCGGCCAGTGCGGCCAGGGCGACAGCGGGCGCTGTGTTGCGGCCTTCGGGTTCGAGGATGATGGTGGCGTCCTCAATCCCGAGTTCGCGCAACTGCTCCGCCACCAGGAAGCGGTGCTCCTCGTTGCAGACGACGATGGCGGGGCCGATGTCGTCGAGGCTGCCCAGGCGATCGAGGCTTTGCTGGAACAGCGACAATTCGCCGGGTTGAAACGAGACAAACTGTTTCGGGTAGAGTTTGCGTGATACCGGCCACAAGCGTGAACCGACGCCGCCAGCCATGATGACCGGTGTGATCATGAAGACTCCTTACTGCGTTCCCTGTTACCGGCCCGATGCCGGCTTTTCGTGACCGGAATCAGCACCTTGCGTGAAATGGCGGGCATTCCGGGGAACGGCGATTATATAGACTTTACATGTGAATCATTAGGGTTTTCCTGAAGTTATCACTATAATAGCCGCCTTTTGCTAGGGAACCTCTGATCAAGCCTGGCATGCCTCTGGCTTTCAGGCAGAGCGCGGGACAAGACGCCCTTTTGAAGGCATGTCGAGAACCTGTCGAAAAAGGACAACGCCGCCACGTGTGCTGCCTGAAAGCCCCAAAGGGCGGGGCCTGAAACGCACCGCTGCTGCGTTGCACCCCTTGCGAATAGTGTCGCTATACGCAGCGGACTGCGCCTTGCATCGACGCGTTTCAGATCCCCGCAGAGACTCGCCAGGCTTGACCATAGGTTCCCTGAATACGGACAGTTAGCGCCCACTAAAGATGCCATCAACTTTTTTTACACCCAAGAACAGTTACGACAAGGACGAGCTCATTGCCTGCGGTCATGGTGATATGTTCGGACCGGGCAACGCCAAGCTGCCCACCGACAACATGCTGATGTTCGACCGCATCCTGGAGATCTCCGCCGACGGCGGCGCCGACGGCAAGGGCCATATCCTGGCCGAACTCGACATCAACCCGGACCTGTGGTTTTTCGATTGCCATTTCAAGGGCGACCCGGTGATGCCCGGCTGCCTGGGCCTGGATGCCATGTGGCAGCTGGTGGGTTTTTACCTCGGCTGGCGTGGCAACCCCGGCAAGGGTCGTGCACTGGGCTGCGGGGAAGTGAAATTTACCGGCGAAATCCTGCCCCAGAGCAAGAAGGTCGTATACGAACTCGACATCAAGCGTTTGATCGAGCGCAAGCTCATCATGGGCATCGCCGACGGCAAGGTTTCAGTCGATGGCAAGGTCATTTATACTGCGAAAAGCCTGAAAGTCGGCCTGTTCAAGCCGGATGAGAAGCTTGGCGAATAAGTCTTAACGGACCGGTAATACTGCAATAAAAAGACGGCAGGAACATGCATCTGCTTCCGGCGCCAGCCGGGGTCCGGAATCCAACCAAGCCAACGTTCAGGAATCAACAGAGGGGCACACAGATATGCGTCGAGCCGTCGTAACCGGCATGGGGATCGTTTCCTGCCTGGGACTGGATAAAGAAAGCGTTCTGGAATCACTGCGCGAAGCCCGCAGCGGCATCGTCCATCGTCCTGTTTACGAAGAAATGGGCATGCGCAGCCATGTCGCCGGCGCCGTCGATATCAATTTCGAAGAACTCATTGACCGCAAGACCCTGCGCTTCATGGGCGATGCAGCCGCCTATGGCTACCTGGCTATGCAGCAAGCCATTATCGATGCCGGCCTGGAAGCCGGCGATGTGTCCAACATACGTTCCGGCATCATCATGGGCGCCGGCGGCTCCTCCACCGAGGACATGGTGGAAACCGCAGACATCCTGCGCGAGAAAGGCCTGAAACGGGTCGGTCCCTACCGCGTGACCCGCACCATGGGCAGTACGGTCTCTGCCTGCCTGGCGACCCCCTTCCAGATCAAGGGCGTCAACTATTCCATCTCGTCCGCCTGTTCCACCAGTGCCCACTGTATCGGCAACGCCCTGGAACTGATCCAGCTCGGCAAGCAGGACATCCTCTTTGCCGGCGGCGGTGAAGCCGAACACTGGTCATTGAGCTGCATGTTCGACGCCATGGGTGCGCTGTCCACCAAGTACAACGACAATCCCGGCAAGGCCTCGCGCGCCTACGATGCCGACCGCGACGGTTTCGTGATCGCCGGCGGCGGCGGTGTGCTGGTGGTGGAAGAACTCGAACATGCTAAAGCGCGCGGCGCAAAGATCTATGCCGAGATTACCGGCTACGGCGCCACATCCGACGGCTACGACATGGTGGCGCCTTCCGGTGAAGGTGCGGTGCGCTGTATGCAGATGGCCATGGCCACCGCCAAGCGCAAGACCATCGACTACATCAACGCCCACGGTACCAGCACACCGGTGGGCGACGTCACGGAGATCAAGGCGGTTAAGGAAATGTTCGGCGACAGCATACCGGCCATCAATTCCACCAAGTCCCTGTCCGGGCACTCACTCGGCGCGGCCGGCGTGCAGGAAGCCATCTATACCCTGCTCATGATGGAGAACGGTTTCATCTGCGAGTCCGCCAACATCGACAACCTCGACCCCGCACTGGAAGGTGTGCCCGTGGTCAGGGCGCGTCAGGACAACGTCACCCTCAATGCGGTCATGTCCAACAGCTTCGGCTTTGGCGGCACCAACGCCACCCTGGTGTTCGAACGCTACGAGGACTAAGTCTCTCTCCCGATGAACAAACTGCCGACATGCCTTCTCACCTTCTGCCTGATGCAGGCGGGTGGCCAGGCTCTGGCGCAGGATTCCTTTGGCCTCAACAGCGGCAACCGCCTGCCGCTGGTAAATTCCAGCGTGCTGCCAGCCGATGAAGCCTTTGCCTTTACCGCGCTTATCGAGGCACCGGGCACCGTGGTGCTGTTATGGGACATCCGGGAAGGCTATTACCTGTACCGCAAAAGCATATCAGTCATGGATGCCGATGACCGGGTCATCGACATTGGCGAGTTGCCGGCAGGGGAAATGCTGGAAGACGAATTCTTCGGTGAAGTGGCTGTGTATTTTGAAAGGCTTCTTCACCGGTTTCCGTTAACGGCCCTGGTAGCACAGGATCATACGTACGCTTTTGTCATCCATTACCAGGGCTGCGCGGAAGACCTGTATTGCTACCCCATGCAACGGCAAAATGTTGTGCTGACGTTACCGGAATGATTCACGATGCCGGATGGCGGGCTGCGCCCTTATCCGACCTGCATCTTCTTTTTTACCTCTTACCTCTTACCTCTTACCTCTTACCTCTTACCTCTTACCTCTTACCTCTTACCCCTTATTTCTACTTCTCCACCGTGTACGTCAGGTCCACGCTCTGGCTGACCCCGGTTTCCACTTCCAGCCT
>Ga0181579_10003911_pt1 | contig 11663 bp, 10 predicted proteins | sample 071ome_24_FD_132996 | JGI IMG/M metagenome (GOLD analysis project Ga0181579, IMG submission 132996) | Coastal salt marsh microbial communities from the Groves Creek Marsh, Skidaway Island, Georgia - 071402CT metaG (megahit assembly) | ecosystem: Environmental > Aquatic > Marine > Intertidal... | reverse complement strand
CTGAGTGGACTGTGTCCATGCCCGTCTGCTGTTCTGCGCCAGTTCAACCAATCCTTCGCGTCGGGTTGGTTGAGTTCGCTTTGCGCCACGCTTCGGTATCCGCTGACCGCACTGCCAGTAAAGCTGCCCGCGTTGCGCGCCATATCCATGACGCTGCCTGCCTCCGCAAACTCCACTGCTTCAGCGTCGTCTTGGGTGTCGCCTTGTGACGGCTCTGTGAGCTCAGTAGCCGATAGCGATAGCACTGAATCGGTGGGCAGTTGAGATTGCGCAATGACATACTGCGTGATCTCAGTATGTTGGCGGGCAGAGAGTGATTGCGCAGTGCCGGGTGGCATGGCGCTCATTTGGTAGTCACGAAGTGCCTCAGCTGACAAGGTAGACCACTTTTCGCTGAAGGCCGGTCCCGTCAGTGCTGCCCCGTGAGCAGAGCCACGCAACGAGGCGGCATGGCAGCTGGCGCAGTGTGCCTCGTATAACGCAGCGCCTGATTCGGAGGCTGTTGTCACGGGCACGTATGCCAGCGCTATCAGAGCAAACTGAACGAAAGTGCGTGGTTTCATGCTGTCTCCCCCTGTCAGCCCTCCCAACCCCGTTTGTGTTGTTGTGTGGGGTGGTGGCTGGACTAAGTCTCTAGGAAATGTCCATATTTTTCGAGCGCTTTGGCGCGCTGAGTCGGTGTGTGATAACTCGGGAATAGCGCATCATGCGCGGAGTAGTTTCGCAGCACGGCTTTGGCGACAGCGACCTTGTGAACCTCTGTCGGGCCATCGACCACCCCCAACTCCGGAATATTCGCCCACATATTCGCCAACGGTGTCTCATCAGAACTACCAAGGCTGCCGTGTAGGTGCATCGCGCGGGACACAATCTCTACCAACACCTTCGGTGTCGCAGCCTTGATGGCGGCGATTTCTTTACGCACTTCTCGGTTGTATTCCTTGTGCTTGTCGATCAGCCACGCGGTGTAGAGCACATGCAGTCGGTACTGCATCATCATGGTGTACGCGTCGGCAATTTTTTCTTGCGTCATTTGCTTGTCTGCGAGCAGCTCACCCTTTGTGCGGCGGCTGAGCGCGCGTTCGCACATCATGTCGATAGCGCGGCGAATGACGCCGACAGTTCTCATGGCGTGGTGAACCCTGCCGCCACCCAAGCGCGTTTGCGCGACGTGAAAGCCCTGTCCTTCCTGGCCCAAGAGGTTTTCAGCCGGTACCCGGCAATCTTTGAACGAGATGTACGCGTGCACGCCATCACCCTGCTCGATGTAAGGGCCAACGGCCGAGTTGCGAATAATCTCCATGCCGGGGGTGTCTTGCTCCACCAAAAAGATGGATGCGCCTTGATGAATCGGTGCGTCGGGATCAGTGACCACCATGACCAGCAAAAAGGCCGAAAAACGCGCGTGCGAGGCAAACCACTTCTCGCCATTGATGATCCAGTCACTGCCATCTCGCGTGGCAGTGCATAGAAACTCACCCGGGTCGGCGCCCGCCTGCGGCTCGGTCATCGAATAGCAGGAGGCGATTTCTGCGTTAAGAAGGGGCTTCAGGTACTTTTCTTTTTGCTCCGCGGTACCAAATTTAGCCAGGATTTCTGCATTGCCGGAGTCAGGAGCCTGACAGCCAAAGACGCTGGGCCCAAAACGACTGCGGCCCAAAATTTCGTTCATCAGTCCGAGGCTGACCTGCCCGTACCCTTGGCCTCCAAGGTCTGGTTCCAGATGACAGGCCCACAGTTGCTTCTGTTTCACTGTCTCTCTGAGTGGCGCCATGGCAGCGAAGGCGGGGGAGGCCGGATCCCAAGGGTCGCCAGGTTCCCGGAATACCAGATCCAGCGGCTCAATTTCCTCTTGGGTGAATTCGTCAATCCAGTCCAGTGATGCCTGAAATTCCGGGTCTGTTTCAAATGACCACACGCCGTGACCTCCTCGGGGTATCTGTCGTCGGCTCTTGTGCCGTGGAACAACCATCAGGGTTGCCAAATCAGGGCGCTAGTTTAGACTTGCTAGACGCAAACAAGCAACGAGACCGATAAGAAATCCAAGGGTTTGCGGCGCGTTGGTGCGCAATTCAGGAGTGAACACTATGGCGGGCGATGGAGTCTGGGTCGTGACCGGCGCCTCGCGGGGTATTGGTGCGGCGATCGCGCGATTGGCAGTCGATGCGGGGCATAACGTGGCATTGATCGCGCGGGGAGAATCCGTAATGGAGTTTGCCCAGTCGCTCGGGGAGTCCGCGGCGGGATTCCAGTGCGATGTGGCTGATGCAGCTTCAGTTAGCGAGACGGTTGAAGCGATTGTGGCGCGATTCGGCGGCGTCAACGTGCTGGTAAACAACGCGGGCGTGCACCGCGGCGGCAAGATACACCGCTTGACCGATGAGGCATGGCAAGAGGTCCTGCAGGTCAACCTCACGGGTGCCATGAATATGACCCGGGCCGCTGTGCCGCACATGAGCGAAGGCTGCTCCGTGGTGAATGTCGGCGCGGTGGTCGGACTCCGCGGTTTCCCCGGCGACTCGGCCTATGCCGCCTCCAAAGCCGGTCTGTCGGGGCTGACCAAGGCGCTGGCAATTGAACTGGCGTCAAAAGCCATCACTGCCAATCTAGTGATTCCGGGTCTGGTGCTCACCGAAATGACATCCGAACTGAGTGAGGCCGCGCTCAATAAAATGACTCAGCAAATTCCGTTGCGACGATTTGCCGAAGATCGCGAAGTCGCTGAGGTGGTGTGTTGGGTGGCGCAGAGTCGATACATGACAGGCGCGGTCGTACCAGTGGATGGCGGCCTGCTATCCAGCTTCGGTGTAGTGTGATGACCTCGGAGGCTACCGAGCAAGTTGCTGACTGGCTCCGGGGCTCTCTAGGCTGGGCAAAGGCTGAGTTCGTGTCAGCCCTTGCCGGCGGCAACTCCAATCTGACATGGCAGTTCCGTGACGGCAAAAAAGCCTGTGTCGTGCGAACACCCCCCGCTGATGATATCTCGCCGACGTCTGCGCGAGGCATCCAGCGCGAGGCACAAATCCTGCAGGCGATAGCAGATTATCCGGTCAAGGCGCCGCGTGTACTGGCCTGGTGCGATGATGAGACAGTGATCGGCAGGCCGTTTCTGGTGCAAGAATGGGTCGATGGTGTGGCGCTGACCGATGCCTTGCCGGCTTCGTATGCCGACTCGCCGGACAGTGTGAACCGTCTCGGTGAGGACTTGATCGATCAGCTGGCTGCGCTCCACGCCGTGCCCATTGATCTGGAAGCATTGCAGAAGCTGGGGCGTCCCGATAACTTTGTTGAGCGACAGATTGAGCGCTGGCTGGGCGTTCGCAGGGAACATGCGGTTAGGGATTTGCCCGAACTGTTCTCTCTCGGAGAATGGTTGCAGCGCAATGTGCCCGCAGCGTCGGCGCCCGCCGTCATTCACGGGGATTACCACCTCGACAACACGTTGGCCTCCAAGGAGCAGCCGGAGATCCTCGCGATCATCGACTGGGAGCTCGCTACGGTGGGCGATTGTTTTATGGACGTGGCACTCATGCTCATGTTTTGGGGCGATTATCGAACGCAGGAACCGCCAGCTTTTAGCGCCTTGCAAGCGGTGTCACGACGCACTGGGGTGGTCAGTCGACGAGAGCTCGCGGGCCGCTGGGCAGAGTCGCTGGGGCGGCCACTCAACCATATGAATTTCTTCATGGCGCTGGCCTTCTGGCGTTTGGCGGCGATCATTGAGGGTGCCTACGGTCTACATGTCGCGGGTAAACTTGATTCTGAGTACGCGCGGGGCCTGGCGTATGACGTGCCGGCACTGCTGGCCGAGGCGCAAGCCGCGGCGGCGGGGGACTGGTAGGCGGCATGTCGAACACCATGACGAGCACCATGATGCACACGCCGCTCGGAGTGAAGACGCTACACCGGTTCGGTGTGCGACATTTCAGCACCAGTCGCGTCGGTGACTACGATGGCGAGCAAATCCACTGGCGCAGTTACGCGGAGATTGATGCAAACAGTGCGCGTCTTGCGAACGCGTTGACGCGTCGGGGCATTATGCCCGGCGACCGCGTCGGCACGTTTATGTGGAACAGTACGCAACACTTGGAAGCGTATTTGGCGGTACCGTCACTGGGTGCGGTGTTGCACACCCTGAATTGTCGGCTCTCTGCGGAGCACATCGCTTACATCATTAATCATGCTGCCGACCGATTCCTGATACTCGATGCGCGATTAATCGACAGTTTTTTGGCGGTTCTGCCGCTCGTTCCCGATGTCGAGCATGTGATTGTGTCGGGGGGTGGTGACGATGCTGCCGCCGCCCTGAATGATCCACGCGCCGTGTCATATGAATCAATGTTGCGCGATGCTGAACCGGCATTTCCGTGGCCTGAGCCAGAGGAAAACGCGGCCGCGGGTATTTGCTACACCAGTGGCACCACGGGCAACCCCAAGGGCGTGGCCTACAGTCAGAAGACCACCTACCTGCACGCACTGGCCTCGCGGTCCGTCGACAGCTTTGCGGTACAGGAGCGGGACGTGATTTTGATGCTGCCATCAATGTTCCACGCCAACGCCTGGGGGTTCCCCTACAGCGGCTGGATGTCCGGTGCAGACATGGTGATGCCGGGTCCGCACCTGCAGGGCCCGCATCTGCGCGCCATGATCGAGTCTGCTCGGCCGACGCTGACGGCAATGGTGCCGACGCTGTTGGGCGATCTGCTGCTGGCGGATGAAACCGCGCCGCTGGATTTGTCCTGTTTCCGGGCCATCGTATCGGGGGGGTCCGCGGTGCCGTCGTCCATGATTGAAGCGGTGCGAGACCGATGGAATGTACCCGTGATTCAGGGTTGGGGGATGACAGAGACCAGCCCGATGTGCGTGCTGTCGCATCCGCCCAAAGACCTCGATGGTGAGACCGAGACTTATTGGCGCCTGAAAAGCGGCCGACCTGTTCCCGGCATCGAAGTGCGGGTCATGGATGATGAGGGCAATCTCCTGGAACAGGATGGCACGACCGTGGGTGAGCTTCAGTTGAGGGGCGCGTGGGTGACGGGTAGTTATATCAATGAGGAGACCGAAGCGTTTACTGAGGATGGCTGGCTGCGTACAGGCGATGTGGGCATGGTGGATGCGCGCGGCTATGTGCAGCTCACGGACCGGACCAAGGATGTGATCAAGTCGGGTGGCGAGTGGATTTCATCGGTAGACCTTGAGGATGTGTTACTAAAACATGAGAGTGTGGCAGAGGTCGCAGTGGTGGCGGTTGACGATGCGCGTTGGCAGGAGCGTCCGCTCGCCATTGTGCGCAGCAAGGAAGGTTGTGATGGTGAGACGTTGCCCGACCAGTTACGCTCATTTTTAGTGAATAAGGTGGCAAAGTTTTGGGTGCCTGAATACTGGGCTGTCGTAGACGACATCCCCAAAACCAGCGTGGGAAAAATGGATAAAAAACTGCTCCGGGAAGAAGTAGCGGCGGGAAGGCTCGCCATACAGAAACACCTGGGCTTTGGAGAGGTCAATGACTGATGCCGTAATCACCGAGTCGTCGGCGGGCAATACTCAGGCCGAGCGAACGGCGTTATCAGATCAGCGAATGTTCGAGGTGGCGATTGAGTTGGTGAATGAGCGCGGCACGGCCAAGACGACGCTCAAAGACATTGGCGAGGGCGCCGGTTACAGCCGGGGTCTCGCAAGCTACCGGTTCGGCTCGAAAGATGGTTTGTGGATGGAATTGTTCGCGCGATTCGACGACATCTGGAAGGCGCACCTTTCCCAGTATCTGACAGGCAAGCAGGGGCTGGCGGCGCTCGAGGCGGCGATTCAGGCGCAGCGCGATATTTTTACTCGGGAGTCAGGCTACCTCCGGGCGATGTATATCCTCTGGTACGAATCATTGGGGCGGGAATCCGATATTCGCGCCAGTCTGGCCAGCCACCATGTGATTTATCGTCGCGATGTCCAGCAGTGGATCGAGCAGGGGCAGGCAGCTGGCGAGATCAGGGCGGATGTTGACCCGGCGCATTTCGCCACGGGCTACTGCTCCACTATGTTCGGCACGATCTATCAGTGGGTGGTGGCCCCGGATGCAATTGACCTCGAGGCATTTTTTGAGCACTTCGCCGCGACGGTAACGGTGGCGATTACCCAACAAAGGGGAGACTAACGATGGCAAGGCTGGAAGTAGACGGTAGCAAGAGTATTTATTACGAGGATTTGGGCGGCGACGGTCGCGCCATGGTGCTGATTCACGGCTGGGGTATGGACAATCGTTGCTGGGATGGCGTCATCTTGCCGCTGCAGGCAGCGGGCCACCGGGTAGTCACCATGGACCACCGCGGCTGTGGCCGATCAGACCACGATTTTGCGGACCTGAGTATTGCGGCCATCGCCGGTGACGTGGCGGCTCTGGTCGCGCACCTAGGTCTCTCTAATGTCGTGGTCAATGGTTGGTCTCTGGGCGGTGCCGTGGCGACGCATGCCGCCAGCTTGCTGGGGGATCGATGCGCCGGGTTGGTGCTGACCGCCGGCGCCAGCCCGATTTACACCCAGAAGCCCGATCTACCGATTGGCGGTATGCCCGAGGATGTGGAGGGCAACGTCGCAGCGATGAATGATGACCGGGTGAACTTCCTTACCATGCTCGCGACGGCGATTTGTGCCAAGCCGCCCTCTGATGCGGTACTCGCCTCGATGGCCGGCGCGTTCCTGAACTCGAGTGCCCGCGCTTCGGCGACATTGGGCGAACTCGCGCACCTTGATCAGCGAGACATGATGATGGCCCTCGACATCCCGGTTTTGTCATTTATTTGTGGACAAGACGGTTTTGTAGCGTCTGACATCTCACGCTGGGTAGCAGAGAACCATCCTCGGGCGACAGGCGTAGAGTTTCCCGAGAGCGGCCATGCGCCCTTTATGGAAGAGCGAGAGGGGTATCTCTCCGCCTTGAATGAATTTATAAGCAGCCTCTAAGAGAGCAACCGCTATGACATCGAGTGTAGATTTTGGCCTTTGGTACGACTTCCGTAACCCGGAGCCCTGGCAGATTGACTTCGAGCAGTTTTATTCCGAGCGTCTGGACCAGATCGCCCGCGCGGAGACCATGGGCTTTGACTCGGTGTGGTTAACCGAGCACCACTTTTGTGATGACGGCTACACGCCGTCGCCATTGGTCATCCATGCGGCCATTGCGGCGCGAACGGAGCGGATGCGTCTGGGCACCAACCTGATGCTCCTGCCACTGGCAGACCCCGTGAGAATGGCCGAAGACGCCGCAACGCTGTCCTTGATATCGGGCGGACGTTTTGACCTGGGCGTTGGCATTGGCTATCGACAGCTGGAGTTCGATCAATTCGGACGGAAGATCTCTCACCGCCCCAGCCTTGTCGAGGAGGGGATCGAAATTCTCCGACGGGCCTGGTCGGGTGAGCCGGTCAATTTTGAAGGCAAGCGCTTCGCTGTCGGTGATCTTAGAATCACACCCAAACCGAATCGAGCGCCCCGCGTATTATTGGGCGGCATGGCGCCGCCAGCTATCGATCGTGCAGCGCGTATCGCCGACGGCTTTTTGTGTACCGGCGGTATCGGCATGGATACCTATGTTGAGGCACTGGCTGCCAACGGCAAGGCGCCGGAAGAGGGGAACATCATTCTCGGTTGTTGGGCCATCATCGCGGAGGACCCGGAGGCTGAAGCCGAGCGCGTGGGCGATTATGTGTTGTATCAGTCCAACGAATATATTCGTTGGGGTGCCTTTGGTCCGCCAGACCAAACCCCGCTGTTCCCCGATGCACGCACGGCCATTGAAAATGGACTGTACGAGCTGTGGGACGCGGATACGGCGGTTGAAAAGCTCAGCGCCATGATTGAGCAGTATCCACAAATATCGGATATCCACTTCTGGGCGCAGTTCCCCGGTGAGAGCGTGGAGTCCGGTGATCGGCGGATGGCTTATATTGCGGAGAAGGTGCTTCCCCGGCTGCGCTAGAGAGGATCCAGGGCGCTAAGCGTCTGCCACCTGACGGCTCAATTTGGCCACAGACTGAGCGGTTGCGACGACTGTGCCCGCCTCGTCTTGGATATCTGCTTCGAGAAACGCGGTTTTGAATGTGGCTCTCTTTACGCGGCCTGTCACCCGCAGCGGCTGCTGTCCGCGGCAGACTCCGATAAATTGCGTGGCAATGTCGAGAGACGCGACGCCCGAGATCGTGTCGTCGGTGCCAAACAGGGCGTGCGACATTGCGGCGTCGAGCATGGCCGTCACGAATCCACCCTGCACCACGTCTCCGGAGTGGCAGTAGTCCAGGGGAACGGTGAAGGCAAAGATGGCGCGTTGTGAAACCATGTCCAGCTCGATAATGCTGCCGCCCAGTAATTTGATGAAGTCGGGGGCCATCGCATTGAGTTGCTCAATGCGCGTATTGGAGTCAGTCATGGTGCGGTATCCAAGGTTTATCGAGGCGCGCAGTGTAGCGGTAAATCAGCAGCAGGGCTCGGAAAGTGCGGCGAGCCCTGCACTTCGAGACTGCAGATGTCACAAGGTGCCCCCGACACTTTTGGCTGCCGGTGGCCACGATAGAGTGATGAGCTAGTGACTGGCCGCTCAATGCTGATTCATTTATCCGACTGCCAATGCGAAGGGCTGGCTGTGCCGGACTGGTCTATTCAGTCGGGTGAAAGCTGGTGTGTATTTGGACGAAATGGATCGGGCAAGCAACTGATCGATCAGTTGTTGGTCGGTGATATCGTCCCGTATCAGGGCGTTGTTAAAAGAGCGCTTGACCCTGAGCAGATTGCGTTGATTTCCTTTGAGCGTCAGCAGGCGACCTATGAGGAAGAGTGGCGGCTTGCGGCGACGGATATCATCCCGGAAGACGAGTGGGGTACCCGCGTCGCTGAGTTTTTGCCTGCCGACCGGCTGCATGACCCGCTCATCGATCAGCTGAACATGCGTCACCGTCTGCAGGCCTTCTATCGAGAATTGAGTACCGGTGAGAGTCGCAAGCTGATGGTGCTGAAAGCTCTGCTGAATGAAGCCGAGCTGCTCATTTGCGATAACCCTTTTGATAGCCTAGACCAAGGCACAGTAGAAGCGCTGAGTGAGGCCCTTCGGTTGGCTACTGGGTCGGGTGTTGCCGTGATACTGCTGCTGAGCAATCGCTCAGATATTCCCGAATGGGTTGCGCAGTTTGCACATGTTGAGTCCGGGTTACTGACAGTGTCTGCGGGTTCGCGCGATGCGCAGTTGGCCCAGCTGGAGGCGGCCATCGGCACTGGCGCCATCGTCCAACCGGGCATCCCTGAGGATGCCATTCGGCTCGAGGCTTACGACGCGCCCTACATCGCGGAGCTGAACCAGTGCACGGTCCGCTATGGAGACCGAAATGTGCTCGACGCGCTCACGGTCAAGGTAGCGCCGCTGCAACATACCTTGGTCACCGGTGAAAACGGTGCGGGTAAATCGACCTTACTGGGCTTGATTACAGGCGACTGCATGCAGTGCTTCAGCAATGATGTCACGGTATTCGGGCATCGGCGGGGCAGCGGCGAGTCAGTCTGGGACATCAAGCGCCAGCTCGGACTGGTTAGTAACGATCTCCACCGGCGCTATACGGTGCGCTGCGACGCGCTGTCGGTCGTCTGCTCTGGATTTTTTGACTCGATCGGGCTCTACGATTCCCCGACAGAACCGCAGATTCGCTTGGGACGGGAATGGCTGAGGGCGGTGGACATGGCGAATCAGGCCGAGACGCCGTTCCAGGCATTGAGCTATGGCGAGCAGCGACTGGTGCTGATTGCGAGAGCCATGGTGAAGTCGCCGCTCCTGCTGGTGCTCGACGAGCCCACTCAGGGGCTCGATGAACTCAATAGGGAGCGGATATTAGGCTTTATGTCCGCGATTGAGGCACGTGAGCACAGCACGCTTTTATTTGTCAGTCACCGGCAAGATGAGTTTCTGCCGTTATTCAAGCAGCACATTCACCTGACGCTAAATATCTAAAACGCAGAGAGACCTGTTTGACTGCGCCCCAGAATAAGCGCGTGCACATCGTGCGTGCCTTCATAGGTGTTGACCACTTCTAGATTCGCCATGTGACGCATGATCGGGTAGTCATCCGAGATGCCATTACCCCCGAGCATGTCCCGAGCGCTTCGGGCAATATCCAGCGCCTTGCCGCAGGAATTGCGTTTGATGAGACTGATGAGATCGGGCGAGATCTCGCCGGCCGACAGCATTTTGCCCGCCTGGAGGCAGCCCTGCAGGGCCAGACCAATCTCGGTCTGCATGTCCGCTAACTTAATTTGAATCAACTGTTTAGACGCTAAAGGTACGCCAAATTGAGAGCGATCAAGCGTGTACTGTCGCGCGGTATGCCAGCATTCTTCTGCCGCACCCATGACGCCCCAGGCGATGCCGTAACGGGCGTTGTTCAAGCAGCCAAAGGGACCCTTCAGGCCCTCGACATTCGGGAGGTGGTTCTCTGCGGGAACAAAGACATTGTCCATGACAATCTCCCCTGTAATTGAGGCTCGCAATGCGAGTTTGCCTTCAATCTTGGGGGCGGTGAGCCCTTCCATACCCTTTTCCAAAATAAAGCCGCGGATCACGTCGTCGTCGGTTTTTGCCCAGACGATGAAGACGTCCGCCAGCGGACTGTTGCTGATCCACATCTTGGCACCGGTTAATCGGTATCCGCCGTCGACCGCTTTAGCGCGAGTGATCATTCCGCCGGGGTCGGAGCCGTGGTCCGGTTCGGTCAGTCCAAAGCAGCCAATCCATTCACCGGTCGCCAGCTTGGGGAGGTATTTCTCTCGCTGCTCCTCGGTGCCGTAGGCGTAGATGGGGTACATCACCAGAGAGGATTGCACGCTCATCATCGAGCGATAGCCTGAGTCCACGCGCTCGATCTCGCGTGCGATAACGCCGTAGCAGACGTAGTCAACACCGGGGCAGCCGTAGCCATCGATAGTGGCCCCCAATAGACCCATTTCACCCATTTCGCGAAAGATATTGGGGTCGGTGCTTTCCTGTCGATAGGCTTCTTTGACCCTTGGTGCTAAAGCACTTTGTGCGTATTGCTGGGCGCTGTCCCTGACCATGCGCTGCTCCTCAGAGAGCTGCGCGTCGAGTTCAAACGGGTCTTGCCAGTTGAGTGGTGTCCAGCGGGTTTTTGCTGCCATGCCGTGACGCTCCGTAGGGCGGTATTAATATTTTAAGTTTAAAATAATTGAGGTGTTTCGAAAAGTAATGATCGCTCGTAGTTCAGATGTTTACATCGTAGAAATTGCCGCCTTCGCTAGAGAGTTTTGCGAGCAGGGGAGCGAGTACCCAGTTGTCCGGGTTCAGCGTCTCCTGGAACTCCTCGATGCGATCCACGACTGACTGCAATCCCCTTACTTCTGCGGCATGCATTGGCCCGCCGCGGAATCGCGGGAATCCATAGCCGTGGCAGTACACGACATCGATATCACTGGCGCGCTGTGCAATGCCTTCTTCCAGAATACGGGCGCCCTCGTTGGCGAGTGCGAGCGTCAGGCGATCTATAATTTCTTCGTCCGGTATTTCTCTTGGCGTAATACCCAATTCAGCGCGGGTTGCCTCAATGATCTCGCTCACGATGGGGTCTTCCTCTCTGGCTCGGGTCGCTGCGTCGTAGCGGTAATAACCCGACCCCGACTTT
>Ga0181579_10003903_pt1 | contig 11674 bp, 9 predicted proteins | sample 071ome_24_FD_132996 | JGI IMG/M metagenome (GOLD analysis project Ga0181579, IMG submission 132996) | Coastal salt marsh microbial communities from the Groves Creek Marsh, Skidaway Island, Georgia - 071402CT metaG (megahit assembly) | ecosystem: Environmental > Aquatic > Marine > Intertidal zone... | reverse complement strand
CACTTCCTCATGCATCTTGGTCAGCTCGCGCGCCACGACGGCCCGCCGCGGGCCCATGATCTGGGCCATGTCAGACAGGCTCTGCGCCAGGCGCGCCGGTGTCTCGAACCAGATTGTTGTCGCCGCAAGATCGGACAATTCGGTGATTTGGCTTCGCCGCGCGCCGCCCGCGCTGGCAAGAAAGCCGGCGAACATGAAGCGGTCGCTTGGCAGCCCGGAGACAGCCAGCGCAGCCAGCACGGCGCTTGGTCCCGGAACGGACTGAACCGGAATGCCCTGCTCGCGGCAGGCGGCGACAAGCTTGTATCCGGGATCGGAGACCAGCGGCGTGCCGGCATCGCTGACAAGCGCGACGGATCTTCCCTGTTCAAGCTGCGCGATGATCCAGGGCCGCATCTCTGTCCCATTATGGTCATGATAGGGGACCATCCTTGCCGTGCTGTTGGTGCCGGTCAGCCGCAACAGCTTGCGGGTCATCCGCGTGTCCTCGCAGGCGATCACCTCGACCGACGCCAGCGTGTCGGCGGCGCGGCGCGAGAAATCGCCGAGATTTCCGATCGGGGTTGCGACAAGGATGAGGGTGCCGGCGGCGGTCATGTCATTTCCGTCATGGCGAGCGTGCGGGTCAGAAGATATAGCCGATTAATGACTTGCGCGCAAAAACAGGTCATCATGATGCGAAGGCCGGAGGGAGAGGGTGGATGACAAGGTTGTGGCAGCTCGGTATGGCGTTGGTCCTGACCGTGGGTCTGGCGGGATGCGGCGTGGCTGTCGATCAGCGCACGCTTCAGACGACGGCCACCCCGCCTCAGGCACCCCGCGCCGAAACCGCCGCCACCCCGCTACCCGAACCTGTCCCCGAAGCACCGCCCAAGACGGTCACGACAGACCAGACGGCGGCGCAGACACCCACAATTGCCGAGGCGACAACAACGGTCGGTGAGGATTTTGAGATTGCCAGCCTTGCCCCGTCAGCGGCGGCAAGCATCGATGATCTTCTGAAACCGGCGAGCCCGGATGAAACGCAATCCCCGCAGGTGACGACACAGCCTTCGACAGGGGAGGCGGTTGATGATGACGATGCCTTGGCTGCCAGACCCGCCGCCGGCACGCCGCCATTGCCAGCTGGTGATGCGGTCCGGAAAGATGATGGCCAGAAAGATGATGGCCAGAAAGATGATGGCCAGAAGGATGATGACCTGTCCGGTGATGCCGGCATAGCAGAGGATGTGGTGGGGGATATCATCTGGAATCTCGAAGCTGCCAATCGCGCGCGGCCAGCGCCGCCACCGGAGCCGCAGATTCCCGTTGGGCCCGACCCGTCACTTGCAAGCGACGCGCTGGAAGCCGCGTTCGCGCAGATTGCCAGACGCGAACATGCATTGCCGGATGATGTGTTCGCGCTGCCGCCAAAGGTGGCGGGCACGACCCGTATCGCGCTGTTGATCCCGGTCACCGGACCCAATGCCGCGCTTGGCGCCGAGCTGCAGAAAGGTGCTGAACTGGCGCTTTTTTCGGTGCGCAATCCAAGGGTTGAACTTCTTGTTTTTGATACGCATGGTGACGGGCCGGAGGCCGCCGCCAGCCAGGCGGTGGTTGCCGGGGCGGACATTGTCGTCGGGCCACTCTTCTCGGACGCTGTTGTCAGCGCCCGCAGGATTGCGAGGCAGGCCAACATCCCGATGCTGGCGTTGTCGAACAATCTGAAGATTGCCGGCAGTGGCAGCTGGCTTCTTGGCTATGTGCCGGAACAGCAGGTCGATGTTCTTCTCGGTCACGCGCTGACAACAGGCGGCAACCGGGTCGGAATCATCGCCGAGGACGCCCCGTTCGGTCAGGTTCTTGCCCAACATGCGGTGGACCGGCTGGCGCAGTTCGGATTGCGTCCGGTCGACACACTGACGCTGACCGGCGGCATGCTGGCAGACGAGGATCAGTTGAGGTCGTCGATCCGGAGCTTCACCGGCTATCAGCCACCGGCCGCGAATGAAACGGCCCCCGCCTTCGTCGATTTGCCGCCGGCACGGTTCGACGCGCTGCTGTTTGCCGGAAGCGCTGATTTCGCGCTGCGCACAGCGCCTGTCCTTGCCTATTATGATGCCGACCCGGAACGCGTTCTGTATCTTGGCAACGCGCAATGGAACCAGCAACGGATCCTGACCGAACCGTCGCTTCAGGGTGGTGTGTTCACCTCCCGGCCAACCGCTCGCGATGATGCCTTCAACAGGCTGTGGTCCGATATCTGGCCGTCACAGCCGGGGGCGCTGGCACGGCTCAGCTTTGATGCCATGGCGATGGCGACGGTGCTGACCGGCCAGCAGCGCCAGCTCTGGCAGGCCGCGCTGGAATCGGAATCCGGGTTCAGCGGGTTCAGCGGTGCGTACCGGTTGCTTCCGGGCGGCGGCAACCAGCGCACCTTTGAACTTCGCCAGATCGAGAATGGTGTATCAACGATGTTGCAGCCGGCCCCGGACAAAATTTAGGCAGACAAGATTTAGGTGGGTAAGATCTTTCAGGGCAGGAGATCGGCCAATATACCATCGAGAAGCAATCGCCCCGCGGGCGTTGCCCGAAGGTGCTCGCCGCCAATCTCCACCATTCCGGATTCCACGAGCCGGCCAAGCGCGGCCTCGTCAAGCTGCGAGGCGCGGCGCCCGAACCGGGCCTTCATGGCGGCCAGCGACACCCCCTCGGCAAGGCGCAGCCCCATCATCAGCCATTCGGCGATGCTGTCCGCCCGTCCATCCTCGGTGATGATGTCGATGGCGTGACCGGCCTCCTCGACCGACTCCAGCCAGGCTGCCGGGCTGCGGCGCGTGGCGAGGCCCAGCCTGCCCGCCGGCACCGTCAGCCGTCCATGCGCGCCGGGCCCAATCCCGATCCAGTCCTGCGCCCGCCAATAGACAAGATTGTGACGGCAGGCCTCGCCGGTGGCAGCATGATTGGAAATCTCGTAGGCGGGAAGCCCGGCCCTGGTCATGATGTCGTTGGTCACCTCATACATCTCGGCTGCCAGATCATCAGGCGGGACCAGCCTCTCGCCGCGACGCGCGCGGGTGTGGAAGATGGTTCCCTGCTCGATGGTCAGCTGGTAGAGCGACATATGCGTCAGGCCAAGATCGAGCGCCTCGCGCAACTCGCTCACCCAGCCGGCACATGTCTGGTCGCGCCGTGCATAGATCAGATCGATCGAGATGCGGGCGAAATGCTGCCGCGCCGCCATGATGGCGCTGCGGGCCTCGCCGGCCGAATGTTCGCGCCCGAGAAAGGCAAGCCCTTCGTCCCGAAGCGACTGCACACCAAGCGAGATCCGGTTGACTCCGGCGGCGCGAAACCCCTCGAACATAGCCGCCTCGCTCGAGGTGGGGTTCGCCTCGGCGGTAATTTCCACATCATCGGAGAGGCCGAAAAGCCGCTCCGCCTCGGCGACAATACCGGCGACCAGCGATGGCGGCATCAGACTTGGCGTGCCGCCGCCGAAAAATATCGAGACAAGCTTCCGTCCGCCCCCGTAATGCGCCGCCATATGCGCCATCTCGCGGCGATAGGCGGCGGCAAAGCGCGCATGATCGATTTCCTGCGCAACATGGGAGTTGAAATCACAATAGGGGCATTTGGCGCGGCAGAACGGCCAGTGGATGTAAAGCGCCAGCGGTGTTTCCGCAGCTTTGCTCATGCAAAACAGGCATCGACCAGCCCGGCAAAGGCGCGGGCCCGGTGCCCCATTGCCAGCTTGGCCTGCGGCTCCATCTCGCCAAAGGTGATGTCATGTCCCTCGGCAACGAAGATCGGATCATATCCAAAGCCGCGGTCGCCGCGCGGCGGCCAGACAAGCTGCCCGTCGATCCGCCCCTCGAATTCCTCCTCATGGCCATCGGGCCAGCACAGGACAAGCGCACAGATGAAATGCGCCCGCCGGTCGGCACTGCCGGTGGCGGCAAGCGAGTTTTCCACCTTCTGCATTGCCAGGATGAAATCCTTGTCCGGCCCGGCCCACCGCGCCGAATAGATTCCCGGGGCACCATTCAGCGCCGACACCACGAGGCCCGAATCATCGGCAAGCGCCGGCTTGCCCGTCGCCATCGCGGTGGCCCGCGCCTTCAGCGCCGCGTTACCAAGAAAGCTGTCCTCGGTCTCCTCCGGTTCCGGAAGGCCATAGGTCCTTGCCGAGGTGACAAGGAAGGGCCGGTCAGCGAAAAGCGCCGTGATCTCGCGCAATTTTCCGTCATTGTGTGAAGCAATGACCAGCTCGTCCTCGGTGAACATACGTGCCATCGGTCAGCCTGCCATCGAAGATCCCGTTGATCAGAGCGCACCGCGCACGGCGGCGGTCTGCAGCGTGAAGAGGTGCCGGCATCCGGCCTCCGCCAGATCAAGGATCCGGTTCAACTCGTCGCGGCTGAAGGGCCGCTCCTCACCTGTTGCCTGGATTTCGACCAGCCCACCATCGGCGCTGAGGACAAAATTCGCATCGACCTCGGCGGCGCTGTCCTCGTCATAATCGAGATCGGCGATCGGCTGGCCTTGCCAGACGCCGCAGGAAATGGCGGCGACATTATCGGTCATCGGCTGGCGCGTGATCGCGCCCGACAGCAGCAGTTTCTCGCAAGCGATCCGCAACGCCACCCAAGCACCTGTGATGGCGGCGGTTCGTGTGCCGCCATCCGCCTGGATCACGTCACAATCCAGTTTGATCTGGTGTTCGCCAAGCGCCTCGAGATCGGTGACTGAGCGCAATGCCCGCCCGATCAGGCGCTGGATTTCAAGGGTCCGACCCCCCTGCTTGCCGCGCGCCGCCTCACGGTCGGTGCGGCTGTGCGTTGCGCGGGGCAGCATGCCATATTCGGCCGTAACCCATCCGCGCCCGGTGTTGCGCAGGAAATGCGGCACGCGGTTCTCGACCGAGGCTGTGCACAACACATGCGTATTGCCGAATTTTGCCAGGCAGGAGCCCTCGGCATGCAGAGAAACGCCGGCTTCAAGCGTCACTGAGCGGAGATCGGCGGCCGTGCGGCCGGAGGAACGATTCATGGAACCCTCGTAAAAATGTGCCGGTCCGGCGCTGCTCCCCCGTGCCTTCGCGCATCTGCATCGCTGTGCATCTGTTGCCGCATGGCCAAATTGCCGCGGCGAGGCAGGAGACGGATAGACCGACATTGACCCGTTATCAGGCGTTACCCTAAGCTGGAATGATGAATGACGCCACCCTTCTTGGCCTGAAACCAAGGGCGATTGAAATTTTCAATGCGCTTGTCGCCGCCTATCTCGAATCCGGGCAGCCGATCGGTTCGAAGACGCTGGCGCAGCGGCTGCGTCTTGATTTGTCGCCGGCGTCGATCCGCAGCAACATGAGCGACCTCGAGGCGGCCGGATTGCTGTTCTCGCCGCATATCTCGGCCGGGCGTGTGCCGACCGAAACCGGTCTGCGCATGTTTGTCGACGGGTTGATGGAATACAGTTCCAACCTGACGGATGAGGACCGGATGTCGATCGACGGAGAATGTGCGATGCGTGGCATATCCGTCGATGATCTTCTGGAAAAGACGACCCGCACCCTGTCCGGCCTGTCACGCTGCGCCAGTCTTGTGCTGTCCCCGAAAAGCAATGCCGAGCTGCAGCATTTCGAATTCGTGCCGCTTGGCGAGAACCGGGCCCTTGCGGTGTTGGTCCGAATGGATGGCCGGGTCGAGAACCGGCTGATCGATCTTCCCGCCGGGGTGCCGCAATCGGCGATGGTGCGGGCCAGCAACTATATGAATGCGCGTCTGTCCGGGCGTGACCTGCTTGCCGCCACCGGTCTGATCCGGTCCGAGATTGCCGCGCACCGAGCCGAACTCGACGAAATGTCCCACCAGCTTGTCGAGGCCGGTGTCGGGCTGTGGACCGAGGGAGAAGCGGCTGAGGATGCCGTGCTGGTGATGCGGGGCCAGGCCAATCTTCTCGAGGATCTCGAGGCCGGTGATGATCTCGACACGATTAGACAGCTGTTTTCCGAGCTGGAAGCGCGAGAGAACGCGCTTCGCCTTCTGGAAGCGACTAGCGGCGGCGACGGGGTGAAAATCTTCATCGGTGCCGAGCACCGGATGTTTGTGAATACCGGCTGCTCGCTGGTCATCGCGCCCTATCACAATGCCGACAGGAATGTCATCGGTGCCATCGGCGTTTTGGGGCCGCGTCACATGAACTACGCCAGGATTATCCCTATGGTCGATTATACCAGCCGTGCCATTGCCGCCGTCCTCAGTTGATGTCCCGAAGATGACCGACTGACTCGGCCAGGGTCTGCCGCAGCCCGGCCAGCCAGCCATGACTGGCAAGATTGCGCAGCTCGATATAGCCTTGATGATGGCCCCATAGCACCGCACCTCCAATGGCTATGCCGGCGCACAGGATCATGATCATCCAGTCCAGATGTGCCGCATCGCCGGTCTCATGATAAGGAAAACCGGCAGCGCAATAGGGACAGCTCAGGCGTAGTGGCATGGCGGGTGATATGCGCCCGTTCCGCGTCCGTCCCGGCACCCGCAATTCCGCGCCGCATACATGACAGATAATGAAGTGGTGAACTTGCCGCGCCGAGACCGATCTGTCGAGGGGGCGCCGGATCTCATGCGCGGGCCCGAAATCATCACGCGGGCCTTGCCGCTGAACGGTGAAGACATGGCTGCAATGATGACAGCGCACCGGCATGTCGTAATAGCGCCGCAGCCGGTCCGGCACCGACAGGGCGTTCTGGCAATGCGGGCATGTCAGCTGCATCGGTGATCGCGACCCGTTGACGAGACGGCGGGATGTGCCGTCCGGTTATTTGTGCCGCGACAGTGCCTAAAAAATCGTTAGCGGGATGAAAAAAATCGCCAGGCAAGATCATGTCGGGGAAATACGCGTTATCCCGCCGGATGGATCAATCGCCTGATTGCTTGGTCGCTGCGGCCGTCTTCGCGCGGGTGGTGGCTTTCTTCCTTGCCGCCTTCTTCTTGGCGGTGCCGCCGGCAGCGGCTTTTTTCGCGCGGGTCTTCGGCTGCGCCGCGGGAAGCTCCTGCAATGCCTCGGCAATGGCCGCCTTGATTATCGGGCGCAGATCAGCCGCCACCACCGCCTGTAACTCGCTTCGCATCGCGGCGACAAGCTCGGCCTTCACCGCGGCCAGATCGACCGGTTCGGGCGCATCACCCGATTTCACGACAGCGGCGGCGATCTCCTGCATCGCGGCCTCCATATCCGGGTCATCATTGCCGTCCACATGGCCGGTGCCATTGTTCCCGGAGTTGTCATTCCCGGGGGCATCAATAACGGGGATGGGCAAGCCGTCGATGTTGTCAAGAGTGGTTTCGTCTTCCCAGGCCTGCCGCACCAGCTTCTGGATGTCAGCAACATCAAGATCGGCCACCGCGTCGCTGCTGGCGGGCGCTGGCGGTTCGTTCGAAAGCGCTGGCATGGACGCCGGGGCCTGGCTGTCGGCACTGATATCGCCCGCGTTATCGTCGCTGTCTGACGATGTGGGTGTGTCAGGTGACTGGGGTGTTTCGATTAACCGGGGCGTGTCAATGGGCGGCGATGCTTTTCCGGCATCGAAATGAACGCCCCAGTTGCCATCAGAACCGGTCACTGCAGGATCATTCGCGGTACTGGTCATGTTCGCCGATGGCGCCGCCGCGTCATGGTGCGATGTCCAATCCGGCATTTCACGGTCGGCAAGGTTGCGCAACTCATCGAACCGGCGGGCGATCGGTGGACGCCCGTCATTTGTGGAAATCCCGAAATCCACCTCGTCCGGTGTCACGGCTTCGGATTCGATTACGGCAAACATCGCCTGCCCCTCGGCGGCGGATTTCTGCGACTGCTCATAGAGCGCCATGATTGATTGTCTGACGGTTGCCATCGGCCCCTGTCCTGTCTGCGTGGCGGCGGCGCGGGCCGACTGCCATGATGCCAAGTCTTGCATAATCAACTTCTGCGGACAACATGACTGGCCGGGTATGGTTCGGCCCGTTCGGGTGTCGCCGCATTGTATCAATCACGCAACTTCTGTGCCGTTTGCGAAGATTCCGCTGCCCTGGCCCTTGGCTGACATCACAAATGGACCTAAATAACCCTACGCAAACGAAGAAATGTCTGGCAGGTGCCGACAGATATCAAGGATGGACGATGGCTGAGAACAAAACGGATGCGGCGGCGGACAGCGCTCCCGACAAGGAAGTGCATATAGACGCTGGGGGTGACGAGGCCGCACAGGCGACAGCACAGACCGCCGCGGCGGGCGAATCGGTGTCCTGGGACGCCGGGTCGCTGCCTGATGCCGCTGATGCGCCGGAGACAGAAGACACCGCCAATGATGACGCGTTCGACGCGCTGATCGCCGAACGCGATTCGCTGAAGGACCAGCTTCTTCGCGCGCTTGCCGATGTCGAGAATATGCGTCGCCGCACCGAGCGTGAAGTGGAGAGCGCTCGTAAATACAGCCATACCGGCTTCGCCCGCGATCTGGTCGGTGCGATCGACAATCTGGCGCGCGCCATCGATGCCGCGCCGGCCGCCGATGACGAGGCGGTCGGGGAATCGGTGAACGCGCTGATTACCGGCCTCGAGATGAGCTGGACTGAAATCCAGTCCACGATGGAGCGCCACGGGATCAGGCGGATCAGCCCGCTTGGCGAGAAGTTCGACTATAATTTCCACCAGGCGATGTTCGAGATGCCGCATCCCGACCAGCCGCCCGGGACCGTGGTCGAGGTGGTGCAGCATGGATATGTGCTTCATGACAGGCTGCTGCGTCCGGCGATGGTGGGTGTCGCCAAGGCGGTGGACCCGGCGCCCGGCGCAGAACCGCCGGCTGAGGATGCCGGGTAAGGATGGTCCAGTGACCGCACTTGTAACCGGAACAGCGCGTCCTATATGGACGGTGTAATTCAACAGCAAGAGCATAACCTGCCAGCGCGGTGCCATCGGCGCTACAGGGCCAAATGCCGGAACGTCACCAGGGTGTCAGTCTAGAGGAAGCTGGTGGACAGGAAAGGAGATCGTCATGGGGAAAGTTATTGGAATCGACCTTGGAACGACAAATTCATGCGTTGCCGTGATGGATGGCAAGGACGCCCGCGTTATTGAAAACGCCGAGGGCGCCCGCACCACCCCGTCGATGGTGGCCTTCGCCGATGACGGTGAACGCCTTGTCGGCCAGGCCGCGAAGCGGCAGGCTGTGACCAACCCGGAAAAGACGCTTTTCGCGATCAAGCGCCTGATCGGGCGCCGCCATGATGATGCGGCGACAAAGAAATTCACCGAGCTTGTTCCCTATGAAATCACCAACGCGAAGAATGGCGATGCCTGGGTCAAGGTCGATGGCGAGGAATATTCGCCAAGCCAGATTTCCGGCTTCACGCTCCGCAAGCTGAAGGAAGATGCCGAAGCCTATCTTGGCGAGAGTGTGACCGAGGCCGTGATCACCGTGCCGGCCTACTTCAATGACTCACAGCGTCAGGCCACCAAAGATGCCGGCAAGATTGCCGGTCTTGAGGTGCTGCGGATCATCAACGAGCCGACGGCAGCGGCGCTTGCCTATGGTCTCGACCGGCGCGAATCCGGCCTGATTGTCGTATATGACCTCGGTGGTGGCACCTTTGATGTGTCGATCCTCGAGGTTGGCGACGGTGTCTTCGAGGTGAAGTCGACCAATGGCGACACCTTCCTCGGTGGCGAGGATTTCGACCACCAGATCATCGAGTTTCTGGCCGACGAGTTCAAATCAAGCGAGGGTATCGATCTTCGCAAGGACAAGCTGGCCCTGCAGCGCTTGAAGGAAGCTGCCGAAAAGGCGAAGATCGAGCTGTCCTCGGCGGTGCAGACGGATGTTAATCTGCCCTTCATCACCGCTGATGCGACCGGCCCCAAGCACCTCAACGTCAAGCTGACCCGCGCCAAGCTGGAGCAGCTCGTCGAGACACTGGTACAGCGCACGATCAAGCCGTGCCAGGCCGCACTGAAGGATGCCGGGGTAAAACCCGGCGAGATTGACGAGGTCATCCTTGTCGGCGGCATGACCCGCATGCCGAAGATCATCGAAACGGTGAAGGATTTCTTCGGCGCCGAGCCGCACCGGGGCGTGAACCCGGACGAGGTTGTGGCGTCCGGAGCCGCCATCCAGGCCGGTGTCCTGACCGGCGATGTGAAGGATGTCCTGCTTCTCGACGTCACGCCGCTGTCGCTTGGCATCGAGACGCTTGGCGGTGTCTTCACCCGCCTGATCGACCGCAACACGACCATCCCGACGAAGAAGAGCCAGGTGTTCTCGACCGCCGATGACAATCAGTCGGCCGTGACCATCTCGGTCTATCAGGGTGAGCGCGAGATGGCGTCTGACAACAAGCATCTTGGCCAGTTCAATCTGGAAGGCATCGCGCCGGCGCCGCGCGGCGTGCCGCAAATCGAGGTGACCTTCGACATTGACGCCAATGGCATAGTCAAGGTCAGCGCCAAGGACAAGGCAACCGGCAAGGAGCAGGAGATCCGTATTCAGGCCTCTGGCGGCCTTGATGACAGCGAGATCGATCGCATGGTCAGCGAGGCCGAGGCCAACGCCGAGGAAGACAAGAAGCGCCGTGACGCCGTTGAGAAACGCAATCAGGGCGAGGCGCTTGTCCATGGTGCCGAGAAGGCCATCACCGATCTTGGTGACAAGGCCGACCCGGCAGCAAAGGCCGAGGTTGAGGCGGGGATCGCGGCGCTGAAGGAGGCCCTCGAGGGTGACGATATCGAGGCCATCGCCGCGAAATCGGCCGAGCTGTCGCAATCGATGATGAAGATGGGCGAAGCCGCCTATCAGGCCGAACAGCCTGCGGGCGATGCCGAGGGTGGCAATGCCGGTGATGAGGAAACCGTCGTCGATGCAGAGTTCGAGGAAGTCGATGGCGATGATCCTGCCGGCGACAGGAAATAACCTTTCAAACCATGATGCGGGCGGACGGTGACAGAATCGTCCCTCGCCCGGTTCCATTGGTCAGTCTGGCGGCGAAGTCATGAGCAAGCGTGATTATTATGATGTTCTCGGCGTGTCCAAGGACGCTGATGAATCCGCGCTCAAATCCGCCTATCGCAAGCTGGCGATGAAGAACCACCCCGACCGGAACCCTGATGACGAAGCCGCGGCCGAGCGGTTTCGCGAGGCCACCGAAGCCTATGAAGTCCTGAAGGACCCGCAGAAACGCGCCGCCTATGACCGCATGGGTCATGCCGCCTTTGACAATGCCGCCGGCGGTGGTTTTGGTGGCGGCTTTGGCGGTGGTGGTTTTGGTGGCGGCGGCTTTGCCGACATCTTTGACCAGATGTTTTCCGAATTCTCACGCGGCGCCGGCGGGGGCCAGGCCGACCACGGAGGCAACGACCTTCGCCATGATCTGAACATCTCGCTCGAGGAGGCCTTTTCCGGCGTTCAGCGCGACATAAACGTGACCGTTCCGGTTGGCTGCGACGAATGCAGCGGCAGCGGGTCGGCCGCCGGCGCGCAGCCGCGCAATTGCGGCACCTGTGGCGGCAGTGGCCGGATCCGCACACAGCAGGGCTTCTTTGCTGTCGAGCGCACCTGCCACAGCTGTCAGGGCATGGGTCAGGTCATCACCGATCCCTGCGGTGCCTGCGGCGGCGAGGGCCGGGTGCGGCAGAGCAAGATGCTGTCGGT
>Ga0181579_10003900_pt1 | contig 11681 bp, 7 predicted proteins | sample 071ome_24_FD_132996 | JGI IMG/M metagenome (GOLD analysis project Ga0181579, IMG submission 132996) | Coastal salt marsh microbial communities from the Groves Creek Marsh, Skidaway Island, Georgia - 071402CT metaG (megahit assembly) | ecosystem: Environmental > Aquatic > Marine > Intertidal zone... | reverse complement strand
GAAACCGAAACTTTGTCTTTGGGTTTATCCAGCCGCCGTCGGGTTACAACTTGCGGACCACCGAAACGATCACGAACCGGATCGAATCGGGTACGCGCTCCTATTGGGCGGGAGAGGCGCAAGGCAACGTTCTTGAGGTCGATGGCGTGCCGTTGCTCAAGCACTATTTTTCGATCGCCTTGCAGGGTCGTGCCTTTGTCGGCGGAACCACGGTGGACGAACGTCGAGCCGGCGAGATCATCCCCTTGTTGCAGAACCCGGCGCGAGGCGAACCCGGTACGCTGGCGTTTATGTTCCAACCCTCGCTCTTTGGTCGATCGGTCGGGGGTGGCCGGTCCATCGATATCGATATCTCGGGTGCCGACCTGCGTGTTCTTTTTGATGTCGCCCAGGGGACGTTTGACCGCATCCAACAGGTTCTGCCGTTTAGTGGCGGCCACCGGACACGTCCTCGTCCGGGGTTGGAATTTGGCGCCCCCGAGGTTCGTGTTTTGCCCGACAGAACGCGTCTCGCGGACAATGGTCTCACGGCGCGCGAGCTTGGCCAGACCGTCGATGCCTTTAACGATGGGCTCCGTGTGGCCGAGATCAATTTCGGCGGCAAGAGGATCGATCTGACCTTGGCGGGGAGCGCACCGGCGCAGGAACAAACCCAAGGAATTGGCGCTTTGCCGGTCGTGACTCGCGAGGGGAGGATCGTGCCGGTCGAAAGCCTCGCTGATGTTGTGGTCACGTCGGGACCGACCGAAATTCGGCGCGTGGAGCGCGCCCGAACGGTGACCCTTCAGGTTTCCCCCGCCCGCACCATGCCGCTGCAGGAAGCCATCGACATCATCAACGATCAGGTTATCGACCCGATGGTCGCGGCGGGAATGCCTGAAGGGGTTCGGTTCAACCTGTCGGGTTCTGCCGACAAACTATCTCAGACCATGGACGAACTCTCCATCGATCTGCTCTTAGCGCTCGTTATCGTGTTTCTCGTGATGGCGGTTTTGTTCGAGAGCTTTGTCTATCCGCTAATCATCATGCTGGCGGTGCCGGTCGCGGCTGCGGGCGGGCTCGCGGGGCTCGCCCTTCTCAATCTCTATGTCATCCAACCCTTGGATATGCTGACGATGTTGGGGTTCGTTATTCTTATCGGGATTGTCGTAAACAACGCGATCCTCTTGGTGCATCAGACCCTGCACAATATTCGAAAGGAAGGGATGCAGCCGGAGGTGGCGATCGTCGAAGCCACGCGAAATCGCATCCGGCCGATCTTCAGTTCAACCCTGACCAGTGTTTTCGGCATGTTGCCACTGGTTGTTTTTCCCGGCGCGGGCTCGGAACTTTACCGCGGGTTGGGTTCCGTCGTGGTTGGCGGTCTGGCTCTGTCGGCTGTTCTCACGATGGCAATCGTGCCTCCCATGATGTCGCTGACGGTATCGTGGATCGAAGGTCGGCGGTCGGGCCGTGGCCAGACGCCGGTCGCGCAACAGCCGGCGGAATAAGTTCAGGCTGTTCGCTTTGGGTTAGTGCCTAGAGCGAGGTTCCCTCGGTGTTGGCCCCGTCGAGGCTGGTACCGGTCGTATCGGCATCATCGACCTGGGCGTTCTTGAGGTTCGCTTCACGCAGGTCGCACTGACGCAAGTTAGCGCCGTTCAGATTAGCGTTCGACAAATCGCCCTGCGCCAGAAGTGCATTGGAAAGGTTTGCTCCGGAAAGATCGGCACCGCGAAAAACCGCTCTTTCAGCAGCGATGCCATGCAGATCGCCGCTGCGAATATTGGCAAGGCGCAGGTTGGCGCCGGACATCGCGCTCTGGCGCAACGACGCGTCGCTAAGGTCCGATCGCCGTTCATCTCCCGTGGCGGCGCCGGTGGCGCTTAGGATATCGGTCGGTTCGAAGCGCGCGTCTTCGAGGCGAGCGTGACGGATCTTGGCAGACTTTAGTGAGGCGCCTGCAAAGTCGGTGTGTCTTAGGTCCGCACCATCGAGCGTCGCACCGTCGAGTTCCGCCAAGACAAGAAAGGCGCCGGGTAGGGCAGCGCCTTTGAGGTTGGCGCCTTTAAGGTTCGCGCCGCTGAGATATGCGGCGCCGAAGTTGATCTCACTCAAGTCGCGACCGGCGAAATCGGCACGAGTTCCTTTCGCGCCGAACGAGTCCACCCACAGCGCATGTTGGCGTAGGGTCTTCTGGATATCTTCAGGCAGGGAGGCGCCCGCTTTGTTGATTTTGGCGCCCGTCAATTCTGCGCCTTCTAGATTCGTTTTGAGTAGTAGGGCACCGCGCAGATTTGTTTCCGTCGCGTTGGCTCCGGAAAGATCGGCATTATTCAGGTCGCAGGCTCCGAGATCGGCATGTTGCAGTTGTGCTTTGGTGAACGACGTGCGTTCAAGTGCCGCGCCATATAGAACGGTCTTCAACTCCGAATGGTCCGCTGCGGTGGCGGGGCGTAAATCGGCGCCGGAAAAATTAGCTTCGGTCAGCTTAGCGTTTGTTAGTTTTGCGCCACGGAGTTCGGCAAGCTCGAAATTCGCACCCTCGGCATCAGCGTCCTCAAAGTTGCTGAGCGAGAGTGACGCCCGACCAAAGTCAGTGCCCGTGAGAACGCAGCGGGAAAAATCGGTTCCCGTGAGGACCGATTCCCGGAGGTTAAGCCCGGGCAGGCGAAGCCCGGAAAGATTCTCTCCCTCAATGTGTGCCCGCTTGCCATGGGGCTCACGTCGGGAAAATCGTTCGTGGGCCCGCAGGACCTCCACGAACTCCTGGGCGGTCAGCATTTTGACGCTAAACCGCCGGATAAACAGATCATTACGACCAACCAAACTTGCGCTACACGAACACCCGAAAGATGGCGTCCCCCAGCGCCAAATACCAGCAGAAGTAATAGGGGCTTCTAGTAAAATTCGAATTAAGATGGGTCAATTGGGACCAGAAAATCCAGGGAGCGAATCCAGAAAATGGTAGGCAAACAGCCGCCCCAAGGGGCCTATACCGTCGATGCAGGTTGGATTTTGGCCTACGGCGAGGACGGATCGCATCTCCTGGAGGGCGGCTCGATCCGCGTCGAAAACGACCAAATCGTCGAGGTCAGTGCCTCGCGTTTGGACAGCGAGGGGCCGCGGCTCTCGCTGCCGGAGCAGGTTCTGATGCCCGGACTGATCAGCGGTCACACCCACGTTGCCAGTGCCACCCCGACACGAGGCCTGATCGAGGGCGGCCGGTCCTATTCGCGGCCCATCAAATTGATGGACCAATTATCGGATCAAGAACTCGATGATCTTACCGCTTTCAACCTAGCCGAGGTGGTGAAGGCCGGCTGCACAACGCAGGTCGAAATGAGCCTTAGCTTGCGGCAGGCGGAATCCTATGTCCGGGTCGCGGGCGCATGGGGCGTGCGCGGGTTCCCCGGCGGGATGATCCCCGGCACTACACGGCTCGACAGCATCTGGTTTCGGGAGGACGACCAAGCGCTTTTCGATTCGGTGCAGGGAACCCTGGAAGAGATCGCCGCAAACTTCGAATTCGGTAAGAAGCATATGGGGTCGCATGACGGGCGCATCATGCCGATGATGGCGCCGCACGCGACAGATACCCACACCGACGAAACAATGTCGGCCATCGTCAAAGCCGCCGCCGAGTTGGGCACGGGCGTTCACATTCATCTTTCTCAACGAGAGACCGAAACCGAAGCCGTTCGCCGATTGCACGACGGGCTGTCTCCGACGCAGTGGTTGGAGAAACTAGGCGCTTTCGAGGGGCCGTTTTTCGGCGCGCATATGATGGCGTTGGATTGGGGCACCGATCCGGAGATCCTCAAGCGGCACGGGGCGGTCTACGCCCATTGCCCGTCCGCCGGCGGCGCGGGTGGCGCGACCCAGCCCTATCCTGAAGCGCTCGGCGCCGGCATCGCCACCAACATCGCGATCGACACCCATTCGAACGATCTGATCGAAAACATCAAGCTGGCCGTGATCGCCGGAAAAACGCGCGCCAAGTTGGTCGATGCACCATGGCCGACCATTTGGAATGCGGTCGACGGTGCCACGGTCGTCGCAGCGGATGGTCTGCGCCGCCCCGATCTTGGCCGCATTGCGGTGGGCGCAAAGGCCGACTTCATCACGCTAGATCTGTCCGATTGGTTGGTGGGTGCCGGTACCTTGCCCCCGGAACCGCTGAACAACCTCCTCTATGCCAACGGGTCGATCGTTCGGAACGTGGCGGTCGACGGTCACTTCCTTGTTTTCGACGGCGATCTGACCGTTGCAAAAGAGGACGAGGTCTTCGAGCGCGGTGCCGTCGTCAACAAGAAGCTTTGGGACCAACTCAAAGAGGAAGGGTGGTTCACCCCGACGCCGCGGTAGCAGCCCGCGCCGAAACGCGGTGCGCTCGCTCTGCTTTTGCGTCCGACTTGACTCCGACCACCCGCGCCGTGTGACAATGACGGCGACGGTTCCCCGCAAGGGGTGAAAAGGGAACACGGTGAGGCTTTGCCAATACCGTGGCTGCCCCCGCAACTGTGAGCGGTGAGTTCGCGTCCATTCTAGCCACTGGGAAAACCGGGAAGGCAGGACGCGCGGCTTAGACCCGCAAGCCAGGAGACCTGCCGTCGCTGTCATCCATCCGTCGATCGGGGCGCTCGGTGGTGCGGATTTCCGTAGCGGTGACGACGATTGTATGTCGTAGCTGTGGGTCCGTGAGATGGAAGTCCCTGCCTATTCGGTATTTGAATCGACCCGGGATTGGGGCGCTGCATCCTTATGTGGCCTTCGATGTTGCGAACGTGCGCCACGTTCAACGCTTCGGAGAAATTCATGAAAAAGAAGATTCTAAAGAAGGCGCTCGTAATGGGCGTTCTAGTCGCGAGTGCGCCAGCACCCGCGGGCGCTCAAACACTCCTTCCTGAAACGGTTGTGACCGCAACCCGGTTGCTGACGCCCCGTGACGAGGTGGCCAGTTCGGTCACGGTCATCACCCGTGCGGACATTGAGGCCAAGCAGCAACGGACCATCGTCGACGTGCTGTCGTCGGTCCCCGGTTTGCGGGTTGTGCAGTCCGGCGGGTTGGGCAAGCAAACCTCGGTTTTTTCACGCGGCAGCAATAGCAATCACACGTTGATTCTCATCGACGGAATCGAAATCAGCGATGCCAGTACGCCGAACGGCGCGTTCAACTTTGCGCACCTCTTGACCAACGATATCGAACGGGTCGAAGTCGTTCGCGGCCCACAAGGCACGCTCTTCGGGTCGGACGCGATCGGTGCGGTCATCAATATTTCGACAACGCTAGGCACGGGTCCTGCGCAATACATGGCGGAAGTCGAGGGCGGGTCGTTCGATACCGCCCGGGGTGTCCTGAAAGCGGCGGGGAGCAAAGGGAAACTCCGCTACGCTTTCGGGACATCCTACCTCGACAGCGATGGTGAAAGCGTCAGCCCGGCGCGTATTCGGGCGTTGCAAGCCGGTGCGACCGAGGAAGATGACGGGTACACCTACAAATCGTTTTCTGCACGATTGGGCTATGACGTCATCGCCGGTCTCGACGTTGGGTTGGTCATCCATCACCTCCGAACGGAAGTTGAAACGGATCAACCGATCGAAGATCCGGATGCCTACGAACGGACCCGTCAGTGGTTCGCACGCGCGGATGCGCGCATCGAGTCGTTTGGCGGGTTGGTCGAGTCGATCGCAGCGGTTTCATTTACCCGACACAATCGTGATTCCTTCAATGTGCCCGGGATCGCGAACACGTTGCAAAGAAGTGACGGTCAGGGTGACAAGGAAAAGCTGGAACTGCAGAACAACTACCTTGGACTGGATGACCACATCTTGACGCTGGGCCTTGAGAGCGAGTTGGACACGCTACGCAATGTGCAGTTTTCGAACTTCAGCGGATTCACCATTCAAGGCAGCACCAAAGCCGATGCGCGGACCAATGCGATCTATGTCCAAGATCAGTTCTCGCTGAACGAACATGTCTTCGGAACGCTTGGGGTGCGCTTCGACGAACACGACGCGCTGGGGTCAAAGGTGACTTACCGGTTCGCGCCCGTCCTTGCGCTCCCCGACCACGGGCTGCGGCTGAAGGGGTCGGTGGGTACGGGGTTTCGCGCGCCCGCACTGTTCCAGCTTTTCGGTAACACCCGCAGCAGCAATGGGGGGCAGTTCACGGGCGACCCGAACTTGCGTCCGGAAGAAAGCACCGGCTGGGAGATCGGGTTTGAGAAAAGTCTAAGAGGCGGCAACCTGATTGTGGGGTCGACCTATTTCGATCAGGAGATCAAAAATCTCTTGGAAACCAGATTTTCGGGTAACGATTCGACGGTAATCAATCTCAAGCGGGCCGATATCTATGGGTTTGAAACCTTCGTGGCTGCCCGTGTGTCGCCGCGCTGGGTGGTCCGGCTTGACCACACGTTCACGCGGGCTGAAGACAAGAATACCGGGAACGACTTGCGCCGGCGTCCCAAGCAAAAGCTTGATCTTGACCTTCGGCATCAAGCGACCGACCGCCTGTCGGTAGTCGGAGCGTTGCGTTTCATCGGATCCGGGAAGGATGTTTCGGGCAATCCGTTGGCGTCATCGCAAGAAATCCACAAAGGGAGCCACACAGTTGTCGATTTGTCGGCGACGTTCGACCTTCGCGACAATGCCGAACTATTCGGACGGATCGATAACCTCCTGAACCGGAAGTTCGAAACGGCCGACGGACTCGCAGGCGCCAGCCGCGGCATCTTTGTCGGTGCGCGGGTGCGTTTCTAGTCATGTTGGGACGCCGGCTTTGGACCCTTGCTGCCCTGGTGGTGGGGGCCTTTGCCAGCGTGCCCGTTTGGGCCCAAGCCGACCCGCCACAACGGGTCGTGTCGCTCAATCTGTGCGCCGATCAACTCTTGATCTTGCTGGCCGAGGGAGACACGTTGCGATCGGTGACCTTCCTGTCAGCACAACCTGACCAGTCCTATGTCGCCGACCGGGTCGCACACATTCCGGTGAACCATGGCGAGGCTGAAGAAATCCTCGCCATGGACCCCGACCTCGTTGTCGCCGGTCGTTTCGCCGCGCGACCCGCGGTCACGATGCTGCAGCGTTTCGACATACCTGTGCTGGACTTGCCGATCCCCGCATCGTTCGACGAAATCAGAGCGCATATCGCGATCCTGTCGGACAGGCTCGGCGTCGCCTCTCGTGGGGCCGCGATGGTCGTGGACATGAACAAACGCTTGGCGGCTGTTGCGGTCCCGGACGGACCAATGCCGCGCGCATTGGTACTGGGCGCGCGTGGGTTTACCAGCGGCCAAGGAACCCTGATCCACGAGGTTCTTGCATCCGCCGGGTTACAAAATGTTGCGGGCGAATTGGGCATCACAGGCTTTGGCCGGGTCGACCTAGAGGAGATCGTCGACGCAAACCCAGAGGTCATCATCCTCAATCAGCCGGCGTTCGGCGCCCCCTCGCTGGCCCGCGAGGTGCTCGCGCATCCTGCGTTGCGGCACTTTGACGGCCAGCTTATCCATATGAACCCGGCGCTCTGGACCTGCGGCGGGCCGTACACCGTGCAAGCCGTCGAACTTCTGGCGGAGGCGATCCGATGACGGCCGGTAGTGGGTCGACATACACCGCACGTGTCGCGCCGCGAGAAGCCGGGTTAGTGATATCGCTCGTCGCTTTGGTGTTTGTCCTCGGCCTCGTGTCGGTTGCGGTGGGCCGGGTGCCGCTCGCGTTCTTGCACACCCTCGGTGAGATCTTGGCGGGCGAGCGAACGACAGACGCGCTCATCCTGGCGGAGATCCGAATCCCGCGCGCCATTCTGGCTGTCGTGGTGGGCGCCGCGCTGGGCGCTGCCGGGGCGGCTATGCAAGGGTTGCTTCGGAACCCGCTGGCCGAGCCTGGTATTCTCGGCGTGTCCGCCTCGGCCGGGCTGGGCGCGGTGATCGTGCTCTATTTCGGCCTGACGCAGGTCTTCAGCTTGGCCCTCCCGATCGCAGGCATGGGTGGAGCGCTGGTTGCAGTGTTGTTGACCTATGTGCTGTCCGGTCGCGATGCGAGTATCCTGACGTTGATTTTGGCCGGGGTTGCGCTCAACGCGTTTGCAGCGGCATTGACATCCCTGGCACTAAATTTAGCACCCAGCCCCTACGCGGCACTCGAGATCGTGTTCTGGTTGCTGGGGTCGTTGGCGGACCGATCCTTCGAACACGTCGCGATAGCGTTACCGTTGGTCATCCTCGGTGGAGCGATGTTCATCGGCACCGGCAAAGCGCTCGATGCCCTATCGCTGGGCGAAGACGTTGCCCGGTCGCTGGGGATCAATCTGCGCGCGGCGCGGTTGCGCTTGATCGTCGGCACTGCGCTGGCGGTTGGTGCCGCAGTGTCGGTCTCGGGAACGATCGGGTTCGTCGGCCTCGTGGTGCCGCATCTGTTGCGTCCCTTGGTTGGTCATGAGCCGGGCCGACTTCTTCTGCCCAGCGCGTTGGGTGGCGCGGCGCTCGTGCTCGCGGCCGATATTGCGACACGTGTCATCCCCGTCGAGCCCAACCTTCAATTGGGTGTCGTGACCGCGATCGTCGGGGCGCCGTTTTTTCTGTATCTGCTGCTTCATATCAGGCGGACGATGCGATGACGCCGCTCGATGCGAAGCATGTTTCGGTGGCGCTAGGGGCGCGGCAAATCCTGACCGATGTCGGGCTGCGGGCTGAAGCGGGTGGTTTCGTCGGTCTGATCGGCCCGAACGGATCCGGGAAGACGACACTCTTGCGAATTCTGGCGGGCCTATTGCGACCGGACGCCGGCAGCGTATCGATGAATGATCGCGGTTTGGCCGACATGCCGGATGCTGAACGCGCGAGGTTAATGGCGTATTTGCCGCAGGGAACCGAGGTGCATTGGCCGCTTATCGTCGAACGTCTCGTCGCCCTCGGTCGTATTCCGACCCTCGATACGTGGCGCGGGCTACGCGAATCCGATCTTGAGGTCGTCGCCCGGGCGCTGGGCAGTGTGGAAGCGTTACATCTTAAGGATCGGGTCGTTTCAACGTTGTCGACCGGCGAGCGTGCGCGGGTTCTCTTTGCGCGGGCGCTCGCAAGCGATCCGCGCATATTGCTGGCCGATGAGCCGGTGGCCTCGCTCGATCTGGGACACCAGCTCCTGGTCCTGGACGAGGTCCAAAACCGGTGCGCCAAAGGCATGACCGCGATCGTGGTCTTTCACGACCTAAGCCTCGCGGCGCGGTACTGCTCTCACGTCGTGCTGTTGAATGCAGGACGTGTCTTCTCCGCAGGCGCGGCAACCGAGGTTCTGACGCCCGAAAATTTGCGCGAGACCTATGGGGTCGATGCCACGCTCTCAACCGATGGCGGCACGACCCAGATCATCGCGCATGGCCGGCTCGCGCCGGAAAATCACCGGGAAGGGCCAAGACCATGAGGGGCTTGCAGGCGGCCTTCGGCTTTTCCGTCGCGGCCCATGTCGCCGTGGCGACCGGCTTTTACGTTGCTTGGCCGGAGGGTGCGCGATGGGAACAACCCGCACCGATTGTTGCCGATCTCGTGTATGAGCCACGCCCGTCGGTTGTGCCGGCTCAGCAAGCGCCCATCATGCCTCTCGAAAAGGTTCTCCGTCGCGAACTACCGCACGCCGATCCGGCCCGGCCAAGTCAGGCTACATCTTTGCCCAAGGCGAACGACAATACACTCGCAGATCCTCCGCAGGTTGTGGCTGAGCCGCCGATAGCAGCGGAGCCGCAGCCGGCTCAAATGCCCGAACCTGTGTTTACCGTGACGGAAACCCGGCGGGCGATCGTCTCGGCGCTCCCCGCGTTGCCGGTCGATTCAGGCCAAGTTCGGCCGACGCCCCGATTCAAACTCGCGGTGCCCGCGCGTCAGCCCCGAGCGGTCGCTCAGGAAGGGAATCGCGAGGAGTGGGTGCGTGAGCGACGGACCAATGCGCCAACCGACGTCCTTGTTGTACGCGAAGAACGGAGCGATACCCCCGAAAAAGGATCGCCGCCGCAGTCCGTCGCGATGTTGCCGGGCCCGACGCACGAGCGGGCGCCTGGTGCCAAAGTCAGTGCGCCGCAATACGCGCTGCCGTCGTTGGGCAATCGTCCGCCCAAATATCCTCTCGCCGCGCGTCGCCGAGGCATGGAGGGCCGCGTCGTGATCGAAGCGCAGGTCGATCGGCACGGAGAAGTCACCACGGCGACAGTTGCCCTTTCGAGTGGGCATCGACTTTTGGACCGGGCGGCACTTGGGGCAGTCAAGAAGTGGACATTCCGGCCGGCACGGCGGGGAAGCCAGACAGTGCGCGCGACCATTGCCATTCCGGTCACGTTCGCTCTTGAGTCGTCCACCGTTCTGGCGCTCGAATAGGTCGAGGTGTCTGAGCGGTGACGGCGCCGACCGGCGCGGGTAGTCTGCGCCGTATGACACTGCCTACTGGGAGGAATTCGGTGCACGCAGTTCTCGGCGACTCCGTCGCGCGAACAGAAGACGATCGGTTGCTATCGGGACGCGGTCGCTATACCGACGATCATGCCCTACGTGGCGAAACGCGGGCGGTGGTCCTTCGCTCGCCCCACGCGGCGGCAAAGATCCTTAAGATCGACACAAGCCCCGCGCTTTCCCAGGAAGGGGTCCTCGCGGTCTTCACCGGTGCCGATATCAAAGCGGCGGGCATCGGTTCGGCGGGTTCGATGGCCGATTACCCGCGACCCGACGGCGGTCCGATGTTCAAGGCGACCCGGTCGGTATTGGTGACCGATGACCAGGTGCGACATGTCGGCGACCCTGTCGCCTTCGTGGTCGGCGAGACGCTCGAGGCGGCGCGACTGGGTGCGGAAGCCATCGAGGTCGACTATGAACCGATTGAGGCGGTGACCGATCCCCTTGCCGCCTTGGAACCGGGGTCTCCCCCGGTGTGGGAGGCCTGCCCCGACAACATATCTTTTCTGTTTCAGGCCGGTGACGAAAAAGCCGTCGACGACGCGTTCGCCCAGGCCGACCATGTGACGCGCCTCGATCTCGTGATCAACCGCGTATCGGCGGCCCCGATGGAGCCCCGCGCCGCAGTTGCCGATTTCGATCCGACTGACGATCGATTGACGCTGATTTGCGGGGTTCAGAACCCACACATCATGCGCCGAATATTGGCGCGCCAGTATCTGAACATCCCGGAGACCAAGCTGCGATTGATCAGTCCCGATATGGGTGGCGCTTTCGGCATGCGGTCGACGCCCTATCCTGAGTTGGCGTTGGTCCTTCATGCGGCACGGCACCTCGGCCGACCGGTGCGCTGGACCATCGATCGGTCCGAGGCGTTCGTCGCCGACGACCAGGCCCGCGACAATCGGACCAAGGCCGAACTGGCGCTCAGTCGTGACGGCACGTTCTTGGGCCTTCGCGTGCAAACTGTCGTGTCAATGGGCGCTTACGTGTCGATGGGTGGCGCCGGGCCGGCGACGATGAACATCGGCGGTTTGGCGGGCGTCTACCGGACGCCGGCGATCCATGTCGCGGTGCGTGGCGTACTGACGAACACGCCCTCGACATCGGCCTATCGCGGCGCTGGGCGCCCGGAGGCTTCCTACACGATTGAGCGATTGATCGATGCGGCCGCGCGTGAACTCAAGATCGACCGTGCTGAACTGCGACGGCGCAACACCATCGCCCCCGACGAAATGCCGTTCAAGACAGGGTTGGTCT
>Ga0181579_10003898_pt1 | contig 11685 bp, 12 predicted proteins | sample 071ome_24_FD_132996 | JGI IMG/M metagenome (GOLD analysis project Ga0181579, IMG submission 132996) | Coastal salt marsh microbial communities from the Groves Creek Marsh, Skidaway Island, Georgia - 071402CT metaG (megahit assembly) | ecosystem: Environmental > Aquatic > Marine > Intertidal... | reverse complement strand
TCCGCCTGCGCGTCCCATTCCGCCGCCACGGCCTCGGCCAACGCTCGGTTTGGCAAGCACAGATTTCTACGCGCCGGAGATTTCACGGTCTTGCCGTCCAGAAGAACCGCGAAGCCGTTTTCCGCTTCGGCGACCGTTACAGCCTTGTATACCCGTTTCAATCGACCGCCTTCTTTAAGCTGTCAAACAATCCCTTGATCCCCCCGGGCTTCTCCTGTTGTTCCGTCGCCGCCGCGCCGCCCGTCGCCGGAGAACTCGCCGGCTTCGCGGCTTTCGGTACTGGTTTGCCCTCGGCGATGGCGATCGCGGCCGGACATGGCTCGTCCGCGTTGCCGGCGCTAAGGAACGGCAGCGCCAAGGCCAGCGGATTCACACCGGCGAGCGCGATCGCACCGACGCCCTTGGCCACCGCGAGCGGATCGGGGATTACCGTCGGACTGGTCGCCGGCCCGCTGATCAGCAAGGGTACCGACAGACTGATCAGGCTCGGGTTCTTTGGTAGCGGAGTCAGTTTCAGGTCAAGCTCCTGTTTGGCGAGCTTGATCGTCCCCTCGCTCGCCACGATCACCCGATCACTATCAACCAACATGGCTTTCGACGTCGCGACCCCATGCTGAATGTCAAAGCGGCTGACCATGCAGTTCAGCTTGCCGCGGTTCGATTGATCGAGAAACGGCAGGAATTGCGTCGCGACGTCGGCGGCGATCAACTCCCAATAAGCGTTGTCGATCTTGCCTTCGCGGATGATCAAGGCGGTGTATCCGCCAAGCGTGGCGAGGATCTGGCGCGGCGTCTCTCCGGCGCCGGTCACCTTCACCTCGGTATCGCCCTTGGCCTCCAGGAGATCATTAGGCTGAAAGACCTTGGCGAGGGCGCCGAAATCCGCCCCTGTCCAGGTCTCGGCCAGGGCGACCTTGGCGACTTTCGCGCGACCGTCGACGGTTCCCGTGAGGTTAATCGTGCCTTCGCTCAGGACCGCGGTGGACGGTTTTATCGTCAGCAGCCCGTTCTTCAGCGTCGCGTCCAGGTTTACCTTCGTGAGCGAGAGCTTGTCCGTGAGTTTCAGCGTTTCAACGGCCGCCTTGATGTCCGCGTCCGCCGCCTTCAGGCCTTCGAGAGGAAGCGGCTGGTCCAAGGGATCCCCGCCCGTTCCAGCGGGTGCGGCGCCGCCGCCCGACCCGCTCCCGGAGGCCGGAGCCTTGGCTTGCAGGGCGACGAGGTCGAGAAGCTTGCTTTGAATATTCGCCGTCACCATCGGTCGCGCGCCGCCGAGCCCGAGCGATGCCGAGCCCGAGACATCGCTCCCCTCGACGGTGGCTTTCAGATCGGCGATGTCGACGGACGACAATCCAGCCTCGCCGTGCTTCGCGGTCACGGTCGCGGACATATCGATCGCGAAGCCGAACACCGTTCCCGTCATCGACACGGGCAAGGCGGCCCCAGGCTTCACCATCTCGGCGATCGCCGGCAATTGCCCCGTTACATCGATGGCCTGGCCATCGATATCCGCCTTGATCTTGGTATCCAACGCCCCGGACGCCGCCTGCTTCAATCCGACCGTCTCGATCGCGAAAGTGTTCTCCGTGCCCTTGGCGCCGTCGCGATAAGTGATCTTGATGTTATCGAGCGTTACCTCTCCGATACTCGGCACGCCCTCGCCGTCATGACCACCGCCGTCGCCGCCGTGTTTTTCTCCCGACCGCTTTTCGCCGCGGCCCGAGGCAACGTCCCAGTTGCCCTTGCCAGCCTTGTCGGTCTCCAGAAGCAGCTCGACATCGCGCAACACGACGCGCTGGACTTCGATCTTGCTGGAAAGGAGCGCCATCAGATTGACCACCACATCCAAGGCGCCGACCGACGCCATATCTGGTTTGGAGCCCCAATCCGCGTTCTGAAAGCGGACATCGGACACGGTAAGGCGCGGCGTCAGCGAGAGCTCAAGATCGATATCGCCGGCGATCACCAGGTCACGCCCGGTGGCCTCGCGGACCTCCTCGCGGATCTCCGCCTTGTAACTGTTAAAATCGAGGGTCGAGAGATAGATTGCGCCACCACCGATGATCACAACGACCACGGCGAGCACACCGAGCAGGATTTTTACCGCCTTCATGACACTTTCTTCGTGGTTATTGGCCCCAACAGATTTCTCACAACGTCGTCGAGCTGATCGAAATGATCAATCAGCGCATGGGGCTTCGCAGAGCTTAGATGATCCACCCCATGGTACCCCCAGGACACCGCGATACTTTTGACGCCCGCATTATGCGCCATTTGCAGGTCAAACACCGTATCACCAATCATCACCGCGGTCTCGATATCGGCCCCGGCTTCCGAGATCGCCTGGCGTAGCATGGTGGGATCGGGTTTACCTGGCGCGTCATCGGCGGATTGCAGAGAGACGAAACGGTTTCGCAGCCCGTGCGCTTCCAACACGGAGATCAGGCCGCGACGCCCCTTTCCGGTCGCGATCGCCAGCAATAGGCCGGCTTCCTCGAGACGGTCCAGCACCGCCCGCGCGCCGGGCATCAAGGGCTCGGGCCCTTTCGCGGCGGCGCCCTGAACCACGTGGGCGTGATTTTTATAGGCCTCGGCGATGCGTTGGGTCTGCAACCCCCTGACATCCGGATTGATCCGCTCGATCGCGCCGTCCAATGGCAGGCCGATCACAGATCGCACTTGCGCCGCGTCGGGCGGCGTGAGTTTCTGACTCTCGAACGCGGCCCGCATCGAGGCGACGATGGCATGCTGGCTGTCGACCAAGGTGCCGTCGAGGTCAAAGACAACGAGGCGCGGAGCGGCGTTCGTCATCAGTCGCCCCCCTCGTCATCGGGGAAGGTGACCCGCCCCGCCTTGGGGTCGAACCCGAGATACTCCCAGGTTCGCGCCATGTGCTCGGGCAGTTCGGCCTCGACCTCGAGCCACGAGCCGTTCGGACGCTGGATGGCGATTGATCGGGCATGCAGGTGGAGCTTTCGCGATAGAGCGCCGGCGTCCAGGAAAGCGCGCTCGCCACCATATTTTCCATCACCGAAGATCGGCGTGCCCAGCGCGTTCATATGGACCCGCAGCTGATGGGTCCGTCCGGTACGCGGTCGCATCGCGACCCAGGCGGTGCGGCGGCCCAATTGTTCGACCACCACGTAATCGGTGATCGCGCGCTGTCCCTGGTCCTGATCGATCACCATCTTCTCGCCGCCACGCCCCGGGAGCTTGGCGACGGGCAGATCGATGGTGCCGTTGGAAAAACGCGGCTCGCCCACCACCACGGCCCAATAAGTCTTGCGCGCCGATCGATGCCTGAACGCCTCGGTCAGCCATTTCGCCGCCTTGGCCGTACGCCCCAACAACAGGACGCCGGAGGTGTCCTTGTCCAACCGGTGGACCAGCTTGGGGCGCTTATCCAATTCGAACTTGAGTCCGTCGAGCGCCCCATCCACGTGCTTCTTCGAGCCCGTGCCCCCTTGAACCGGAAGCCCCGGCGGCTTGGCGATCGCGATCACTTCGTCGTCCTTGTAGAGGATCGCCTCGGTTAGCTGCTCGATCAACACGGTATCGGGGCCCCGCTTGGCGATCCGCTCGGCCCTGGGATTCTTCAGCGGCGCGGCGCCTTCATCGACCGGCGGCACGCGAATCGCCTGACCTTGCTCCAATCGCTGTCCGGCCTTGGCGCGCTTGCCGTCGACCCGCACCTGACCGGTACGCAGCATCTTCTCGAGCCGACCGTGACCGACCGCCGGGAAATGCCGCTTGAACCAGCGGTCGAGCCGGATGTCGTCGTCATCACCTTCGACGGTGAGGGTTTGCACGCCGCTCATCCCAGCACACTCCTCATCAGCCACAGGCCGAGGAACAATCCGGCGATGGAAAGCACGACCGACAACGCGATATAGGCGCCCGCGCCCAATAGGTTCGAACGCTCGGTCAGGACCGAGACATCCAGCGCGAAACTGGAAAACGTCGTGAAGGCCCCGAGCACGCCAACCGCGAAGAATGCCCTGATCTCGGGGCTACTGTTCAGTTTTGTGACCAGGAATTCGACGAACAACCCCATGAGGAAGGAACCCGCGACATTCACGAACAAGGTGCCGTACGGAAATCCCGCGCCCAACCAGCGGGTAAACAGGCCAATTGACTGATATCTGGCGACCGCGCCGATGGCGCCGCCGAGAGCGACCGCGAGGATGAGTTTCATGGCTGTCTAGCTACTCCAGTCCACGCCGAATATCCAGCCCTCGACGCTTCGCGCGGCGACGATGGGCATTGGTGTCGACCAGACTTCCGGCTTCGAGGAAAGGGCCCGAAGCGCGGCGGCGGAAATCAGGGCGTCCGGTTCATCCTCGCGCGACGGTAGCCACGATCTGGGCAGGGCGTTGGATCCGAAATGCGCCAACGCCCGGTTCAGGACCACGCGGTCACGCCAGCCACGTGGGTCGACCGCCGCGCGCTTGAAATACAGGCGCGGGAAGATCTCCACCAGCGCCGATCGCCCCTCGATCGCCTCAAAGGGCCAAACCGCGACATGATCATCCATCTCCCGCTTCAAATGATCCAGAAGACGCATCCCCGCCAGGGAGCCGGTTCCGACATTCGCCGCGCCGACGCATTTCATGACCGGATGCGGCCAGGTGATATCCGCGCAGGCCGCCTCGGTCAGGCGTCGCCTGGACGTGAACAAGTCGCCCTTGGCTCTCGGCGTCAGGAAGTGCCGATGAAACTCGAGATCCTCGCGGTTGTAGAACGGCGCGCCATAAAGTTCCGGCGCGTCCCGACAAACCCGCTCGACCAGCGACCAGAGATCTCGCGCGCTCCCGAGTGGCGGCCCGGTATCGGGGAAATAGCAGTCCAAATCCGCATGTGCATAAGCGAAAGCGAAATCGAACCCGACCAACACTCGCTTTTCGCGCATCCGTTTGCTCAACCAGGCCAGCACCATGGGCCGGGTCCACCACCTGCCCTGTTCCGGCTTGACCAGGACGGGCGCGGTTTCTCCAGGCTTGGCGAGCGCGATCTGAATGCCTGGCAGGGCGGGTCCCTTGGCGCCCGACCAGTCGATGCCGATGAACGCCTCGAAGTCGCCGGCATTCATCAATCCGGCTCGCCCTGGCGGCGGGCGCGAAGCTTGTCCCAATAGGCCAGCCGTTTGGAAACCTCGCGTTCGAAGCCGCGCTCGACCGGCGCGTAAAACCGCTGTCGCTCCAAACCGTCGGGAAAATAGTTCTGCCCGGAAAATCCATCCTCGACGTCATGGTCATAGGCATATCCGGCGCCGTAACCCAGATCCATCATCATCCGGGTCGGCGCGTTCAGGATATGGGCCGGCGGAGCAAGCGACCCGGTCGCGCGAGCCGCCTTGCCCGCCGCGCCGAAAGCCTTGTAGGACGCATTGGATTTCGGCGCGGTCGCGAGATAGACCACGCATTGCGCGATATTCAGATCCCCTTCGGGCGAACCGATCCGGTCATAGGCGTCCCAGCAGGCAAGCGAATGCGCGAGCGCCTGGGGATCGGCCATGCCGATATCCTCGGACGCGAAGCGGGTGAGTCGGCGGAGGATATAGGCAGGGTCCTCGCCCCCGACCAGCATGCGGGCCAGCCAATAGAGCGCGGCGTCGACATCCGAGCCGCGCAGGGATTTGTGCAGCGCGCTGATCAGATTGTAATGCTCTTCCTTGTTCTTGTCGTAGACCGGAGCGCGGCGCTGTACCGTCGCGGCGACCCCCGTCGCGTCCAAGACCGGCTCCGGCGGCAGGCGGAAAAGCTCCTCGACGAGGTTAAGCAGGAAGCGCCCGTCTCCGTCGGCCATGGCCTTGACCGTCGCGCGGCCACTCTCGTCAAGGGGCAAGGCTCGGCCTTCGAGAGCCTCCGAACGCACGAGAAGCTGTTCAAGCGCCGCGTCATCGAGCCGGCGCAGCACAAATACCTGACAACGCGACAGAAGCGCGGCGTTGAGCTCAAAGGACGGGTTCTCGGTGGTCGCGCCAACCAGTACGACGGTGCCGTCCTCCACATAGGGGAGAAAACCGTCCTGTTGTGCTCGATTGAAACGATGCACCTCGTCGATGAAAAGCAACGTGCCTTGGCCCATGGAGCGTCGCTCGCGAGCGCGCTCGAATACCTTGCGCAGATCGGCGACCCCGGAGAACACCGCCGAGAGCGGCTCGAAGGCCAGATCGACCTTATCCGCCATCAGGCGCGCCATGGTTGTCTTGCCACAGCCCGGCGGCCCCCAGAGCACCATCGAGGCAATCCGCCCCTGGCCCAGCATGCGCCCGACCGGCGCTTCCGGCGCCAGCAGATGGTCCTGGCCCACAACCTCCTCGAGCCGCGCCGGGCGCAACCGATCAGCCAGGGGACGCGGCGCTTGAGCCTCGAACAGTCCAGCCACGGGCTAGCCTTTTATTTCCCGGCGTAGAACCTCGTCGCCGCGGCGGAGCGCGATCCGCCACACATCCCGCGCCCGCGCCACGGCTTGTTTCAAATCATCAACGGTCTCGATGTCCCGGCCATTCACCTTCAACACGATATCCCCGGAGGTAAGGCTCAACCGGTCCGCGACACCGCCCCTACGCACCCCGACGAGGACAACGCCCCGAGCAAGATCGTCAAGGCCGTTCTCGATCGCGAAAGCCGGTGAAAGATTCGCGACCCGCGCGCCGCTGAACGGATGTCGGCCATCAAGATCGCTCACATCCGGCGCCGGTGTCGACAGGGGTTCCGTTAGGGCCAGATTCAGGCTTCGCCGGTCACCCTTGCGCAAAACCTCGGCCCGGGCGGTTTCACCGAGAGGAAGCGTCGCCACTCGATAACGAAGTGCCTCGTGATCATCCACGACCCTGCCGTTGAGCGCGGTCACCACGTCGCCGACCCGCAAACCCGCCTGATCCGCCGGGCCGCCCGGATAGATGTCGTTGATGATGACGCCACTTGGGCGATCAAGCCCGAACTGCTCGGCGAGCTCCTGAGTCACCGATTGTCCGGAGGCGCCAAGCCATGGGCGCACGAGCTTACCGCCGCGAGCCGAACGGAGCACCGTCTTGACCATGTTCGACGGCACCGCGAAACCAATCCCCACCGAGCCACCGCCACCGCCGCGCTGGGTCGAGAAGATCGCCGTGTTCACGCCGATCAGCTTGCCGTCCATCGAGATCAGCGCGCCGCCGGAATTGCCCGGGTTGATCGACGCGTCGGTCTGGATGAAGAAGCTGTAATCCGTGATCCCGACCGCCGTCCGCGCCAGCGCCGAGACAATCCCGCTGGTGACGGTTTGGCCGACTCCGAAGGGATTACCGATGGCCAGAACCAGATCACCGACCTCGACGCTGTCCGAATCCCGCATTTCGACGAACGGTAGCCGCGCGGCGCCGGCGTCGATACGGAGCACCGCGAGATCGGTCCGCTCGTCCTTCAGAAGAACCTGGGCGTCGAACTCCCTGCGGTCGGAGAGCACGACCTTGACCTGGGTGGCATTGGCGATGACGTGATGGTTGGTAACGATCAAGCCCTCGGGATCGAGAATGACGCCCGAGCCGAGCGCTTGTTGGCTGCGACGCCTCGGTTGGCCCTGGAACATCTCCCCGAAGAACTGACGGAAAAACGGATCGTCGAAAAGTGGTGAAACCCGCCGCTCCATCACCTCGGTCTTGGCGAAGATGTTGACCACGGCGGGACCTGTCTCGCGCACCAGGGGCGCGAAACTAAGCTGGATCTGCGCCTCCGATCTCGGCACCTGCCGCGCGGTCTGAGCCTCGGTCATCGACGCGCCGAAGCCGGCGGCAAGGCCGAGGATTGTCGCTAGAAGCAAAACCCCAGGAATGTAGCGTATTAAATGCATCTATCGTCCACGTAGTGATGGCGGAATGGAAAAGCCGCGGACCGACCGTCATCCAAACCTGAACCCTACACCGAACGCCCGCCGGTTGCAGTCCATTTGGGTATGCAAACCCCGCTCCACAAGCATCAGAGGCATAACGCATCTCGGAAACGCCAACGACCGCCCGATACCAGGCGGTCGCTTGCATGACAACTTCCGAAGCACCTCGCCACGGCGAGATGCTTGATCAGATGACCGAGGGCGTCGCTTGCGCGTATTCTTCCTCGGCGTTCTGGATGGGGCCCGAATCGAGCCCTCGAGCATCCTCGTCCCGATCGACCAATTCAATCACCGCCATCGGCGCGCTGTCGCCGTACCGATAACCGGCCTTCAGAACCCTGGTATAACCGCCGTTGCGTTCCTTGTAGCGGTCGGCCAGAACGTCGAACAGCTTCTTGGTCATGCCGTCGTCACGAAGCTGAGCGAAGGCCAGGCGCCGCGCGTGCAGCGAGTCCTTCTTGCCGAGCGTGATCAGTTTCTCCACCACCCGACGAAGGTCCTTCGCCTTGGGCAGGGTCGTGATGATCTGCTCATGCTTGATCAACGCGTTCGCCATGTTCTTGAACATGGCCTTGCGATGGCTCGCGGTCCGGTTGAACCGGCGTCCCGCCTTATGGTGGCGCATTGGATCTACTCCTGATCTAAGTCCTGGCGGCCAGTTCAGTACGGCTCTTCAAGCCGCTTGGCCAATTCCTCGATATTGTCCGGCGGCCAGTTCGTGATCTCCATGCCGAGCGACAACCCCATGGTCGAAAGCACTTCCTTGATCTCGTTCAGGCTCTTACGGCCAAAATTCGGCGTGCGCAGCATCTCGGGCTCGCTCTTCTGAACCAGATCGCCGATATACACGATGTTGTCGTTCTTCAAGCAGTTCGCCGAGCGTACCGACAGCTCAAGCTCATCAACCTTGCGGAGCAGGTTCTTGTTGAACGGAAGCTCCGCCGCCTCGTCGCTTTCGACCGCGTGGCTCGGTTCCTCGAAGTTGATGAACAGTTGGAACTGATCCTGAAGGATACGCGCGGCATAGGCCACCGCATCCTCGGGCGTCATGGAGCCGTTGGTCTCCACCGTCATCGAAAGACGGTCATAGTCCGTCACCTGACCGACACGGGTATTATCGACCTTGTACGTGACCTGGCGAACCGGGCTGAAAACGGCGTCGACCGGGATAAGACCGATCGGCGCGTCCTCGGGCCGGTTGACATTCGCCGGCACATAGCCCTTGCCGCTTTCGACCGTGAATTCCATGGTCAGGGTCGCGCCCTTATCCAAGGCGCAAAGCACCAGATCCGGGTTCATGATCTCGATATCGGCGCCGGTCTCGATCATGCCGGCCGTCACCTCGCCCGGACCGTCGGCCTTCAGGCGCATCTTCTTCGGACCGTCGCCATGCATGCGCAACGCGATCAACTTGATGTTGAGCACCATGTCCGTGACGTCCTCGCGGACGCCCGGGATCGACGAGAACTCGTGCAGAACCCCGTCGATCTGCACCGACGTCACCGCCGCGCCCTGGAGGGAAGACAACAGAATACGCCGCAGCGCGTTGCCCAGAGTCAGCCCATAGCCGCGCTCCAGCGGTTCGGCGACCACGGTCGCGGACCGGACCGGATCAATACCCGGCTGGATCTCGAGCTTGTTGGGCTTGATCAAAGCTTGCCAATTTTTTTGAACTTCCACGGCGACCTCATCAATATGGAGACCTGCGGGCCTCTCCACCCCCTGGGGTTTCGAGGCGGCCGATTGCCGGCCATCCCTTTATCGCGAACCCCGCGCCGACAAGACGGCGCGCGGCCTAATCCCTAGACCCGGCGACGCTTCGGCGGCCGACATCCATTATGAGGAATCGGCGTAACATCACGGATCGACGTCACATTGAAGCCCACGGCCTGCAACGCCCGAAGCGCGGATTCCCGCCCGGAACCGGGGCCGCTGACTTCGATTTCCAACACCTTCATGCCATGTTCCGCGGCTTTCTTGCCGGCGTCCTCGGCGGCGACCTGCGCGGCATAGGGAGTCGATTTGCGCGATCCCTTGAAGCCCATGGCGCCCGCCGACGACCAGGAAATCGCGTTTCCCTGAGCATCGGTGATGGTAATCATGGTGTTGTTGAACGTCGCGCTCACATGAGCGACGCCCGACGTGATGTTCTTGCGTTCGCGGCGCCTGACACGCGCCTGGGTCGGTTGTTTTGCCATGATCTAATGTCGCTCCGACGGGCCTTGGCCCACTTGTTATTTCTTCTTGCCCGCGATCGGCTTGGCCGGTCCCTTGCGGGTGCGCGCGTTGGTGTGGGTCCGCTGACCGTGCACCGGAAGCCCCCGGCGATGCCGCAATCCACGATAGCAACCCAAGTCCATCAGGCGCTTGATATCCATCGCGGTCTTGCGCCGCAGATCGCCCTCGACCATCACGTCCTGGTCGATGGCCTCGCGGATCCGCGAAAGTTCGTCTTCCATCAACTCGTGAACCCGGCGATCGCGCGGAATTCCAAGTTTCTCACAAAGGTCCGTCGCCGTCGTGCGACCGATACCATAGATATAGGTCAACGCGATTTCGACGCGCTTTTGCGTCGGGATATTGACGCCAGCTATACGTGCCACGCCTGGAACTCCTTTTTACTCGCGCCAAAACGATCCATCGACCGCCGATCCCTCACCTGACCGTTGGTCGTCGAAATGTCATGCGCGCAATTTGAAACGGCCCCGCCTTGACCGAGGCGCCGGATTATACGGATGCAGCTTTCCAAGTCAACTCGATTACCCATGCGTCGACCCGGGTCAGTTACGCAAAATCGCTTCGAGTTGCCCCGAAACCTCGTCAATGCTCGCCATGCCATCCACCGACTTCAAGGCACCCGTTTCCTTGTAGTAGGGAATGATCGGCGCGGTCTGCTCGTGATAGACACCCAACCGGTTGCGCAGGGTCTCTTCGTTGTCGTCGGCGCGCCGCTCGGACTCCGGCGTTTCCGCCACCCGGGTGCGGATGCGCTCGAACAGAATCTTCTCATCGACCGCCAATTCGATGACGTGGTCGATCTTAAGGCCTTTTTCGGCCAGCATCGCGTCCAGGGCCTTCGCCTGGGGAACCGTTCGCGGAAAACCGTCGAGGATAAAACCCTTGGTGCAATCCGGCTGATCCACCCGCTCGGAAATCATGGCGACGACGATTTCGTCCGACACCAGGTCACCGGCATCCATGATCGCCTTGGCTTTTTTGCCAAGCTCGGATCCGGAGGCAACCGCGGCCCGCAACATGTCGCCGGTGGACAGCTGGACAATCCCGAACTTGTCTTCAAGACGCTTTGCCTGGGTGCCCTTGCCGGCCCCCGGCGGTCCCAAAAGAATAAGGTTCATCCCCTTCTCCCGCGCAATTTGGATTTCTTGATCAAACCCTCGTACTGATGAGCGAGGAGATGGGACTGGATCTGGCCGACCGTATCCATGGTCACGGTCACGACGATCAGCAGACTGGTTCCACCGAAATAGAATGGTACCTGATACTGGCTGATCAGAATCTCCGGCAGAATACAGACGGCGGCCAGATAGGCGGCGCCCACGACGGTCAACCGGGTCAGCACGTAATCAAGGTAGTCGGCGGTGTTCTTGCCCGGGCGGATGCCGGGAATGAACCCGCCGTTCTTCTTGAGGTTTTCCGCCGTCTCTTCCGGGTTGAAAACCACCGCGGTGTAGAAGAAGCAGAAGAAGATGATGCCCGCCGCGTACAGCAGCATGTAGATCGGCGCGCCGTGGGCGAGATTCTGGTTCAGCCACTGGATGCCAGCCCCGAAGCCCGTATCGGGATCGATCGAATTGC
>Ga0181579_10003897_pt1 | contig 11685 bp, 8 predicted proteins | sample 071ome_24_FD_132996 | JGI IMG/M metagenome (GOLD analysis project Ga0181579, IMG submission 132996) | Coastal salt marsh microbial communities from the Groves Creek Marsh, Skidaway Island, Georgia - 071402CT metaG (megahit assembly) | ecosystem: Environmental > Aquatic > Marine > Intertidal zone... | reverse complement strand
AGCGCTGGATACAGCGACGGGCCGATGGTCAGGACGGTGACATCATCACCGGCGCGGCGCACAACCGCCTCGCCGAAGGGGATGCGGAAATAGTCGGAAGGCACGCCGTCCGCCTCAAATGTCTCCACCCGGTCATAGAGGCGCTGGCTTTCAAAGACCATCGTCGGATCATTGCCGGCCAGCGCCGTCGCCATCAGCCCCTTGGCATCATGCGGCGTCGCCGGATAGATCACGCGAAGTCCCGGGACATGCGTGACAAGCGAGGTCCAGTCCTGCGAATGCTGGGCCCCATATTTCGACCCCACCGAGGCACGAAGCACCACCGGAAGGCGCAACTCGCCAGCCGACATCGCCTGCCATTTGGCAAGCTGGTTGAAAATCTCGTCGCCGGCGCGACCGATGAAATCGGCATACATCAGTTCGACAAGCGCCCGCCCACCGGCAAGCGCATAGCCAACCGCCGTCGAGACAATGGCCGCCTCGGAAATCGGCGCGTTGAACAGACGGTGATAGGGAATGATGTTGGCAAAACCTCGATGAACACCAAAAGCACCGCCCCAGTCGCGGCATTCCTCGCCATAGGCGATCAGGCTCTGGTCATGGACAAGATGATGCAGGATGGCTTCAGACAACGCATCACGAAGCGTGACCGCCCGCATGGGCGACTGCAGATTGCCATCCTCGTCAATGCCGAACCGTGCCTTGCGCGCGATTGACTTCATCGCCGCTGTCTCGGCCGGGTCGGCAAGAAGGTCGGCGGCCGGATCGCCAAGCTCGATCTCCTCGCCATTGAAGGTCATCTCGCCGATGATCGTTGGGCTGGCCGCGATATCAACGGCCGGCGCGTTCTGCCTGTCGACCACCGCCCTTGTCACCGTCTCGATCTGACTTTCGACGGCAGCCATCATGTCATCGGCCGCGGCGGCGGTGATCACACCCCCCTCGACAAGCCGGTCGCGATAGCGCGTGATCGGGTCATGCGCCTGCCAGGCCTTCATTTCATCGCGCGACCGATAGGCGTTGGTGTCGGTCGTCGAGTGGCCGGAATAGCGATAGCATTCGATGTCGAGAAGCGCCGGCCCCTGGCCGGAGCGCAGAATTTCGGCCTTGCGCGCCACCGCGTCAGCCACAGCAAGCGGGTTCGAGCCATCCACCGTTTCGGCGTGAAGCTGGGCCGGGCTGACACCGGCACCGATCCGTGACAGCCGGTCCCAGGCCATCGTCTCGCCGCGTGTCTGACCACCCATGGCGTAGAAATTATTGGTGAAGCAGAACAGCACCGGCGGGTTGCGATCGAAAGGTGGCTGCCAGAGACCGCGAAACTGTCCCATACCGGCGAAATTCATCGATTCCCAGATCAGACCACAACCGGTGCTGCCATCGCCAAGATTGGCCACGCAGATTGACCCGGATTCAGACAGGTGCGCGCGCAGCGCGGCACCTACCGCGATGCCGGATGACCCCCCGACAATGGCATTGTTGGGATAGGCACCAAAGGGCGTGAAGAACGCATGCATTGAACCGCCCATACCGCGATTGAAACCGGCATCCCGCATGAAAATCTCGGCCAGAACACCGGTCAGCAGAAACGCCTCTGCCGCCGTGCCGCCGCCGGTGCCAACATGTTTGGAGACAAGCTCCATCAGCTGGCCATCACCATGTGTTTTCATGATGGCGTGCAGGCTGTCTTCGTCAATGGCGGCAACAGCGGCCAGCCCCTTGGCGATAATTTCGCCATGGCTGCGGTGCGAGCCAAAAATCTGATCCTGCGGGCCAAGCGCCATGGCGCTTCCCACCGCGGCGGCCTCCTGCCCGACCGACAGATGCGCCGGACCTTTGTAGACATACTCAATGCCACGATAGGCGCCGGTCGATTTGAAGGCGTGAAGCATGCTTTCGAATTCGCGGATCACCAGCATATGGCGCAACGCCTCGCACAGCGCCTCGTCACCCCATCTGGCGCGCTCGGCCGTGATATCACCTTCATAGGCGTGGACCGGAATGTCGACAAAGCGGACAATGTCGGAGCTGTAGGTCTGTTCCGGATCGATTTGAAGTGTCTTTGGCATGTCAGTGGTTTTTTAAGAATCCCGAGAAAATTACAGTGTCACAAGTTCATTACGCCATGGCGGGTTACAGCCTGATCTGCCGCAATTGATGGCCGCGGCGGTGGCGGCACGGTGAAGGGCAGCACGAAGCACCGCCTCGTCAATGGCGGCAAGCGCGGCGCGCGCGGCAAGGTCACTTTCCACCACCCAGGACAGGAGGGTCGCCATATAGGTATCGCCGGCGCCGACCGTATCGACAAGATTGTCAACGGCCGGGGCATCCGCCTGTATCTCAATGTCGCCAAGAAAGGCGCGCGACCCCTCGCCACCAAGCGTCAGGACGAACAGCGCCGCGTCGCAATCGGCGCGGCAATCGGCAAGCGCCGCCTCGAGCTGGCGGTCGGGATAGAGCCATTCAAGATCCTCGTCGCTGAGCTTGAAGACATCGGCATGGCGCATCATTCTCTTGATTCGCGCGACATAGCCGTCGCGATCGGCGATCAGGCCAGGCCGCACATTCGGATCGAGCGAGGTCATCAACCCCCGCCGCTGGCAATCAGCAAAGAATGCCTCCCAGGTATCGGCATCGTCTCCGTCGACCAGCCCCAGCGAGCCAACATGAAACAGCGTGGTTGCCGCCGGCATATCGCGTTCAAGACTGTCAATGCTGACCTGGCGTTCGGCCGTGCCATTGCGATGAAAGGCATAGGACGGGATGCCGTCGGTGATCGACACAATGGCAAGCGATGTCGGGTTTGGCACCCGCGGGGCGACAATCCTGACATGGCTCTGTTCCAGACGTTCGGCAAGAAGATCGCCAAGCGCGTCCTCTGATACAGGCGTCAGATAGGCGACATCCTGGCCCTGCCTGCCAGCCGCCATGGCGACATTGAAGGGCGAGCCACCCGGATTGGCAGTATATTGCGGCAGACCGTTCGCGGCGGCGGCGCCGGAAACAAGATCAATGAGGTTTTCACCACCTACCGAAATCATCCACTCTACCCTTCTGGTGTATCCACCCCTGAGGTGCCTTATCGCGCCATCTTGAGCCGGGCGCTAGTTCTCATATCCCATCTGAACCCGCCCCAGAGGTGATAGCATGTCGGCGGTGAACCTGCCTTCGAAATCCACCTCGTAATTCTCGGCGGCAAAATCGGGTGAGCTCTCGCCAGCCTCGAAGGCGCGCCTCTGGTTGGCAAGGAACCGTTCATTCTTGGCGCAGGCTGGCGCGGCACCGATATACATGACATTGCTATAGCCTGTTCCGGCATGCCGGTCCTCGACCCCATGGATGACATCGGGATGCCACCACACTGTGTCCCCGGGTTCGACCACCGGTATCGGCACATAGGCACGCAGAATCTTGGCGTGCCAGATCTTGCTGATGGTCAGGGCGCGTGACGGCGCCGCACCGCATAATTCGTCATTGGGAACGTCATCCTGCAACGCGCGAAGGATAACCCAGGCCATCGCGTTGGCGATTGGCACCAGATTCAGCGTACCGTCACCAGGCCCCTGACGACTGAGCGCCGTCCAGCCCTGATATGTGCGGAACATCGAGCAGACAGCGGGTGACGGAATCTCCCTTGTTGTGGTCCGAAAGGCGGCATCGAACGGGTCATAGGAGGCGACATCACCCGACAACAAATGCCGATAGACCCGCTGAAACCCCTCATCCAGCCAGCGTTCCACCGAGCCGCCATCGACATGCGGGCTGAGGCCAAGCGTATCATCGCCGGGTTCGCGCTGGCGAAGCCGGTCGGCATAGAGGCATTCGCGGTCGGGATCGAATTCAACACCATTCTCGGAGGAGAATGTCCACAGGCGGTTCAGCCAGCGCCGCGCCGCGGCAAGTTCGGAAGAGGTGCGGGCCTCCATCTGAGGCTGTGACCAGTAGAGGCCGAAAATCTGCGGGCGCGAAGATGACAGGCTGGCGAAATACTGGTCCATTCCGTCCTTGGCCTTCTGTTTTTCGAAATAGTCGTTCTTCGCGACATAATCCATCAGACTGTTGTTCCAGGATGTCACACGGTCCCGATCGAAGGTGTTGCGAAGGACCACAACGCCGCGCTGCTTGATCCTGTCCGTCATCCCGGGCCCGACAGCCCCGGTGGCGATGTCGGCGAAATCACACTCCGGCACCGGCGAGGCTCCAGCCTGCCTTTCAGTTTCAATCTGACGGATCTGCGCCTCGACGACTGCATCCATTTTCGCAAAGGCGGCCGCGATATCGACGCCGGAGCGTTTCAGCCCGGCTTTCATCTCGCGGATGGAATCGCGAAATTCATCAGTCATGGTATCAGACATTCTGCCATCCTCCGGCTTGTGATCCCGTCGATCATCCTCCTATGATGCAGTGGACCGGGCGGCGTCGGCAAGCATGTTGATGCGTGGTGTTCGCCTTGTTTGAATTCTGTGCGCCCGCGACCTTCGGGCCGGGTGGGAGGGCCTGACATGCAGATCGATGCGCATCACCATTTCTGGAATCCGGCACGCGGCGATTATGGCTGGATGCCGGACGACAACGCCACGCTGTATCGTCGCTATGGCCCGGCCGATCTGGCGCCACATCTGCAGGCGGCCGGCATTGACGCCACAGTTCTGGTGCAGGCCGCCGACAGTATTGAAGAAAGCGAATATCTGCTGGGACTGGCGGATGCGACACCGCATGTGGCGGCCGTCATCGGCTGGATTGATTTCGAGAATCCGGCGCATCTCGACCAGCTGAAGCGGCTTGCCGGACATCCAAAGTTCAAGGGCGTGCGGCCGATGATCCAGGATATTCCGGATGACGACTGGATGTTGCGGGATGATGTCCAATGGGGGTTCAGGGCTGTTGCCGATCTGGGGCTGTGCTTCGAGGCTCTTGGCTTTCCGCGCCACCTGGAAAATTTCCTCACCATCCTGAAACGCTATCCGGACATGAAGGTCGTGATCGATCATTGCATGAAGCCGCAGATCGCCGCCGGTTCGGACCGGGACTTCTCGGTCTGGGCCGGAGGGATGACAAGGCTGGCTGATGAAACCGCGGCTTTCTGCAAATATTCAGCGCTGATCACCGAGGCCGACACCGACTGGACAACCGAGGATCTGCGCCCCTATGTCGACCATGTCATCGCCGCATTCGGGGCCCGTCGGATGATGTGGGGATCGGACTGGCCGGTCTGCCGGTTGCGCGGTGAGTATGGCGACTGGCGCGCCGCGGCGATGGAATTGACCAGCTCATTGAGCGATGCCGAGACAAAGGCGATCTACGGAGAGACGGCGAACAGCTTCTATGGGCTTGGCCTGTGACGTGAACCGTGCGTTATTGCCCTCGAGACTCGCACCGGTCTGTCTATCCACCACCGCACAACATCAGGGCGAGACATGCCACGACGATCCATCCTTCTTGCCGTCACCGCGTCCCTGTTTTTTGCCGGCAGCACCTTTCTGTCAAAACTCCTTGGCAGCGGATTTCTGGACGACGCGCTGCACCCCCTCCAGATTGCACATAGCCGCTTTGCGTTTGGTCTGCTGACAGCGATGATGTTCTGTCTTGCGGCCCGTCGTCACATTGTGCGACCGCATTGGCGACTTCATCTGCTGCGCTCAACACTGGGCTGGCTGGGCATTGCGGTCCTGTTCACCGGCGTCATCCACATACCTGCGTCAGATGCCGTCGCCATCACCTTCCTGAACCCCATCTTTGCGATGATGTTCGCAATTCTGCTTCTTGATGAACGGGTGGGCAAACATCGATGGAGCGCCGCCATCATCGCCTTTGTCGGCGGCGTGTTGCTGATCCGTCCCGAAGCGACAGGAACAAATCCAATCGCGCTTCTGTGCCTTGGCGGCGCGGCCATTATTGGACTCGAAATCGTTGTCATCAAAATGCTGGCTTCCCGCGAGGATGTTTTCCAGATTCTGCTGATCAACAACGCCATCGCGGCAGTGGTGGCGACAGTGCCCCTCTTTTTCATCTTTGACATGCCGTCCGCCTCGCAATGGGCAGCCCTGGCGGCGGTTGGCGGCGTCATGGTCACAGGCCAGATGCTGTTCCTCTTCGCCATGCGGTCAAGTGATGCCAGCCTTGTTGCACCCTTCATCTACGCAACGCTGATCTTTGTCATGCTGTTTGATTTCGGCGTTCTGGGCGTGGTGCCGGATTTTGTTTCACTGGCCGGCACCGGCATCATTATCGCCGGTGGCAGCTATATCGCAATCCGGGAACAACGACAGACCACATCCTGATACCTGGCCACAATCTCCAATCCCCGATCTTGGCCGGGGACGGCAGACTGAACACAGGCAACCGCCCCCATCCATCACGCGCATATGGACCTGTTGAACGGATAAGTTTGACTGCCAACATGCAATTTGACATCGTCATCTGATGAGCACTGAATCCCCGTTTGCCTGTTTTTGGTGGCAGGAACGACCACCTCAATCCGCCCCGCCCACCACCTGGCAACCACATGCCGATATCGCCATCGTCGGATGCGGCTTTACCGGGCTGTCTGCCGCCCTCACGCTGGCGCGGTCTGGCAGACATGTTGTCATCCTGGAAAAGGGCCTGATCGGAGACGGCGCCTCGACGCGTAATGGCGGCATTACCAGCGGCAATATCCGGCTTTCAGCAGAGCAGCTGAAAAAACGGTTTGGCGCCGAACGGGCGCAACAGTTTTTTGATGAGGCTGTCACGGCGCGGGCCGATCTGGCCAGATTCATCCATGATGAGAATATCGACTGCGACTTTCAGCCTGTCGGACGCGTCGTCGGCCTGACAGGCCAGTTTTCCGCGGACAAAATCAAGCGGGACAACGAAGCATTTCAGACCCGATACGGCATAAGCCCCAGCTTCATCGAAAAGCACGAAATGGCCGACTATACCGAATCATCTATTTATGAAGGTGGCATTCTGCGGCCTGATATCGGTGGCATTCATCCGGCAAAGCTGTTGCACGAAATGGTGCGGCTCGCGCTGGACGCCGGTGTGAAGATATTTGCCGAGACACCGGTTCTGCAGGTCAAGCGACGGCAATCCGACTTTGTCGTTCTGACAGACAAGGGGGCGGTTGAAGCCCAGCATGTCATCTCGGCCACCAATGCCTATACGGACAAGGCCCAGCCCTGGTTGCAGCGGCGCCTTGTGCCAGTGATATCCGAGATGATCGCGACCGAGAAAATTGGCCGGAACCGCGTTCAGTCGCTGATGCCCAAACTGACGATGTTTGGCGAGTCCAAGCAGCTTGGCTATTATTACCGCCCCTCGCCTGATGGCGAGCGGATCCTGCTTGGTGGCCGCCGCGGGCACAAGGACACCGAAAAGGCAAAATTTCAGCTTCATCAGGCGCTGGCAAGAATTTTCCCGGCGCTTGGCGACACCACCATTGACGCCCATTGGCAGGGGTTTGTCGCCTTCCCCTTCGATCAATTGCCGAAACTCGTCGTCAGGGACGGGGTCATCTATCCAACAGGGTTTTGCGGATCGGGGACTGTCTGGGCACGTTGGCTTGGCCAGAAGGCGGCGTTGATGATTCTCGGCGAGGAGGGCAACAGCGTTTTCAGCAACCTGCCAATGCACACTCTTCCCTTTTACACAGGTGACCCGTGGTTCATGCCGCTTGCCATGACCTATTACAGGCTTCGTGACAGGCTCTCGGCCAGCACGAAATAGACCGGGTCACTCTTGGACCTCGAATCGATCCGGGCGGAACGGCTCCAGCGAGATACGCGGCTGCTGGCCCATCACAAGATCAGCCAGCGCCTCGCCAACGGCCGGCCCCAGCTGGAAACCGTGGGCGGAAAATCCGAAGCCATGCACAAGTCCCGGCTGTCTGCCGCGACCAATGACCGGCAGATTGTCGGGCATATAGCCCTCTATTCCCGACCAGCAGCGGATAATCTGTGTGCCTGCGATCTCGGCAAACAACTTTGTCGCCAGACGCATGGAAACCGCCAGATCGGGAATGGCGACCTCGCCCCTGTTGCCATCCAGGTCCGCACGCGCCCTGACCCCACCGCCAATGACGAACTGTCCGGTATCAAGCTGTTTGAGTGACAATGTGTGTCCCAACACGCCCATCACCGCCGGCAGAATGGGTGGCCGGCGATCAGTGACAGCCAGCATTGGCGCGTAGGCGGACAGCGGAAAGGCCGGCTCTCCGGCCCGAAGGGCGAGCTCGGCCGCCCAGGCACCAGCACAGTTCACGATCTGCTCGGCCCCAAAGGAGCGCCTTGATGTGTTCACCCGCCATCCTTCGCCCTCTGGCTCCAGGCTGAGAACATGCTCTCCCTCGATGAGCGTTGCGCCATGTCTGACAGCCGCGCTGGCAAAGCCCTGAACGATGCGCCATGGCACAGCCCACCCGTCACCTTCGACAAGAAGGCCGCCATGGGTCGGGCAGGACAGATGGGGCAATCTCTTTCGGATGTCCGCATCATCCAGCCAGATCTCGTGATGGAAACCGGCTTTCCGCAGCGCCGCCACCCGTTCAAGACCAAGAGCCCGCCCTGTCTCGTCAAGAGCGATCTTGGCATAGAAGCAGGGGTGGAAGGCATCCGCGTGATCGCCAATCTCAGCCTGCAGATCCTGCCAGATATCCATCGCGGCAAGGCTCAGCGGGACCTCCGCCAGATCGCGGCCAAGACGGCGCACCCCGCCAGCATTGACCCCGGAGGCATGGCGACCAATATGGTCTTTCTCGATCAGGGTGACTGCCTGCCCGCGCCTGGCCAGGAAATACGCCGTGGCACAGCCCTGGATCCCGCCGCCAATGACGACGACCCGGCCGCTACTTGCCGGCATCTTCATTCGCCAGCGCCGCCAGCTCGCCCACCGTCAGAGGGCGGATTGGCGGACGAATTCTCAGATAACCGATCTCATCTTCCGAACCGCCATTATGATCATGGATCATTTTCTGAATGGTCAGGGAACACATACGGCCCTGGCAGCGGCCCATGCCGGCACGACAATAGGTCTTCAGCTGGTTCGGACCGGATACGCCCAAGGCTATGGCGGCGCTGACGTCGGCCTTTGTAAGGGCCTCGCATCGACAGACGACTGCCGTCTCATCCTGCGGAACGCGCCAATCCTCGGGCGGTGTGAAGAGATGATCGAGAAACGGTCTGATGGCCGTCTGTCGCCATTTCAGGGCCTGCCATATGGGGGCCAGAAACAGCGAGGCGCCCTTTGCCCTGGCGACAATCCGCCCTGCGGCCAGCCTGCCGGATGATGCCGCCGCCGCGGCGCCGGCAATGCCCATGCCATCGCCGGCAACAAAGATATCGCCAACCGAACTTTCGCCAAACATGTCTGTCTGCGGATGCCAGCATAGCTGGCGCGGACACCATCGATGGGCCAGCTCTGTCGCCATGGTCAGATTCACATTGGGAACAACGCCCTGATGAATGAACAGGTGATCCGCCTCAATGATCTGATCCTGCCCGCTGGCGTCCCTGAAAGACAGGCCTGTCACCTTGTGGTCGCCGGCGATCCTGACCGAGGCCACCCCACAATGATATTCCGTCTTTCGGCGAATTTCGGCCCGCCAGCGAAGACCTTTCAGCAACAGCCCCGGCTGCAGCAGCGCTGGCAGGGCCAACATGTAATGCCTTGGCGTCATGCTGGCCGGGGCCGTATCAATCACTGCCCTGACCGCGAATCCGGCCTGCAAATACTGCCAGATCGTCAGATAGAATAGTGGGCCTGAGCCGGCAAAGACCGCCCCGTCAGCGCCGCTGCCATTGGTTTTCAGCATTGTCTGCGCCGCGCCGACACTCATCACCCCCGGCAATGTCCACCCGCATACCGGCATCGGGCGCTCCATCGCGCCTGTCGCGATCAACACCGCCCCTGCCTGCACACATTGCGCCGCACCCTTGCGGCTGAAAAACACCTCTTTGTCCCCGGTGATCTGCCACACCCGGCTTTCCGGCCATACCGCGGCAGATGACGCCGCGAACGCTGCCGCCAGATCCTGCCCGGACCAGTAATCGGCGCCAAGATAGGGGATGTCTGCCTGCTTCTCTGCGTTCTGCAAAATATGCCGATAGACCTGACCACCGGGCGCAGGCTGATCATCAAGAACAAGCGTTGTCAAACCGCCATTGGAGGCCTCGATGGCGGCGGCCATGCCGGCCGGACCAGCGCCGATGATGACAAGATCATATTGCGACTTCATGGTCATTGGCCTGCCTCATCCCTGCGGGTCAGCGGCAGCAGGATTCGCATGCCATCCTCGGCATATGTCTGGCAGGCCTGTTCGATCCGGCCATCCTCGAGGGCAATCATGCAGTCGAAACACACCCCCATCATGCAATAGGGCCCTCGCGGCGTGCCGTTCGGCGCGGCATGAACGGCGGTGAGCCCCTCATTCAGCAGAATGGTCGCGATGGAATCACCGGCCGCCACCGCGTATGGCCTGTCATCTATGTAGATGGTGATGCTTGTCTGCGGTGACTCAATCTGGCGAAACATCGAACCGTCTTTCCGTAAATTCACGCAAATTATGGGCCAGCCCGCCAGTTTCGATGTCGGCGGCGAGATCAACAGCATGCGCCGCGGCCAGCGTTACCCCACTATGGCAGGTAATCGCAAAGGCACCCGGATGCGTGACGGACTGATCATAGATGGGATAGCCATCCGGCGACATCACCCGCAGCGCGCCCCAGCTTCGGATAATCTGCTGATGCTTCAGAACTGGCATCGTCCGCTGCGCCCGACTGGCGATCTGCGCCATCACATCGGCCGAGGACGAAATATCAAACCCGACCTCCTCCTTGCTGTCGCCAATCATGATGCTGCCCTCGGCAGTCTGACGAAGCAATGTCATGGGAAGCCTGATCAACCTGTCGGTTTTCTGGGTGACCAGAATCTGGCCTTTCTGGGGGCGAACAGGCTGGTTAAGGCCAACAAACGGCGCCAGGGTCCGGTTGCCAAGACCTGCCGCCAGCACCAGACGTGGCGCCCGAAAGACACCCTGCCTGCCTTTGACGGTGAAAATGCCCTGCTGGGTCGAGATGTCGGTGACTTCGGCATCGGAATGCACACAGCCACCATGATGCAGAAATCCATTATGGAGGCTTCGCAGAAGATAAAGCGGATTGACATGACCATCTGACGGACACCAGGAACCACCAACGACGTCAGGGCCAAGATCAGGCTGAATCTCCAGCAAGGCCTGCCGGTCGAGCATCTCATAGGAAAAGCGGCCATTTTGGTGCGACCTCAACAGATCAAGCTTCGCCTTACGGTCATCATACTCCGTCTGGCTGAGACAGATATGGATGCCGCCTTCCTGCTCAAGCCCAAGATCATGGCCGGTCAATTCCTGCAGCTCGGAACATAATGCAGGCCACAATTCGGATGACCGCATGGTCCAGTCGGCATAGGCGGAAAAGCCGGCCCCCTTGCCCTGCACCCATACCAGCCCGAAATTGCCCCGGGCAGCCCGGAAATCGGTGTCCGAGGCGTCCAGCACCACGCAGCTGAGACCACGCCGCGCAAGCCCATAGGCAATGCTGAAGCCTACCAGACCGCCGCCAACAACAATGGTTTCATAGTTCTGTCTTATGTGAACCTGCCTGTTCTGTAGGGCTGGAGATCCATCTCGGGTGTGCGGCCGGTCACACAGTCGGCGATGATCCGGCCTGT
>Ga0181579_10003883_pt1 | contig 11713 bp, 7 predicted proteins | sample 071ome_24_FD_132996 | JGI IMG/M metagenome (GOLD analysis project Ga0181579, IMG submission 132996) | Coastal salt marsh microbial communities from the Groves Creek Marsh, Skidaway Island, Georgia - 071402CT metaG (megahit assembly) | ecosystem: Environmental > Aquatic > Marine > Intertidal zone... | reverse complement strand
GCCCGCGAGCAGGCCATCATTTCCGCGGAAAGCGCACTGGAAGCCACCGAGGTCGGTGCCGAAGTGGGCACGCAGAACGTGGTGGATGTCGTACTGGCCCAGCGCACCCTCTACCAGGCGCAGAGCGATTACGCCAATGCCCGGTACAACTATGTCATCAATACACTGAACCTGAAGCGTGCAGCCGGGGCGCTCAATCCGCAGGATGTGATGGAGCTGAACCAGTGGTTGCAATGACAGTTCCAGGTCCCAAGTTACAAGTCCCAAGCAGATGAAAGCAGACTGATACTGCAGGGCCTGATTTTTACTTGAAGTAGAGATCAGGCCCTGTAAGAGGGTTTTCCCTGAACCAACTTGGGACTTGCGACTTGTGACTTGGGACTTCCCTCCTGTACCTTTGCAGACCGGAACACAATAACCAGTGGGGAAGCCGGCCATGCGCACAATACCAGTCAACTTACTTCTTGCCTTTATCTGCCTGTCAGCCGGCAGCGTTTACGCCGCCGATATGACGCCTGGAGACACCTTCCAGGACTGTCGCAACTGTCCCGAAATGGTGGTCATTCCCGCCGGCACCTTCATGATGGGATCCCCGCCGGAGGAAGCCGAGCGCAGGGAGAACGAACCGCAACACAGCGTCACCTTTGCCCGACCGTTTGCCATCGCGACCACACCGGTGACCTGGGATATGTGGGAAGCCTGTGTCCGCGATGGTCGCTGCGATGGTGCGGGCGTCGAAGCGGCGCTGCGCATCCAGCTTGACGGTAGCGAAAATCCGGATTGGGACTGGGGCAGGGGAGACCGTCCGGTGGTTGGTGTGAGCTGGTACGACGCCCAGCAGTTTGTCGGCTGGCTCAACGGCAAAACCGGCAGTGACGATGCCTACCGGTTGCCCTCGGAATCACAGTGGGAATACGCGGCGCGCGGCGGTACCACCACGACCTTTCCCTGGGGCAACACGCTCGATTACGATTACGGCAATTTCGGCCTCCGCGAATCAGGCCTGGGCGGCATGGCAGAAGGCGGTGACATCTGGGTCAATGAAACCTCGCCGGTGAAATCCTTTCCTTCCAATGCCTTCGGTGTGTACGACATGCATGGCAATATCTTCGAATGGGTGGAGGATTGCTACGAAGCCGATTTCGCCAATGCCCCGCGCGATGGCTCTGCCAATAAGAACGGCAACTGTGCCAACCGGGTATTCCGCAGCGGCACCTACCTCAGCAACCCCTACATGCAGCGCTCCGCCCGCCGGGGGGCGCCGTATCCGTCAACACAGCGTGGCCGCAACTATCTCGGGTTCCGGGTAACCAAGCTGCTTGAATGAAAGCTGGCAGTAGGGCAGTTTCCGTGTACAGCCGCATCCTCGGGGGTTGCCTCAGGAAAAGCCCGAGGCTTTTATGCCTGTACCGGGCTCAGCACTTGATGACGGGTATATCCGGCCAGCGCGTGGTGTAGGCCGGCGACTTGAAGTTGCGGCTCATCAGCCACTTCGGCTGGATGCCGGTGTTGGCCAGTTGCACGGTGTAGCGGCCGAAGCGTTCGTTGATGCGGTCCACCGTGTGCATGAGGTGGCGCGATTTTTCCGACTGCCGCGGCGCGTAGAAATCCAGCTGCTCGTACTTGCGCGTGCGCAGGTCGAGCAGGCCGATACCGCATTTCTTGTAGCGGATGCCGGGTCGGTAGATATGTTCCAGGGCGTCGGCGCCGGCGCGGGCGATCAAGCGTGTGTCGTTGGTCAGTGTGGGCAGCTGCACGAAGCGGTGGCGCCAGAAGTGCACCTGGTTCTGGAAACTTTCCAGGTAGACCCACAGATTCGCGGTGAGGCCGTTCTGCCGGCGCATCTTTTCGCAGGCGCGCGCCGCGTACAGGCTCACGGCCTGCTGCAGTTCATGCAGCTCGGTGACCTTGTAGCTGAAGCTGCGCGAGCAGATGATTTCCTTTTTCGGTTCGGGATTCAGGTCGAGGTCGAGGCAGGGCTCGCCGCCCAGCTCGCGGATGGTTTTCTCCAGCACCACGCTGAAGCGCCGGCGCAGCCACTTCGGGTCACTCTGCGCCAGCTGCAGGGCATTGTGGATGCCCATGTCGTGCAGGCGCTGCTGGATGCGTTTGCCGATGCCCCAGATCCCGTCCAGCGGCACCCGGGCCAGCAGCCATTCCCACTTTTCCGTTGTATCAAGCACGCACACGCCATTCAGGCGTGGAATTTTCTTGGCGGCCTGGTTGGCCAGCTTGGCCAGGGTCTTGGTGGGGGCGACGCCGACGCACACCGGCATGCTGATGTGCTGCCAGAGCATGTCCTTTATATGCATGCCCTGCGCATGGTACGTGCCGAAGCGCTCGCCGGGCAGGCGCAGGAAGGCCTCGTCGATGGAATAGACCTCCATCTCCGTGGCGCAGGGCTCCATCAGTTTCATGACGCGGGCGGAGATATCGCCGTAGAGTTCGTAGTTGCTGGAAAAGATGTGGCAGCCGGCGTCCTCCACCTGCTTGCGCACCTGGAAGAAGGGCAGCATGCCGGGGATGCCGAGGGCCTTGGCCTCCTTGTTGCGGGAGATGATGCAGCCGTCGTTGTTGGACAGCACCACGATCGGCTTGCCGCGCACGGCCGGGTTGAAGATGGCCTCGCAGCTGGCGTAGAAGGTGTTGCAGTCCACCAGGGCATACATGGAAAAGGGCGCTCACAAAATTCGGGGGCAGGGGGAGGGAGGATACTAGAGGTAAGAGGTAAGAGGAAAGAGGTAAGGCAGCCCAGGGCGGGCGCCAGGATCAAAATCGTTATTGATACGTTGAGTAGCGACTATGACGCGTGGCAGAAATCCCCGGCAATTCATCCTTACCTCTTTCCTCTTCGTTGGCCGTGTGGATAATGCCTATCCATCAACAAGAACAAGAAAAGGAAGGGGTTATGAAGAAGTCGTTGATAACGATGTTGTTTTTCCTGGTCGGCTGCGTCGGCGCCGCCAATTCCCAGCAGGCCGAGGCACCCCTGGACGACTGCATGGATGCCGACGGATACCGCTTCATCTGCGGGCCGACCAACGCCGAGGACCTGGTGCGGGTGCCGAATACCGACTGGGTCATCGCCAGCGGCATGGCGCCGGGCACCTCCCTGTTCCTGATGGACGCCAACCGCCTGACGGCGAATGCCCTCTATCCCGGCATGCTGCCGCGGGCCCGCCAGGACATGTCCCGCTACGGCGCCTGCCCGGGTTCCCCGGACCCCAATAATTTTGTCGCCCACGGCGTGAGCATCCGCGCCAGTGCCGATAATCGCTCGACCCTGTACGTGGTGGGCCACGGCGCCCGCGAGGCCATCGAAGTGTTCGACGTGGATGCCCGCCGCGGCAGCCCGGTCATCACCTGGATCGGCTGCGTACTGATGCCCGAGCATCATGAGGCCAACAGCGTGGCCTCGATGGCCGACGGCACCATCCTCGCCACCGTGCTCATCCATCCGGACAAGACCTTCTTCGAGGCCATTTCCGGGCAGCCGACCGGCGGCGTCTGGAAGTGGTCGCCGGGCGATGACGGATTCGCCCTGGTGCCGGGCACCGAACTGCCGGCCAACAACGGCATCGAGGTCTCCGCCGACGGCCGCACCATCTATGTCGCCTCCAGCGGCCTGCACAAGATCGTGGCGCTGAGCAACACCAGTCCCGCACGGGTGCTGGGCATGACCGAAGACCTGGGCATCACGCCGGACAACGTGCACATGGGTGTGGATGGCAAGCTCATCACCGCCGGCATGCATAACGAAGACCCGGTCTGCGGCAGCATCATCGATCCGGAAACTTTCAACCTGGAAACCATCGCGACCTGCTCGCGACCGTTCCGCGCCTTTGCCATCGATCCGCAAACACTGGCAACGCAGGAAATCGCGAATGGCGGCGCCACGCCAGGGTGGAGCAACGCCACCATGGCGCTGGAAGTGGGCGACGATGTGTGGCTGGGTACCTTCTCGGGCAGCCGGATCGCGATCAGGCCGCGACATTAACAGGGTTATCCCGCGATAAGCTGAAATTCCAAGCCGTTTGCACATTTGGCGGGTACAATAGCGCCTTTTTATTTGTAGACACGGGGATTTGTCTTGCCTGCAGCCAGTTTTACTGCCCGCGCCCACACACCAGTCATTTGTCTTCTGTTGGCCCTGCTTGTATCACCCATGGCCCATGCCCAGCAGGGCGGCAACAGGAAACTCGTCGACCTGCCGCAGTTGTCCGGGGATGTCGTTATCAACGGCAGCCTCGATGAAAGCGTCTGGGCGCAGGCCGCCCTGATCGAGGACCTGCACCAGGTCTTCCCCGAGGAATTTGCCACACCCACCCAGCCGACCCGCGTGCGCGTCTTCTATACCGAGTCCGCCCTGTACATTGGTGCCACCATGGTGGAGAGCGACCCGGCGCAGATCCGCGACCGTGTCCTGCGCCAGGGCCAGGCACTCGATGCCGACGACATCTTTGCGGTTATCATCGATCCCTACCTGGACCGTCGCAACGGCTACCGTTTCGAGGTGAATCCCAACGGTGTGCGCTGGGAAGGCCTGTTCCAGAACATCATCGAGGTGGAAGGCAACTGGGACGGCATCTGGGAGGCGCGCGCGCAGCGCAACGCCGAGGGCTGGTCCGCCGAGATCCGCATTCCGTTCCAATCCCTGTCCTTCAACCCGGGTTCCACCGAGTGGGGCCTGAACTTCAGCCGCATCCGCCGCGGCGACAACGAGATCATCGCCTGGATGTCATACAACCGGGAGATCAACCCGAGCACGTCGGGTACGGCTACCGGCCTGACCGACATGCGCCAGGGTGTAGGCCTGGACGTGGTGCCTTCCATGACACTGCGCCGCAACCGCAAGTTCGGCCCGGCCGGATTCACGGAAAATCATTACGAGCCGCAGCTGGATGTGTTCTACAAGGTCACACCGCAGCTCAATGCCTCGCTGACCCTGAACACGGACTTCTCCGCCACGGAGGTGGACGACCGCCAGGTCAACCTGACCCGCTTCAACCTGTTCTTCCCGGAGAAGCGCGACTTCTTCCTGCGCGACGTCGACATATTCGAATTCGGCCAGGTCGGCTCCGGCGGCTTCAACAGCGTGTCCGGTACCGGCTCCGCCGCGATCTCCACGCCCGCGCGACAGAATGCCCGGCCGTTCTTTTCCCGCAAGATCGGCCTGGGCGCGGGCGGCCAGATACTCGATCTCGTCGGCGGCGTGAAACTCAGCGGCAGGGTGGGGGACTGGAACGTCGGCTCCCTGCTCATCAACCAGGGAGAGGAATCCGCGCTGGGACTGGATTCGCAAAACATCTTTGTCGGTCGCACGGTGCTCAATGTGGGTTCGCGCACCCAGGTGGGCGCTATCCTGACCGATGGCAATCCGCAGGGAAACATCGACAACACCCTGGTGGGCACGGACATCCGCTATCGGAACACGGCGTTCTACGGCAACACTGTCGAGGCGTCCGCCTTTTACCAGGAAACCGATACAGACGGCCTGGTTGACCAGGACAATGCCTCTTACGGCATCAACCTGTTCCTGCCCAATGCCCAGGGCTGGCAGGGCCTTTACCAGTACAAGCGCGTGGAGGAAAACTTCTTCCCGGCCGTGGGTTTCGTCAACCAGACCGACATGGAAGACCACCATCTCAACGTCGGCTATCGCCATTTCCTGCAGCCGGATGATTTCTTTCGTTCCATCGCCCTCATCGGCGAGGCCTACCGCGCCGAGAATCTCGCCGACGGCAGCCTGAACAACGAGAACATCGGCCTGCGCCTGACCTCCTTCACCAACACCAACGACTCCTATTGGACCCGTGTGGTCTATTACAAGGAGCAGCTGCAGCGGCCATTCACCATTTACCGGGCATCCGACGGCTCGCGCACGGTGACGATTCCGGCCGGGGAATATTCCTGGGAAGATTACTTCATCGGCATGTCGTGGGGCGGCCACCGCAAGATTTCCGGGGGGCTGCAGCTGTGGAGCGGCGAGTATTATGACGGCACCCATGTCCAGACCAACGGCAACGTCACCTGGCGACCCAACAGCAACTTTGCCCTGACCTTCACCTTCAACGAGAACGAGATCAAGCTGCCGGCCGGCAATTTTACCGTGCGCCTGTATGGCCTGAATTCCCAGTACGCCTTTTCTTCAACCCTGTCCTGGAGTAACCTCATCCAGTACGATAATGTTTCGGAAAACCTCGGTCTTAACAGTCGCCTGCACTGGATTCCACGGGCAGGACAGCAGGCCTTCCTGGTTCTCAACTGGGGACTGGTGGATGCCGACAAGGACAACCATTTCGATTCAACGATTGCCGATTTATCTCTGAAATTTAATTACACTTTCCGCTTCTGATAGCAGGGACAGCAGGCATGAACGAAGAGCTGCTCAGGGAATACATAGTCTCTCTACAAAAACGGGTCGAGCGCTTGGTCGGCCTGAAGGGGAAGCTCACCGAAGGCAATGCCAAGGCGGATGAAAACATCCGCCTGATGGCGCACTCACTGCACGGTTCCGGGACTTCTTTCGGTTTTCCGGAAATCACCGAGGCGGGCAGGGCGGTCGAGCATGCCGACCAGGACAGTCTGCCGCAAAAACTCGATATTCTCATCAAGGTCCTGAAAGACAGCGTTGCCAAACGAATGCCGGCCGAGCCCGAAGCATCGGATCCGGCCCTTGACCAACCAGCTGCCTCAAACAAGGCAGGCAAACCCGCCGGGGCGAAGCCGGCGGAGAGCAGCAAGGAAATCCGGGTGCTCGTTATCGAGGATGATGCCGAAGTGGCCCGCCTGATCACCTTTACCCTGCAGGGCCTGCCGAAAAAATGCAATATCCTGGTGGCGCCGTCCGCGTCAAAAGCGCATGTGGCGCGGTGCGCCCGGCAAAGGCAGGCCGAATCTCAATAGATAGTGCCGAAAGCACTGGTATTAAGGCGATGTATACACATCGCCTTTTTTTTGCCTGAATCATGAGCAAGGTGTAGGCCCGATAAGGCTCTTCAGAGCCGACATCCGACGTTTCGCTGTCGATAACCCTTACCTGGCAAGGAGCTCTTCCACCAGGTAAGCCGCCACATCATGCGCCTGCTCCGGCTGGAATACGAAGCGGAAGCTGGGCATGTTGTTCCTGCCGGTGCCGAGGATGGTCATGATGTCGTTGATGGTGAGCGAGTCAGTCAACTCGGCACCGCCGCCATGGCCGCCGGTACCGGTTTCGCCGTGGCAGTAGACACAGGACTGGTTGTAGACGGTACGGCCGTTGGCGATATCGGCGACATGGCCTTCGGGAATCTGGATGGCGCTGAGGTCCGGGGCGCCGCGGCCGAAACGGTCAGCCGACGGGGTTTCCGGCACTTCCACCAGGTTGCCGCTCAGGGAAAAGAGCCATACACCATCCCCTTTCTTGCCGCCGAACAGGCCGCCGCCGGCGTAGGTGACGATGTACTGCTCGCCGTTGTGCATGAAGGTGCTGACCGCGGAATTGACCGGGGCATCCATGCGGAATTCCCACAGGCGTTCGCCGGTGGCGGCATCCAGCGCGATCAGGCGGTCGTCATTGCGCCGGCCCATGAACACAAGGCCGCCGGCGGTGGTCAGTGAGCCGGAACGGCAACCCTCGTTGAACTGGCGCTGCCAGACCAGGCGGTTGGTTTTCAAATCCAGCGCGGAGATCACGCCGCGGCTCTGCAGGCCGGCACCGAGGTAGGCGCCGCCGAGGAACTGGCCGTCGAAGGTGGGCGCCTCGTACTGGCTGGCATCGGCGCGCGCGGCATTGGCAGAGTCGGTAGCGCAGATATACATGTAATTGGTTACGGGATCATAGGAGCTTGGGGGCCAGTTCACGCCCGCCAGCGGGGTGAACACGGTCGGGTCGTAGAAGGGCGTGAAGATGCGGCCCTCGTTGACCAGTTCGTAATTCTCCGGGGCGTAGGGTACCGAGTGCGACACCAGGGCGTCGCCGATCACGTAGGGCTGGGTGGCGGCGGTGGCCTGGCGGGGCTCCTGCGGCACAGGACGCTCCTCGATGCCGATCAGCGGCTCGCCGGTGGCGCGGTCGAGAATGTAGACCCAGCCGGTCTTGCCGGCCTGAGCCAGTCCCTTTCTCGTTACGCCGTCGTATTCGGCTTCGAACAATATGATCGGGTTCGGCGCGTCGTAATCCCAGATGTCGTGGTGCACTTCCTGGAAGTGCCAGCGGTATTCGCCGGTATAGACATCCACGGCCACGATGGAGGCCGTGAACAGGTTGTCGCCCGGACGCGCGCCGCCGCCGAGCACGGGGCCGGCATTGCCGGTGGAGAAATAGAGCATCTGCAGTGCCGGGTCCAGGGCAGGGGTATGCCAGACTGGTGCGCCGCCCCACTGCCAGACATCGGAGTCCTGTGGCCAGGTGTCATGGCCGAACTCGCCGGGCCCGGGAATGGTATAGAAGGTCCAGATTTCCTCGCCGTTGGCGGCGTTGTAGGCCTTGATGCGTCCGCGCGTACCGAGGTCGCCGCCGGAGTAGCCCATGATGACCATGCCGTCGTAGTAGAGCGGGGCGGCGGTCAGGCTGTAACCGGCTTCGGGTTCGGCATCCTGGATCTCCCACACCACCTCGCCGGTGCGCTGGTCGAGCGCCATGAGCCTGGCGTCCACGCGACCGAGATAGACCTTGCCCTCGCCGAGGCCGAGACCGCGGCTGACCCAGCCGCAGCAGATGAAGGCGTCATCGGCGTTGAGGCCGGAGCGGTATTCCCAGAGGATCTCACCGGTGTCGACGCTGATGGCAAAGACGTCGTCCTGGCCGGTGACGATGTAGATCACACCTTCATAGACGATGGGCTGGGCCTGGTTGTTGTGGCGGAAGTCGAGGCCGGAATCCAGGCCCGCGCGCCAGACGCCTTTCAGTTCACCGACATTGTCGCGGTTGATCAGGTCGAGCGGGGAGTAGCGCTGGTTCGAGAGCGTCCCGCCGTTGGTGATCCAGCCGTCATTCTGGGGTGTGGTCAGCTCACTCACGGAAAAAGCCGGTGCGGGCGAGATGCCGTTTTGCGCGAAAACAGGCGCGTTGGACAGGGCCAGGGCAAGCAGGAAGCCGCCGGATTTCAGCCATCGAGTCATGAGGTTCCCCTTTCAGTGATTATTTCTTTGCGGGGGGCGATTATAGCCAAGTTTCCCGATGACGGTGTAGGTCGGATAAGGTCCGGAGGACCGCCATCCGACATGTCATTGATGGTTCAATTGCACCTTTCTCCTGTGTCCATTTTCAGGATATCGTCAGTTCCGGCCCAATTGATGGAATATAGCCCCTTCCTGACATAAAAATGAAAGGAGGAATATGGCCAATCCTTTACCGAATTCACATGCCCATGTTTGACGGGATTGATATGAATGTAATCGAGATGTTGCAAAAAATCTGATTGGCTAGTGATGTAATGTTCCCAGAATCGATGTTGCCAGATTTTGCCTGCTTCGGATCCATAACGGTATTTGTGTATTTTGGTAAATAATTTCTTTATTTCACGCCAGCGCCCGGAAAAATCAAGGTCATTTTCGGGAAGGGTCCAGATGCAATGCAGGTGTTCCGGTAATGCGACCCAGCCAACCAACTTGAATGGTCGTTGTTGTTTAATCCGATTTACACAATTCATCAAGGTTGCATATTCGGTCACCAACATGCTGGAATTTCTGTTATGCAGGTTCACTGTAAAAAAATAGCTGCCACCTGTAATTCGTAATCTTTTGTAGTTAGGCATACCTGATTTGGCTATTTAACCCATATCATTCACGATAGTTCAGGTTCTCAGATAAACAAGGGCGTCGGATAGCGACCCTGCGGGTCTTATCCGACCTACACGTCAAACAAGCGAGGGTTTATTTATGTGGCAAAACCGCGAGCACGGCCTGGAGTCCCCCTGCATCCCCCTGGGCCCGTTCAAGCTGCGGCTGCCATTCATTCATTACAAGTTCGAGTGGCCGGACTACTGCCAGGGTCTGCTCATGTGCGCCGTCGACCTCGCTGCCATTCCCCTGATGATCGAGCTGCTGGGCATGCCCTTCGAGGTGGCACTCGCCGTGGTGTTGATGAACGGCCTGTTGTACCTCACCCACCACCTGCTCGGTGACCCGGTGGTGCCGGGCTGGATCACGCCGGCCATTCCGCTGATCATGGCTTACTGCATGACGTTCCCGGAAGGACCGGAACGCGTGCATTCCCTGGTGGCGTTCCAGATGACGCTGGGTATTTTCGCCATCGTGCTGGGCGCCACCGGGCTGGCCAACAAGGTGGTGGGCTTCATTCCGCCGGCGATCAAGGCGGGCGTCATTCTCGGCGCCGGTTTTGCCGCGGTGAATTCCGTGTTCGTCGTCGGTGGGCGCTTCGAGATGTTCCCCTGGTCCATTTCCATTGCCGTCGGCATCGCCTTTTACCTGATCTTCTCGCGCCACTTCGCGCGGCTGAAGAAGACCCACCCGGTGCTCGACCTCATCGGCAAGCTGGGCATCTTCCCGATCATCATCCTCGCCGTGGTGATTGCACCGCTGTTCGGCGAGGCGCCCTGGCCGACCATCGAGTGGGGCCTGATCAACCCGGATTTCGGCACCCTGTTCCGGGAATACACGGTGATCGGCCTGGGCTTGCCGCCGCTGACGATGTTCGTCACCGCCATTCCCACGGTGCTGGCCGCCTACATCGTACTGTTCGGCGACGTGCTGCAAAGCAGGGCGCTCATCGCCGAGGCGGACCATCTCAGGCTGGACGAGCACATCGACTACAACCCCAACCGCGCCCACCTCATCTTCGGCGGGCGCAATACCTTCATGAGCATCTTCGGCCCGGACATCACCATGTGCGGCCCCCTGTGGGCGGCCATGCAGGTGGTGGTGTGCGAGCGCTACAAGGAAGGCAAGGCCGCCATGCACTCCCTGTTCGGCGGCTCCGGCTCCTTCCGCTGGGGCACCAACACCGGGCTGCTCCTGCTGCCCATCGTCAGCCTGGTGCAGCCCATCTTGGGCGTGGCCCTGTCCCTCACCCTGCTGATTCAGGGGTTCGTGAGCGTGCGCATCGGCATCCTGGAGGCACGCAGCAACCGCGACCTCGGCATCGCCGGCATCATCGGCGCCGTGCTGGTGACCCGTGGCGCGACCTGGGCCTTTGCCGTTGGTATCGTGCTCACCCTTCTCGTCTACGGAAAGGATTTCTTTCGGGGAGAAAATGAGAAGATTTTCACCAAGGATGTCGATAAATAGACCCGAACTGCCGTAGGTCGGATAAGGCCCACAGGGCCGACATCCGACATGCCTTGCCGCGGCATGACGTGTTGCCAATGTCGGATGGCGGCCCTGTGGGCCTTATCCGACCTACGAATCTTCCCGCCAAGTTGGCACCTTCCTTGCAAACGCCTGTCGGGTGAGAGCCAGCGTCTGGTTGTGGTGCGCAAAAACCGCCGTTCAGCCCCCTGGCAGCCCCGGAAGTGCGGTTTTCGGCGAAATACACCGGATTTCGTGCACCAAAGTGAGACGAAAAGGGCACTCTCCTGGTGCGGCTACGAGGCTGGCGCCTCAAAAAAGTGCAAATTTTCGTCAATAGTTAATGAATATTTAACCTGCTGAACGTAGAATGCGCGCCCGCGAAAGGAGCCTGGTTGCCAGGCTCAATCCTGAACAACGGCCGAACCGTAACAGTCCGGAAAATATCAGGAAAATGAAACACGAAGTTATAGCTACCAAGGAG
>Ga0181579_10003881_pt1 | contig 11716 bp, 14 predicted proteins | sample 071ome_24_FD_132996 | JGI IMG/M metagenome (GOLD analysis project Ga0181579, IMG submission 132996) | Coastal salt marsh microbial communities from the Groves Creek Marsh, Skidaway Island, Georgia - 071402CT metaG (megahit assembly) | ecosystem: Environmental > Aquatic > Marine > Intertidal... | reverse complement strand
TTCCGGCGCCGATAACGATGCAGTGCTGTGAATGCGCATTCATGAGCGAGCTTCAAGCCTCGCATGAAGACCTTCAAGGATGGATATGATCCCATTGAGCGCCCTGATGGCGCCAGTTTTATCTTCAACGGAAACTGAACGGGCAAGATGCGCGTGCAGCCTCGCGGCATCACCCATATCCACATCGGCTCGGAACAGGAACCAGAGCCGTCGGCAATGGGCATGCAGCGGCGCGAGCGACCTGACCAGGAACACATTGCGGCAGGCCTCAGCCAGCAGGCGGTCGAGCTGATGATCCAGCTCAAAAAATGTGTCCGCCTGCAGATGCGCCGCATCTGACGCCGCATCTGACGCCGAATCCAGGGCGCCAGCCAACTTTTCGAGCCTCGTTCTCTGCGGCTCATCCGCCCGCTCCGCGGCCTTGACGACCAGTAAACGCTCCAGAACGCGGCGCGTCTCCAGCACCTGCCCCAGCGACTCAGCCTGAACGGGCTGTACCAGGATCCCCTTGCGCGGATAAATTTTCAGCAAGCCCGTTTCCGTCAGACGTTGAACCGCCTCACGCACCGGCGTTCGGCCCAGCCCCAGGGTTTCGGTCAGGTTCTTTTCCTGCAAAAACTGCCCCGGGTGCAACTCCAGCATTACCAGCCGCCGCTCCAACTCCGAATAGGCCTGCTCGGCCAGGCTGGCCCGCGGCGGCCTGGGTCGCCCAGTCACAGCTTCGGCCGGCTTTCCATGGCTGTCCGATACACCCGCTCCACCTCGCGCGCCTCGCGTTCATTGAGGCTCAACCGTGGTGCGCGGACCCGTGCGCTGCCGACACCGTGCAATTCCTCGACCAGCTTGATTTGCTGCACGAACTTGTTCCCCACATCCAGGTGCAGCAGGGGCAGAAACCACTCATACAAGCTGCGTGCTTCATCCCAGCGATTCGACGCGCACAGCTCGAACAGACGGACGGTTTCTTGAGGAAAGGCCACCACCAGCCCGGCAACCCACCCGTCCGCGCCCAGGGCAAAACATTCAAAGGCGATGTCGTCCACACCGCAGAATAAGGCGAACCGTTCGCCCGTCAGGCGCCGGATGTCCGCCATCCGGCGGGTGTCCGATGATGATTCCTTGATGGCATGAATCGACTCGATATCCGCCAGCTCGGCAAAATCCTCGGGCAGCAGGTCAGTGCCGTAGGCGATGGGGTTGTTGTAAACCATCACGGGCCGGCTGGCGTGAGCGCATATTGTTCTGAACCAGGCCAGGGTTTCTTCACGGTCGCTGGCATAGCGCATCGGCGGCAACACCATGAAACCATCGGCGCCCGCTTGCTCTGCCTGGGTGACGAAGGACAACGCTCTGCGCGTGCCGGATTCCGCCACGCAGGCAACAACAGGTACCCGACCGCCCACCTGGTCGGCGAAAAAGCGGACCATCTCCACTTTTTCCGACATGTCCAGCGCCGGGTTCTCTCCCAGCGAACCCAGCAGGATCACCCCATGCACACCCGCCTCCAGCTGAAACTCGAGATGCCTGGCCATGGCATCAAAGTCAAGATCATCTGCTTCCGTAAATTTGGTGGTCAGTGCCGGAAACACGCCATGCCATTCATTTTTGTTCATCATCATCTCACATATATTTTGTGATATATCATAGCAGACGTTAAGCGCGCGCACAAAAAACCCGGCACGATGGCCGGGTCTTAAGTGAGCTTGTAGCTCTGGAGGGTTAGTTTTTGCGTACCTTGATGGCGCCATTGACGGTACCCAGCGCCAGGCGGCCGCCGCCATTACCGATATCGCCTTCCATGTCGCGACCGACAAAACCCTTGTCGACCTTGAGACCAAAATCCCCGCCATCGATACCGCCGTTGATGGTCTCAGCGGTTACCGACACGTCGGCATCTTCGGGCAGGTTAACAACGACGCGCCCGTTGACCGTCTCACAGTTGGCTTTTTGACCCGCCGCGAATTTGTCGAAAGAAGCATCGATTTCGCCGTTCACGGTTTCCAAGTTGGCATTGCCCCTGAGATTTGAGACTTGTACATCACCGTTGACGGTCTCGGCCCGTACCAGCCCGCCCACGCCCGAAATGGTCACGTTGCCGTTGACCGACTCGATGGCGTCCAGATCGGCGGTTTCGGGCACGCGCAGGGTGAATCGAACGCTGCCGCTGCTGTCACGGCCCCAGTTGAACATGCCTTTAATACCACTGTCCGGGTGGTCGGTTTCAATGTGGATCGCGCTGGGCGAGTCTTCAATGATGATCTCGAGTTGCTCCAGGTATTCCTCGGTGCCGGCCTTTTTGAGGGCCGTGATCTCCACCGTATTGCCCGGCTGACCCGTCACCTCGACATTACCGTTGATGTTTTCCAGGCTGATTCGCCCGCCCCTTTCAAGTTCGAAGGTCCAATTCAGTTCCTGCGTGTAGTCGGCCAGGGCAGTACCGGACATCAAGCCCGCGATCACCAGGGTATTCAGTAATTTCATGGTTCATAACTCCTGAACAGGTTATTCCTGTTTTCATGGTGTTGGATGCTAGCAGAGCCCGGATGGTTTAAAACGTGCCAAAAGTTACGTTGCCGGACGTATTTGTATACCGGTTGGGGTACCCCCATATCACACGCACTGCGAGCGACATCATCCAGGATGACAACCTATGAACCATAAAACCACACACTTTTGCATTGCACTGGTGGCGGGCCTGCTGGCCAGCGGCAACGCCATGTCCGAAACCGCACTCAGCGACGTGTTGGCAGCGCAGCCCGAGGGGGTTAAAGCGCGCTTTGAACACCGACACCCACAGGAGACTCTGGAATTCTTCGGCATCGAACCCGGCATGACCGTGGTCGAAGCGCTGCCCGGTGGCGGCTGGTACAGCAAAATTCTGCTGGCCTACCTGGGCCCGGAGGGCAAGTTGGTCGGTGCTGATTATTCGGCAGACATGTTTCCCCTGTTCGGCTTTTTCACCGAGGAGCAATTGGCGGCTAAAAAGAACTGGGTCGCCGACTGGACCGCCCAGGCCAACGACTGGGGCGTGGATAATGCCGCCCAGATTGGCGCCTTCCAGTTTGGATCGCTACCGGAGGAAGCCCAAGGTTGGGCCGACGCCGTGGTGATGATCCGCGCGCTGCACAACCTGGCGCGATTCGAATCACAGGGCGGGTTCCTGACCGCCGCCGTCAAGGACGCCTTTGACGCCCTGAAGCCGGGCGGGATTGTGGGCGTGGTGCAGCACCAGGCAAGAGACGAGATGTCGGATGAATTTGCCAGCGGTTCGCGCGGCTACCTCAAGGATGACTTTGTCATCAAGACATTCACCGATGCCGGATTTGTGTTCAACGGCCTGGTGGATATCAACTTCAATGAAAAGGATCGGCCCGGCGAGGAGGATACCGTCTGGCGCCTTCCACCCACTTTGGCGACCAGCCGGGACAACCCCGAACTGCGGGAGACCATGAAGGCGATTGGCGAGTCGCATCGCATGACCCTGAAGTTCAGCAAACCTGAATAAACCGCGTTAAAACCGGGACGGCCCGCGTCGATCGCCCTGATCGGCGCGGGCTTTCAACCCGGCCGATCAACCAGCACATGGCTGGGCCAAGCCTCGCTCTGACGGCGGGCAGCACCCAGCGCCCCCCAACTGCCAGGCGGAGTCACCGCAACGACCAAAATGACTTGCCCATCGGCAAGAGACGCTTTACAATACCACCTAACGTATTAACACGTTAATACACTAATACAAACCCGATATGAAGCAGCACAGCCCCGAACAGCTGAAAGAGCTGAAAAGCGCCGCCCGCTCGATGTACCAGGCCATGTTGACGCTCGATTCACCGGCCGAGGTGCGCCAGTTCCTCCTCGACCTGTGCACGCCCGCAGAGCTCGAGGCCATGGTGGATCGCTGGTGGGTCGCCAACCTGCTGACCGAGGGGCGCAGCTATCGGGATATCAGCGACATCACCGGCGTGAGCGTCACCACGGTCGGGCGTGTCGCCCGGTTCATGAGCCAAGGCGAGGGCGGATATCAGATCGCGCTGGAAAGAATGCAAAAGGACAAACCATGAGTAGATTACGCGTCGCCATTCAGAAATCAGGCCGCCTGTCGGAAAAATCACTGGCGCTGTTGCAGGGCTGCGGCCTTCGATTTGCGCGCAGCAAGGACAAGCTGTTCTGGTACGGCAAGGATTTCCCGGTCGACCTGCTGCTGGTCCGTGACGATGACATTCCCCGCATGATCATGGGCGGCGTCTGCGAGCTGGGTATCGTGGGCGAGAACGTGGCCAACGAGGTCATGCTGGACCGCAATGGCGGCACCGGTCTGAGTTCGCTCCGCAAGCTCGATTTCGGCCACTGCCGCCTGTCGCTGGCGGTCCCGGAATCATCAGGCATTTCCGGCGCCGGCGGCCTCGACGGGAAACGGGTCGCCACCACTTACCCCGCGCTGACCCGCGAACTGCTCTCCAGGCAAGGCATCGAGGCCAGGATTGTGGAGCTAGCGGGGTCGGTCGAGATTGCCCCGGGCCTGGGGACGGCAGACGCCATCGCCGACCTGGTCTCCACGGGCACCACGCTGCGGGCCAATCACCTGAAGGAAGTCGAAGTGCTGTTCGAGAGCACAGCCGCCCTGTATGGCACGGGCCAGGCCTTGCCCGAAGACAAGCAACCTTTGCTCGATCGTCTGCTGGCACGCATCGACGGCGTGCTGCAAGCGCAGGAGAGCAAGTACGTCATGCTGCACGCACCGCGCGCGGCACTGGAGCGCATCGCGGAAATCCTGCCCGGCGCAGAGCACCCCACGCTGATGGAACTGGAGGGCACGCCCGACCGGGTGGCCGTGCACGCGGTATGCCGTGAAGGCGTATTCTGGGAGCACCTCGAAGCGCTTAAAGGCGCGGGCGCCTCCGCCATCCTGGTGCTGCCCGTGGAGAAAATGCTGGCCTGAGGCAAACGATGGAAAGAATCAACTGGTCATCACTGAATGCACAGGAGCGCGGCAACGCGCTGTCGCGCCCGGTCATGGACACCGGCGCGATGGAAGCCACCGTGGCCGGCATCATCGCCCGGATTCGCGACCAGGGAGACGAGGCGCTGCGCGACCTGACACGTGAACTGGATGGCTGTCTTGTTGAAGACCCCCTGGTGCCGGAGGTCATGATCTCCGAAGCCGGAGCGCGTCTGAGCGCCGACCTGCGAGAGGCCATCGCGGAAGCCGCTGGCAGAATCGAGGCTTTTCACGAGGCGGGGCGGCCTTCAGACATTCGGATCGAAACCGCGCCGGGCCTGGTTTGCGAAGCCCGATACGTTCCGATTTCCAGTGTCGGACTGTATATCCCCGGCGGCAGCGCGCCCCTGATTTCAACCGTGCTCATGCTGGCCATTCCCGCGCGGCTGGCGGGATGCCCGCAAGTCATCCTTTGCAGCCCGCCTGACCGCAACGGCGAAATCGACCCGGCCATACTGTATGCGGCCCGTTTCTGCGGCGTCAGGCACATTTACAGGATGGGCGGAGCTCAGGCCATCGCCGCCATGGCCTTTGGTACGGAACGCGTACCCGCCTGCCGCAAGCTGTTCGGGCCCGGCAATGCCTGGGTCACCGAGGCCAAGCGCCAGGCCGCTGCAGACCCGGCCGGCGCCGCACAGGATATGCCGGCCGGCCCGTCGGAGGTGATGATCATCGCCAACGGGAGCGCCGACCCGCGCGCGGTGTGCTATGACCTTCTTTCACAGGCCGAGCACGGCCCCGATTCACAGTCCATCGTGGTCAGCGATTCAGCCGATCTGCTCAACGACATCGCTGAGATGCTTCCTGAGCTGACCCGGGCGCTGCCCCGGGCCTCAGTTCTGGAGCAGTCACTCGAGCATGCCCGCCTGATCAGGGTGGACGACATGACCCAGGCCCTGGCCATCAGCGAGGATTACGCGCCAGAGCACCTGATCCTGAACGGCACGGCCGCTGAGTCTCTGGCCGGGCGAATCACAACGGCCGGATCGATTTTTCTCGGCCCCTTCACTCCCGAATCGCTGGGCGATTACTCCTCCGGCACCAATCACGTGCTGCCCACCTACGGGCACGCGCACGCGTTCAGCGGGCTCTCCATGGTCGACTTTCAGCGGCGCATGACGGTGCAACAGGCCAGTGAGCAGGGGCTGAGCGCGGCGGCTGGGGCCACCATGGCGCTGGCCGAGGCGGAGGGCCTGGAAGCTCACCGCATGGCCGTGGCATGCCGGCTCGAGACGGCAGGTTAAAAGCGATGGACATTACCGCCCTGGCCCGCCCCGAAATCGTCGCCATGAAGCCGTATGCCTCGGCGCGATCCAGCATGTCCGCTGAAGGCATCCTGCTGAATGCTAACGAGGCGCCGCGCGCCCTGGTGGACGAGGATGCCCTGGAGGGCCTGGCATTGAACCGGTATCCGCCGCCGCAGCCGGGCGTGCTGGTGACCAGACTGGCCTCGATTTATGGCGTGGAGGAGCAGCAGCTGTTGGTCACGCGCGGTAGCGATGAAGGCATCGACCTGCTGACCCGCGTCTTTTGCCGCCCGGGGCGCGATGCCGTGGCGGAATGCGTTCCCTGCTTCGGGATGTACCGAATCTCTGCAGCCATCCAGGGGGCAGCGGTGGTACCTGTGCCACGCCTGCCTGATGAGCGCTTCAGCATGGATGTGGATGCGCTGTGCCGAGCAGTGCAGGAAGACGCCCGGATCAAGCTGGTATTCCTGACCTCGCCCAATAACCCAACCGGCGACTGCCTGGATGCCGGAGCGTTGGATGTCATTTTGCAGGCCTGCGAGAACCGGGCCCTGGTGGTGCTCGATGAGGCTTACATCGAATTCAGCGACCATGAGTCCGCCGCCCGCCGTGTCGGCGACCATCAAAACCTCGTGGTTTTGCGCACCTTGTCCAAAGCCTGGGCCGCGGCCGGTCTGCGCTGCGGCACGGTGATCGCCGATCCTGCCGTGTTGGATCTGCTGGGCCGGGTCATGGCGCCCTACCCACTGGCGACGCCTGCCATTTCAACCGCCCTGCGCGCCACGGACGAGCGCGTGCGGAGACGGCAGAGAGACGCCATCGGGCAGATCATGCAGCAGAAGCGTCGGCTGCTCGGATTTCTCGAACAGCAGCGATGGATTCTTGGCCTCTGGCCAGGCGAGGCCAATTTCATCCTGGCCCGCGTCGGTGATGCCGCAGCCCTAACCGAGTGGTGCGGGCAAAGCGGCATCCGGATCAGAAACTTCGATGGTCAACCGATGCTCGACGGCTGCGTCCGTTTCAGCATCGGCACGGGTGATGAAATACAGGAATTGATCGACACGCTGAGACGCTATGGAGCCAGGGCATGAGTGGGCAGAAACGAAAAATCCTTTTCATCGACCGTGATGGAACCCTGATTGTTGAGCCGGAGGACGAACAGGTCGACTCGCTGGACAAACTCGAGCTGCTTCCCGGCGTCATCCCGGCGCTTTTGAGGTTGCGCGAGGCCGGCTATGAACTGGTGATGGTCAGCAACCAGGACGGGCGGGGGACCGACTCCTTTCCCGAAGAAGATTTCATCGTACCGCACACCAAGATGCTGGCCCTGTTCCGTTCCCAGGGCATTGAGTTCGATGCGGAGCATATCGACCCGCATTTCGAGTCCGATAACGCCCCGACCCGCAAACCCGGCATCGGCATGCTGCTGGACTACCTGCGCTCAGGCGACCTGGACTTCCAGGACTCATGGGTGATCGGCGACCGGCAAACCGACCTGCAGCTGGCTGAAAACATGGGTGTCGGCGGCATCCTGCTGGATGGGCAAACCGACTGGCGTGACATTGCCCAAACGCTATGTCTCAAGCCGCGCACCGGTCGCGTGCAACGCAACACGCGCGAGACCCGGATCGAAGTCACGGTCGACCTCGATGGGTCCGGCGCCCGCATCAGCACCGGCATTGGCTTTTTCGACCACATGCTGGAGCAGATCTCCAGCCATGGCGGCTTTGCCCTGGTGATGAATTGCGAAGGCGACCTCGAGGTGGATGAACATCATACGGTCGAGGACTGCGCGCTGGCGCTGGGACAGGCGCTGGACGAGGCGCTGGGCGATCGTCGCGGGATTGGCCGTTATGGCTTCCTGCTGCCCATGGACGAGTCACAAGCACAAGTGGCGGTGGACCTGTCCGGCCGCCCCGCCCTGGTGTTCGAGGCTGAATTTCCCCGAGACCAAGTTGGCGGCCTGTCCACGGAAATGGTGCGGCACTTCTTCCACTCGCTGAGCCAGTCTCTGCGCGCGGCCATCCAGCTCCAGGTGACCGGGGAGAACACCCATCACATGGTTGAGGCGCTGTTTAAAGGCTGCGGGCGGGCCCTGAGGCCCGCTTTGGCCCGCCAGGGCAACGAGCTTCCCAGCACCAAGGGCGTGCTCTGATGGCACTGGCCGTGGTCGACAGCGGTGGCGCCAATATTGCTTCGGTGATGCAGGCACTGGGGCGCCTTGGTGTCGAGGCGGCCTTCACCTCCGAGGCCGAGGTCATCCAGCGCGCGGACCGGGTCATCCTGCCCGGCGTCGGCAGCGCTGGTGCCGCCATGAACAAGTTACGCGGCACCGGCCTGGATCAGCTGATCCCCCAACTGCGACAACCGGTGCTTGGCATTTGCCTGGGCATGCAGTTGCTGTTCGAAAGATCAACCGAATCCGACACCCGGATGCTGGGCATCATCAACAGCGATGTGGAGCGCCTGCCGGACGCCCCGGGCCTGCGCATACCCCACATGGGCTGGAACCAGGTGGACATCCGCCGGTCCGACCCTTTGCTCAAAGGGCTGGAGGACGGCTGGTTTTACTTTGTTCACTCTTATGCCGTGCCCCTCGGTGACTGGACCCTGGCCAGCAGCCAACACGGCGAGACCTTCAGCGCGGTCGTTCAACAGGACAACTTTCGCGGCGCGCAATTTCACCCTGAACGCTCTGCGGCCTCCGGCGCCAGGCTGCTGAAGAATTTCCTGGAGCTGCCATGCACCTGATTCCCGCCATTGACCTGCTCGACGGACGCTGCGTGCGGCTGCGCCACGGCGATTTCGACCAGGTCACTTTTTATGATGTCGAGCCCGCCAACCTGGCGCGTCAGTATCATGCCGACGGCGCCGAATGGCTGCACGTGGTCGACCTGGCTGCCTCGCGCGACGGTGCGGATGCCGACACGGCGCCCTTGTTCAATCTACTCGACGCCGCCCCGCAACAGGTTCAGACCGGTGGCGGTGTCCGCGAGGCCCAAGACGTGCAGGCCCGACTCGATGCCGGCGCCAGCCGCGTGGTCGTCGGTAGCGTGTGCGCCAGGGACCCGGCACAGTTTGTCGAGTGGCTTGAGGTGTTTGGCCCGGATCGCCTGGTCGCCGCGCTGGATGTGCGCTTCGATGCGCAGGGCATTCCCTGGCCGCGCATTCATGGCTGGACCGAGACGGCCTCCCGGGACTTGTATGACCTGCTGGACGAATTGACGGCAAAGGGACTGAAACATCTTTTGTGCACCGATATCGGACGCGACGGCGATATGACCGGGCCCAACGGCCTGCTCTATCAGTTGATCGTGACCCGCTATCCGCGCTTGCAGCTGCAGGCTTCCGGCGGCGTCAGCAGCCTGGAGGATCTGATCGTGGCCAGGGCCAGTGGCGCAGCCGGCGTCATCACCGGCAAGGCGCTGTTGGAGGGCGTTTTCACCGTGGAGCAGGCGCTCCACTACCTGGAGGCCGCCCCATGGCAGGCACCCATCGAGTAGCCTCACGGATCATTCCCTGCCTGGACGTGCGTGACGGACAGGTCGTGAAGGGCGTGCAGTTCCGCAACCATCGCGTCATGGGCGATATCATCGAATTGGCCGGGCGGTACCGTGACTGGGGCGCCGACGAATTGGTTTTCTATGACATCACCGCCAGCCCTGAGGGCCGACGCGTGGACGTCGACTGGGTCCGCCGGGTGTCGGAGACAATCGACATCCCTTTTTGCGTGGCCGGCGGCATCCGCAGTGTCGAGGACGCGGCGCAGGTGCTGACCCAGGGCGCTGACAAAATCTCCATCAATACGCCCGCACTGGAGCGACCAGGGCTGATTGATGAACTGGTGCAGGCCTTTGGCAGCCAGTGCGTGGTCATTGGCATCGATTCCATCGCCGAGGGCGAAGCGTATACCGTTCGGTCTCACACCGGAACGCCCGACCATATGCGGGCTCCCGGCAAAAAAACGCTGGACTGGATCGCCGAGGTCGAAGTCCGCGGCGCCGGGGAAATCGTGCTCAACTGCATGTCCGCCGACGGAACCCGCAGCGGCTATGACATCGTTCAACTGCAGGCAGCCAGGGCCACGACCTCCCTGCCGCTGATTGCCTCCGGCGGTGCGGGCACGCCGGAGCATTTCCTGGAGGCGTTCCGGGTAGCGGACGTCGACGGCGCATTGGCGGCCACGGTCTTCCACAGCGGCCAGATCGCCATACCAGAGCTCAAAAAATACCTCAAAGCAGAGGGCATCGGAGTACGACCATGCTGAATACAGACAACCTCGCCTGGGAAAAGATGAACGGACTCATCCCGGCTATCGTCCAGGACGCCTATGACGGGCGGGTCCTGATGCAGGCCTACATGTCCCGGGAGGCCCTGGAGCACACGCTGGACAGCGGCCGGGTGACATTCTGGAGCCGCAGCCGCTCCGAACTCTGGACCAAGGGTGAGACATCGGGGAATTTCCTGGAGCTGGTCGACGTGATTCCCGACTGCGACAATGACACCTTGCTCGTGCTGGCGCGGCCCGAAGGACCCATCTGCCACCTGGGCAATGACACCTGTTTCGAATCATCCGAGCCTTTCAATACGCGGCTGGAGTTCCTGGCGCACCTGGAGCGCGTGATACAGCAACGTGACCGAGACCGGCCCGAAGGCAGCTATACGACAAAGCTGTTCGAAGCCGGCGTCAAACGGATCGCTCAAAAAGTGGGCGAAGAAGCCGTGGAGACCGCGCTGGCGGCGACCGCCGGAGACCGAGAAGAACTCCTGAACGAGGCGGCTGACCTGCTGTATCACCTGTTGGTGCTGATGCGTAACCGGGGAGAGACGCTGGCCGGCCTGGTCGAAACCCTGGAACACAGGCACGGCGGCTGATTCTTTGCCGGATACTGAATCAACGCTGGCGCCGACCATCCGGCCGATTCGGCCAGAAGACAATCCTCAGGTCGCCCTCATCATCCGCCAGGTGATGACGGAATTCGGGGCCGTTGGGCAGGGCTATTCGATACAGGATGATGAAGTAGACCATATGTATGAGGCCTACCCCGCCGAAGACTCGGTCTTCTACGTGGTTGAATCGCAAGGCCAGGTCCTCGGCTGCGGCGGGATCGGGCCGCTAAAGGGCGGCGACGCGGATGTGTGCGAACTGCGCAAAATGTACTTCCTGCCGGAACTCAGAGCCTTGGGCCTGGGCCGCCGTCTGCTGCGCATGTGCCTCGACGAGGCGCACTCGCTGGGGTACGGCGTCTGTTACCTGGAGACACTGGAAAACATGACAGCCGCGAGGCGACTGTATCGTCAATTCGGTTTCGAGGGACTGGATCGTCCCATGGGCGAAACCGGTCATTGCGGCTGCAATGACTGGATGGCCATGCCGCTGCGCTAATCCAGCGGCATCATTACAAAAGCTCCAGACGATCCCCTGGAGCCGGCCGGTGCACTTCAGCGCCGTTGCGATCATGCAAATATTTGG
>Ga0181579_10003875_pt1 | contig 11727 bp, 5 predicted proteins | sample 071ome_24_FD_132996 | JGI IMG/M metagenome (GOLD analysis project Ga0181579, IMG submission 132996) | Coastal salt marsh microbial communities from the Groves Creek Marsh, Skidaway Island, Georgia - 071402CT metaG (megahit assembly) | ecosystem: Environmental > Aquatic > Marine > Intertidal zone... | reverse complement strand
GATTTGACTTTCCGCATCAATCACAAAGACTACAAGAACCCGACCTTGAATGCCCATTTCTTGAGCGATTTCGGGGTAGCGAAAATTTTTCTTGATGTGCTTTTGATCTGTTCTTCAAAACAATTTCGGCGTGCTGATTTTGGTCGTTTTTCGCATCCGGGCCATATGGGAGCATCCTCAATTATTGCAAAAGGAACGTCCACTTCTTCTTCAATTTCTTCTACAACAACTTCTTCTATGATTTCTTCTTGATCGGTTTCTGTAGATTCGATGATTGTTTCCTCTACTTCCTCATCATCCTCCACAACTTCAATCACTTCTGGAGCACTTGGGGGCGGGGGCGGTGGTGTTTTTATCTGTTCTGTGATTGGGACTTCTTCTTCATCGTCATCTGTGACATCAAGTTGTTCATAATCATAGGTGTTTTTTTCGTAAGATTTCCATTCAATGGCACGCCAGACAATAAAAAGTATTAGGGCAAGTCCGATGACAAAATAGAGACTGCTGTTATGCCTTAAATCGTATTTAGGATTTTTTTTGGATTCCATAACGGTAAGATTTGGTTTTACTTAATTTACAAAAAATTAGCCAAAACGCTATGGAATAAAAAAAGCCCAGCAATTGCTGGGCTTTTAAAATATCATTTGGAGGGTTATTGCAATCTAAAAGTAATCGGAATACTAAAAGGCACCCGAACAGCACGTCCTCGCTGCTTACCAGGAGTCATCTGTGGCAACTTGCTGATAATACGTTCTGCTTCTTTTTCTAAATTTTTGTCAGGACCCCGCATCCGTATGTTTGTGATTTGGCCATCTTTGGCAATCACAAACTGTACATAAACACGTCCTTGTATGCCCATTTCTTGAGCGATTTCTGGATAACGGAAGTTTTTCTTGATGTGCTTATTGATTTGATCTTGAAAGCAATCTCTTCGCTCCGATTTTGAAACGTTTTCGCAACCGGGATAGATCGGCACGTCTTCGATCACTGCAAAGGGTACATCAATATCTTCTTCAACCTCTTCAACCTCAACGACTTCTACAATTTCCTCTTGGTTGGTTTCGGTAGATTCGATTACGGTTTCTTCAACCTCTTCCTCGTCTTCAACAACTTCGATTACTTCGGGAGCTGGTGGCGGTGGTGGAGGTGGTGGTGGAGTTTTGATTTGTTCGGTGATTGGCACTTCTTCATCGTCATCATCTTCGACATCGAGTGCTTCGTAGCCATAGAGGTCTTTTTCGTAAGTTTTCCATTCGATGGCTTGCCATGTAATAAAAAGAATTGCAGCAAGTCCAATGACAAAATAGAGGCTGCTATTTTTAGAAAGATCTACTTTGGGATTTTTCTTCGGTTGCATACGTGTACGTTTAGTGAATTGCTAAACTAAAAAAAAAAGTGAAACAAAACGCATATTTGGGTCTACGCACTATAAAATTATTTTAGTTCAAATTTGTTATGATTTAGCCTGCTATCAATTGCTGGTATGCATTTGCATCCATTAGGTTGCTGGCATCGATGTTTTCGTCCAAGGTCACTTTGATCATCCAGCCTGCTCCATAGGGATCCGAATTTACCAATTCTGGCGTTTCTTCTAGTTCCGTATTGACTTCGGTTACCGTTCCGGGTACTGGCATAAATAAATCCGAAACAGTTTTGACGGCTTCTACCGTGCCAAAAACTGCTTCTTCTTCGAGTGCTTCGTCAAGGGTCTCGATTTCTACATAAACAATGTCTCCAAGCTCGCTCTGTGCAAAATCAGTGATCCCTATTGTGGCTGTATGGCCTTCGATTCGGACCCATTCGTGGTCTTTGGTGTATTTTAAATCTTGCGGTATATTCATTTTACTTTCCTTAGAAAGCAAATGTAAACGAATTCTCTACAAAAAGAAATTTAGTTGCCAAAATTGTATCGAAGCGTAAAACCAGATCGGATACTTGCTTGTGGAAACGCGGTTGAAATTTCAAATTTTGAAAAATTGTGGTCGTAGAAAAATAGCGTTGTCAAATTTTTGGACAAGGCATAATCCGCGGTAAACTTTAGTGACATCAGGGTCTGTCCAGCAGTAACCTGGTTGTCGTTGTATTCTAAGTTTCGTAAAACTGTAAGGTTGCGTCTGTAGGAGAAGTCTGCTTTCATATTGAGATCGCCTCGCAATGTTTTGCGTTTACCGCCTATAGAAGTTCTAAAACGAAGGTCTTTAATGCGATAACCCAATCCGACAATGTATTCGTTTCCACTGGACTCGGTCAATAGGGCGTTATCTAAACTTAAAGAAAGGGCGCGGTCTTTTTTCATTTCAGCAAGTACCCGAACCGAGTTGACCAGTTCGACATCCAATCGCATCAGGGGATTAAATTGCTCTACCAAATTGACATTACTATAGAGTTTTTGGGGAATCCAATCTCCAATTTCGTCTTGTCGAAACGGTTGCTCCGGATCATATTCGAGATTGGTTTGGAAATTGTTGAGTGTCAAACTGGCCCGGTAGGCATGGGTTAATGAAAATCGTTTAAATAATTTTTTGAAAGCCTTGAGATTGGAGAGCCCGGTGTATTTGATGTTCCAGTTTGGAAGTGGTGTTTTTTGGATGGGATTGAGGCTTATTTTTTCTGGTGAAGTATCTGTGTAAGCGGACAAAAATGCCGCAATGAGTACGTCCTGTTGGTTTTTGCTAAAGCCTTTTGGATAGCCTTCATTATTGACATTGGTCAAGGGAAGATTACGATCTCTTGCCATACGTTGTGCAACGATAAAACGGTTGGCTCTAAAAACATCAAACCCAGGGTTAGTGACCCCACGCAATCGGTTAAAGGAGGTTTTTATCAAGATTGTTGACATTCCAAAATTACCGTTTACATTACTGTTTAGCGGTTGATATTCTTGATTTTCTACCTTAAAATTTTCGATCAAATTTTTAGAAAAATTACGTTCGGCATTCAGATCAATGACCAAGTCCTGGGTCGGAACAATTTGTGCCGAAACATTGAGTTTGGAATTGTGTACCTGAGTAAAGGCTTGATTGAAATCCGGAAAACGGGTCAACCACCCGCGCTTGGCCGCCTCATAGCGAATGTCCGACTGACTGCCCATTGTAAAACCAAAGGTGGGCTGGGTTGTTCCGGCAAAACCAATACCGGGCAGATAGCCAGGCAATACCATACCGTTATTTTCGGCATAGTTAAATTGAACACGTTTGATTTTGGTCAAAACGTCGATGAATTTTTTAAGATTTTTCTTTGACTTTTGCTTTTCGTTTTCTGTTTCTTCTTTGTTACCGGCTTGAGGTCCCCTTTGCGCTCTAACGGCTCTTGCAAAGGCACTACCCGATCGATTGATTCCTAAAATCGTGTACAATCGGTCAAAAGAAATAGACCCCGTTAGGGCTTTGGTATTGGCATTTTGTACCGTATGCACCACTCCCAAAGACGTCCCATCTTCGCTCACAACTTGAGCGAGTGCTTCGGATCCGCGCTGCCAGTTAAAATCTCCTGTATAGCTATAATTGGCATCTATAAAGCTCAATATGGGTATGTATTGGAAAGGGATTTTATAGTTAAGCGTCAAGGTTTGGAAAAAACGATTGCTTTCTCCCGAACTCCAAATATTTTCCCAAATGCCACTGGTTTTGGGTCGCAATCCTTCATCTTGTAAATCTTTATTTTTAAAATAATCTTTGACAATATTGTTGCTCGATGCCGTAAAAGTAAGTCGCAATGAACGCGTCAAATTATGATTGAGTGTATACGACCAATCAAAGAGGTAGTTGCGTTGCAGCAAATCGGGAAGTGCCAACTGCTGTGCAGCGTCCACCCCTTCCATATACACCGAACGAAAACGTTGACTGCGAAACTCTCTATTGATCCCTGTTGTTATGGCTATGGTGCTTGGCAAGGGATTAAAATTGAGTTGCTGCAACCATTCTAAATATTTTTTGTTGTTAAAAAATTCGACCTTTTCAAACGGAACAATCTCTTTAGATTGGATGTTGTAGCCGTAGTTGGCCTGCATCATCATGGACACATCAAGTTGTTTTTCTACTTCATAATCATGATGGTAGCGCTCGTTGTAGGCATAGGAAAAGTCAAGGTTTTCGGGATTATAAAAGCGCTTTTTTTCTGTGCCTCCTGTTTTGCGAACACCTATAAAACTGATGCTTTTTCTTTTGGTATAATCTATGGCTTGATTTCTAATGGACGCTTTTTCGCCCGCATTTTTGGATGCATCGATTCGGTCTTCAAGAGTAAGATCTTGATAGAAGGGATCGTATTCTGGTGTGATGATGGTTTCTCCAACACCAAAATTCATGGGCAATTGCATTCCCCATTTTTCAGGTAACAATTTGCCCAAATTGGTATTGGTCACCATGTCATATTGCAACATTTCTTCTCTGCTCCGTTGGTTGGGTGACTGGTCCAAATTGCCAAATCCGATGGTCGAGTACCGACCCGTAGCGGATAGGTTGGCTAGATCGGCCATGTTGGCGTCCAAAGCAGCGACAGCAGCCCACCCGCCTTTGGAGTCTATTCCTGACATGCTCAACTCGTTAAACCACACCTCGCCGCTGAGTTCGTCTCCCAGCTGCGTTGAGGGATTTTTGAGGCCAATCATCAACGTTTTTATGGCGCCCAAAGAAGGATTTCCCTTAATGGCAAATTTATATTTTTTGGACCCTGGCAAACTGCTTATTGGTGTAAATTCTTCTATCGGGTTTAGTTCCTCGTCATAATATGTTGCCGCACTAAAATTGGGGTTTTCTAAAGCCAGTGATTTTAATTTTGACAAAATACTCAAGGGCACTTCAATGGCGTTGGACTCAGGTTGCCAAACTTCTTCGGCGGTATATCTATTGGCAGTACCCTCTTGAAAAGCCGTTGGCTTAAGCGGAATTTCTATCTGATAATAGTTGTCTTGATAATCGGTTCCGAGTCTAACAAAAGCAACCATTCTCTGATCATACTGCTCCAAGGTACCCGTTCCGGGCAGGGGTTGCTTATTGCTCAAAGATTCTGCGTGTATAAACATTCGCAACTTTTCATACTGACGCATGTCTAGATTGACCGGTTTAAAGACTCCCCGGGCATCCATAGGTTGCAAATTAGCGATACGGAACGATAACGATTGCTCGTTTTGACGTACGATGGTGTTGTTGTTGTTGATTTGCTCACGCTGAATATCGGGAGGTAAAATGTAGTTTATCGGGATTCGATTTTCATTTTCTAAAATATTGACCGTGCTAATATCTACTGTGGTGTTGGACAGTTGTTGCAGGTTGCGGTTTAAGGATTTGTTGTACCGTCTCCAATCTCCACGCACCAAGTCCAGGGTACCAAATCGGAAAACCACATCTTGCTCAAAACCACTAACCACCATACGCATAAACCGAATTGACCGCAGGTCTTCGATCGAATTGATGGCCTCAAAATACTCGTTATATTGGGTTCCTTCATAATAGGTTTTCTGTATGGGTATTTTGAATTGAATCCATCGTGTTGTCAGTTCTTGACCATTTGGAAGTGTCACTTTTACATTTTCTCGAACATCGGTCACAAACGGATGATTGCCAACGGTCATATACGATTTGATGGGCACGCGATACTCAAAATAACTGTCGATGGTATTCATACTCTGATCCCTATTGATGTCTTCACTGTCGGGTTCGGTGGTACTTCCTCGATCTGTGTTAGAAAAGGCAATGGGAGAGTTTCCGTCGGTTCCGTTGTAGTTTTTGTAGCGCTCCAAGACGCCGCCCGATGCGGCTACAAAATATTGGTAATTGTCTCCTGCGGGATCTTCGTCTGGGCCGTTTTTATACACCGCTTTTTCTTCGGCATCCGAAAGACCATCTAACCCAACATCTTGTAATGGGCGGTCATCAGAATCAGTGTTGAATGCATATACCAAAGATTGTTTTGCGGGTACACGCCCCCAGGGTGTTTCATTGATTAGGCTTTGGCTTGCAACCCCTGGCAGACCGTTTTCATACTGCTTGCGCCCATCTTTTAGCACATCTTCAGAAATATTACCCAAATGAAAAACCAACTGTGCTTGTGGTGCGATTTCTTTGTTTAATTCTGAAAAAGTATCCAACAACCAAAACTCGATAAACTCTACATTGGATTGCTCGAAATTGGTTGACGAAAGCGGACGCATAATTCCTGCCCAATTTTCTTTTTGATCACGGGCAAACGTGTTTTGAGGCGCATCGTTATAGGGGCCTTTTTCTGAAGGATAAAAAGCCAGGTCTAGCGTGTTTTGGACGGTGGTAGTCCCTTGCACCAAATCTTGTTCAGGAAAAATTTCTTTGATAAAAATTCTGCGGGTTGTATTCAAAGAAATATCGTCGTTATTGACACCATCGGGTCTGCGTGCGGTATAAAAAATAGGGTCAATGGCATACCAAGCCAATTTTGCCCGTCCATATCCTCCCCGAAGATCTCCAGCTGGGCTTTCGGATCCTTTATAATTTTTGGTCGGCACGCTGGATAAATTCCAAGCGGTAAATCCTTTGATGTCTATATTGGTTTGGGCGCCTTCAAAATCATCAATATAGACATTGGCCTCACCTTGCAATTGGGTATTACGCGGGTTACGGGCTTTGAGAGAAGCAATTTCTCCTCTAAAAGACACACGTGAAGGCACCTCAGTGGACACGTTGGGTAGTGCGTTGGCCATGAGGGTCAGCAAGGGGATTTCGGTAGAAAAATTGGTGTTAAATCCTATCATGGTATTGTTGACAGGTTCTGTTCCATAATTGGCTTTTTGCGTCAGGGGGTTTTCACTCAAGTTGATCAAGGTGGCCCCTACATAGGCGTTAGGATTGATTTGATGTTGAATGTTGAAGCCCGAAAATCGTTTGTTTTGCTGATTGAAAAAAGAGTTATTTTCTACCGATATATCAATGGGTACGTTAGAAGCAATCAGTGCTTCGTCAATAATTTTAACACGACCAATATCATAGTTTACGGTATAATCAAGTCCTTCTTGCAACAACCTGCCTCCTGCGGTAACTTGAACCGAGCCTCTTGGAACATTGAAGGCCCCGATAGGGATGCCATCTCCGCCCTCGGATTTGTAGCGCCCCTTGAGTTGAAATTTATTTTTTTCTGTGGCTTCTAAAGCAGCCGCTTTGGTTTGAGAATATAACTCTTGAAAAACGTAACGCTTTTGATTGGCATTGTAGCTGTCTTCACTTTCATAGCGTTCTTTGGTACTTGATGGGTTTCGCAAAAGTTCAAAAAGAAAACGCCCAAAAGGTTCTACCGAAGGGAAAATTATTCTTCCAAACTGGGCGTCTATGGTGATACCGGGGATATAATCAAAAAAACCATCCCCCTCGGGCACGGGGTCTTGATAATTGTCCAAACGGTCAAGTGCAAAGGTGTTCAATAAGATTTTTTGGTCCAGTCCTTTGGGCCAAATTTGTGCATCAATCGGACTGATGTAGTTGATCGGCGAAGGGTCCGTGTAAAGTATGGATAGTCTAAAATCTTCTGGAGCCATTTGAAAAGCACCGGTGTTATAGATGTTTTTCATCATCAAATCCCAAACGGGTTGCCGAACATCGGTTAGATTGCTTTTAAGCATCTTAACCACCAAACTGTTGGTCTTGAGTTGGGGGCGTCCGCTGTTGGCATTTTCTTCTAAGGTAGTGCCAGGAACCCCTCCGTTGGCAAATTCACCCACCTGATAGGTTTGCCCTTGATAGGTAAATTGAAATGCTACAGCCAATACCTCGTCATTGCTCAATCGTTGGTTTAGAGATATATAGCCGAGTTGGGGATGCAAACGATACTCATTTTCATTTAATTTTCGAGCACTTTCTAAAACGGCATAATCAATCCCCTCTTGCACTAAAGCGCTATAGCTACCAAATCCAGATTTGAGGGTTGCGATATCTCGAATGGCGTCGTTGAGTACCCCACCCTTATTGATGGCTATGGGGTCGAGCTTGTTTGCGGCATTATTGGGTATAAGTCCTACCGCTTCGGCGTTAAAAAATTCTGGAATCCGATTTTGTAAGGTGGTATTTTCGGGGAGCGCCTCTCCCAAGTCTTGAAGCGCAACAATGTTTCTAATACTTTGTGTTTGTGCTCCCCGATTGGTGATCCATACCTCAATCCTGGTTATCTGTACCTTGGTGTTGATGTACGGATAACTTTTTAAGGCTTGGTCGTAGTGGTCTCTAAAATATTGTGCTAAAAAATAATGACGGTCCTCTTCATAGTCGAGCGCAAATAGATCAAATTCACTCAGGGTACCCCCACCTTGTGCAGTTACGTTTTGAGACTGTGATCGCTGCTCAGAAAACACCCCACTAATGGTGGTATTGCCAAATTTGAGATCTGCCCGAACTCCAAAAAGACTCTGTGCCCCTTGTATCAAACTATTGTTGAGTGGCATGCTTACATTTCCCAAATCGATATTTTGAATGATCCCATCCTCGGTTACTTTTCCGTCAATAAAATCTGCTACATCACCTCCCAATGCCATCGGGTTTTTGGCATAGGTGTTGACATTGTCCTTATACTGATCAAGTTTTTGCTTATAACGATTGATTGTTTGCTTGGCTTCTGAAAACTTTTCTTTGGCCTCATCAAATCGATCCTTAAGTGCTTCTGCACGTTCAACCATCTGTCCTTTATCTACACTGAACGCGTCGGTGATTTTTGGGGGATTAAATTGAATTTTTACCAAATTTTGAAAATCAAAAGTGGACTCTGTATCATAGTTGGCCGTTATCTGTAGGCGATCGCCTATCTTACCTACCAGACTGAGATTGATACGTTGATCAAAATCGAAGCTAAAGCTCTCTCGATTACGGGGTGAGGCTGAAGGATTTTCGTTGGTTTGATACCGAACCCCCAAATCAATCCCTATGGACCCTTGTGGATTGATATCAATTGCACTATTTCCAAAAATCGATTGAAAAAACTGATTGTTTACATAGAGTTCGGGCAATAGGTTTTTTTGAGTATCCTCCAAATTGGCTGATTTGCCGCTTAGCGTGATCGTTTTTTCTTTAAAATACGCCTTGAGTTCTTCTTGCAATTTTCGAGCTTCATAGGCTTCGGGGGTAAGTACTAGTGGCGTGGTAATCGGATAGCCTGCAATGGATTGGACAAAAATATAACGATCGGTTAGCGGGTCGTATTGATAATCTGTAGCGACACTTTGTGAGGGTGGGAGGTCAATTCTTCCCAGTTCAGAAGCTTGGATCGTAGGTGTGGCTTGTTGGGTTTGTGCCAAAAGATGTGGTGCGCTTCCCCAACCTGTTAATAGGATGAAAAAAAGGAAACGCAATGAAATTCTTAAAACGTATTTTTTGTTTCTAAACAAACTTCTTAAAGTTTATTCAAAGCGCCCTTAATAAGCTGCTCTACAGAACTTTCAGGTGCGGTTTGAATAAGGTTATCTATCACTTTTTCGGTCGAGCGTCTTGGATAACCAAGAACCTCTAGTGCTGATAACGTTTCTTCTTTGATAGTATTGTTTGAAAAGGATTGAATTTCGCTGCTTTCGGGCAATGTTTTCAGCTTGTCTTTTAATTCAATAATTACCCTTTGGGCGGTTTTGAGACCAATTCCTTTTATGGACTGGATGGCTTTTTCATCATCATTTCTAATCGCCTGCTCAATTTGTGCTGGTGCCATGGCCGACAACATTGTCCTTCCGGTACTGGTTCCAATTCCAGAAACAGAGATGAGCAACCGAAATAACGCCCGCTCTAGTTCGGTTGCAAAACCGTAAAGGATGTGAGCGTCTTCACGGATGTGTAAATGGGTGAGCAACTTTAGATTTTCATCACTCCCGATTTGTGCGAAGGTGTGCAAAGAAATATGCACTTCGTATCCAATGCCTCCACAATCGATAATGACGTAGGTAGGGTGTTTTTCTACAAGTTTTCCTTGGATTTGGGTTATCATTCGGGTTGCTTTTCTTTTTGTTGTGCATCGACAACTGCAACAGCAGTCATATTAACAATTTCCTCAACCGATGCACCAAGTTGTAGTACATGGATGGGGTGCTGAAGTCCCATCAAAATTGGGCCTATAGACAAGGTATTATTGAGTTCTTTCAAAAGTTTGTAGGTGATGTTTGCCGCATCGAGATTGGGAAAAATCAGTGCGTTGACTTTTTTGCGGTTTAAGGTCGAAAATGAAAAACGATCGTTGAGCATTTCTCGATTTAATGCAAAATCGGATTGTATCGGTCCGTCTACATCTAGGCTAGGGTAATAACGATGTAAAAAACTGACCGCTTCTCTGACTTTTTTTGCTTGTGGATACTCAGATGACCCAAAATTTGAAAAAGAGAGCATCGCCATAACGGGTGTGATGCCAAAAAAGTTCATCGTTTCTGCGGTCATATGTGCGATTTTGGCGAGTTCTTTGGCATTGGGCTCTACGTTGATGGTAGTGTCTGAAAGAAAAATTGGGCCACGATCGGTTAGCATCAGGTTGGTCGCTGCTATGCGGCGTGTGCCTAATTGCTTGCCTACAATTTCCAAAATAGGGCGTACCACCTGTGGGTAGTTTCTAGAATAGCCCGAAATCATGGCATCGGCATCGCCATTGACGACCATCATGGCTCCATAGTAGTTGCGCTCACGCATAAGCCGCTCTGAATCGTATAGGGTTCTTCCTTGTCGTTTTTGTGCTTGCCAAAACAAGTGAGCGTATTTTTCACGAATGGAATTTCGATGATCTTTTTTGGGGTCAATAATGGGTACATCTTCATCAAACTCAATGGTTTTCATGAGTTCTTTGATGGTTTTTTCACGTCCCAACAAGATGGGTTGTGCAATGCCTTCTTCTAATACGATTTGCGCGGCCTTGAGTACGTCCAATTGATCGGCCTCTGTAAAAACAACGCGCTTGGGTTTGGTTCGAGCGCGATCATGGAGATCACGGACCATTTTTTGACTGTTGCCCAAACGTTGTGCTAAAATTTCTTCATAGCGTTCCCAATCGTCAATGGGTTGTGTTGCCACTCCAGATTCTATAGCAGCTTTGGCGACAGCTGGCGGTACGGTGGTTATCAAACGTGGGTCAAAAGGTTTGGGAATGATGTAGTCTTTTCCAAAAGAAAGACGGGTTTCTTCGTAAGCAACATTGACCTGTTCGGGGACAGGTTCTTTGGCAAGGTCGGCAAGTGCCTTTACGGCAGCCATTTTCATTGCTTCATTGATTTTGGTAGCCCGCACATCCAAAGCCCCTCTAAATATAAAGGGAAATCCCAGCACATTATTGACCTGATTGGGATGATCTGAACGACCGGTTGCCATAATAATATCTTCTCGTACTTTACAGGCCAGATCATAATTGATTTCGGGGTCGGGGTTGGCCATCGCAAAGACGATGGGTTTTGGAGCCATGCTAAGTAGCATCTTTTCGTCTACGATATTGGCCATCGATAGCCCAATAAAGACATCTGCACCGACAAGGGCTTCTTCTAGAGTGTTAAGGTCACGATCAGTTGCAAATTCTTGTTTTTCGGAAGTAAGGCCTCCGCGATCGTTTCTGATGACACCTTTGCTATCTGTCATTACAATATTTTGGGATTGAGCGCCAAATGCTTTGTACAGACGTGTACAAGAAATGGCTGCTGCCCCAGCGCCAGAAATTACAATTTTGATGTCTTCAATTTTCTTTTCTGCCAATTCTACAGCATTTAAAAGTGCGGCACATGATATAATGGCCGTGCCGTGTTGATCGTCATGCATGACT
>Ga0181579_10003872_pt1 | contig 11730 bp, 13 predicted proteins | sample 071ome_24_FD_132996 | JGI IMG/M metagenome (GOLD analysis project Ga0181579, IMG submission 132996) | Coastal salt marsh microbial communities from the Groves Creek Marsh, Skidaway Island, Georgia - 071402CT metaG (megahit assembly) | ecosystem: Environmental > Aquatic > Marine > Intertidal... | reverse complement strand
TCAAATATGGCAAGAGCCTGATCGCCGCCGGTGAGGCAGGCCTTGTTTGGGATGACGCGAAAATCTTTGCCTATGTGATGGATCCAAAGCTGTTTTTGAGTGAGCAGCTGGGCCTGCCCAAAAACAAGGTGAAGAACAAGATGACGGTTAAGCTGAAAGATGCCCAGCAGCGCGCGGATGTCATCGCCTATATCCGTCAGGAAACGCAAAAATAACAGCTGCCCGGCCCAGCCCGCAGCGGTTATTTTGCCTTCTTGGCGAAAAATTTAGCCAGCAGCAGCTTTCAGGGCCTGTTCAATATCGGCGATAATATCGCTGATATGCTCTATCCCCACAGACAGGCGCACATAGCCCGGTGTCACCCCGGTTTTCAACTGATCGGCAGCCGATAGTTGCGAATGGGTGGTGGAGGCCGGGTGAATGGCCAGCGTGCGGGCATCGCCGATATTGGCGACATGATAAACCATCTGCAGATTATCAATAAAGGCGCGGCCAGCTGCCTCACCGCCATGTAGCTCAAAGCCGACAATCGGCCCATAGCCGGTAGTCAGGTATTTATCGGCCAGTTCGCGCTGCTTGCCGGTGAACAGGCCGGGATAGATGGTGTGGCTGACGGCTGGATGCTGGTTCAGATAATCGGCCAGTTTGGCTGCATTGTCCTGATGCACCCGGTAGCGTAGCGGCAGGGTTTCCAGCCCCTGTATCAGCTGGAAAGCATTGGCTGGTGACATGGCAGGCCCTAAATCACGCAGCAGCACCACGCGGGCCCGGATGGCATAGGCAATCGGCGCGCCTAAGGCCTCTGGGATCATCGGCCCCCACACAGCCCCGTGATAGCTGGGGTCCGGTGTGTTGAACAGCGGCTGGCGGTCCGCATTGCGGGTCCAGTCAAAATTGCCGCTATCCACAATAATCCCGCCAATAGAGGTGCCATGCCCGCCGATATATTTGGTCAGGGAATGAACAACAATGCTGGCCCCATGTTCAATCGGGCGGCAGGTGATCGGTGCAGCTGTATTATCCACAATCAGCGGAATATCAAGCTGCTTGCCGATCTCTGCGACCTCAGCGATGGGAAATAGATTCAGTTTCGGGTTCGGCAGTGTTTCGGCAAAATAGGCGCGGGTTTTATCATCTGTCAGCTTGCGGAAACTCTGCGGGTCGCTGGCATCTGCAAAGCGCACCTCGATGCCCATCTGGCTGATCGTATTGGCAAACAGGTTCCAGGTGCCGCCATAAAGATGGGGCGAGGAGACAATATTATCCCCGGCGCTGCACAGATTTTGAATGGACAGGGCCACCGCAGCCGAGCCAGAGGCGACAGCCAACGCCGCCGCGCCGCCTTCCAGCGCGGCTATCCGTTCTTCCAGCACCGCGTTGGTCGGGTTCATGATGCGCGTATAGATATTGCCCAGCTCACGCAAGGCAAACAGATTGCCTGCATGGTCGGTATTGTCAAATTGATAGCTGGTGGTCTGGTAAATCGGCACAGCGACCGCGTTGGTTGCGCTGTCTGCCCGGTAGCTACCTGCGTGCAGGACTTGTGTTTCTGGATGTTTTGACTGTGTCGGAATGATGGGTCCCCCTGCTAATAGTTATGGGTTGCGAATAGTTATGGGCCGTCTGATCTGATGGCGATATTCAGTTAAGCAGAATAAGAAAATCCGCCTGCCTGCCAAGCTGAAACAGCCTGAACGGGCAGCTTTTTTCAGGCAAGGCAGACAGCCAGCAGAATTTTTGCAGAATTATGCCTTTAGCTTGCAAAATTTGTTCACAGATTTTTGGCTTGGCCCGGCGGGCTTTTTTAGGCAAAGTCGCCGCAAGGGGCCAGAATAATGGGCCAGAAAAATAAAGAGGGTGTGATGCTGAGAGTTGGTCTGTTGGGCGCGGGGCGAATTGGCAAGGTGCACGCAAAAGCGATTGCTGGCGATCCGGACAGCCAGCTGGTCGCTATATCCGATGCGCTGCCGGAAAATGCCGAACAGCTGGCCGCAGAATGCGGCATCGAGGCTAGAAGTTCACAGGCTATTCTGGAGGATGCCTCAGTTGATGCGGTGCTGATTGCCACCTCTACCGATACCCATTGTGATTTGATTGAGGCGGCCTGCGCTGCGGGCAAGGCGGTATTGTGTGAAAAGCCGGTTGATCTGGATCTGGCCCGCGCCCGCATCTGTCTTGAGCGGGTGACCAAAACCGGCCAGCCAGTGATGATTGGCTTTAACCGGCGCTTTGATGCAAATTTCCAGGCGCTGAAAAAGGCGCTGGAGGCGGGCGATATTGGCAAGGCGGAGATGCTGTCTGTCACCTCTTTTGATCCGGCCCCGCCGCCGATCAGCTATATCAAGGTCTCTGGCGGGATTTTCCGCGATATGATGATCCATGATTTTGACATGGCTCATTTTATCATGGGCGATCTGCCGGTTCAGGTGATTGCTGCTGGCTCCTCTCTTGTTGACCCGCAAATAGGGGAGGCCGGTGATCTGGATACGGCGATTGTCACCCTGATCTATGCAGATGGGCGGCTGGCGGTGATCCGTAATTCGCGGCGTGCCGCCTATGGCTATGACCAGCGCCTTGAGCTGCTTGGCTCGGACGGGTTGCTGCAGGCTGAGAATATCCTTGAGAATAGTCTGGTTACCGCCACCCGCGCCGGGGTGGTCTCGGCCAAGCCGACTTGGTTTTTTCTGGAACGCTATATGGCTGCCTATCAGACCGAATGGGCCGCCTTTGTCGCCGCGCTGAAAAGCGGTGCGCCGATGCCGGTTACGCTGGCAGATGGGGTGGCGGCCCTGACATTAGCCGAAGCGGCGGCCCGTTCGGTTGCCAGCGGCCAGCCGGTTTCCCTGATAGAGATTTAAGGGGATTGAAAGATAACCCGGTAACGAACCAAGCCCGGTAGTTAAGGCAGCGAGCAAGAGGGTGAGGCAGACAGCCCGCTTAGCTGGTGCTGCGGCTGATCGCCAGCTGCGCTGCGCCCATACCGCCATCTGCGATAACATCCACCCCGTTCATCCAGCCCGCCCCCTCAGAGAGCAGGAAGCAGACCAGCGCGGCGATTTCCTCTGGCTTGCCGGGGCGGCCCACCCGTTCCAGATTGGTGCGGGTCTGCTCGCCGAACGCATCCAGAAATGCGCCCAGAATCCCGGTTTCAACAGCCGAGGGGCTGACGCTGACAAAGCGGGTCTTGCCCAGATAGGCGGCGGCCTGCAGCTGCGACCAATAGATAATCGCCTGTTTGGATATCTGATAGGCGCGCGGCGGGGCCAGCCCCTCGCCAGCTATCCAATCGCTGAGGGCATCTGGCGGACAGGCCAGCACCGCCTCCAGCTGCGCCAGATTATCCTGCCAGCCAAAGCCCGCTTTTGAGGCCAAAGTGATAACTGCCTTTGGCGGGTTGGCCGGGCGGGCCAAAAACTGGCGGGTAAAGGCGATGGTGCCATGGGTATTGATGGCCAGACACTGGGCAGCATTATCGCCGCGCGGCGGGATACCGGCAATGTTGCACAGCCCGTCAAAAGCTCCGTCAGCTGCGGCAACCGCGCTGGTGATAGAGGCGGGATCGGATAAATCCAGCTTTATCCATTGGCCAGCGCTGCTATCCGGTTCAGCGATATCAAATATGGTAATTTCATGGCCGTTTTCAGAGAGTTGCCGCACCGTTTCAGCTCCGATGCCTGTCGCTCCGCCTGTTACCGCTATCCGCATGGCTTTATCCTCTCTTGCTTGATATGGCTGGTTGGCAGAACCTAGCGGAAAAACAGGGCGGTGAAAAGCCGCGCTTTTTGCTGGCGGCGGGTGTGGCGGAGGCGATGCAGTTTTTGGCTTTCAGGCTCTTGTCATGCAAGGGCAGGTCAGGCATTGTTCGTCAAGTTGCGTGTGCGTTAATAGGGCAAAAGGGTCGGGGGATGGCCAAGAATATTCTTTTCATCATGTTTGATCAGCTGCGCTTTGATTATCTCAGCTGTGCCGGGCATCCGCATCTGGAAACGCCGAATATGGATTGGTTGGCCAGCCAGGGGGTGCGGTTCAGCCGGGCTTATGTGCAATCTCCGGTATGCGGGGCCAGCCGGATGTGCTTTTACACTGGCCGTTATATGGACAGTCATGGGGCCAGTTGGAACGGGATTCCGCTAAAAGTGGGAGAGCTCACGCTGGGCGATCATCTGCGCGCTGCCGGGATGGATGCGCTGCTGCTGGGTAAAACGCATATGCGTGTTGATCACAAGGGGATGGCGCGCCTTGGTCTGGCCCCTGATGGGATTATCGGGGCGCGGCTGGCAGAATGTGGCTTTGACCTTGTTAAGCGAGATGACGGGCTCTGGGCGATGGGGCCAGATGGCAATTATGATCCGGGCAGCTCTGCCTATATGGATTATCTCTGGCAACAGGGCTATGACGGGGAAAATCCCTGGCATGATTATGCCAATTCCGGCATTGATGAGGCAGGGAATATCGCCTCTGGCTGGGCCTATAAAAATGCCCGCCTGCCAGCCAATATCCGCGAGGAGGATTCCGAAACCCCCTGGTTGACCACCGAGGTAATAAATTTTCTGGAGGAACGGCGCGGCCAGCCGGATGCCCAGCCCTTCTTGTGCCATCTCTCTTATATCAAGCCGCACTGGCCTTATATTGTGCCTGCCCCTTATCATGATATGTATGGGCCGAACAGCTATCTGCCAGTGGTGCGTGATGCGGCTGAGCTGGAAGACCCGCATCCGATTTATGCTGCTTTTGCCAATAATGTGATCGGCCAGGCGTTCCGGCAGGATAAGGTGCGCGATGAGGTGCTGGGTGCCTATATGGGGCTGATCAAGCAATGTGATGACCAGATGGGCCGCCTGTTCACCTATCTGCGAGAGTCCGGCCAGATGGAGGAGACCATCATCGTTATCACCTCTGACCATGGGGATTATATGGGGGATCACTGGCTGGGGGAAAAAGATTTGTTCCATGAGCCGTCGGTCAAGGTGCCGCTGATTATCTATGACCCCTCGGCGGCGGCCGATGCCAGCCGTGGCACGGTCTGTGACGCGCTGGTGGAATCGATTGATCTGGCTGCGACCTTTGTTGAGATGGCAGGCGGCGAGCTGGCAGATGAACATCTCGAAGGCCGCTCGCTGATGCCCTTCTTGCGCGGTGAGACACCAGAGGATTGGCGCGATTTTGTGATCAGCGAATATGATTATTCGATGACTGTGCTGTCAGACCGGCTGGGCGTATCTGCCAAACAGGCACGCCTGTTCATGGTTGCAGATAAACGCTGGAAATTCATGCACGCAGAGGGTGGCTTCCGGCCGATGCTGTTTGATATGGAAAATGACCCGGATGAGCTGCGGGATTTGGGGGCTGATCCCTCTTATGCAGAAGTGGTCGCTGAATGTTATGACAAGCTGCATGGCTGGGCCCGCCGCACCAGCCAGCGCACAACCCTGTCAACAGCAGAAATTATTGCCAAGCGCGGGGCGTCTCGCCGCCGTGGTATAACGCTGGGGGTGGTTGATGACACAGATATCAAAGATGATCTGCTGGTCAAATATCAGGGCCCGGCGCGGCAGAACCATCTGAAATAACATTTTATTATTTTTATAATATTTTTCAACAATCGTTGAAAAAGACAGCTGTATCGAAGGATGGCAAAGGGTGCGACAAAAGCTGACAGGAACCTTCTTGTTGGTTGTCAAGCCAGCCGGGCTGTTACATTATGAGGGTGAAGGGTTATTATCCGGGCCGGGCTTGCGATCAGCGGGCCGGTCAGCGGCAAGGCAAGATGGGAGGAAAAAATGTCATCAGACCAGTCAGGCACGCCAGAGGTGATCCGTCCAGAAGTGACCCGCCCAGAGGTAACCGGGTTCTTTGATCCGGCGACCAACACCATCAGCTATGTGGTTGCTGACCCGCAGAGCGCGGCCTGTGCGATTATCGATTCGGTGCTGGATTTTGACTATGCCTCTGGCGCGGTCAGCTATCAGCAGGCCGATCAAATCATTGATTATGTGACCACCAATAAGCTGACAACAGAATGGCTAATTGAAACCCATGTGCACGCGGATCACCTCTCAGCTGCCCCCTATCTTCAGGAAAAGCTGGGCGGCAAGATTGGCATTTCGCGGGATATTGCCAGCGTTCAGGATATTTTTGGTAAAGTGTTTAATGCCGGCACCGAATTTCAGCGCGATGGCAGCCAATTTGACCAGCTGTTTGAGGACGCAGATCGCTATCAGATAGGTAATTTGACTGGTCAGGCTATCCATGTGCCGGGGCATACGCCTGCTTGTATGGCGCATCTTATCGGGGATGCGGTGTTTGTCGGTGATACGCTGTTTATGCCGGATGGCGGCACCGCGCGGGCAGATTTCCCCGGCGGCGATGCCCGTCTCCTCTACCGGTCTATCCAGCGTATTCTGGCCTTGCCGGATGCGACCCGCTTGTTTGTTTGCCATGATTACGGGCCGGGCGGGCGCGATTTTGCCTGGGAAACAACTGTTGGCGCGCAAAAGGCAGACAATATTCATATTGGCGGTGGCACTTCTGAGGATGAATTTGTTGCGATGCGTACCAAGCGGGATTCTGAGCTGGGGATGCCCAAGCTGATTATGCCCTCTATTCAGGTGAATATGCGGGCAGGCCATATGCCGCCTGCCGAAGAAAATGGGGATATTTATTTCAAAGTGCCGGTATCCGGCTTGCGTGGAGAGTGAGGATGGTTATTAACTGGACAGATTTTACCCCCTATGCCTCGTTTGGCGGCGGGGTTCTGATCGGGCTGGCAGCTCTGATTTTGATGCTTGCCAAGGGTCGGGTGATGGGGGTCAGCGGAATTCTGGCAGGATTGCTGAGTCGCCCGTCCGGCGCCGATTGGAGCTGGCGGCTGGTCTTTGTCATTGGCACGCTGCTGGGCCCGTTGCTGCTGGTTGCTTTGCGGGGTGGCACTGAAATAGAGGCTGTTCAGATTGCCGAGGGTGGCCAGTTCTGGCTGGCCGCCTTTCTGGTTGGGCTTGGTACAGCGATAGGGTCTGGCTGCACCTCTGGGCATGGCATTTGCGGGCTGGCGCGCTTTTCTGTGCGTTCTCTGGCCGCTGTTATGAGCTTTGTTGCAACCGGTGTGGCAACAGTGTTTGTCACCCTGCATATACTGGGTTAGAGGGGGGCAGGCGAGATGCTGAGATTGCTTACAGCGCTGGTCAGCGGTTTGATTTTCGGTGCAGGTCTTGGGCTGGCCGGGATGTTGAACCCGGCCAAGGTTGCCGGGTTCCTTGATCTGTTTGGAAATTGGGATCCCTCACTGGCTTTTGTGATGGGCGGCGGTATTCTGGTCAATGCGGCCGGGCATCAGCTTGTGCGGCGGCGGCCAAGCCCGCTCTTTGCGGATAGCTTCCAGCTGCCTCTGAGCCAGGCGATTGACCGGCCTCTCTTGATCGGGTCTGGTATTTTTGGCATTGGCTGGGGGCTGGCCGGGTTGTGCCCGGGGCCGGTAGTAGCCAGCCTGTTGCTAAATCCGGCCGGGATGATACCTTTTATCCTGCTGCTGCTGGCCGGGCTTTGGGTGGGCCAGAAAATTGCCCCCAGACTGGCCTGACAGCGCCCCGGCTGAACGCAAATGCACCAAGGGAGATGAGTATGACAATTATGAAACTTTCTGATGATTTTGCAGTGCTCGCCCAGATCGGGGAAGCTGATTTGGAGGGCATCGCAGAGGCGGGTTATCGCACCGTGATATGCAACCGGCCTGACAGCGAGGAAGGGGCAGTTCCGCATCAGAAAATTGCTGAGGCCGCTGCCGGTCACGGGCTGGATTTTGTCTATCTGCCTGTGGTCAGCGGCCAGATTACTGAACAGGATGTCGCCGATATGGAAGCCGCGCTGGCGGCGGCAAAAACCCCGGTGTTGGCCTATTGCCGGTCCGGGACCCGCTCCGGCCATCTCTGGCAGGCAGCACAGGCCAAACGCTAGGCAGCGACCATCTGCGAGAGCAGCCCGGTCAGGGCCCGGCTATCGGTAAAATCGGCTGGCCGTTTATCGGCACAGGCGGCAGCAAAATCATCCAGCATCAGCTGATACTGATCACAGGCTTCAAATTGCAGGCTCTCGCCCGCGCCCAGCAGGCCAGTTCTGCCATCTTCGGCGCCTGCCCATCTGGCAGTTGTGACCGGCGGCGGGTTAAAGGGGACTGTCAGCTGCGCCCAGCCTTTACTGCCCAGCAGATAGACGCTCTGCGACAGGCTGGCCGCGGCAGATACCTGCATGGTCAGCACCCGCCCATCACCAAAATCCAGCAGCGCACTGGCTGCTTCTTCCACATCCAGCCCGGCAGCCGGTTTTTTGGTAATAGACAGCAAGGTCGGCTTTGTGCCGAACAGCATCATGCCGGACAGCACGCAATAGCAGCCAATATCCCAAATTGGCCCGCCGCCCATACCCGCATAATTACGGATATTATCTGACCTGGGCGGCGGATAGGAAAACTGGGCCATGACCAGCTGCCGCGCACCAATATCCAGCCCTCGCAGCCAATGCCATTGCGGGTGATGACGCACCATAAAAGCCTCATAGACAAAACAGCCGCTTTTTTGCGCTGCTGCTTCCAGCTGGTCCAGCTCGGCCAGCGTCAGGGCCATCGGCTTTTCACACAGAACCGGCTTGCCTGCCTGAAGGGCTTTGATGCTCATCGGCACATGCAGGTGATTGGGCAGCGGGTTATAGACAGCCTCTACCTGCGGGTCTGCCAGCATCTGCTCATAGCTGGTCTGGCGCACACCCTGCCAGATCGGATATTCTGTCGGCTGGGAGGGATCGCGCCGCCCTAGACAGACAATCTCATGCCCGCCTGCGCGCATCGCCGGGATCAGCTTTTCGCGCGCGATTTTAGCATCTCCCAAAATGCCGAATTTCATGCTGCTCTCAATAATTGGTGATTAAGGGCGGCGGCTCTTGCCCCTTTTAAGCTGATGATAGTAAGGTGTCAGAAAATCACCGGCAGGCCAAGGGCCCCAAGTGATTTTGGTATAATTTTGGTATGATTTTGGCGAGAGTTCGGGGTGATTTGTTTATCTCCGGTTTTGACGCACCCCCTGCTTTCCTGCTAGGCTGGAGGGGTCTAACCCGCTCTTGGAAAGCCACAGCATGACCCTGACTGATCCAGACAGCCCTGAAGATCAACGCGCCGACCAGCAGCCAGATAAGGGGATGCAGATAGTTTGGCTGGTTTGGGGGCTGGTGGCTCTGGCGGCGGTCGCGATTTTGCCTTTTTCAGCGCGGATGGACGGGGTTGTGCGCGCCCTTGCGGCGGCGTGCGGTATCACCCTCTAGCCTTATGCTTTGTGCCTTCCGGTCAGCGTGACAAGCGGCCGCATAGGGGAACGCGCAATTCTGTTATAATAACCAAGCATCGGTTTTTAGTTGCCTCGAGGGTATAAAATGTTTGTGCGTCTGTTTTTCCTGTCACTTTTGCTTTTTTCTGCCCTCTCCTCAGGGCTGGTGGCAGATGTCTGGCAAAAAGAGGGTTTGCAGATAGACAGGCGCGTGCTGGTTCAGCCAATGCCCGGCAAAAAAATGACCGCGGCCTATCTGCGGATTGTCAATGCAGGCAAGACAGATAGGCAGCTGGTCTCCATCGGTGCCGATTTTGCCAAAAAGATAGAAATTCATACAGTCGCCATGCAGGATGGGGTGATGAAAATGCGTCCCCTGCCAGCGGGGCTGGTGGTGCCTGCAGGCGAGCAGGTAGAGCTGGCCCCGGGCGGCCTTCATATCATGCTGATGGGGTTGAACCAGCCTTTGGAGCCGGGCTCTGAGGTGCGGATCAGGTTACGCTTTGCTGATAGCAGTGAGGCAATTTTGCCCTTTCGGATTGTCAGCCGGGCGGAGCTGATGAAAGACCTCAGCAAGTAGGATGGGGCGGGCGCGCCTCGGGTATCGGCGGCCCCCTATTTTTCAATCAGACGCGCCAATTTCTGACGGCTGACCTCTTCTGGCTCATCAAAGCTGACAGTGCCGAAAAACCGGCCGTTGCGATCATACAAGAACACGGCGGCGGAATGATCCAATGTGTAATCCCCGTCATCAAGCGCAACCTTGAGCGCATAGATGCCAAAATCCTTTATTGCTGTATCCACGGCAGCGCGGCTGCCTGATAATCCAGTGACTGCCGGGCCAAAATTTTCGGTAAATTCAGCTAAAATCTGCGGGCTGTCGCGTTCTGGGTCCACACTTATCATCACAATACCCAGCTTGCTTGCCTGCGGATCAATCTGGGCCGCCGCCTCGCCCAGCCGGTAGAGGGTCATCGGGCAGACATCCGGGCAATGGGTAAAGCCAAAGAAAATCGCCTGCGCCCGGCCAACCAAATCCGGGCCGGTGACAGTCCGGCCATCCCCGGTTTTCAGGGCAAAGCGCATTTCCTGCAAGGGCGGGAACGGGGCCGGCATCACCTTGCGCGCCATCTGCTCAGACAGATAGAAGATACCGCCTGCAACCAGCAATGCGGCTGCCAGAGCGCCGCCCAGCACCAGCTTTCGTCGGCCTGTCTGCATCAGGAAAGATGCGGTTGATGAACGGTAACGCGCTGCACTTCACGAAAGGCTGGATAATGATCGCCGCAAGCAAAATGCTGGGTTGCCCAATTATCCCAGATTGCCACTGTGCCGGGCGTCCATTTCAGCCGCATCTGAAAGCGCGGATTGCGCGCCATATCATAAAGGCAATCCAGCAAATGGGTTGATTCAGCAGGCGGCAGCTCATTGATCCGCACGGTAAAACTTTCATTCACATAGACTGCCAGCTCGCCGGTCACCGGATGTTTGCGTAAGACCGGATGGCTGGCCTGATGATCGGCCTGGTCAGCCCCAGCCAGCGCATCGGCCCGATCCTGCTGGCCGTATTCATGCACAAAGTCAAAACCTTTTTTGAGTGAATGCAAGGCGGTCAGCCCCTCCAGCATTTTGTGCATCGGCTCAGATAAATTGGCTGCGATAGCCGCCATATTGACCCAGAGCGTATCCCCGCCAACTGGCGGCAAATGCACCCCATGCAAGACAGCCGCAAAAGGCGGGTCAGGATAGCAGGACAGATCCGAATGCCAGACTTCATTTTCCGGCGGATTGTCCGGGTCATTGCGGATGATGATTATATCCTCATAATCTGGCACTTTTTGATACATCGGATGCGGCGGGGCCAGTTTCCCCAGCGCCTTGCCGATACTGACATGAACACCCGGTTCCGGGCTGACATCGCGGAAAATCAACACCTTGTGCTTCAGCAGGGCAACACGCAAGGCTTTGGCATCATTCGCACCCAACCCGTTATGCAGGGAGAGGCCCGATATTTCAGCCCCAAAACTGGCGGTCAGCGGCGTAATATTCATCTTGCAGCCTCCTGAACAGATCGCTTGTGAGATGGGTAAGGACCCGGTCCTTCTCCCCTCGACTTTTTCAGCCTTCAATCAAATTTGGCAAGCAAAAAAAAACCACAAGTCGTAAATTGGCCAGAAATGGCGAATTTCCCCTAGCTTTGACGGTGATCTGGCTGGTGCGAGCTGCTTTTCCCCGATTGGTCAAGCCAGCGGCCCGCCCGGTCTCGATACCCGGTCTCGATACCCGGTCTCGATAATTGCAAGGCACCAGTTTATTGGCTATAGTTTAGGTATAAAAGAATAACAGGTCACAACAGCCTGTCGGCATCGGCCAAGATAGGGGATATCCGCGGGGCCGCACAGTTCAGAATGACAGCGCTAGC
>Ga0181579_10003868_pt1 | contig 11738 bp, 13 predicted proteins | sample 071ome_24_FD_132996 | JGI IMG/M metagenome (GOLD analysis project Ga0181579, IMG submission 132996) | Coastal salt marsh microbial communities from the Groves Creek Marsh, Skidaway Island, Georgia - 071402CT metaG (megahit assembly) | ecosystem: Environmental > Aquatic > Marine > Intertidal... | reverse complement strand
TGATCCAGTCGGCAAACGTGGTTTCGTTCACCGGTGTGATGGGGATGGCGCCGTCGGCGCGCTCGAGCAATGTATCGTCCATGATTTGCTTATATCAGCGTTGGGTCGGGAATCAACGATCGGACTTTTGCGGCGCTCGGCGCTCGGCTAAAATCCGAGTGTCCCTCGGAGAGTGCGCCATGTCGGAATTCACGCTGGTCATCGGCAACAGGAACTATTCCTCCTGGTCCCTGCGCGCGGGCCTCGCAATCCGCCGTTGCGGCGCCGATTACTCTGAGCTCGTCATCCCCCTCGATCAGCCCGAATCGGCACGCGCCATACGGGTTCACTCCGCCGCCGGTATGGTGCCCGTGCTGCGTCACGGCGGCCTGAGTATCTGGGATTCGCTGGCGATTTCCGAATACCTGGCGGAGCGGTATCCCGATGCCGGACTTTGGCCCGCCGATGCCGATCAACGCGCGCTCGCCCGCGCTGTCACCAGCGAGATGCATTCGGGATTCCAGGCGCTGCGTTCTCAGTTGCCGATGGACCTCCGCGCCCGTCACATGGGGCGCGATATCACGGCGCCCGTGCACCGCGATATCGCCCGTATCATCGAAATCTGGACCGATTGCCGCCGGCGCGCCGGTGCGGACGGCCCGTTCCTGTTCGGCACCTTCACCATTGCCGACGCCTTCTATGCGCCCGTCATTGGACGCTTCCGGACTTACGGCATCGAGCTTTCCGGCGAGGCGGCAGCCTATGCGGACGCCGTGTGGAATTGGCCCGACATGCAGGATTGGCTCGATCTCGCCAATGACGAGCCTTGGAAGATCGATCTCGACGGCGCCTAGGCTCAGCCGATGATTTCCGGTTCCGGCAAGCCCATGCCGACAGCCGGCAGGACGCCTTTCGCGGTTTCCGCGTTGGTCGCTTGTTCCTGGCGAATTTTTTCGCGCGACGCATCCAACAGTTCGGCCTGACGTTCAAGCGGCACGACGGCGATCCCGTCGTCGTCACCGAGGATGATGTCGCCGCTTTTCACCGCAGCGCCGGCGCAGGCGATGGGGCCGTCGATAATGCCGCCGAACCCCTTGCTCGGACCCGTCGGAACGATGCCTGCGGCGAAAACCGGGAAACCGAGGTCCCGGATTTCCGCAGCGTCGCGCACGGCGCCGTCGAGCACGAGGCCGGCGAGGCCCTGCTGCATGGCGGCACGTGTCATGATGCCGCCCCAGACGGCGGTGTCCACATGGGCACGCGCATCGACGACTAGGATCTCGCCGGGTTTTGCCAGGCCAATGGCGACGTGGATGGCGGCGTTGTCACCGACCATGCAGGTAACCGTGCGCGCCTGGCCGACGAGCGTCGTCCCCGGCGCCAGCGGCTTGATGCGCGCCGCCATCACCTGGTTCCTGTTCATGCAGTCGCCGACGATGGCAGGCGGAATATCCCGCCAGGCCGCCAAGTCGTCGTCGCCAAGGGTGGTGAAATCGGTTTCGTATCTCTGGATCGGCATGGATCGGTATCCCCCATTCGTGCTTTCGGCCTGCGGTGCCGACCGTATATGATGGCTGGCCTTTGGCCAAGCTGGAGTAACGAATGATTTTTGGATGGTTCGGCAACCGCCAGGAACGTCAGGCGCGGCAATTGAACCGCGATGCCCCTGCGATCATCGAGCATGCAGAACAATTGTTCACCGATAACCGGCTGGTGGAAATCGCCAAGACGGTGGTCGAGCACCGGACGCGCGCCTACGAACTGTTCGGCCGGTCATCCGTGGACCTGCATCGCGCGCATGACGAATACCGCAAGCTCCACAAGGAGGCCCGGCGCCGCAATGCGCAAGCCGACCTAACCGCGATGACCTTGGTGATCATCCACATCCGATCGGAAATGTCGGGCGTCGTGGCCGCACCGGCGCGCGCTGCGATCGATCAATTCATCACGCGCTGGAGCGCGTCGCCGGACTAAGCCGACGCGTCCTTGATCGCGCGCCAGATGCGTTCCGGAGTCATCGGCATCTCGATATCGTCGACGCCGAAATCCTTCAGGGCGTCCAATACGGCGTTGACCACGGCCGGCGGTGCACCGACGCAGCCGGCCTCGCCGGAGCCCTTGACCCCAAGTGGGTTTTTCTTGGTCGGCGCGCCCTCGTAGTAGCCGATTTCCATGTTCGGGATGTCCTCGGCGCGCGGCAGTGCGTAATCGACCAATGAACCGGTCAGCAACTGACCGCTTTCCGGATCGTAGACGATGTTCTCCATCAGCGCCTGGCCGATTCCCTGCGCGACGCCGCCCATGACCTGGCCATCGGCGAGCATGGGATTGATGACCGTGCCGAAGTCGTCCATCACCCAGTAGCCGTCGATCCTGACGACACCCGTCTGCGGGTCGACCTCGACCTCCGCGGCGTGGCAGCCGTTAGGGATCGAGATGATCTCGCGGGTGAACACGGTTTCGGTATTGAGGCCGTTGCCGCCGGAGCCGCCTTCGCCGCCGCCGTCGAAAGCGGCCTCGATGACCTCGCGGACCGTCATGGCGTGATTGGTTTCAGCCTGGAAGAAACGACCGTCCTCGAATTGGACCTCGGCCGGATCGATGCCGAAGGCATCCGCCGCGACCTGTTTGCCCTTGGCGATAATCTCTTCCGTCGCCTGCAGGACCGAGGAACCACCGACTTCCATGTTGCGCGAACCGCCGTGGCCGCCGCCCAAGGGCGTGGCGTCCGTATCGGCCTGAACGAACTCCACGTCGGCGATATCGATGCCGAGCTGAGCGGCGAGGATCTGCGACATGGATGTCTCGATGCCCATGCCGGTGGAATGCGCGCCGGTGGAGAGCGTCACCGAGCCGTCCCGGTTGAAGACCACGCTCGTGTGTTCCTTCGGGCCGCCGCCTGTGCATTCCAGGTAGGGCGCGATGGCGAAGCCGCGTTTCAGTCCTTTGGCCTCGCTGGCCGCGACGCGGTCGGCAAAGCCACCGCGGCCACTCATCTCGAGGGTGCGCTCAAACAACAGCGGGAAGTCGCCGCAATCCACGTCCAGCCCCATCGGCGTTTTCAGCGGGAGTTCGTCGGGGGTCATCAGGTTCTTGCGCCGAATTTCGACCGGATCCATGCCGATCTTGCGCGCGGCGTATTCAATGATGCGCTCGGTTTGGAAAGAGGCTTCAGGCCGTCCGGCGCCCCGGTAAGGATCCATCAGAGCCGTATTCGTGAATACCGCCTTGCCCTTGTAGTACATGGCGGGAAAGCGATACGGGCCGCCTTGGGTGCGGGCCGATCCGCCGGTCGGCGTGAACGGGCCGACGGTCGCGCAGAACGCGCCGATGCCGCCTACGGTGTCCGTCTTCAGCGCGCGGAAAGTCCCATCCGAATCGAGCGCGATGGTAACCACGCTCGACTGGCCGCGTCCGTGGGTATCCGAAAGAAAGCTCTCGGCGCGATCGTTAATCCATTTCACCGGGCGCTTCAGTTCACGCGACGCATGCAGGAGCAGCCCGGCCTCGCCGTAGACGCCGTTCTTGGCGCCGAAGCCGCCGCCGACGTCCGGTGCGATGTGGTGAATTTTGCCGGGGTCAACATGCAGGACCTGCTCAGCATATATGCCGCGGTTGGCGTGAATGTTCTGCGACGCGTTGTGGAGCGTGAAGGAATCTGTTTCGGCGTCGTAGGCCGCCACCGCGCCGCGAGGCTCCATGGGAACCGCCGTAACCCGGTTGTTGATAACCGCGAGGGTGATCACGTGGTCCGCTTCGGCCAACGCCTTTTCCACGTCCTCCTTGTTGCCGAGCTCGAAGTCGACGCAGAAGTTTCCGGGGATATCGTCCCAAAGCTGCGGGGCGCCTTCCCCCGTGGCGGCGACGGCGTCGACGACGGCGTCCAGCGGGTCGTAATCGACCATGATGGTCTCGGTGGCGTCGCGCACGAGCTGCGGCGTTTCCGCAACGACCAACGCCACTTCCTCACCGACGAAGCGGACGCGGTCGATAGCGATACAGTGGCGCGGCGGTTCGTTCAGGGGGGTGCCGTCGATTTTGGTCTTCACCGCGCCTCGGGTCGGCAAGGTGCCGTAACCGGCGGCTTTCCAGTCCTCGCCGGTGACGACGAGCAGCACGCCGTCCATGGCGAGAGCGTCCGAGGCGTCGATGGAGACGATGCGGGCGTGGGCATGCGGCGAGCGCAGGACGCCGGCATATGCCTGACCTTCCAGGTTGATGTCGTCGATATAGGTGCCCTTGCCGGTGAGGAAGCGCTGATCTTCGCGGCGCGGAACCGGCTGACCGATTTCAACTTGCTGCATGATGCGTCTCCCTTCAGGCGATCTTGGCGACGGCGCGCCCGGTGAGCACCTTGATCAGGTGTGCCCGGTACTCGGCCGAAGCGTGAATGTCGGTGTTAAGACCGTCGGCGGGAACACTGACGCCGGCAACGGAGTCGGCCACGAAGTTCGCCGCCAGCGCCTGCTCCATTTCCGCCACCCGGAAGACGCAGGGGCCCGCGCCGGTGACCGCCACGCGAACGTTTCCGCCCGTGCGGCTGACCATGACGCCGACCAGTGCGAACCGCGACGCCGGGTTCGGGAACTTGATGTAGGCCGCCCCATCGGGAACCGGGAAGTCGACGGCTGTGATCATCTCGCCGTCGTCCAGTGCGGTCTCGAAGATATCGAGAAAGAAGTCGTCGCCGGCGATCTCGCGCTTATCGGTCTTGACCGTCGCGCCGAGGCCCAGGACGGCGGCCGGATAGTCGGCGGCCGGATCGTTATTGGCGATCGAGCCGCCGATGGTGCCCCGATTGCGGACGTGCGGATCGCCAATGAGGGAAGCGAGTTCCGCGAGTGCCGGGATCGCGCTTTTGACATCCGCTGAAGCCGCGACGTGCGCGTGCGGCGTCATGGCCTTGATGGATACGATGCCGCCGGAAACGGAGATTCCTTGCAAATCCGCGATGCCGCCGAGGTCGATGACGTCCGAGGGCATGGCGAGGCGTTGCTTCATCACGGGGATGATGGTCTGCCCGCCGGCGATGAACTGGCCGTCGTCGGCACCGCTCAGGGTGTCGAGGGCATCGGAGACGGATTTCGGTTTGTGATAGGTGAAATCATACATGGCGTCAGCTCCGCATGGCCTTGGCGCCGTCGAGCACGGCCTTGACGATGTTCTGATAGCCGGTGCAGCGGCAGAGATTGCCTTCCAGTCCATGGCGCACGTCGGCTTCCGTCGGGTTCGGGTTTCCCTTCACCAGGGCGAGCGCCGTCATCACCATGCCGGGAGTGCAGAAACCGCACTGCAGCCCGTGGTTCTGGCGAAAGGCTTCCTGCATGGGATGCAGCGTGTCGCCGTCGGCGACGCTCTCGATGGTGGCGATCTCCGCGCCTTCGGCCTGCAAGGCCAGCATGGCGCAGGACTTCATCGACACGCCGTCGACGTGAACAGTGCAGGCGCCGCACTGGCTGGTGTCGCATCCCACGTGGGTGCCGGTGAGGCCGAGGTGCTCGCGCAAAAATTCGACGAGCAGCGTACGGCCCTCGACCTCGCCGCTCACGGCCTTGCCGTTCACGGTCATGGAAACTGTCGGCATGATCGGTTGTCCTCCCTCGGGACTCCTTGACGGGAACCAAAGCGAAAATGTTCGGGCAAAGCAAAGGGCGCACCGGTCCCAGAAGCGCCCCCTGCCATACAGCTTAACGCAGAGACGGTGGGGGAGGAAAGTAGGCGGACGGCATTTTTTGACGTAGGGCTCCATGACGGAAATTTATTGCCCGGCTGCATGCCGGTGACTATCTGTTTGCGGACAAGGAGTTTCGACGACATGAAAATGGAAGACCAAATCCGCATCGAGGCGCCGCGCGACCAAGTGTTCGCCGCGCTCAATGATCCCGCCGTACTGAAGCTGGCGATCCCCGGATGCCAGGAACTGGAAAAGGTTTCCGACGACGAACTCGAGGCCGTGGTGCAGGCCAAGGTCGGTCCGGTGAAGGCGAAGTTCAAGGGCAAGGTGACGCTTTCTGACGTAAACCCGCCCGAGAGCTACACGATATCCGGCGAGGGAACGGGCGGCGCGGCCGGTTTCGCCAAGGGCGGCGCCAAGATCATGCTGACCGAAGACGGCGGCGCGACGGTCCTGCACTACGCCGTTGATGCCGAGGTCGGTGGAAAGCTGGCGCAGATCGGCAATCGGCTGATTGAGGGAACCTCCAAGAAACTCACCGACGAATTCTTCGAGAGTTTTTCCACCCTGGTCGGCACCTCGGCCCTTGCCGATGCTACTGCCGCGGCGCCGGACTCGCCTTCTGCGCCCGATACAGCGGCGCCGGCGGATGTGGCTGCGCCGTCGCAAGCGCCACGCGATGCCGGCGTGTCGCCCTGGGCCTGGGCCGTTGCGGGCGCCGTCGCGGTGTTGATCGCTGTCTGGCTGTTGAACGGCTGAGCCGGGTCAGACCGGGTCTGCTTGCGGCCGGCGGAGCGCTTCGGTGATTTGCGCCAATGCAGACAGCGCAATTTCCGCCGGCGACTGCGCGCCGATGTCGAGGCCGACGGGCGCATGGATGCGTGCCAGTTTGTCTTCGGTGACCCCAGCTTCCGTGAGCCTTTTGACGCGTGCCGCATGGGTGCGCGTGCTGCCCAGGGACCCGATGTAGAAGGCATCGCTTTCGAGTGCGCTCAACAAGGCGGGATCGTCGAGCTTCGGGTCGTGGCTGAGGGTGACAACCGCCGTGCGCGAATCCGGTTGAAAGTCATCGAGCGCCGTCGACGGCCAGCGCCGGTCGAGCTTCACATGCGGAAATCGGGCATCCGTGCCCCAGGTGTCGCGCGGATCGATGACGGTGACATCGTAACCGAGTGCGCCCGCCATGCCGGCGAGGTGCTGTGCGATATGAACGGCGCCGACGATCAACAGCCGCAGGCCCGGATTGTAGATGCGTGCGAACAGCGGCTTGGCCGCCGTATCCCCCAACAAACCGCTGCGATCCGAGGTAAACCGGTTCTGCAATTCTTCCAACTGCACATCGCTGAGCAGGATGTCGCCCTCGGCAACGGCGCCGTCGCGCCAAAGCGCATGGCTGCCGGATTCCGTATCGACCAGCAAGGCTGCCGGGCGGTGTTCCGCATTGGCGGCGGCGATGCCGCCCAGTGCGCGTTCGGCGACTTCGTCGAGGGCCGAGACGAAAACGCTGACCTTGCCGCCGCAGGCGAGACCGACCTGCCAGGCGTCTTCGTTGGCGACGCCGAAGGTCAGTGTTTCCGCGCCGCCGCCACGGATTGCCTTGAGCGCGGCGGTAACCACTTCACCTTCGATGCAGCCGCCCGACACCGAACCCTCGAAGGTGTTGTCGTCGCGGATGGCGAGATGGCTGCCGACCGGGCATGGTGACGCGCCCCAGGTCCGCGTTACGGTCGCCAGCGCAACGCCGTGGCCGGCTTTTCGCCAGTCGAGCGCATGGCGGACGGTGTCGAAATTGGGGGCGGTCTCGGTATCGCTCGGCAGAGACATGGGCTTGGTCCGCTGGTGATTGGAAACGGGAACGTGCGTACATCAAGCAAATCAAATTCCGGCGCCGCAACCAAGTTCTTTCCGCAACCCGCGGGCCGTGGTTAGGTGATGCATGACCGACGCGCCGACGCCCGACGACCGCGAAGCGCATGGCGTTGCCGCCGTGGTGCTGGCAGGCGGCCTGTCGCGCCGGGCCGGGCCGGTCAACAAGCTGCTGGCCGATATCGACGGCAGGCCCATGGTCGCACGGGTTGTCGAAACTGCCGTCGCAGCCGGGCTATCGCCGGTCGTGGTGGTGACCGGTTTCGAGGCCGAAAGCGTCGCGGACATCCTGGCCGATCTCCCTGTCACCTGCGTCGCCAACCCGGATTTCGAGGAAGGCATGGCGGCGTCCATCCGCCATGGTATCGCGGCGCTGCCGGAACATGTCGCCGGGGCGGCGATTTGCCTGGGGGACATGCCCTGGGTGCGCGCCGAAACCTTGGCATTGCTGGCGGCGCGGTTGTCTCCAGCCGACGGGCGTACGATCTGCCGGCCCGTTTTCGAAGGGCATCCGGGGAATCCCGTCGTGTTCGCCCGGAGGCACTTCCCGGAACTCACCGCATTGGCCGGAGACCGCGGCGGAAAAGCTGTCGTTCAGGCTAATTCGGACAGCGTGTTCGAATGTCCCGTCGACGATCCCGGCGTGCTACGTGATCTAGACAACCCACAAACCTGATTATCAGTGTCATTTGCGTTTCTTAACCAATATTTTGTATATTGAGCGCACCATCGCACTACATGAGCCGCGAATCGCTGGGTTTTTGCGCGGTTCGACGCCGAGCGCGATATACTGGGAACAGGCAAGACAATGTCAGACGCAATCAAGAAACTGCATAAGGCCGTATTGAAGGCGCGGAACGGGACGGGGAAGATGTCGTCGGACGTTTCGAAAACCGCAAAGCTGTTCGACGACGGCCGGATCAAAATCTCCAAGAAATTAGTCGAGGAAGCGAGTGAAGTATCGCTCGAATGCGTTTCGGGAAACCGTCAGGCGGTCATCCACGAATCGGTCGACATGCTTTACAACTGGGTTGTCCTATTGGCCGAGATGGGGATCAAACCGCAGGAAATCTGGGATGAAATGGCGCGCCGCGAGGAGTTGTTCGGCATTGCGGGCAAGCTGCCGAAATCCCGGGTGGTCAGCACGCCTGCGGCGCGCAACCGGCGCATCCCGACCGTCTCCAAACAATGATCGGCGGCGCATCCGGCGGCCCATTCAGGCCGTCGCTTCGCCACGCCATGTCTCGAACTGCGCGATCCTGGGCAAATCCGGTTCGGCACCGAGGCCGGGCGCGTCGGACAGCGACAGTTCGCCGCCTGCGACTGCAAGCGCCGCCGTGGTGACGGCCCCGCGCAACGGATTGTCATTGGCGTCGATTTCCAGCATTCCGCTGCCGCCGACGGCGGCCATCAGGTGCGCCGACGCGAACAGCCCAATCGCGCCGCCGAGGAAATGCGGGCAATAGGTTCGGCCAGCGTCGAGCGCCTTTCGCCCGACCTCGAAACAACCGGAAATACCACCCCATTTCGCCACGTCAGGTTGGATGATGCCGTACGCGCCGGAGGCAATGGCTTCGGCGAACATTTCCGCTGTCGTGAAGTTCTCGCCGCCGGCCACCGGCATCGGCGCCGCGTTGGCGAGATCGCGCCATTGCCGGTCGGCCGTATCGACCCGCATGGGTTCCTCGAACCAGCCCGGTTCAAGACCATAACCGGATCGCTTTCGTGTTCCAGCTTCCGGAAATAAGTCTCGTTAAAGACATTGAAGAAACGATTCTTCAGGTCGACGCAATCGGGCAGGGGTGCGCAATCGATTTCTGACTCTGCACCCGCATCCGGTCCCGCCTCGGAATCTGGCTTTGGTTCGGCAGTCTTTGGCGACTGGCACGCAGGCGGGCGTGCGCTGGACTCGGACTCGTCTTCTTTTTTCTTGCGGCCAAACCCAAACTTCGACTTTTTCCGGCTTTTGCCCCGGCCGGACCCGCGAACGTCCGGCGCTTTGTTTCCAGCCTGTTCGGAGCTGGCGTCGTCGTGATTCTTAAGCACCCCGATACCCCCTGGTCATCGTCACCGCACCTCGTAATTGGCCGTTATCCGCCGCATTCATGCCATCCCCATTTGGGGGTATCGGTGGGCTGCTGGGGCAATAAGAATAAGGTGGCGAAAAAACATAAGAATTGATGCCGCATGCTTTTTGACGGAACGAAACAGGAGGAATTTAAATGTTTCGAGGTGCGCGCCTACGGACCATCTTAACCGTCATCGCAATGATGGGTGCGGCGGCGTCCATGTTCGTGACGCGCAGTGGGAACGCGGAACCCTTCGTCGCCTCATTCATTTTGGAATTTTCTTCGCCGGACGGGAGTGCAAGCGAACCGTTGCGTCTGTCCGTGCTCAGCCGATGCTTGGGCGACACGATTATCTACAAAATAAAAAACGAAGGGCAAGGATGGCCGGATCAGGCGAACCTGGCTTTCTTTCGTTATGGTGAAAATGCGCCGTTGATTTTTCGCGATATGCTGCCCGATGAGGGCCAGGTCGCTACATTCCGGATTTTTTCTGAGCAGCCATATCCTGTTATCGATATGCGGATAAAAGCGCCGTGGCTCGGGCATAGCATCTTCCACAGGTCGCAGCACAAAAAGCCGCGCGTCCAGGGCCAGAAAAACGGGCGCAAATCGGGAAAAACGTTCAAGCGGCACCTTGCCTATATCGAATAGGGCCATATCCGCTCATAACAAAACCCGCCGCGTAACGCGGCGGGTTTGAAATGGTGGAGCCGGACGGAATCGAACCGACGACCTCTACAATGCCATTGTAGCGCTCTCCCAACTGAGCTACGGCCCCGAAATCTTTAAATGTATCCGCGAGGCCGATTTCCGGCCCGCGTGGGCGCCGAACATAGGCGGCGTGGGCGACCGTTGGCAAGCAAAATCGAATGCCTCGAACGGCCCCAGCCGGATTATTCCTTGTCGTCGTCGCCCGGCGCGATGTGCTCCTTGACTTCGGACATATCCTCGTCGTCGTCGCCGATGTCCGACATGTCCTCCATGAGGTCGTCGTCGTCCTCATCCTCGACGTCTTCGACGTCCATGTCCAAGTCTTCATCGTCGTCCGCGTCGTCCGTGTCGTTCGCCGGCGCCGGTGTCGGCGCCGGTTTCGCGGCCTGAGCCGCAGGGCTCGGACGGCGCGGCTTGAGAAGCGAGACGACCTCGACCGCCTCTCCGCAACTGGGACAAACGATGGGCGATTTGTTGAGATCGTAAAACAGCGTGCCGCAGCTTTGGCAGGTGTGTTTTTTGCCCCTATCCGGTTTTGCCACGGGTCATCCCCTTTGTTGTCTCGTCAATAGGTCTCGCGTGTACCCGGCGGTTTTCGGCTTGCGCGTTTCCGCCGCATCATTTCGGGCTGCCAATTGCCATTTTCCTTGCCATCTGTCAAAACCAAAAAAACCAGCAGCACGCTTTTTTTCAATCAGTTTTTTCAAGGTCCATCAACCGTGGATGTAATCGTCTCCCAGCCGATCGGCGCCCTCTCCGGGGAAGCGCGCGTACCCGGCGACAAATCCGTCTCCCACCGCGCCCTCATGTTTGGCGCGCTGGCCGTCGGCGAAACACGCGTTTCCGGCCTCCTGGAGGGCGACGACGTGCTTGCCACTGCAGCCGCCATGCGCCAACTCGGTGCAGCGGTCGAGCGTAGCCCCGACGGCATCTGGCGCGTCCAGGGGTGCGGCCTCGGCGGCCTGGCCCAGCCCACCGACGTGCTCGACATGGGCAACTCGGGAACCGCCGCCCGGCTGCTCATGGGCGTCCTCGCGACCCATCCCCTCACCACCGTCATGACCGGCGATGCTTCGTTGCGGTCGCGGCCCATGGAACGGGTCATGGCGCCGCTGCGCGGTTTCGGCGCCGGGTTCCAGGCGGCCGAGGGCGGACGGCTGCCGATCACCATCGTCGGCACCGCCGATCCGCTGCCGGTCACGTATGAGTCTCCGGTGGCGTCGGCGCAGGTCAAATCCGCCGTGCTGCTTGCCGGCCTCAACACGCCCGGAAAGACGACGGTGATCGAACGCGTGGCGACCCGCGACCATACGGAACGGCTGCTGCGGCATTTCGGCGCCGAGGTCGAGGTCGCGTCGGAAGGGGCCGGACGGCGGGTCACCGTAACCGGCGAGCCGGAACTCACGGGCCGTGAGGTTTCCGTCCCGGCCGATATTTCC
>Ga0181579_10003860_pt1 | contig 11748 bp, 25 predicted proteins | sample 071ome_24_FD_132996 | JGI IMG/M metagenome (GOLD analysis project Ga0181579, IMG submission 132996) | Coastal salt marsh microbial communities from the Groves Creek Marsh, Skidaway Island, Georgia - 071402CT metaG (megahit assembly) | ecosystem: Environmental > Aquatic > Marine > Intertidal... | reverse complement strand
CTCATCACTATATACATCAAATCCACGCACTCGACCGAGTCTGATAAGGTCCTCATATACGGAACCCCAACCCAAACTGGCACGCTTAGATAGAGTAATACGGTCAGGCATCGACTTCTCCTAAAGTCCCCAAGGCCTTGGGGCCGCTTGATTCATCATGATACATTCTATACTGTAAGAGCAGATATGTCAACACTTTTTTTCCATAAAAAAAGCAATCTGAAGGGCCTTCTGAAAAACACCTTTTTTGGCACTTTGTGTGTACTATATCGCTCTACCATTGTCGTGATCGCAGAAATTCGAAAGAGAGTGTCTGCGCGTACGCCGAATGCAAGCATTCTACCATATTCTGATAATAATGTCAATAAAAAAGTGCACGGAAACATGTAACGATATCAATGGCTTAATATTTTTTTTTAAGTGCACTTTTTTTAAAATTATTTTCACTTTATTTTCGTTTGTTATCAATGGCTTAGAGGCGCCTAGGAGCAAGGTGTTGATATCATTGGATTTTTTATTGAAAAAACTTGTTGACATTAGGGCCGGAATAGAGTAGAATGTACCTATGATGAATAAGGAGATATTGATATGAACAACAACCAAATGTACGACTGGGCTAAGACCGACACGAGCTTCATGACTCGCTATAAGAGCGAAGCAGATGCTGTCTACAATACCATCGACTATCACACCGGTCCAGAGAACAAGCGCGAACTCCCTTGTGACACGTGCTCCATGGCCGCCAAGTGCGAGGCAGGATTCCTGGAGTGCGCCGCATTCCGTAACTGGGCTTCCCGTGGTGACTTTGCTGACCGCGACGTTGCTCGCCTGATCCGAGGTGCAAAATAATGAAAAGAACATCTAAGCGCTGCTATACTGGTTCATATGAGCACATGGATGAGTACGGTAATAGGTGGCTGATGACAGGTGGTTCGGATGGGTTGTGGACTCTAGAGTGTGCACCCGATTATGCAGCCGGTATCTTGCATACAGACGCGCCAGAGATACCGGTAGAGTATGTACAAGAATTCACTGAATGTCCTTTGTTCATCACCAAGAGGGAATGCTTAGAAGAGATCTCAACTGTTTTGGGGACAATATAATGATGACCGCACTCACACGCATATCTGAGTTCCTGGGGCTTCTGGGATTCTTCACCGTGATGTACTTCGCTCTGATCGCTTTTGCCTAAACTTTTTTAAAAAAAAGGTTGACACATATGTCATTACCTGTTAGTATGTACATATGATGAATAAGGAGATGATTATGGCGTTTGCAGATCAGAACACCTACTTTGGCATTGGCGATGGCAGCATCCTTGGACGCTTTAACGAGCAGGACACTGGTAACCTGTTTGAATTCAGCAAGAACCCTGCTCACGGCGTGTTTGCCAACCCGCAGGGTACAGACGAATATCCCCACCTCGTTTGGGTGTCTGATAACCCCGTTAATGGCTGGCCTTGCCGCTACGCTCGGGTGCTTAAGACCCGTGCCCATGTGGTAGTGGACGAAGACGAGTACGGCAACCCGGTGGTTGAGACTTGGCACTTTCGCCAGAACAGCCACAAACTCTACAAAAATGGTTGACATAATTACCAGATTGTGGTAGAATGTACATATGATGAATAAGGAGACAAGCACCATGTATACCTACAGCGAAGAGCTCTTCTCGGACTTCCACAAGGACGCCTATGGGTTCCGTCCTCGTAACCATCGGTTCTATGATGCCGATACAACTCCTGCTGAGAAGCAAGAGATTTGGGATGCCACTGGCCGTGCCTTTGATCGCCGTCAGGCTGAAGAGGCTCGACGAGAGGAAGAGGCTCTCGCTGATTTCAAAGCTCAGATCACGAAGGTGATTGAAGCTGGCGCTGGCAACCGCATCAACGCACTCCGTTGGATGACGTCCTCAGAGACGTTTTACAGCCACCAGTGTGTTGAGATGTGGGTCTACGATCAGGGCATCCTGTTCACCGACTACGGCCGGGAGCTCGTGAAGGAGCTGATGGAGCTTGTTGAGTTTGTTAAAGAAGAGGAGTATATCTAAGGCTAGGCTCTGAGCGCGCGAGGGTGTTATATATTTTCTTTTAACTCCCTGGTGGCTAGGCGCGTAAAAAAATATCTCCGCAGAAAAATTGATTTTACCCCTGCGCGAAAAGCAACATGCATGTTGCCATAAAGCGCCAAAAGCAGCGAGAACAGAAAGAGAACTCATGCACCTAAAGCAACATAAGAGGTATTACCAGTGAAGAGGCGAAGCTCATAGAGTCGTATGCGAAGAAGTGTAATGGCGCGCGTGAGAGTAGGCTTTCGAAAAAAAATTTCGAAAATCTATTTACTTTTAAGAATATACATGTTAATATAATCTTATTAAATGAAACGCTATCGCAAAGGAGAAACTTGATGGCACATATGGTAGAAACGATGGCTTATGCGGGAGAGGTTCCTTGGCATGGGCTTGGCACGAAAGTTCCAGCTGATCTGACACCAGAGCAGATGCTCGTGAAAGCTGGTCTGAACTGGGAAGTCCAAAAGGTCGACCTCGAGTACCAGTCGGACTCTGGCTGGAAGAATACAGTCCCTGGCAAGAAGGGTCTGGTACGGTCTTCGGATGGTAAGTATCTGGACACCATCGGTGATGACTGGAATCCACTCCAGAACCGAGAGGCTTTCGAGTTCTTCAATGACTTCGTTCAAGCCGGTGACATGGAGATGCACACCGCTGGTGCACTCGAGGAGGGTCGTCGGGTCTGGGCACTCGCTAAGATCAAGGACGCGGTCTTCGAAGCCGTGAAGGGTGACGTGACTGAGAACTTCCTTCTGTTCTCTAACCCTCATAAGTACGGCATGAGCATCACCGTGATGATGACTCCAGTCCGCGTTGTCTGCAATAACACGATCACGATGGCTCTTAACGGTGTAACCGAGCACATGATCAAGGTCAACCACCGTGCAGAGTTCGATGCAGAAGCCGTCAAGCAGACTCTCGGTGTTGCTCAGGAGAAGCTCGCTACGTACAAGGAGGCCGCTGAGTTCCTTGGCTCCAAGCACTTCACCGACGAGAACCTCGTCGAGTACTTCAACACCGTGTTTCCGTTCACCTCTAACAACCGCGAGAAGAAAATGTCTCGGAACGCTCGACTGGCTATGGAGGTCCTTGACACTCAGCCCGGTGCCGAATACGGTCGTGGTACATGGTGGCAAGCTTTCAACACCGTGACCTACATGACGGACCACACTCTTGGTCAGTCCAATGACACTCGCTTGCAGTCGGCATGGTTCGGTGCTAACCGCAAGAAGAAGACACTCGCTCTCCAGAAAGCTCTGGAGTTTGCGGAAGCCGCATAATGAAGAAAGCAATCTTCATATCTGCTCTCCTTGTCTCAGCTCCTGTCGGGGCTGAGACTCTGGAGGGTACTGTGCTTGATGTACGAGCTCTGACACGAAATGTTCAAGTCGAAGTACCGTATCGTGTCTGTGATCGTGTTGCAAAAACCGTACGCTTTGATAACAGGGGCTACATGGGGTACACAGACGGTCCTCTCAAGAAGATCTTTGATCGTATCACAGCACCCACAGGTACAGTATATGTAAATGAGTGCCAAACAGTTCACAAAACAGAGACTCAAAGCGTCTTAGATGGTTACCTAGTGACGTACTCTCTGGGTGGTAGGTTCTATCATACAAGAACAAAGGTACGCCCACAGGGCGATAAGATCAATGTAAGGATACGCCATGAAGTACAGTAGTTTCCTTGCCGCTATGGTTTTACCCACCGCAGTTATGGCTTCACCATGCGAGTATGACAGAGATGTTGAGTCCATACACACAAAAGTAATCGAGTCGACTCGTATCACTGACAAGTCAATCCGCATGATGACAGACAAGACCATGCAGTGTACAGTTCAGATTGAGAGTCTTGTGGACGGCAAGTGGTTCAATCAGCAAGAGACATTTCGGTTTGATCCGTTTATAATGGATGCGGACAAGGGCTGTAATAGAGCTGTTGATAGAGCCAAAGAGCGGATATACAGTGAGGTCTCACCAGAGCTATTTCGGTCTCGGTCAACTGTGAAGTGCTCTCACAAATATGAGAAGAAGAGACTGAAAGACATTGTGTTACCCCTACCAAAGAGCATGATGAACTACGGGGAGCACGTAGAGATTAAACTAAACTCTAATTGCAGGTTACAATCGAGTGTAAAGACCTACGATGGTGGATATACTCTATATGGATACAAGGAGCTTTGTAAATGAAATCGGTGATAATATTTTGTGTCGGTGTTTTGATTGGCAGTTACTTTCCGGACATCTACCCAAAAGTCATGGATGCGTTCGTCGAGTCTGGCGCCCGTGACAAGATCGTGCAGATTCTGAATGGCTATGAAACAGTGAAATAGGAGATTGTTATGATTGTATTAATGGTATTTGGTGGTCTCGTCGCAGCTAACATGGTGTTAGGTGTTGCTGATATCGCACTACGTACAGCAGGTCTATAATGCGTAGTGTAATTCCAGTAGGTCTCCTCTCGGTAGCAGCCTTAACTATCGGTGCATGTTCATCGGATAAGGCACTAAAAGTTGCCGTCGAGAAGGAGATCTTTGAATACAAAAAGGAAAAGGTTGAGGACTCTGTCGCCGCCATACCTTCTTGGTTTCTTTCGCCGCCCGAAGAGGATAATATCGTATTCTCATCCGGCACATCTTTAATGCCTGATATGCAGCTCGCTATTGATATCGCTCGTCTCAATGCAAAGGAGCAGTTAGCGGATCGTATATATTCGAAGCTACGCAGCCAGACTAAGACCTATATGGCGAAGGTCGGTGGTGATGACTTCGATGCTGCTGTATTAAATGAGGTCGAGAAGGCTACGAAGAATATCGTTGCGGATGCGGAGGTAAATGGCTACTCACAAAGAGAGCTATCACTGGTCCCTGATGGTATTCAGTATCGAGCCTATGTCCTACTAGCATTCGATGCTAAGGAAGCTGCTAAGATCGTGCGTAATCGTCTTCTTACAGCACGTGCTATGCAATCTAAGTTTCAGTCACAGGCTGCATGGCGTGAACTTGATAAAAATGCGAAGGAGGTGAAGGATGAGGAAAGGAACAATGCTATGCGTGCTGTCCCTGTCGCTCCTGTCACTACCGAGTCAAGCACGAGCAATTGAACCCATCTCCATCGCAGCCACACTACTGGGGGCAGTTATCTCCCCGGTGGTGTGCAAGGAGATCGGGTGTACAAAGGACGTCATTATTAATATGGATCGTTCACGTACCAATAAGAGGCTTGTTGAGATGCGAGATAGTTTTAAGTGGGATGATGGTATAAATAACACTACCACCTCAAAAAAGGAGGTGTCTTCGAAGCAATCGAAAGGAAAGTAAAATGCAATGGATTAAAGATCGAATCGCAGAGCGTACTTCATGGGATGGCGGTGCTCTTATCGCTGTCGGTGTAATTGGGCTGTTTTTCTCAGCTCTTATCCCAATGAATATCATTTGTTGGGCAGCAATTGCATGGGGTGTAATTACCACACTCAAGTCTGAATAAATCCATTGACTTTTTTACATTGAGGATTTAATATATAGATTGTGACGTTGAGGAGGACTCAACACTGTTAGGACTCGGGGGCAGTACCCGGCGCCTCCACCAAAAGGAGATTTATTATGGGCGGTATGGATAATAAAACAAGTATTGAATTATACAAGAAAAGAAAAAAAGCTGGATTGGCAAATGCAATTAACTCAGGTAATTTATACAGAGAATATTTAGCCCATCCTACCGCACAATATCAAATGACTTTTTTAGAATTTAAAAAGAAAAATCGTAGGAAAAAAAATAAAAAGTAAATCTCTTTTTGATGGGGGCGAACTAGGATCGACTGGCAGTTATTAGGAAATCGGAGTCACCGCCAATGCAGAAGGCGTTAAGGCTACTGAGTATTCGGGGGCTAAAGAAGCAAAAAACTAAATGCAAACGATAATTTTGCATCTGAGGATTACGCCCTAGCGGCATAATTACTCTGGGTTTCGGTGGGTTCCCTGGAAACAGAATAACCCACCACACATACACACAAACACAAGGAGTCTAAAATGAAAATACTATCAACACTTTGCCGATGGGCAGAATCCATTGGTGTAGCTCACGCGGTTTCCCAACTGAGACTTGAAGGGCAAAACGATATTGCTCGTAATCTTGTAATCATGCACAAGGAAGGTAAACTCAATGGCTAAGAACCCATATGAAATCCGTTTTGATCTACTGAGCATGGCAAAGGATCTTCTTGACCGTCAGTACGAACAATCTTCAACCATGGCTTGGGAAGCAATGACCAAAGCAATGGAGACGAACAGAGATCTCTATAAGGACGTTGAGAAATATGTCCCCAAGATGTTCACCCCTGAGGAGATTATTGCTCAGGCAGAAAAGCTTCAGTCCTTTATAAATAAGAAGGATTAAAAATTTAGTACGGGTTGCGCCGTAATACGCACGTGGGGGGCCACGGTTAGCCCCCCGTATTAAACCATACGGAGCCAAATATGTCAAATAAGACGTTATTGGCTGTGGCTTTGTTATTTGGTTTATTGATACCCACAGCTTTATCAGCACAAACAAATACAGTATCTACCGTTTCAAGCGGTACTGTTACAGTAGATAAAACGCCCCCAACCGCATCAGCACCGTCGATTGTCGTTAATAATAGTGACGTCTGCAAGAGTGCATTTAGTGCCGGAGTTCAAACTCAAATCCTTGGGATTGCTTCTGGTGTTACTGTTACGGATGAGAACTGTGAAAGGCTAAAACTCGCAAGGTCTCTTTTTGGTATGGGCATGAAGGTAGCTGCAGTATCAACGATGTGTCAAGATGCAAGAGTGTTTGATGCTATGCTTATGGCAGGAACTCCTTGTCCATATAAGGGGGCGATTGGAGACAAGGCTCTTGCAGAATGGAAAAAGAACCCACAGGACATTCCTTCTGGGTCAAAACTAATGGTCTCAAGCAGGGAAGGCTCGGAGGATCAAAAGAACGATGACTACCCTTTTCCGCAGGAGAACAACCAGTAGATGATTACGTTGACTCTGATGAGCACGAATACGAAGACTACAGAACACCACTTACCATCTTGGGCGTTGGTTTGCTCGGTGCTGGTTGCTTCTTTGGTGTTCCTACTTGTCTTGGTATACCCTTCTTATTCTAATGCACAGGATGTAGGTCCAAACGGTGGAACGATTGTATCAGAAGAAACGACAGTCGAGAGTCTTGGAGGAGGATTAGAAGTTCATACCACAACGACTGTAGAAGAAGTCACGTCTGAATCAACATCTACTGTAACTTCAAAAAATTATCTGTCTAATCCTGGATTTGAAGCAAGCACGAATACAACCACTGCACCAAACTGGAGTACGAGTGGAAGCACATTTATAGGTGATACGTGTGGACCTGGTGGCGGTAATTGTTTAGAGACAGGCAACCAATCTACAGGCGGCGGTACTGCAAAACAGACTGTTGATTTATTCAATCAAATGACAAAGAGTGAAATCAATCAGGGGTTTGATATTACATATGGTGCTCATGTGCATTCAGATAGTTCAAATCTTCAAGTCCCTCTATGCAGTTCAACATCATATCAATCAGATTGTAAAGATATGTTTAGCATTACCTTAGACATTAAAGATTCTGCTGGTAATCTTCTGCATAAATTCGAGCATGTTTTCGATAATATTAACTTCTCTGGATACAACAAGACTGATTTCTTTTTCACGCAAACGATTCAATCAAATGAGTATGATAGCGCACTCGCCACATTGGAGTTGTTTGGTATTGACCAAGGTTTCTATTCCGGAAACCATGGTCCTAAATTTGATAATTCTATAATACAGACGACGTTTGACCAAACGCAGTTAATAGTATCACAGATCACTACAATTACAGAAGAGTTGGTAGCAACAGCAATAGACACCCTCACGGATGACACCACTACGTCGACCGAAACTCTGGATCTAGGAGAACCGACAATCGAGTCTGTAGAGACCGAGATGGAGATTGCTCCATTAGAAGTTTACGAAGTTCAGGTTGCTGATAATATGGGTGGTATGGAGAGCTTCGAAGTCACGGTTGATGCTAACATGGAGATTACGGTCGAGCCAATTGCAGATATGAATGACACAGGAACTGCCGAGACTGTTTCTGAAACGGTCGAGTCGGTTGAAGCAGAAGTTGAAACGCAAGTAGCAGAGGTAACAGAAAATGTATCCGATAGTCCCGAACCAGATAGTTCAGGCTCAGATGAGTCTACTGAGGACACAGCGGAAAGTGGAACCAGTGAGCCAAAGTCAGAGTCCAAATCTGAATCTAAGGCAGAAGGAAAGTCAGAGTCCAAATCAAAGTCAGAGCCAAAAACAAAAGCCGAAGCAAAACGAGAAATGGCACAGAAGATCGTCCAGAATATCGTTGCTCGTTTAGGTAACTCTGCTCAGGATCAAGCAACACAGGTTGCATTGATGAATTTAGTCTCGGCTGATATCACCGCAAACCAACCAAAATTAATTGATAACACATCTTGGTATCAGTCGACTACAGTATATAATAATCAAAGCATTACGAATAACAATGCAGCACAATATTATATGTTTGGTGGAAGTGATGCTGCTATGAACAGTTTAGTCAGTTCACAATACAAATAGGAGAAAAAAATGTCAGACGACGGCAAAACTGAAGTTGAGTTTGCCGGTGTCAAGTTTCGAGGTGGGAAGATATTTGTAATCATTACAGCATTATCGACACTAGGAGGTGGGCTTTATGGAGCATTTGAGTTCTATAAAGACTACATGGATATGAAGGAAGCAATTCAAAACTATACCGCACCAGATCTTTCTGGTTTTGATAAGCGTATAACTGTGATGGAATCAAAGATCGATGATACACTATCCGTATTCAAAGAAGAAATGGAAGTGGTCAAGAGTGAGGTTAAACTTATTGGTGGTGTAAACCGCGACCTGAAACTAGATATGAAGACTGACATTCGTAGAATCGAAAAGATCGTAGAGGATACCGAACAGAGAGTGAAAGAGGACAGTCGAGAATTCTCTCAAGACATGAAGACCTTGAGAAAAGAACTTGACGAGAAGATCAAAAGGGCTCTAGAAAATCCATTGAATGCAATGGGAAAATAGGTTGACATTTCTGTCAATTTAATATAGTATATCATTATGGAAAATGCATTAGCAACACTACTTATGGGCGCATTGCTGGTTGGCGGTAGCGGCACAGCAGGCGCCACAAACGATCAAATCTCTTGTCTAGCACTGAATATATATCACGAGGCTAGGAGTCAATCCATTGCTGGACAGATTGCTGTGGGTCAAGTAACTCTGAATAGAGTTAATGACAATAGATTTCCTAGTACAGTCTGTGAAGTTGTAATGGAAGGTCCACATCGCTCTTCCTGGAAAGGCAATGGTGATATGATACCAGTTCGTCACAAGTGTCAGTTCTCTTGGTACTGCGACGGTAAAACTGACAAGATCCATAATGAGGGTGAGTATAGAAATATTTATCGCCTAGCACGTATGTTGATGAATCAAAAAATGATTGATATCACATCTGGTGCTACTCACTATCATGCATATTATGTATCGCCGGCATGGGCAAAAACAAAAAAACGAACTACTAAAATTGAAGATCACATATTTTATAAATGGGAAAAATAAATGTCTTTAAATACAAATACTTTTTCTATGCGAATAGAAGAGCTCGTATGTGAGTTAAATATACCATATATGGATGCAATAGTTCACTACTGTGAAAATCACGAGATTGAAATTGAAACAGCTGCAAAACTCATAAACAGTAAGATCAAACAGTCTATCGCTTCTGAAGCGAGTGACCTTAATATGATGAAAGAGAAGATTAACAAACTGCCGGTGTAATATGTACGACGTTGCAGAAGGGTTTGATGCTTACAAGACTTATCTGGCGCTTAAGCGGCACTTTACTAGTGATTATGATTATTTTAAATATAATGGCAAGGTGCGTGCCGGAGTCGAGTCATTCCTCAAAAGAAATGACAAGTTCTTTTTCCGAAAGTTAGCGAAGAAATATGACGAAAAAGAACTCGTTGATTTCTTTGTGAGCAACTTTATAGTAAGCGATAACTGGATCGGTAATCTAATATCGCAAGAGAGTGAGGATAACTATGTTCGATTTAAGAAGCGTCGGGAATCTCTTAGCTATCACTTTGATACTGAGTTACGTTGGCTTGTTGATCACTGCAGGGATCACGATCTGGAACTTAATAAATTATTATTAGTAGATAATAATAATCATCCGCTTTTACTGAAGTTCTTATTACAGAAGAAGATCAGCATCGATACAATTATCATTATGGACAGCGTGTTGAACTTCTTACACCACTGGGGCAAAAATTTAGACGACATAGTATGGGAGGAAAAGAAAAGACTTATCATTAAATACAATAAGTTTTTAACCTACGATCCGTTTGTATATCGTAAAAAACTCAAGGAGATTATCAATGAATCGTGAAGTAGAAGCATATAAAGGTGAACTCCAATATCTTCGTGAAAGAGTGAAAGAGCTCGAAATGGAATTGAGTTGGGAAAATCATAAATCGGACAGGCAAACATGGGATGAAAAAACTGTAGAGCAAGATAGATTTTTTTAGAAAATCTATTTACAATGGTCACAATATATGTTATAAATAACTTATTATATTATGACTATGTGGACAAGTAAACATACAATTTATACAAGGATACGAAAAATATGACTACATCTTTCGCAGAACTCAAACGATCCCGCAAGTCACTCTACGACAAGATCGTTTCTGAAACCACCAAAATGAATTCTGGATCACAGCAGGGTGGAGCCGATACTCGGTTCTGGCAGCCTGAAGTCGACAAGGCTGGAAACGGCTATGCCGTTATTCGGTTCTTGCCAGCACCGAAGGGCGAGGACCTTCCCTGGGTACGTTTGTTCTCTCATGGGTTCCAGGGCCCAGGTGGCTGGTACATCGAGAACTCACTGACGACCCTTAATGAAAAGGATCCAGTTGGTGAATACAATTCGATGCTTTGGAATCGTGGTGATGAAGCCGGTAAGGAACAGGCACGCAAGCAGAAGCGCCGTCTGAACTACATCTCAAACATCTATGTTGTAAAGGATCCCGCTCATCCCGAAAATGATGGCAAGGTCTTCTTGTACAAGTACGGCAAGCGGATCTTTGACAAGATCAACGATCTGATGCATCCTGAGTTTGAAGACGAGTCTCCAGTAAATCCATTTGATTTCTGGGAGGGTGCAAACTTCAAGATGAAGATTCGGAATGTTGAGGGTTACCGAAACTACGATCGTTCTGAGTTCGACAGCCCGTCCTCTATGCTCGACGATGATGATGAGCTCGAACGGGTATGGGGTACACAATACTCCCTGCAGGAGTTTGTTGACCGGAAGAACTTCAAGAGCTTTGCAGAGCTTCAGACCAAGCTCAACCGAGTTCTTGGAGCCACTGCGGTATCATCTACGGCAGAAGAAGTTGATGAGGATACATTCAGTGAACCTCGTCAGTCTGCTGCGCCAAAAGTTGAAGAATCAGATTCAACTTGGGGCGAGGACTCATCTGATGACAGCTTGGACTTCTTTAAACAACTGGCTGATGATGAGTAAAAAAGCTAGATAGGCTTTTTAGGAGGGGATCCACTGGGTCCCCTCTTTTTTTATTTAATTTTT
>Ga0181579_10003847_pt1 | contig 11775 bp, 14 predicted proteins | sample 071ome_24_FD_132996 | JGI IMG/M metagenome (GOLD analysis project Ga0181579, IMG submission 132996) | Coastal salt marsh microbial communities from the Groves Creek Marsh, Skidaway Island, Georgia - 071402CT metaG (megahit assembly) | ecosystem: Environmental > Aquatic > Marine > Intertidal... | reverse complement strand
GTAGGTTTGATGCTAATCACTTACGTATCAGGATTTTCCATGTGGCTACCGCGGCTTTTCGATTTATAAACCGTTGTAAGCTGTGAAGAATATTCACGCGTTGTTTATTGAACTGCTGATCACAATCAGCGCTGGAAAATCGGACTATTTCGCGAGTATTCGGGATAAACTGATCGCCTCCTGAACACGTGCGGCCAAAATAGTTTTCGCTATTTGTACGATTTAGCTATGCGCGAGGATCACGGTCTGCTAAGGGTGGTAGTTTAGACGGGACCTTTCAGTCGGCTCCGGTAGCGGTAATGACTCAGTTCAAAACTCCGCCTCTCTTAATGGCTGATTCATTTCAGCCCAATAAAACAACACAACGAAAGTAAGTAATACCATGCCAACAGGCAAAATTAAGTGGTTCGACTCTGAAAAAGGGTACGGATTCATCGAGCAAGATGAGGGAGGCAAAGATTTATTTGTCCATCATACCGAAACGGAAGGGTACGCCCTGAACGACGGCCAAGCAGTCGAATTCGAAGTTGGGGAAGGCCAAAAAGGGCCTTGCGCGACGAACGTTAAGAAAATCTAGCCTCAACAGATCATGCAGCGGTGGGGAGCTTTCTCCTCGCCTTGCCCTTGGCTCTTCGAGTCAGAATGCCAGTCCCGACTTCTTTGAATCGGGGCTGTTTTATTTGGGCGCTCGGCTTGCATCGCCGTAGCCTTGCTTGGGCGTGAGATCGGCCGCTACCTGCACCAAATCTCGCTATGAACTAATGGGGTTTGGTATTCCCAAAGATTGGCTTGTTTTGAGTATTGGGATCGGGAATTATAAGAAGGCACATATTGGCGGTCACTATTCCATGCAAACTACCCTGCGACTCGAAAAAAGCCCTGCGTTCTGGGAGATGACTTTGGTAGCCCCGGATGGGAAACCGCCGACTCTAGATTTCCAGGTCCTTTCGGAGATGGAGAAAGCGCTGAAGGAGATAGAGGCTTCGATTGGAGCGTCAGGGGAGAGGGCTCCTAGTTGCATAGTTGTCGGCAGTTCGTCCCCAAAATGCTTTTGCGCGGGAGCGAACATTAATGTATTGGATACGCTGTCGGAAGAGACGATGCCAGATTGGATTTCTCGGGGCCATGCCACGCTCAATCGAATTGAGGATTTGCCCATTCCAGTTATTGCGAAAGTTCAAGGTTACGCTTTGGGAGGAGGCTTGGAACTGGCCCTAGCTTGCGATCTGATTGTCTGTGATGAAACGGCTAAGCTAGGTCTAACGGAGGCCAACATAGGATTCGTTCCCGGGTGGGGTGGCTCGTTCCGGCTTCCGAGACGCGTGAGCTCGGCGAAAGCGAAGCGCTTGTTCTACGCTGCCGAGATCGTAGATGGGGAATCGGCTTTGTCCATCGGGCTGGTTGACGAACTCGTAGAAGGGTCCAGATTGGATGATTGGCTTTCGGAGTTCTCGCGTACGCTTTCAAACAAGAGTTCGGTTGGGATTCGCGGTTTCAAGCGCATTCTCAACGATCAGGATCAAGCCGCTCGAGAGGCGAATCTGCAGGCCGAAATTGACCACTCTCTTAGCTGCATAGAAAATTTGGATACGAAACGGCGGATCAGAGAATTTTTGGAGAAACGCAAGAAATGAGTGTTGTTGAACAAGCGAAAGCCGCTCTGAACGGATTGAGAATTCTGGACTTTTCTCATGTTTATCAAGGTCCGGTGGGAACCCAGATGCTCGCCGACTACGGGGCGGACGTAATCAAAGTGGAACGCCCAGGTTCGGGTGATTGGAGTCGGGCTTGGGGGCCGTTCGTGAAAGGCGTTTCTTTGCCCTTCGCCAATTTGAACCGCAACAAACGCTCGCTGGCTGTAAACCTGAAGTCGGAATCCGGGAAGGGGATTATCCGCCGTTTGATCGAGGAGTCGGATGTGGTTGTCCATAACTTCCGCAAAGGGGTTATGGAGAAAAACGGTTTGGGTTATGACGATGTTAAAGCGATCAATGCCTCCATTGTCTACGCGTGGAGCAGTGGCTGGGGCGACCAGGGACCATACGCGGATCGAGGTCGAGCGGGGCATGATATGATGGCTCGGGCGGAGGGTGGATGGTTCATAGACATGGGACCGGGAAAGGCCCCCATTCCGGGAGGGATCAGCGTCGACTATTGCGCGGGGATGAACCTGATCACCGCCATTCTCATGGCTCTTTACCACAGAGAGAAAACGGGCGAGGGACAGTTGGTGACGACTGATTTGCTTAGCGTAGCCTTCCATGCCCATGCTTGGGAAGGGGCTTCGGAGCTCAACGCGGAGAAGATTGATAAGCCGGCTGCCGTGGGTGGAACGGAAGCGGCGATCGACAAAGCTTTTCTGACTGAAGATGGGGCGATCGAGATCTCCCCCGTGTTTTCCGATAATGCCTTGCGTGACATTTCTACAGCCATGGGATTGGGAGACCTTTCCCTGGATCCGCGCTTTCAGACGGAGACGCTGCAAATCGAAAATAGCCAGGAACTGAACCAGATTTTAGCTGAAAAGTTCAAGGAGAAGACGACGGATGTATGGTTGGAGCAGCTGGAAAACCAGGGAGTGCTGTGCGCCAGAGTGAACCACTTCAAAGATGCTGAAAACGATCCGCAAATCGAAGCCAACAACATGGTCCTGACCATGGATCACAAAGATGCGGGTTCATTGAAAGTGCTGGGGGTTCCTATCAGGCTCCACAATACGCCTATGACTTTGCGGCAACCGCCACCAGATTTGGGCGAACATTCCCGAGAAATCGCTGCCGAACTGGGATTTAGTGAATCGGAGATTTCCGAGATGCTGGAGGCCAGAGATTTGCAAGTTTGAGATTGACGCTCTGGCTATGCCCATCGAGGTGAAGATACGCGCTTCGTCAATGGTAGGGAGGAGCGAGCCCTTCGGCATCGCTCAGGGCTTGTCGGTCCTCCCTGCCTTTTAGATTTCGATAATATCGATTACATGAATACGGTTTTTGATAACTTGCTTGAGCCGTTCAAGGATCTCCCCGCCGTCTTAGCGGAATCGTTGGATCGCGATGGGTATTTAATTCTTCCGGATATGGTGGACGCGGATACCTTGGTGGCGATGCGTGACCGTTTCGATGAGATTTTGGAGGAGGAGGGTGAGAACGCGGCTCGAGAGCATCATCAAAAAGCAGGCGTTCATCGAATAGCTAATCTGGTCAACAAGGGCAGGATCTTCGAAAGGGCGTGGGGTGATCCGCTGATTCTAGCTTGCTGTTACCACGTGTTTGGACGTCCTTTTAAGATTATTTCCCGCAATCGACGAGAGGCGCTTCTCGGTGGCGGGAGAGCCACTGCACAGTGACTGGAAATTCGAACGAGGACCCATAGACGGCGCCCAATCGTGCAATTCGCTTTGGGCCGTTGATGATCTCACGGCGGACAACGGGGCCCCACGGCTGGTGCCGGGAAGCAATCGAAAACCCGGCCCTCCCGAGGACTTCCTCAGCGACCCGGAAGCCACCCACCCCGGAGAAATCGTCGCGGAGGTGCCGGGCTGGCTCAGTCATCATGATCAACGCCCACACGTGGCACGGAGGAACGACGAATCAATCGGGCGCTCGGCGCCGCGTGTTGCACGCCTACTACACGGCGCGTGAACATCCTCAGCAACAAGATCAGCTCAAATTTGCGACATAATCGACAGAAAGCAATTTCAATGAAGCGTGTCCAGTTATCCCATGCGAAGAGCGAGCAGGAGCTTCACTGCGAGAGACCAGTTCCTTTGCATGGCCTTCGCCCAGCTCACTTTCAGGGAAAGCCTGCGAGACATCGAGGCCTGCCTTCAGTCCCAGGCCACTCTGCTCTACGCGATGGGCGTACGCGGATCGGTGGCCCGAACCAGTCTCGCCTATGCCAACGAGCATCGGGACTGGCGAGTCTATTTCGAGCTCGCCCAGGTTCTCGTCCGCAAGGCGAGGAAGCTGTACGCCTCGGACCGATACATGGCGGAGATCGACGAGATCGTCTACGCCATCGACGCTTCCACGATAGACCTGTGCATGAGTCTCTTTCCCGGGGCCCGCTTCCGGAAGAGGAAATCCGCGATCAAGCTGCACGCCATGATCGACTTGCGCGGCTCCATCCCCGAGTTCGTGGTTATTGCCAAGGGGAAGGTCCACGAAGTCGACCCGCAGGACTGGATCGCTTTCGAGGCAGGGGCCTTTTACGTAATGGATCGTGGATACGTCGATTTCAATCGGCTGGCTCGCGTTCATCGGGCTCAGGCTTCCTTCGTCACCAGAGCGAAGGCCAACATGAGCTTCTACGTTCGGCAATCTTGACCCGTGGACAAGGCCACCGGCCTGAGGTCCGACCAGACGATTCGCCTCAATGGACTGAGGACCAAGACGCACTTCCCCCACGACCTGCGCCGAATAAGCTTCCTGGATACGGAGACAGGAAAGCTTCTGGTCTTCGCCACCAACAACTTCGAGATCGACGTGCTGGTCGTGGCCAAGATCTACAAGGCCCGCTGGCAAATCGAGCTCTTCTTCAAGTGGGTTAAGCAAAACTTGAGAGTAAAAGCTTTCTTCGGCCTGAGCGAGAACGCGGTGAAGACCCAGATCTGGATCGTGATCAGCGTTTACCTCATGGTCGCCATGGCTTCGCGTGTCGCCTTCGGCTCGAAAATCAATAAGACCCTGCGAATCGATCAAAGCATGAGCCGCATACTGCAAGTGATCAGCGTTAATATATTCTCCAAAGATCCTATCCATCAGCTACTTATGAAAGAAGATGCAAGAGAATCAAATATTGATATTTCTAACCAGTTGATATTCAATGGGTTCTAACTTTACGCTAGTGATTCAAGATGGTATAATACCGGGTGAGAGTGCATCTCTAGTTGCGGTGGGACTAAGAAAGGTCGACTTTGTTTGAGACATGATTAACGGTTCCGGATTGTCAGTTCGCAGGATACGCTTCAAAGACATTTTCACACTAGGTTGCTTCGGCGCATTAGCCTGGTTTTTCAACGTCGCCTCCGTTCGCGGACAGGAGCCGCTGGATAGTCAGACGATAGCGGGCTATCGGGGCATTTGGTTTAGTCTGGGCCAGTTTTATGAATACGGAGACAAGTATTCTGGTGGGCTGGGAACCTACACGGCCAAGCATCGACCACTGGCTATCTACGCTCCCGAGGTGGAGAAAACGTTTTTCGTCTACGGTGGCACGCCGGACAAGGAACAGAAGCGCCTGCTGTGCATGATTGGCTATTATGATCACAAGACCCACAGGGTCCCGCAGCCGCGCGTGGTCGTCGACAAACTTGAAGTGAATGACCCCCATGACGACCCCAGTCTGGCTATTGATGGCGATGGCTACTTGTGGGTATTCGTCAGCGGACGGGCTCGGCATCGCCCCGGTTTCAAGTATCGGAGCGACAAGCCCTACAATATCGACTCCTTTTCTCGCGTAACGGAAGAGGAACTGACCTATCCGCAACCGGTTTGGGACGAGAACGCGGGCTTTTTCCACTTCTTCACCAAGTACACGGGCGTGCGCGAATTGTATTTCGAAACTAGTGACGATGGTTTCGCTTGGAGCGAGGATCGCAAGCTGGCGGGTATCGTCGAGCCGGGGGCGACTAAGAGTGGCCATTATCAAGTCAGCGACCAGAGAGAAGGTCTGGTTTGCACCTTCTTTAATCGGCATCCGAACGGAGTCGTTGACCAGCGAACCGATCTCTATTATGCCCAGTCCAAGGATCGCGGCGAAACCTGGACGACCGCGGATGGGCAACCCCTGGAGCTTCCTTTGACTAAAGTGGATTGTGGAGCGCGGGTCATCGATTATGCTAGCCAGAGGAAAAACGTCTACTTGAAGGATCTAAATTTCGATGAAAACGGATATCCAATTTGCTTATACATTGTTAGTGATGGGCACGAACCGGGCCCGGATAACGGTCCGCGCGAATGGTTGGTGACTCGATGGGATGGTCGAGGTTGGAAAACCGACCAAGTATGCATTTCCGATCACAATTACGATATGGGCAGTCTTTACATCGAAGACTCTCAATGGGTAGTTATCGGGCCTACCGATCCTGGCCCTCAAGTTCACCAAGCTGGCGGGGAAATGGTTCGGTGGGTCAGCCGAGACAAGGGAGCTACCTGGAAGCGAGAAAACCAGATCACCAGGAAGAGCCCGCGCAACCACAATTACGCTCGTCGGCCAGTCAATGCCAAGGATCCGTTTTACGTTTTCTGGGCAGACGGCGATCCCACGAGCTTCTCCGAATCCATTCTCTATTTCAGCAATTCCGATGGCACTAAAGTCTACGAACTGCCTTACAAAATGGATGCGGAATTCGTGAAACCGCGGTTGTTAGGAAGATTGTATTCCCGGTTTATTCGATCATTGTTTGGGGATGGCAAATAGAGATTCCTCAAGCGATTGTCCCCGCCACTCTTTTCGGTAACGTTACCGAAAAGAGTGGCGGCGGTTCTGGGGCTCGAGGAGGAGGTTTCCCGAGCATTGTTCGCAATGATCAATGTGTGTGAAGGGCCTTTCATAATTCCCTGTGAAACTTGATTTCGCGGCGGAGCTTTTCGATCTCCCGTTTCATTCGCAACATGGTGGCTGCAGCCCGAAGGTTGGCGGCATAGTCCTTACGGATTTGCTCGGCCTGACGTACGAGATAAATGGCTTCTTCCTCGAAATAGATCCCATACCGCCCTATGGGTTTGATGGGCTGGATCAGTCCTTCATTGCAGTATTTCATGAGGTCTCGCGCACTGACGCCTGCGTAGTTCGCTAGCATCTCATGGTCGATAGGATCGCTGGCTTGGCGGTAGTGGCGGGCATTTGTGATGCGTCGTTCCGTCATGGGGCGTTGCGTGGGTTAAAGGTGGATGATTTCTGCAATTCCTCCCAGAGGCGCTTTTCTTTCTCGGGAACGTTTTCCGGGACTTTCATGACGATCTCTACATAGAGATCGCCCGCTGATCCATTTTTCGAGGGGAGTCCCATTCCCCGAAGGCGCTGTTGTTGGCCGCTCTGCGTTCCCGCTCGGATGGCTAGGGCGACGGCGCTTTTCAAGGTGGGAATTTTGACCTTCGTGCCGAGCACGGCTTCCCAAGGAGTCAAGGGCAGTTCGTACTAGAGATCGCTGCCTTTCACCCTGAACTCAGGATGCTTGGCGTAGTGCACTCGCAGAAACAAATCGCCTGCGGGGCCGCCGCCCACGCCAGCGCCGCCCTGCCCGGTAACACGCAAGCGCTGGCTCTCGCGCACGCCCGGGGGGGGGAATGCGGACATTATAGGCATGCGAGCTCTCTTTCCCTGATAGGGGATCGACCTTCGTAAAGGAGATTCTCTGCGTGGTCGCCTTACTCACTTCGTAGAGCGTTACCATGATCTCGGCCCCGAGATCGTGGCCTTGTTTAGCGTAGGCTACCGAGCTTTCCCGGGCGAATGGCCCTCCCGGCCCGCTTCGAAAATCGAATCCACCGTCTTAGCCGCCAAAATACTGCTCGAAGAAGTCGCTGAAGCCTGTGCCGCCGAAATGCAACTCGTAGCTGCCTCCACCCGGTCCGGCCCCATGGTACGACCGATATTCGTCTCCCCAGCCCTGCGATCCGCCCGTTGCAGTAGCTTGTTGCCAATTAGCCCATAGCTCGTCGTATTTCATCCGCTTTGCGGGATCGCCCAGCACTTCTTAGGCCTCGTTGATCTCTCTCATCTTATCCTCGGACTCGGCTCGTTTTCCCTCCTCCCGAACTTTGTCTGGATGATTCTGCCGAGCGAGTTTCCTGAAGGCCTTCTTGATCTCCTCTTGAGTCGAGGACTTTTCGACGCCCAGAGTTTGGTAATAGTCCTTGTATTCAGGACACATGCGAAAGCGGTTGTAGTCATATTCGCCAGGATCGCAAGAATTTCAGATTCATGACTGGCTCTATGTTTAGCGTGAATTAACGGGCGATGTCGCTATCGCTTGGCTACCTGCGAGGGAGAATATTTCCTGTACTTTCACTGGACCAAATAATTGTCTTCCAATAGGGTGCCTCACGTCCGAGGATTTCATGGTCTTATGAGGACAAGCAAAGTAAAATCCGTCTGGAAGGAAGGGCGCATGGCCTTGGGAACCTTGGTAAAGTCTATCGATCCGGTTCACTCCGAAGTCTTGAGCCAGATGGGGTTCGACTTTCTTTGGTACGATTTGGAGCATTCGGACAAGAGTTTGGAGAGGTTTTCATCTCTGGCTCGGGCGACCCGCGTAGGAAATGTCGACGTGCTGGCTCGTCCTGCTCGCTGGGAGTATATGCGCATGGGTCGATTGCTCGAGGCGGGGGCGTCTGGCATCATGTACCCGCGCTGCGAATCTGCTGAAGAGGCGAAAGAAGTCGTGCGTTGGGCCAAATTCCATCCGATAGGCGAGCGCGGCTTTGATGGCGGGAGCGCTGACAACAATTATGGACAATACCCAGCAGACGGGTACACGCGTGATGCCAATGAGCAGACCTGGCTACTAGCCCAAGTCGAATCCCCAAGGGCCGTCGAAAACGCGGACGCTATCGCTGCTGTAGATGGCATCGATGGAGTGTTTTTTGGCCCTGGCGACTACTCAGCGTTAACGGGAACGCCGGGTCAGATTAAGAGTGACAGTACCATTGAAGCGGCTCGCAAAACGGCTGACGCGACAATCGCTGCCGGCAAGCTTTTCGGAACCCTCGTTTTCGACCACGAACATGCTGAAATCATGCGCGATGCCGGCGCTAAGCTGCTTGTTTACGGAGCGGACATCTTATATTACCGGGGAGCGTTTGAAAAGGCCCTCTCGGAAATGGCCGATTTGAAAGGATGAGCGTTGGTTAATAGCCCGGCGCCTTGCCAACGCTAGCTCCGGGCTGGTAGTCGGGCAATACGAGCGAGCGTTTAGACTTCAAAACATCGCCTTGTATCCTGGATTCCAACTCCGAGTGAATTTTGTGGGCCATCTTCTTGGGATCATATTGATAGCGTGCTGGTTCGGGAGTGAGGAAGCCCAAAAAATCGCTGTCGTATCGGGAGATTAGAGACAGGTCTTCGGGCACTCGAATTCCAGCTTTGATCGCTTGAGTAAAAAGGGCGAGGTAGCGGAAGGGGCAATCTATGAAAATGCCGGTTATGGGATCCTTCGTCTGAGTGGTCTGCTCGAGAATCGGACCAAAGTCGGTAATTTGGTTTCCGTAGCGAATCTTTTTTAAGCTTGGGCCTGATGGGCTAGCGGCGAGGCCTTCCTTGAAACCTTCGAAAAGCTCCTCGTCCCCCGGAAACCCGTTTCGCCGCCCCACGAAACCTATTCGTCGATGTCCTTTGGCTGCTAATACACCCGCCGCATGACGACCAGTCGCTCGGAAATTGATATCTATACTGGGCAGATCGATTCCCGGGAAGGGCGTGCCGCATACGATAGCGGGAACGCCTTCGCTTTGGAAAATGGACTGGGCTTCATGGGAACAGCGAATCAAGGCCCAGCAGCTGTGCTGGGTAGCCCGAAACAGCTTTTTTAAGCCGATTTTAGGGGAGCGTTTGATTTCCGGAATGCCATCATGGATGTGCACATGCCATTGGCGTTTAGCCACTCGTTGCTGAAGCGTGGATATCCATGCTCCGTCCTGCGAGCCGCGATTTCGATAGGGCGTCCCAATGAGGATGCCGATAGAAATTCCGTCGCTGGCGCTCGGCTCAACCTGCAACCTTTTTTCAATGACATAGCCCGATCCCGCAACCGCTCGAATAATGCCTGCTTCCTGCAAATTTTTCAGGGCATACCTCAGGGTGCCTCGGCTGACCTGATAGCGCTCGGTTAGCTGTCTCTCGCTAGGCAGATTATCCGTCCAAGCCCCGGAGGCGATTCCCGATTTGATAGCGGCCAAAACGTCGTTGCGGAGGAGATGTCGGGCAATTGGCATTGGAAAATCAGAAAAGAAAGCAAAATATCGTAGTACTTGGTGATTGGCAACAATTGGTATATTCATAGTACAAGGTAATCTCGCCTGAAATCAAAAACGCTGCGCCTACTTTTAGGATGTCGCCCCAGCCGATTGGGCGTTAGGAAATCGAAAAATGCCCAACATTACTCCGACACCCAAATTGCTTGCCATCCTTCTCCTGCTCTGGTCGGGCGCCATCTCCTTGTTTGCTGCCAACGACAAGCCGCTCAACGTCGTCTTTTACCTCATAGACGACCTGGGTTGGAAGGACATTGGCGCCAACGGTAGCGACTACTACAAGACACCGCACATCGATCGGCTAGCTGCGGACGGTATGCGTTTCACCAACGGATATGCGGCCTGCAACGTATGTACTCCTACACGGGCTGCCATAATGACTGGAAAATATCCGGCCCGATTGCTCATGACTCAATGGCTGCCATCGGGCCGATGGGATGCCAAGAAGCATCGTCTTCGAGAAGCTCGCTACATTCAGGCCATGCCCCTCGAGGAAATCACTATCGCAGAAGCCTTGCGGGATGCGGGGTATGCAACCGCCTTCATGGGCAAGTGGCATTTGGGGCCGCAGCCTTACTATTTTCCAGAGCATCAGGGATTCGATTTGAATGTCGGCGGACGAGACTATGGAGCGCCGGGATCCTATTGGTATCCCTACGAAGGCAAGTGGCTGATCCCCACGACTCCGGACATGTATTCGAAGCGGGATCAAATTCTGGAAGGGCAGGAGGGCGACTACCTTATCGATCGCATCGCAGAAGAGGGCGAAAAATTCATTCGGGCTAAGGCGGATGAACCTTTCTTTCTGATGATGTCTCACTACGGCGTGCACACGCCTTTGCAAGGCAAGCCCGAGAAGGTGGAACGCTATGAACGCGTATCCGAAGAGGAGAGGCAGGGGGATCCTCGCTATGCGGCCATGGTGGAAAGCATAGATGATAGCGTGGGCCGAATCGTGGGAACGCTCGAGGAACTAAAGCTCTCGGATCGTACCATGGTGATATTCACCAGCGACAATGGCGGATTTGCCAGGGCGACTAATAATGCCCCGTTGCGAGCGAACAAAGGATCGAACTATGAAGGTGGCTTGCGGGTGCCCGTGATATTCAAGTGGCCCGGGGCCATAGCTCCGGGTTCGGTTTCGGATGAACTGGTAAGCAGTATGGATTATTATCCGACAATCCTAGCTGCCACAGGCAATCCTATGCGCCCAGCGCAGCATCGGGATGGCGTGGATTTGACTCCTTTACTGAAAGGCGAGGGTGGGTTGGACCGGGAGGCGATTTTTTGGCATTATCCCCATTACAATCGCCATCCCCAGAGTTTTCCTGCTAGCGTGATACGCAAGGGAAAGTGGAAATTGATCGAAGTTCTGGATACGGGTGGGTTGGAGTTGTATAATTTGGAATCCGATTTAGGTGAAACGGCCAATCTGGCAAAAAAGCAGCCAGAGATTGCCCAAGAGCTTTATGCGGAATTGGAACGCTGGCGAGAGGATGTAGGAGCAGATCCCATGCGTCCAAATCCTGAGTACGAAGGAGACTAGAGCGGGGAAATCTGTACTGCTATGAAAATAGCGAAAGAAGGGCGGAACCGCTTGAGCTCAATTGCGACCTCAACTGACTGATTTCAGTGTGTAATTAAAATCTTGTAAGGATAGAAGCCCTCTAAGGAACACGCGTTGACGGGTTCCTTAGAGGGTTTCCTCGCAAGCTGGCTAGACCAACGGCTCTTGGCCTGGAATGGGGCGAGCCGGTATTTTATTGGGGCCCTTTTCCCATTTTGCTGGGGTCAAATCCAGTTG
>Ga0181579_10003845_pt1 | contig 11777 bp, 7 predicted proteins | sample 071ome_24_FD_132996 | JGI IMG/M metagenome (GOLD analysis project Ga0181579, IMG submission 132996) | Coastal salt marsh microbial communities from the Groves Creek Marsh, Skidaway Island, Georgia - 071402CT metaG (megahit assembly) | ecosystem: Environmental > Aquatic > Marine > Intertidal zone... | reverse complement strand
TGGAGATGAGAACCCTTCGGGCACCGCTTGCTCAGCCTCGGTCACTAGCTGTTCAGGCCCCGTTGTCTCATGCTGATACACCAGTTCATCGCTCACCAGAGCCGGGTTCCGCAGGTGATTGGTCAGCCGGTGCGAGCCCCGTGCTAACTCGGTGGGGCCCATTGCCAATGGCGTGTCATGGAGTGCGACCATGACATTGAGCGCATGGGGCGGAAGATGATCTGTACTGACGTGGGGGGAGTCGATATGCCAGCACTGAGCAGGGCTGCCTGGATCGGAATACACCACGCCGCTAAACGAATGCTCGGCATCCTCGCCCAGCACGCCGGCAATCAGCGGCCACCAAGGTAGTGCGCGATCATCAACGCCAAACTCATCAGGTGAGATCGGAATGTCCCAGCGCCCGGGCGAGCGCTGCACGACCTCGTCGAAGCCGGCCGCGCTGCCAATGCCGATGGGTTGCGTGCCCAACGCTGAGATGACCTGATCGCTGCGGCCCAGTGAGACCTCGAGCAGATGGGCAACAAACCCGGGGTCGCATAAGCCCTCGACCAGTAGGTAGCCGTCTTCTTCGAGCTGCTGCTGGGCGTCGACGAGCGACTTTCCCGGAGCCAATCTGTGCGAAGCCTGTTTGCCAGTAGTGTTCATAGGTATCGGGTGACGGGTGGGGGTGAGCCGTCAGTGCAGTCGCACGTCCTGGCGTTTCAGCTCGGTCTGAACTTGGCCGATATCCAGTTCGTCGAAGCTGCGTTTCTGCTGTGCCGCGATCGCGGCCGCGACACCAGCGCCTTGCCCGGTGACGGTGCAACACATCATATTGCGAGTCGCTGCGTGACTGACACGATCACCGCCCGTAATGCGACCCGCGCAAATCAGATTCTTGACGCCTTTGGGTAGCAGGGTGCGGTAGGGGACCTGAAAGTAGCGGCCCGTCGTCGGCAGAATCAAAATTCCGTACCCGTCTATAAACTCTGGAAAGATACCGATGCTGTCCTCGAAGCGGCCTTGATCGCGCACGTCTGCTTCGGTCATGTTGTAAGTAGCGTCGATCTTACGGGTGTCGCGAATGCCCAAGGTCATGCCGAAGTTGCGCAGCTTGGCGTTTTCGCAACCCGGGGTGTATTGCTTCAGCGCCTCAATCGCCATCATGGCTTGCTTGCGACCCTCCATCTCGCCGCGGGTCAGGTCATCGGGGTCGGTGCCGTCATAGCCCAGCAGGTGCACCAGGTTCAGGTAGGTGAGATCCCCAGTGTCATAGAGCGCGCCCCAGGTGCCGGCGATGGTATCGAGGTGCTCGGGAATCAAGCCCGCTTCTCGGGCCTGTTCGAAGGGTTTGCGCAGAAAGGGCGAGAACATCTCGTCTTCTTTGCCTGTGGTCTCAACGGTCCACTGCCCGTAAGCCCAGTCCCGGTAAGTTTGTGGGTCCGCTTTAACGTTTTCAATAAATCTTGTCTTGTTCACCCCCGACATCGAGAACATGACGGAGGCGCCAATCATGTCCTCCTTGGCTTGCTTCAGTGTGATCGCGCCCGCGCGGTGCGCGACATCGGCATCGCCCGTGGCGTCGATGATACGCTCGGCCAGAATCGCCTCGCGTCCGGCCTTGCTCTCGACGATCACGCCTTTGATCACATCGCCTTCCATAATTGGGGCAACAAACAGTCGGTGCAGCATGGGCGTGATGCCGGCTTCCTCCACCAGCGTGTCAGCCACCCACTTAAAGGCCTCGCCATCGATGGCGTGGCTGTCGGATTGTGGCTCCTTTACTGCGGCACCCATGTCCCGGGCACGCTCCTCGAACTCGATTCCGACACCCTCGGTATCAACCGTCTGCTCGTGGCGATACCAGGCAAAGCCTTCTACCCCCACCGCAGTGATGTTGCCGCCAAAGCACCCAAAACGCTCCAATAAGGTGACCTGACTCCCCGCCCGGACTGCACCCAGTGCGGCGGCCAAGCCTCCGGGGCCGGACCCCACGACTAGGACGTCGGTTTCATGAATGACAGGGACCTCTCTGGCGGGCTCGTGAATAGACATTGGTTTGCACTCCAGAGAAGTATTGAGTCGCATCGACATACTGAACATTAGCGTTGGTAGCGCAGGTGACGCGCCTCAATCTTATGACAAAACGTTCTCTGTGAGGGCGTTAGCAGGTGACTACTAACAGGCAACCGCAGGAGGAGGCTTATCAAGGCTCCCCTGACTTTAAGGTGACCCTCAACCTTTGCAGAGACAGATGGCTCCGGTGGTATATTTTGACGAGCCTTGGCCCTAGTCACAGGTTTTGCTTGGGCCTTGCCGCGGATGTTGCCGTGACAGGCGCTTGGCTAAAGCGTCCTTGAGGAAAAGAAATTGAAAGCAGCGGTGTGTCGTGAGGTTGGCCAACCACTCTTTATTGAGGAGGTGGCCATTGCTGAGCCTGAGCGGGGTGAGGTGAAGGTAAAGCTGATCGCCTGTGCTATCTGCCACAGTGACATTATGTTCATTGATGGCCATTGGGAGGGAGCGCTGCCAGCGGTTTATGGGCATGAGGCGTCTGGTGTTGTTGAGTCAGTCGGTTCGGGCGTGGGTGATATTTCTGTTGGAGACCATGTGGTGGTCACGCTCATTCGGTCGTGTGGAGACTGTCACTACTGCTCGCGCTCGATAGAAACCCAGTGTGAAACAACGTTCTCGCTGGATGAGCACAGCCCGCTATCAGATCGTTCGGGAGCCACCATTGGACAGGGGCTGAATGCCGGTGCCTTTGCCGAGTATGTCGTTGTGGAACAGAGTCAGGTCTGCGTCATCCCGCGGGAGCTGCCGCTGGATGTTGCATCCATGTTGGGCTGCGGGGTGCTTACAGGTTTCGGTGCGGTTTCTAATACGGTAGACCTCGCGCCCGGGAGCACTGTCGCTGTCATCGGCTGTGGCGGCGTTGGTATCAACAGTATTCAGGCGGCGGCGTTCAAAGGGGCGCAATGCGTGATTGCCATCGACGTCGTGGACGCAAAGTTAGAAAAAACCCAGCTATTCGGTGCGACGCACACGCTAAATAGTAGTGCGCAGACCTTCACTGACGATGTGCTCGCGTTGACCGAGGGCCGCGGCCCAGATTTTGTCTTTGTCACCGTGGGTGCCAGGTCTGCGATTATGCAAGGCATGCAAATACTCTCCCGGGCCGGGACTCTGGTCATCGTGGGTATGCCTGCATCAGAGATTTTATTGGAGTGTGACCCAGGCGAGTTGGCGTCAAGGGGGCAGTCTCTGGTGGGTTCAAAAATGGGTTCCAGTTCGGTCAGTCGCGACATTCCTTTATTGGTGAATTTGTATCAGGAAGGCATCCTCAAGCTGGACGAGTTAATCAGTGGCCGTTACGCCTTGCATGACATTAACGACGCCATTGATTCGGTGAGACGGGGAGAGGCTTTTCGCAACGTGGTGATGTTCCAGTGATCATTAAGGACTTTGAGACCTTCGTAGTCGGTAATCCCCCTCCCAGATTTGGCGGGCGTTATTTCATCTTTGTAAAGTTGGTGACCGATAGCGGTGTAGTCGGTTACGGCGAGGCTTACTGCGCGACCTTTGGGGCAAAGACTGTGGAGGCGATGCTCCGAGATACTGCCGAGCGATTTGTAGTGGGCCGCGACCCGTTTCACATCGAGGCACTGTGGCGCAGCATTTATGGCGCTGGATATAACCTCAGACCCGATGTCTCTCTGATGGCCGTTCTCTCTGCATTAGAGATGGCTTGTTGGGACATCATCGGTAAAGAGTGCGGCAAGCCTGTGTATGAATTGCTGGGGGGGCAGGTCCACGAAAAGCTCAGAACCTACACGTATATCTACCCGGACCAGGGTGACGTCTATCCCGATGAGGATGATGCCGAGCATGTTTATGTCAATCCGGACCGTGCCGCAGAGCGCGCATTACGTTACGTAGATCAGGGATTCACAGCGCTCAAGTTTGACCCGGCGGGCGCCTACACCATTTTTGACGGGGGCATGCCCACAGGGAGTGAGCTCGAGCGCTCAGAGGCATTCATGAGAACCCTTCGTGAGGCGGTAGGAGGCGGGGTGGATCTGTTATTTGGCACTCACGGTCAATTCACTCCTGCCGGTGCAATAAGACTTGCTCAGCGCATCGCGCCGTATGACCCGCTATGGCTTGAGGAGCCTGTCCCCCCCGAAAATGCTGCAGAGATGGCTGTGGTAGCAAGAGCAACGTCGATCCCCGTCGCAACGGGAGAGCGGCTCTGTACGAAGTATGAATTTGCGCGCGTACTGGATGAGGGCGCTGCCGCTATTTTGCAATTGAATCTGGGCCGTGTCGGCGGACTGTTAGAGGCCAAGAAGATTGCGGCGCTGGCCGAGGTTAAGTATGCGCAGATTGCGCCGCATCTTTACTGTGGGCCAATAGTGGGCGCGGCCAACATCCAACTTGCCACCTGCTCACCGAACTTTCTGATTCTTGAGGGCATTGAGATGTGGGATGGATTCCACGCCGCGCTTCTCGACAAGCCAGTTAATTGGCAGAACGGCTATGTTATTCCCTCAACTGAGCCTGGCCTGGGTGTCACGCTGAATGAGGCGGTGGCTCGGGAGCACCCGTATGAGGGCGACGACCTGCACCTCGAGATGTTGACCGAGCCCGTGCGCTGAGACGGTCCTGGCTGTTGTTTACCGGTAATGGGTCAGGGCTTCGCCTAAAGCAAGCTCCAATGGCTGCAAAAACCTAGCGAAGCTCTGCCACTGATCGACACCTGACTGGTAAATAGGCTGACGGACCTGCTCAGAACTCGGTGTTCTGACCGCCCGGTCGGTTTTGTGAAAGTCGATACACGCTTGCTCAAATGGCAGGTCGCAAAAATCAAGGATCCGACGCACCTGCCCCTCGAGATCGTCGATCACGTCCTCGTGCTGAACCCGCAGTATCCGTCCCGGTAGCACCGTTTCCCAATGCGCCATGATATCGACGTACGCTCTGTAGTAGCGGCCGATCTCGTTCAGGCCGTAGGTGAACTCCTGCCCTTCAGCAAATAACTGTTTGAAGCCACTGAAGCAGCAGGCCATGGGGTGTCGGCGCGCATCGATGATACGTGCCTTCGGCAGTATCAATTGGATGAGGGGGATGTGCCTGAAATTATTTGGCATCTTGTCGACAAAGAAGCGTCCCTGCTGGCGGTGCTGCAGTGTGTCAGCAATATAACTTTCACCCAGTTGGGAAGCCTGGGAGGGTTCTAATTCCGCGAGTATAGAGGGATAGCGCGATTCTCCGCGATGGTGGTTACGTCCACCGAGCCGATTAGCTGTGCCAATGATGTTGGCCAGCTCCATGGTGCCATCGACCTCGGAATGCGATGCCAGTATCTGCTCAAGGAGCGTGGAGCCCGCACGTGGCAGCCCGACGATAAAAATAGGCGCTGAGCTCTCACAGCCCGTATCGGCCCGCTCACTGAAGAATGGCTGACCAAAGAGTGCTTTCTGAGTCAGGAGTTCTTCTTCCAGTTTATCGGCGTCATAGCCGCACTCAGCTTGTTTGAGCGCATTACCCCGCTCGTAAAAAGCGAACGCCTCGTCGAACTGCTGCCGGTCTTCCAACGCTTTGCCGAGTGCGAAGCAGAGATGGATTCTGTCTGTCGAATCCACCTCAGGGGAAGATTCTTGCGCAGTCATCTGCTGAATTTCTTCCTCGGAGAATCGATAGGTTTTGAGGTTGGCGAGGCTCCAGTAAGCGTCACCATAATCCGGCTGGCATCGATACGCTCGCTGGTACGAGGTGACCGCGTCTGAAGCGAGGCCGCTGGTTTTTTGCGCATGACCCTGCGCGACCAACACCCTGGGTAAGTCCCCGTTTTTCGCGAGTACCTGGTCATAGATGTAGAGGGCCTCCTCGAAGTTGCCGACGGCCTGCTGCTCGGCGGCTAGTGTGACCTCATACAGCAAGTTCTGTGGATCGCTGTGGTGCAGCTCACGCGCTTGATCCAGTGCCGTGTTGAATTTTTGGCGCTTGTGGAGCACCTGCACGTAATCGAGACGCGCTCGATGATAATCGGGATAAAACTCGACACAGGATTCCAGGAGAAATTCCGCATCGTCGAGAATCTGCAGCTTGCTACCGATCTCGGCCAGCAACCGCATCGCTTCTCTGTGATGGGGTTCTTTCTTAAGGAAGGCCCTGCAAATCTGCTCGGCGACATACAATTTATTTTCATGCAGCAAACTGCTTACTGTGCGCAGTTCCACCGGCATACTTTCCAGCCATTGAATATGATTGCCTGCGTCCTCAGCCTTGTCGGTGCTGCCCAGGTAGCGATACCGGCCCAGCAATGCCTGCCAGCTCGACATCAGTGCAGGGTTGAGTTTGACCGCTTTCTCGAAAGCCACAGTTGCGCCTTCAGCATCTTTATTGGCCGCGAGATTGTGGCCGTACTCTTGGTACGCCCTGCCATATTGCGGGTGTTTGCTTAGGAGCCTGTCGAGCACCTTAATGGCGGCCGTTGATTCGCCAGTCTGACGCTCACAGACCGCCAAGTAGTACAGGCCCTCTCGATGATCCGGATATCGCTCAAGAATGGCGTGAAGCGGCGCGCGAGCGGCAGGCACGTCACCTGCTTGTAGGCTGAGCTTTGCTTCTTGTATCAGCGTTTCTGAAGAATCTTCCATGACGTTACCCAGTGATGTCATGCACTAGCGGCTAATTTACCGACGATACAAAAAAAGGCGTTCCATAGGGAACGCCTTTCTGTGTTGATGCCATATCTAAAACACAAGGAACCTTAGTATCGGTAACTGAGCCTCAGGCCATATGTACGGGGCCGGTTTGGTGTTGTTTTGACAATGTCATCCTCGTTGCTGATGAACAGGTCAGCGCGCTCGTCAGAAAGATTCTCTCCAAACAGGGTGATCGTCCAATTGTCTCGGCTGTACCCAAGTGATGCATCCACGGTGCTGTAGCTATCCATAGTGAAAGAGGCGCCCGAGACGATTGAGCTGATCTGGTCGTCCGTATATTGATAAACCAGCTGCGCAAATGCGCCGCTACTCTCGCTAAGCGCCCAGTCATAACGACCGCGAAGCACGTACTGCAGTTCTGGTGCCAGTGCCAGCGGGCTGCCCTCTGATTCAAGGCCGACGATATTCGCAGGCACGTCTGTGAGCTCGGTATCGTTAAACGACAGGTTGGCAAACAGGCTCAGGCTATCGGTGGGCAACCAGGCCGCGTCGATCTCTACACCATTAATCTCAGCATCCGACACGTTATCAATGAACGTCAGGTTGGAAATGTCGAAGTCCAGAACGCCAATTTGCATGGCCTCCCATTCAACCCTGTAGATAGACCCATTGAAACGAAGCGCTTGGTTCAGGAGCGACATCTTCCAGCCGAACTCCATATTGGTGACTTCATCCGATTGATAGAAATCGGGAACAAAAGGTCCGACGCCGGGCACTTTGCTGGAGCCGCCGTTTCGATTGAAGCCACCCGGGCGATAGCCCTCTGACCAGGTACCGTAGACCATGATGTCGTCGTTGATATCCCACTGCAGATTAAACTTGAGAATGGTGTCGCTCAGGTCAGCAGGGCTAGAGCCTTCCAGAACCTCATCAACGTTACGACCCCAGTTTGCATCCCCGCTACCATAGTCCCGATTCGCAAAATTGGAGCTGCCCTTCAAGCCAATTTCAATGTCATAGCGACGCGCACCCACCGTTGCAGTCAGCGAGTCGGTGATATCGAAGTAAAGTTCGCCGAAGAAAGAGAGCTCCTCTTTGGTGCGGGTGAAGTCATTGAAGAACGCGACACCCGGTATGCGCGCATTCGGATTACTCGATGTTGCACCCGGGATGGGAGCGTTGGGCGCGAAACCTTGCTCTATGGTTGCCGGGTACGTCCAGTCGCCACGCTCAATATTCTCGGTGTCGTCGTAGAAGACGCCGACCAGCAACCGGAGGCGCCTGTCCATGTCGGTGTTCAGGCGGAACTCGTGGGTAGTGCGCTCTGTGTTGTAGTACTGATCGAGATAAAAAGCCGGCTCTCCACAGCTGGCGTAGCCGGGATATTCACAAATGTAATAGGGGATGTAGGGCCCTACGTCTGCATAGCCTGAATAGTCTGAGATACCTTCAACCAGTCGATCCAAATACGAGCCGGTGTAGATGATATCCAGACTGGCAAGCCTGCCTGCGACCGTCCAGGTGGTGAGATCAAATTCATCTTCGGCGGTATCGGGTTGGAATGAGACTGAATTCAGGTCCCCCAGCGTCGGATCAAAGTCCCAGACACCGTCTGTTTCGATGGTTTGACTGGTGTGCTGCAGTTGGAGGTCCCAGTCGTCATTAGGAGCCCAACGCACGCCTACGCGGAAGCCCTCGTAGGTCGCATCGTTGAAGTTGTCCTCTGCCAACTGATCGTTTCGGGCTACCGCGCGCGTTTCTGGCACGACGCCACCGAAGCCCGGGTTTTGCAGGCCAATTTGTTTTGTGGCACGGATATTGTTGATATACCCGCCTTCCTTGACGTTGTAGACCGCGATGCGCGCTGCCAAGGTATCGTCAATGATGGGGATGTTGGCATAGGCCTCAACGGCATTGCTGCCATCCGCGTCGCTGGTTTCAGAAACAGAGACATCAAATCCAGCGCTGAATTCGTTGAACTCGGGCTTATTAGTGATGAGCCTGACGGTGCCCGCCTGTGAGCTAGCGCCGTATAGAGTGCCCTGTGGCCCAGGCAGTACCTCAACGCGATTCATATCGGTCATGTAGGGGTCAATGTTACGGCCACCCATAGAGATGGGGGCTTCGTCGAGGTACATCGCCACATTGGGTTCCAGGCCGACTGCACCGGCGATTTTCAGACCGCCTTTACCGGCTGAGACACCGCGGATGAAAACTTCATTTCTGCCGGGGCCGCGACCACCGGAAGTTACGCCGGCCAGGTAGCGGATGTAATCTTTGAAATTACCGATACCCAGATTGTCGAGAGTCTCCTCACCGAGAGTCTGAATGGTCATCGGAATGTCCTGAGCGCTTTCGGAACGCTTGGTAGCCGTTACGACCACTTCCTCAAGCTGCGCCGCGTGTGCAACGCTGGCACCCAATGCCGTGGCCACAACGGCCGAAATGGACTGGCTGAGAAGTTTCTTCTTCATACTGTGTCTCCTCACGGATTATCGGGTGGGCGGTTTCGCGCCCAGTGGTTTTATTCGAAAAATATTTTTATTCAGCGAGTAAGCTGAGCTCGTTGTTTGCCCGCCAGCTCCCCATTTTCCAGAGGGTAAGTGTGCCGCAAAGAAGCGCAAATACAACCCTTAATCAGCCCCTGCGACGGCGTCCTCGACGTTTTTCTCCGCCGCCATTGGCTTCTGTTTCAACCAGTGCCGCCCAAGGAATGCCGAGTGCGGCGGTCATGGCCTCGATATCCAGTGCCCCCCGGGGAGTGGTGTCTAGGGCACTGACCATCGCTGCAATGTGCTCAGGGGTTGTGCCGCAGCAGCCCCCGATAATGGTGGCGCCCGCGTCACGGGCATACAGGGCGTACTGCGCCATCAGCTCAGGGCTACCGTGGAAATGAATCGCGCCATCGACATATTGGGGGATGCCGCAGTTCCCTTTGGCAACAACCGGTATTTCGATGCCGGCGGCGATCATCCCCTGAGTGGAGTCCATCAGTTCAGCGGGTCCCACGCCGCAGTTGGCGCCCGCCATGTCCAGACCAATCTCCGCTGCAAACTGGGCGTAATCTGCCGGGGTGACACCCATCATCGAGCGTCGCGCGGTATCAAAGGTTAGCGTGGCGCAGACGGGCAAGCCCGTTGCGCGCGCAGCCTCTGCGGCGGCGGCTACCTCTTCAAGCGAGGACATGGTCTCGATCCAAATGACTTCAGCGCCGCCCTCAGCCAACGCCTGCGCCTGCTCGGCAAAATAGCCCACCGTGTCGGCATGAGTCAGAGTGCCCATGGGTTCAAATAACTCACCCGTTGGCCCCATTGAGCCTGCCACGACCGCTTTTCGGCCGGTGTCGTCAAAATGCTGGCGGGTAGCCTCACGGGCCAGCTGCGCGGCGGCGGCATTGAGTTCTGTGACGCGATGCTCGGCCTTGTGAAGCTTCAGCCTGGGTGCATTGGCGCCAAAGCTGTTGGTCAGAATGATGTCAGCCCCCGCCTCAAGAAAGGCACCATGCAGCCACAGCACCTCTTCCGGCTTTTCCACACACCACAGATCCGGCGGGTAGCCCGCTTCCAGGCCGCGGCCGAAAAAGTTCGAACCGGTGGCGCCGTCTGCGACGCACCAGCCTTTCGCGGCGATGAGGTCAGTAATGGGATTCGGCATGTGCTGGCGTCCTTGTCAGTGTCATTTTGGGTAGGGCGCGTATGATAAAGCGAAAACCGCGATCAGCGATCGTGAGTGTGCAAAAACACAGAGGCGTCAGTGAGACAAGCAACGGCGTGGAGGAGGAACCCATGGCGCAACGCCCAACAGAACAGACGCAAACCGAGGCGTTGACCTCCGCGATGACATTGCTGTCCGGGCGCGCGGTAGGCGCATCCTCACTCAGTCGTCGGCGGGCACTGCAAGGGCTCCTGATGGGCACGGCGGGACTGGCATTAACACCGCTGACAATGGGGCAGGTGGAGATACCCCCCGGTCAGATTCGCTTGATGTTCAATGAGAATCCCTATGGTCCCAGCCCTAAGGCGCTCGCCGAGGTGGCCAAGATTCTGCCCAAGACCGCTTACTATCCCGGAGCCATAGAGGACGATCTGATGGGTTTGTTTATGGCTCGCCACCAGCTGGATCGTGAGCAGGTGTTTTTGGCGTCCGGGTCCAACGAGGGTCTGCAGGCCGCGATGATGGCCTTTGGTAAACATGGCAAGGTGATCTCACCCGCGTTGACCTACTCAGATCATCTCAGTTACGCCGAGAGGCTTGGTGTTGAGGTGCAGCGGGTGTCTCTGCGTGACGACATGGCCATTGACCTCGAGGCTATGGCGGGTGCAGTCGATGATTCCGTCAGCCTGGTTTATCTCTGCAACCCCAACAATCCGACCGGGATGGCCATCGATGGTGATGAGCTACGCAGCTTCTGCAGAGAGATCAGCCCCAGGGTGCCCATTTTGATTGATGAGGCCTACAACGAACTCACCGACAAGCCCGACTACACCTCGATGGTCGATCTGGTGCGAGGTGGCGCCAATATTCTCGTCACACGAACCTTCTCAAAAATCTTCGGTATGGCCGGGCTCCGTGTGGGCTACGGGATGGGTCATCCCGATATCGTGAGCGTGGTCAAAGACAACGTCATGGCCTGGCCGAACGGCGTGGGGCTGTACGCCGCCTATCACAGCTACCTCGATGAGGACTTTATCGCTTTTTCCCGCAACCAGATTCTTCGGGGCCGCCAGATGGTCAACGCCACCTTCCGGCGTCACGGGATTGAACCACTGCCCTCGCAGACGAGTTTTGTCTACGCCGACATCCAGCGAGACGCGGATGTATTCAAAGAGAAAATGGCCGCTCGCAATGTGAAAATCCGTGGCATTTACAAGGGTTATGACACTTACTCGCGGGTCAGCATGGGCCGCATCGAAGAGCTCGAAGTCTTCGATCGCGTCTTTGACGAGGTCTACACGAGCTGATGGCGCGACCAAAAGTGATGCCATATTCCCTTATCTGTAGCCTTGTGATGGCCCTTACGACTCGTCTATCCTGCAACAAGACAGGTGACGGACCAAAGGGTTCCAGTCGGACATGATGCTCAATAGCTACAAGCAGTTTGCGCGGTGGGTGCTTTGCGCGGCG
>Ga0181579_10003833_pt1 | contig 11802 bp, 8 predicted proteins | sample 071ome_24_FD_132996 | JGI IMG/M metagenome (GOLD analysis project Ga0181579, IMG submission 132996) | Coastal salt marsh microbial communities from the Groves Creek Marsh, Skidaway Island, Georgia - 071402CT metaG (megahit assembly) | ecosystem: Environmental > Aquatic > Marine > Intertidal zone... | reverse complement strand
TCCTTTACTTGAGAGACATTTTTTGGTGTCGACTGAATGGCAAAGCGATCACATAGATTGCCCTCCGGGCTGGTGAGAAGCAACAACGTGGTCCTGTCACTGATTTTAAACGGTGTGTGTACATAAGTTCAGGGGAGCCGCCATTTTTGATTCAAATATGCCTCCACCATTCGCGTCTCTGCCGGGGCTAAGGAGCGGTTGAAAAGCTGGATCTCGTGAACACTCCCATGCCAAAAACGATTATCCAATAGCCGATCAGACCCAATAAGACTGAAGATCTGAGGCTGATTCGACTCAAAGCGCAATAGAGAGATAGATTGAGGAAAAGAGGTCAGGCTTGGATCAATCCGTTGGCCGTTTAAATGGACACCTTTCTTTTCATAGGCTCCTGCCCACACATCACTAAGTATCTTGCGATCGTTGCCTCTTATGAGTGGAAAAGTTGCATCGTGCCCCATGACCACACGATGGTGATTGGAAGCATGCGGATGCTCGGAAGCCACAAGAAAAAGAGTCTGGCCCAGCACCTCCTGCATTTGTAGGTAGGCACCCTCACCGTTAAAAAAAATGGAGGGCGTCTTCAACGGATCCTGTGTTCGATAAAAAGCTGTGTTCTCAAATCCGGGAGCAGAAGCGTGTAGGCCAAGCGGACCTCGATCCAACCAAGCCAAAAGGCTACCATCACCCAGAGCAGAAACACTGCGTGCATCCGCTGCATCAAGGTGGAGCACAAGGCCACTTTTCACCGGAGGAAAACTCAGCCCCCAATCGGGTAGACTCCATTTGGATTCAACATCAATCAGGGTTTGTTCCGTTTCACCGGAACAAAACACCAACCGGTGATCTCCGGGATTCAATCGAATGGATGGGAGTACATGGGCGAAAGGAGCTTCCGGATCATCACTCAAGCCAAAACCTTCCAAATTGACGACCTGGTTTCCTGCATTGAACAATTCAATCCAATCCGGAAAACGTCCTTGCTCATCCGATAGAACGTCGCCGTTGCGGGACATCACTTCAGTGATCAAGACAGGCTGGGGAAACAGCTTGAAGCTTGAAACGAGTAAATAGGCTAGGATGCACAGTATTCTCATCAGGAATAGGTAAGAGGTTTTAAAAATGTGATCACAAACGCCACCTTAAAGCCTTTCTCGCGAATGGACCCCAAGGAATCAAGCTGTTTTTTTTAAGGTAGTTACTCCAAAAGTAGATAGTGCATGCTTGCCAATCGAAAAGGTGCAGCTCACAATGATTGAAGAAATTTCCACACAACCACTACCACCATTTCCGAACGAGCCCCAACCCATGTTAAAACATCGTTTTAAATTGATTCCCCTGACGGAAGGTTCTTTCATGCACAATCACATCGGCTCTTATGCCTTGTTGATCATGAGCGCCCTGAGCCTCCTTCAGGTAAGAGGCACGGAATTCGAGACCACCATACGCCCTCTGCTTTCCAATGCCTGTTTTCAGTGCCATGGTCCCGATGCTGCTCAGCGAAAGGCAGGGCTAAGACTGGATCAGGAATCAGAGATCAAGTCTCAAAAAGATGGGCAATGGATCATCGATCCTGATCAACGCGATCAAGGTTTACTTCTTGAACGCATCTTTTCTGAAGACCCGGACGAAGTGATGCCGCCTCCCGACTCAGGGAAGAGCCTCACTCACAAAGAAAAGGAAGCCATCCGAAATTGGGTAGCTGAAGGAGCTCCATGGGGAACCCACTGGTCATTCAAACCCATGACCAAGCCACCCATACCGGCAGTTAAGGATATCGAATGGCCCACCAATCCTATCGACTTCTTCATCTTGGCAGATCTTGAATCACGGGGCGTCCGCCCCTCCAAGCCTGCCAACAAGGCGACTCTGGCTCGTCGCATACACCAGGATCTCATCGGACTTCCACCCACGATCCAAGCAACACGTCACTTCTCGGAATCTGAGGATCCGGCAGATTACCCTAAGATGATCGATGGCCTCCTTTCCAATCCAGCCTTCGGGGAAAAACTTTCTGTCCATTGGCTGGATCTGGTGCGCTACGCAGACACCGTTGGTTACCATGGAGATCAGCCCTATACCGTGTGGCCCTTCCGAGATTACGTGATCCATGCATTCAACCAAAACATGCCTTTTGATCAGTTCACAAAAGAACAAATAGCTGGAGACTTGCTTCCAAACGCATCCCAATCTCAAAAAATCGCATCCGGATTTAACCGGCTGCATATGATCACGGCCGAGGGAGGAGCTCAGGACAAGGAATACTTGGCAAAGTATGCGGCAGACCGGGTAAGGACAACATCCAACGTCTGGCTGGGAGCCACCATGGGGTGCGCCGAATGCCACGATCATAAGTTTGACCCCTACACCATGGAAGACTTTTACAGCTTTGCTGCCTTTTTCGGCGACCTTAAGGAAAAGGGGTTTTACGGTGGATCCAAATGGGAACCTGAGATGCCTGTCCCCTCGACCCAACAAAAACACGAAAAAGATCGGCTCTCAAAACTCACTGGCCAGCTCGAGAAGACACTGAGCACGCTGACCGTCCCTCTTGAAGAAGCAAAAGATACATGGGAACAAGAACTGCAACAGTGGCATCAAAAAGGACAACTGAGTTGGGCCCCCATCTTGCCAGAAGGGCTGGAATCGGATCATGGAACCCTTCTCACCCTTCAGACCGACGGCTCCATATTGACCCAGGGCCCAAAACCCGAAAAAGATCATTTCACCTTAATCTGGACAGCACCAGCAAACCGACGCATCAGTGCCATCCGGCTCGATGCCCTGCAGCATCCATCGATGGACAAAGGCTCCCTCTCACGAGGTGGAGGTAATTTCGTTCTTTCGGAGGTAGAACTTATTCTAGAACACGACGGTCTCATGGAGCCGATCGAATGGGTGGATGCTGAAGCCGATTATGCTCAGAAAGGATTTGAGGCCTCTAAGGCCATTGACGATAATCCTGAAACCGGTTGGGCAGTGGATGGCCACGAAAAGCATGAGCCGCGCAGCCTTTGCCTGACTCTCAAATCACCGCTAGAAGTGCAGGCAGGTCATCGCCTCACGCTTCGTTTGAAACATGAGACCCAGCACGAAGGGCACATGATCGGGAGATTCCGGCTCTCAAGCACACCGGTCAATGATCCCACACTCACTGAAACAGGAATTCAGGATGATCTTTACCGATGGCTGATCACGGAAGAAGAGGAGCGTGATGAAGCCCAAAACAAGAAGGCAACGGATTACTTTCTGGCTCACACTCCCTTGCTCGAGGATTCGCGCAGATTGCTTAGACTGAGCCGTGAGCAACTTGATCGACTGGATAAGGAAATCCCGACCATGCTCGTATCAAAGTCGGTTGAGCCCCGCACCATGCGCATTTTGCCACGCGGCAACTGGATGGATGAATCGGGACCAGAAGTGCTACCCGCACTTCCAGCATTTCTACCCTCTCTTGACACGGACAATCAAAATACGCAGAGACTTGGAAGACTCGATCTTGCACGTTGGTTGACTTCGAAGGAAAATCCATTGACCGCACGCGTTTTTGTCAATCGACTGTGGAAACTTTATTTTGGACATGGCTTGGCGAGAGTGATGGAAGACTCGGGTTCTCAGGGTTCACCTCCAACCCACCCGGCTTTATTGAATTGGCTTGCCTGCGAATTCATCGATAGCGGCTGGGATATCAAGCACATGATTCAGCTCATGGTAGGTTCCAGCACCTACCAACAAACTTCTCAAGCGAGCGATCAACTACAACTGGAAGATCCGGAGAACAAGTGGTTTGCTCGGCAATCGAGCTATCGATTGGATGCCGAGATGATTCGAGACCAAGCTCTCGAGTTAAGCGGTTTACTGACACGCAAAGTAGGCGGAGAGAGCGCCCGCCCCTACCAACCAGAGGGCTACTACAGCCAGCTCAACTTCCCCAAAAGAACCTATCAAGCCGACCTGGGTTCCAGGCAATACAGGAGAGGCCTTTACACCCACTGGCAACGTACTTTTTTACACCCCATGCTCAAGGCATTCGATGCCCCCAACAGGGAGGAGTGCACGGCTTCGAGACCCCGCTCAAACACTCCCTTGCAGTCCTTGAACCTATTGAATGATCCCTCATTTGTGGAAGCCGCAGAACATTTGGCTGATCGCATTCTGGAAAACCATTCGGGCGACGATCGAACCCGCATCGCCACTGCTTTTGAGCAAGTCACTCTTAGAAGACCGAACTATCAAGAATTGAGCATCTTACAGGATCTGCTCAACGACATGCGCGACAGCCATGCACGAGAGCCCAGGCCACGGGAAGATGGTCTGGTTCAGGTGGGCATGATCCAAGTGCAAAACGCAAAGGCTCACGAGCACGAACGACACGCCTGGATATCAGTGACCCGAGCCTTGCTTAATTTGCATGAAACCATCACCCGCTACTGACGAGCCATGCCATTTCTGAACGAACCCGTTGAACGCCGCTGCTTTTTGAACCGATCAGCCGTAGGGATCGGTGCGGTAACACTCCATGCATTGCTCAACCCATGGCAAGTGTCGTCCCAAAGTTCACAGACCAGCAAAGGTCGCTGGGAAGGCGTCGTCCAACCACTGCATCGACTCCCCAAGGCAAAACGCGTGATTTACCTCTGCATGGCGGGAGGCCCCTCGCATTTGGAAACCTTGGACTACAAGCCAAAATTAGCTGAAATGGATGGAAAGCCCATGCCGGAGTCGATTACCCGTGGTCAGCCCATTGCTCAGCTTCAGGGACAAAACCTCAAATGCCTTGCGCCTCAACATCCATTCCAGTCCTTCGGGCAAAGCGGCCAAAACATTTGCTCCCTTTTCAAACATATTGGTGGCGTTGCTGATGAGCTATGTATCATTCGCTCCTTCCACACCGAACAGATCAACCACGACCCGGCTCACACGTTCGTCAACACAGGGTCTTCTGTATCTGGCAGGCCCAGCATGGGCTCCTGGCTCCTTTACGGCTTGGGTAGTGAGACGGAAAACCTCCCAGGATTTGTTGTCCTGACTTCGGTTGGTAAGGGAGGGCAAGCTCAACCCATTTCCTCCCGGCAGTGGCACTCAGGGTTCTTGCCCAGTAATTTTCAGGGAGTTCAATTCAATGCCAGCGGGGATCCGGTTCATTATCTCTCCCCACCTAAAGGCATTACCCAATCCGAGCAAAAAACCCTGGTCGATGCCATCAATGCATTGAATCTCGAAAAGGACGCAGTGGTGAATGATCCCGAAATTGCCACCCGTATTCAACAATACGAAATGGCCTTCCGCATGCAGGCGAGTGTACCAGAGTTGATGGATTGGGACCATGAACCACAGCATGTCCTGGATCTTTACGGAGCCAAACCAGGTGATGGGTCCTACGCATCCAATTGCCTCATGGCCAGACGGCTCGCTGAAAAGGGGGTACGCTTCATTCAGCTCTATCACCGGGGCTGGGATCATCACGGCAATGTGAAAGGCAACATGGTTACGACTGCCGACGAAGTGGACCAGGCAACCGCTGCCCTGATTACCGATTTGAAACAAAGAGGACTTTTGGAGGACACGCTGGTGGTCTGGGGAGGTGAGTTCGGCAGAACCCCCATGGCGCAGGGGAGCGGCCGTGATCACCACATTCGAGGCTTTTCTCTATTCATGGCTGGCGGAGGCATCAAGGGCGGAATCTCCTATGGTGGCACCGATGATTTCGGCTATCATGCCGTCGACCGCCCCTTCCACGTTCACGATTTACATGCCACCATGTTGCATCTATTTGGCGTCGATCATGAAAAATTAAAATATCGCTTCCAAGGCAGGGATTATCGATTAACTGATGTCTCCGGCCATATCGCTCACGACATTCTAAGCTAGAGGTCGAGCCTCACTGGCATCCTCCTACCCTCATCGACTGTGACAACTTTCTGGGACTTCCATTCCGCAGGTAGATTAATCTATGGCCCCGGGTTGATTCGGCGTTGGGCACAACATAGACCATCGGCACATTCCAAAACCTGTCTGATCATCACCGATTCTCAACTGGTCGAAGCCGGTCTGGTAGATCGTGTCCTCCATGGCATGGATCAGGAGGCACGCAAACAGGTGCATGTCTTTAACGAAGGTGAAGCTGAACCGTCGGTTCAGACAGCTTGCAGAGCAGCCGCCTGCGCTCAAGCCATAGAGCCTGGCACCATCATTGGGTTGGGTGGAGGTAGCAACATGGACTTGGCCAAAATCACTGGCTTGGTCTACAGCCATGGGGGGCATCCCTCCGATTACTTTGGGTTTGATCGCGTTCCGGGCCCCATCTGCCCAATTGTTGCCATCCCCACCACAGCCGGTACGGGTAGCGAAGTCTCACATGCTGCAGTACTCAGCGACCAGGATTCCGGCGTCAAAGTTAGCACCTTAAGTCCCCATCTGAGGCCCACCCTGGCCCTCGTCGACCCAGAACTGACCCACAGTTGCCCACCTCAAGTCACCGCGGAGAGCGGCATGGATGCCTTAACGCACGCCATCGAGGCCTACACCGCCAGGATTCCGGAGGCATCTCCTGAGAATGGATTCCAGCATGCTCCCTATCCCGGGAAAAACCCACTCTCTGATGCATTGGCCCAAAAGGCCATATCACTTGTTTCTCGGCATCTTCTCACCGCTTTCCATCAACCCGCCGATGCCGAAGCACGGAACGGTATGGCGCTGGCAGGCACTCTGGCAGGACTGGCCTTTTCTAATGGCGCTGTCGCTTTGGTACATGCGCTCGAATATCCGATGGGCATGGATGTGCACTGCTCCCATGGTCGCGGAAATGCGCTGCTGCTCCCACATGTGATGCGATTCAACATGCCCTGCCGTATGACCGAAATGGCGGATATTGCTGAGTTCATGGGCTTGAAGGGGCCTTTCACGACTCCAGAGAAAGCTGCCGAGACTGCCATCGAACACATTGAGTCTCTGAACCAATCACTATCCCTCCCCAGACGCATCAGAGATCTTGGTGGATCTTCACAGGATTTGCCTCGATGGGCCGAAAAAGCCTTTCAAATCAAACGACTGATGGACATCAATCCCAAAACTCCAACCCAGGAAGATCTGCTGGACATTTTGAAGGCAGCTTTGTGACTGGATGGTTCATCACAGGTCAAATGGTACGAAAAGTGCTAAAATTTTGAAATGGCATTGGATAATGTCCTCGCAACTGCCTTGAAGGCCATCGTGCTGGATATCCTTTTTGTTTGAAGTGTGTTACATTCTCCTTTGGAATGTCTCTTTTGCTGCGAAATGAGCGAGTATCGCTATGCAGCGCCGGACAGAACTTCGTAACATGGCAGCACCATCATTACAGAAGCAACGATTTGAGTTGAAATACATCATGGATGAGGCACAGGCCTTGGCCATCAGAGATTTCGTGCGTTGCTATTTGGATTTGGACCCCCATGGTGAAGGCCAGCCTGATCTCTCTTACCCCGTTCATAGTCTCTACCTGGATTCGCCCAGCATGCAGCTCTACCACAGCACGATCAACGGGAACAAAAATCGCTTCAAGTTGAGGGTCCGCTTTTACGATGAAAACCAGGACTCGCCGGTGTTCCTTGAAATCAAGCGGCGAATGAACAATATCATCAGCAAGAAGCGTGTTGGAGTGAAACGCGAGGGATTGTTTCAAATCTTATCGGGGCAAACGCCTCACAATGACTTGGTCCTGTTTGATGCTAGCGACTCCACCGACTCGAGCTTGAGGGCATCACAGGAGGATGCACTTCATGACTTTACGGCCCAAGTCAACCAACTTCAGGCCCAGCCTGTATCGCATGTCGCTTATCAGCGTGAAGCTTGGGTATTGCCAGAGAGCAACGCAGTCCGCGTCACACTGGATCGAAAAGTATGCTGCGAAGCCGACCCTCAGGCTAGAATGCTCATTAAGATGCATAAACCCACCTTTGTATTTGGCGATCAAGTCATACTGGAACTGAAGTTCACCGATCGTTTCCCTAATTGGTTTCGCGAGTTGGTGGAAAGCTATCACTTAATGCAATGTGGAGCTGCCAAGTACGTGGATGGCATTACCCTCATGGACAAAGACGCCATGTCCGACATGGTGGAATCCCAAATGCTGGCTCAGCAGATTGGCCCACGAGATCACCTCAAGCGCAGACAGGCGGCAACTGTTTCTTCAATTTCAACATGAATTGGCTACTTAATGCGGACTTTTCCACCGCTCCAACGCCGCTACCCCTTACCCTGCTTGGATTGTCCCTTGCATTTGTCAGCGGACACATCATCGCATGGGTTTACATGCTGACGCACAGCGGACTCTCCTATTCCAAAACCTTTGTGCAATCGTTGATGATTCTACCCGTCATCGTGTCTCTGGTCATGATGGTCTTATCCAACAACATCGTCTATGCGTTCGGACTGATGGCTGTGTTTGCGATCGTCCGGTTCCGCAATATCCTTCGTGACACGCTGGATACCACCTATGTGCTTGGAGTGATTGTCGTAGGAATGGCGTGCGGCACTTTTAAATTCATGACCGCCATGATTGGCTGTTTGCTCATCTGCTCTATCTTGCTTTATTTGTGGATGACTGGCTTTGGAAACAGACAGCGCTTTGATGTGATACTAAATTTGCACTGGGCCAAGGAGATTAACCAAATCCAGGAATTGGAAGACCTCATCAAGCACCATGCCATACGATCGGTTTGTGCCAGCCAGCGCAATCACCGGCAAGACGGGGGAAATGATCTGTCCTACCGGCTTTTGATGAGGAATCCTGATCGGATGCCGGAACTTCTAAACGATTTGCGGAATCTTGAAGGAGTCACGCGCGTCAACGGCATACGAGCCGAGGAGGAGTCAGAGGTATGAATCGAACCCCCATCCCGATTCCCTTCACCCGACGATTGGCCCATTGGCAATCCAAGGTCATGCCGAGCGTGCTTTTTTTCTGCCTATGCGTCGCCATTGCGGTCTTATGGAAGCAGAATCTATCCCTTCCCTCCTTGGTTGGGCAAGTGGATATCCGTCGCCTGGACATTCGAACCACCACTTCAGGTACGATTACCAACCTGGCCGTACAACTGTTTCAAAAGGTCAAGGCTGGAGACATTATTGCCAAGGTAAACCCCAGTGATCCCATGACTGCTCTGGGAGGGTCAACCGATTTGGTGATGGCAAAGAAAGAGCTCCTGCAACTGCTCAGCTTGAGTTCGGCCTCAAACGAATTTGACATCCAGCGCAACCTGCTGGACAAGGAGCGGCTCAGGACGGAATTTCTCCAGCAGAAGGTTAATCTCGCCTCTGCAGAAATCCGTTTGCAAAACCTTGAAAATGAATACGAGCGGGCAAAGGGACTGATTGAACAGCAGCTTCTTTCGGAGAGTCAATTTGACTTGGCTGAAAAAAATTTCCTCAGCAGCCAGGCTGAAGTCAATGAGCGCAGGCTTTTCATCAAGGATCTGGCCGCAACTATCGAGACGATTGAGGGATTGATTCAAAGCAGCCAAGAGATTGAGACCGTCAAAATGGAAATAGACCGAAATTCCCTTGCCCGGTCCATTGCCCGCATGGAACAGGAGTGGATTATCCGAGCACCATCAGACGGGATCATCACCGGCATTCAAAAGCGTCAAGGAGAAATGATTGGAAGCTCGGATTCGGTCGTCACATTAACCGAAAATGCCTCGAACAAGGTCGTTGCTTATGTTCCTCAAGGTTTGGACATTCCCCTTTCCATTGGCCAAGCTGTCACTATCCGTTCCCGCAGTCAGCGCCTGCAGCAAGCCAGAGCTGTAGTGGTTCGCATGGGGGAAAGCTTTGAGATCATGCCGGATATGATATCTCAGCTTCAACTGCATCGCCTCGGCGGCTTGGGCATCCCCATCCTTATTGAGGTCCCCGACAGCTTTGCATGTAAACCGGGAGAAATGGTCAATATCATCATGGATTCACCCAATGAATAAGGCCAAGGCCCGAACAGTCCTGGATTGATGATGTTCTCTCATGGCTCGCAGCAAACCTCTTGATCCCGAATATAGCTCTCGTTGGGTCCCCAGTGATTTTTTCCGCACCTTTTGCTGGAATGAAGTGTTCCCTGCCCCACAACCGGTCGAGCTTGAATTAGGTGCAGGGGATGGCTCATTCCTGGTCCAATACGCCAGTGCCCACCCCCATGTTAATTTTTTTGCTGTGGAGCGCTTGCTTGGACGCGTTCGCAAGATGGATCGAAAAAGTCACAGAGTCGGATGCCGCAACATCCGACTGCTTCGAGTCGAAGCATCCTATCTTTTGAATCACTTGATTCCTGAAGCATCCTTGCAGGCGATTCACCTCTACTTCCCCGACCCTTGGCCAAAGAAGAAACATCATAAAAACCGCTTGGTGAACGATCATTTCGCCAATGCTTGCCATCGTCTCCTTGCGACGGCGGGTTGTGTTTATCTGCGCACGGACCATGGAGATTACTTTGAACAAATGAAGGAGGTATTCGCCCATAAAAAGGGTTTCGAGCAAAGCCCGACACCTGCCAAACTTTTATCTTTCAAGACCGATTTCGAGGCTCACTTTAATCAGCGTGGGATTGAAACCCAGCACGCGTGCTACCTCAAAAAAACCTCTTCCGACATGCCTTGATCTTTGACATTCAGATCATGCATGATTTCACCCCGAGCATGACCTCATCAAGGATTGAACAAGTAACCATACGACTACCGGCATCGGAGGCTGCACAGCTTCAGGCTCAACGATCTAAAATCGCCACAACACTTCAGATAAACGAGCAATCGCTCACCGACTGGAAACTTGTTAAGCGCTCTATCGATGCACGCCAGCGGCAGGTGATGGTTCAAATGGTCTTTCTGGTAAGTCTGGGTGCCTCACTTCCTAAAACGACCCCATCGGCACCCGATTTTCCGATTCTAAAACCATCAGCACCCAGCATACTGATTATAGGCTGTGGACCTGCAGGCTTGTTTGCCGCTCACGAATGCCTTCGCAACGGTCTACGCCCCATATTGCTTGAGCGGGGAAAAGATGTTTCCGCAAGACGTTTTGACTTAGCTCCCATATTCAAACACGGAAGGATTCTGGAGGATTCCAATTACGCCTTCGGTGAAGGCGGAGCAGGCACATTTTCTGATGGAAAACTTTACACTAGGGCAACCAAGCGAGGCCCCGTCGCTACGGTCTATCAAACGCTGTTTCAGCATGGTGCCCCAGAAGAGATTCTGGTCGATGCACATCCCCATATTGGATCCAATTTACTCCCCAATGTCGTAAGAAACATGCGACAGTCCATACAGCAAGCAGGTGGAGAAGTGCATTTTGAGACCAAGGTGGTTGATTTGCTCCTTAAGAACCAAACTATTCAAGGGGTGTTGTGCTCAAATGGAATGAGCTTCGAATCAAGGCACCTGATTTTGGCGACGGGACATTCTGCAAGAGATATTTACCGTTTATTGAACGACAAGCAAATCAGGCAGGAAGCCAAACCATTCGCCATGGGTGTACGCCTTGAGCATCCTCAGCCTCTGGTGGACCGACATCAATACCACCTCAAAGGGGACCAGCCTCGTCCCGATTATCTACCTGCCGCAAGCTATCGTCTTGCTACCAAAATCAAGAATCGAGGCGTCCATTCCTTCTGCATGTGCCCAGGAGGATTCATTGTCCCAGCTGCCACGGAAAACCACCAGGTAGTGGTCAACGGGATGAGCCTTTCCAGAAGGGATTCCCCCTTCGCCAACAGTGGTATGGTCGTCACCGTGGAACCAGAGGATATGATCAAGGGCAGCCATTCCCCCTCCATTC
>Ga0181579_10003830_pt1 | contig 11808 bp, 7 predicted proteins | sample 071ome_24_FD_132996 | JGI IMG/M metagenome (GOLD analysis project Ga0181579, IMG submission 132996) | Coastal salt marsh microbial communities from the Groves Creek Marsh, Skidaway Island, Georgia - 071402CT metaG (megahit assembly) | ecosystem: Environmental > Aquatic > Marine > Intertidal zone... | reverse complement strand
TCTGGAAGCTTTCCTCTTTTTAATGTACAACATTATTTTTAAGGTTAAGACGATACGTAATCGGGATGAAATTTGTTTGCGGTAAACCGAAAGACAATTAAGCAAGAGATCTTTTAAGTCACAGCAAGAGGCTTAGCTTGGTCAGCAGAGGGTAGCCGGGAGAGAACGTTCTAAATTTTAAAAAAGGTAGGCTTGACGGATTGGTTGTTGAGCAGCTTGTTGGTTTCGTGATCACGGATGAGGGCGTGTTTGTGACATTTGGGTGTCAGGGGCGCGTTGAACTTGATGCCGGGGTGTTCGAAGGTACGGCTGCGCAGCACTGAAAGCGATGTGAGCAGGCGCTTTTCTTGCGCATAAATTAGGGGCCTCGTATCAAAAAAATTAACGGAAGTTGGTGCTTATGAAGAAGTTAGTCCTCGCTGTGTTACTGATAATCGCCTTGGTTGCTATTGCGGGTGTTGTCGCCTTACGCTCGGATACGGTTGCATTGGCTCTCATTGAGCGCGCGCTGAATGCACAAGGTCCGGGCCCGAACCTCCCTGAAGAGACTTTAACGGTTGTGGTGTGTGGTAGCGCTTCACCCCTCGGCGCGCAGCCGGACCGTGCTCAAGCCTGTATTGCCGTTTTGACTGATCAACACTTTTTTGTTTTTGATTTGGGTGCCGGTTCAGCCGCTCGTTTGTCGCAGGCGCGTTTACCAACACCTCGCTTGACCGGCGTATTTCTAACGCACTTGCATTCGGATCATATAGCAGACGTACCGGCGGTGAACCTGCCCCGATGGGCTGGTGGCGGCGCAAGTGAACCGCTCACGATCTTCGGGCCTGCGGGAATTGACTCGGTGGTCGCTGGCTTTAATGAGGCTTATCGGATAGATCGAGGGTTTCGGGTCGCGCATCACGGTGCTGATTTTATGCCGCTGGCAGGGGGCATGCTCTCTAGTAAAGAGATTGAGCCGGGAGTGGTTTGGTCAGATGAATCGTTGTCAATCACCGCCTTTACTGTAGAACATGATCCCATTTCTCCTGCTTACGGCTATCGGGTTGATTACGGCGAGCGTAGCGTGGTGATCAGTGGAGATACCACAAACACGCCAAGGTTATGGGAAGCGGCTGCAGGGGCTGATCTAGTGTTTCATGATGCTTTAGCGCTACCGGTGCTCAAAGTTATGAGCCAAGCAGCACTGTCTGCGGGTCAGCTTCGATTAGCAAGAATTGTGACCGATGTTATGGGCTATCATGCTGAGCTATCCGGTTTACAGGCCTCAGCTGATGCTGCTGGTGTCGGGCGGCTGATTCTTTACCATTTGGTTCCCTCGCCGCCCAATGCGTTGGTTAAAGGCTTTTTTGAGCGGGCGGTTACTGCGCCGTCGTTGGTGGCCGAGGATTTGATGCGTTTTGAGCTGCCCGTAGACTCAAAGACCGTGCGAGTCCAAGTGCCCTAGGTCGATTAGTCCTAAGATAACGGTTTCCTTGGGCAAAAAATCAGCAGATCGATGCGAAACGTTCGTTCATGGAGGTGGAATGGGTTTACGGCTACAACGAGTGGACAGTCTACGTTCAGCGCAAACAGTTTGACCTTTCCAATATGCCTGAAGCACAAACTTCTGTCAGTGTGGGGGTCCGGTTCGAGCCTACCAACTGGCTTCAGGTGGATGTTGATGCCCTTTATGACCAAAAAAATATGGGGCGTCCCAAACGGCAAATGATTAGAGCGCAACTGCGTTTTCGGTGGCAGTGATCGTAGAGATCGGGCAGATTCTTGATTCGTTCGCTAATTCGCCCGCAGCGGTCAAACGCTCGCAGAGTAAGTTTCCAAAGTTACGGCAACCTGCTAATTTTAGGTTGAAATGATCTGATTCATGGTGTGAAAAATTGAATAACTAGGATTCAAATCGCGCATGTTTATGGCTGCTGTGGCGAACCGAAAAAAGGGCTACTTAGCTATTTGAGATGCTGACTTGCTAGAAGGAGCCAAATGAATTTCCGTGACTCAAATTAAGCCGAGCGCAGACGCTATAAGGCAAGCGGCACGCTCAGCAGGTTGTCACGCTTTGGCATGAACGGGGTCGATCAAGAAGTAATAACCCGATGGGGCGTTAATCCTCTGAGCGATTAACCAAGCCCGGTATTGATGAGAAGGTGTTGTTGGACCTAACCAGCTGAAAGGGCTGAGGAGCGTTTTCTTGGAACTAACATTGACAGAGGCAGAGCGCATTTTTCGCGATGAAGTCCGTACTGTATTAAAAAATGAGCTAACCCCCGAGATTATCAAGCTAGAGAAAAATACGACGACGTCGCTGGGTAACAATGAAGCAGCCTTGGCGTGGCAAGCGATACTTTATAAAAGGGGCTGGGTGGGAGCAGCATGGCCTCCAGAATTTGGAGGTCCTGGTTGGACGTCTAACCAACGTTATATTTTTAATCGTGAATGCGAAAAATTCGGCGCCCCAAATCTCATTCCCTTAGGGTTAAAAATGCTGGCACCGGTTATTTTTAAGTATGGTACCAAGGCACAGCAAGATCACTACTTGCCAAAAATATTGTCGGCAGAGCATTACTGGTGTCAAGGCTACTCTGAGCCAGGGTCAGGGTCCGATCTTGCGAGCCTCAAGACACGTGCTGTAAGAGATGGCGACGAATTTGTTGTTAATGGGACTAAGCTTTGGACGACCCATGCCCAATATGCAGATCATATTTTTTGTTTGGTTCGCACTAAGGAGGATGTTAAACCGCAAGCTGGAATCAGCTTTCTCCTTATTGATATGGCAACGCCCGGCGTTCTAGTTAAACCGATTTACACGCTTGCCGGTGATCATGAGGTTAACCAGGTTTTCTTCGATAATGTTCGCGTCCCCGTAGACAATTTAGTCGGCGCCGAAAATGATGGCTGGAACGTTGCGAAATACTTGCTGGAATTTGAGCGCGGCGGTTCTGCCGTGGCCACTGGTCTTGAAGTTGATATGGCTCAGCTAAATTTGTTACTACGAGATCTCCCAGATGAGCATGACTTGAAGAAACGCGCGGCTGAAACTGCGATTGAGTTGTCGGCGCTGTCGCAAATGGAGGTTGCCATGCAAGCTAAAGTCTCCGCAGGCAAGAATCCCGGGGCAGCATCGTCGCTGATGAAGATTATGGCGAGCGGTTTGCGGCAGGCTATTGCCGGCCTCAAGATGGAAGCGATAGCGAACTACAGCATCCCGCACAATAATCGCTTGCTGCTAGACGGTCTGCCGACAGTGGGTCGAGAAGAGGATCAAGCGATTACCGCGCGTTATTTGAATGAGCGTGCAACCTCGATTTTTGGCGGGTCCCGAGAGGTTCAAAAGAACATTATCGCAAAATCGGTGCTTGGGCTTTAGCGCATTTTTTTTCGCGTCGCTAAAAATTTTGGATCCAAGATATTTGCACGCTAGATTAGATTAGGTTCAGCATGCCGATTCAGCTATAAAAGGCGAGCGAAATCCTTAAAAGATACGTTTTGCCTTCGCCGAGTAGGCGCTGATGGGTTTTGGGTGCATGGTGGAGTTGTTGTAGTAATTGACTCTTTAGCCGAGGGGCTGGTTAGAGGCTGTGCTAACGATGCTAAACATTGCCTAACCTTTGCGTCATGAAAAGAGCTGAATTCAGTAAAAAAATATTGGGAGGAACACTATATGGCCGCTCAGTCCCTGAATGAAACAAACCCACTGGCGCCTGACATCCTGACTTGCCCTTATAGTTTCGACAAGCAGCTCAGAGAACAAGCGCCGGTATATCATTGCCCTATCACTGGAGTTTATTTTGTTTCGGATTACGAGAAAGTAGTCGAAGTCGCAAAAAATGAGCAGTTGTTTTCAAACGAATTTGCTCAATTTCAAGCAGGATTGGACCAAGAGGAAGACCCAGAACTCGCTGCAATTTTAAAAAAGGGCTATCGCCGTGTTGAGACGATGCTGAAATTAGATCCGCCCTTGCAGCGGCGTTATCGCGCTTTGTGCCAGAAACCCTTTTCAGCTAGCCAGGTTGCAAAGCTTCAACCCTATATTCAGGCACTTGCCAACGAACTTATTGACGACATTATTGACAAAGGTCAATGCAACTGGATGGAAGCCTTCGCTGTGCCTATGCCAGTGCGAATGATTGCTTTCATTCTTGGGGTACCTCTAACTGACCTGGACCTGTTTAAACAATGGTCAGATGCCAGCGTCTATCGCTTTGCAGCCGGAAAAACCCGAGAAGGCGCGCTCCAGGCCGCTCAACTAACCGTCGATTTCCAGCATTATTTTGCCGACAAAATTAAGGCGAGACAGATCAAGCCAACCGAGGACGTCTTATCCGATATTGTGAATGCATCGGTTGATGGTGAGCATCCTATGAACCTTGAGGAGTGCTTATCGGTCATCTCACAACTTTTGGTTGCCGGTAACGAGACAACCACTAGCACTTTTGCCGAAGGCATGCATTTGCTAGCGACCCATCCCGATCAGGTTCGTCTTGTTCAGGAAGATCCGAGCCTAATCCCTAATATGGTTGAAGAAATGCTCAGGTTATCAACGCCCACCGCACAAATGTGGCGAATCTGTAAGTCGGATACCGAAGTGCATGGGGTCAAAATTCCAGCGGGTGCGGCAATGATGATTAAATTTGCATCGGCTAATAGAGATGCAAAGCAATTCCCAGAACCGGACCGTTTCGACGTGACTAGAGATAATTCGCGAACACAAATTGCTTTCGGGCAGGGCGTTCATCACTGTTTAGGTGCGGCATTGGCTCGACAAGAATTGATGGTAGGTTTTCAGGTCATTTTGCAGCGTTTGACTAATTTCAGGTTGCCAAAGGGAGAAGAGGAACTGGAGTTCTTACCAAGCACCTTGTTGCATCCACCGAAAGGGCTGAATCTGCTATTTGATCCTCGTGATTAAAAGCGCGTTTGAAACTCCGATTAAAACTTGCCCATCCTTTCTGGCATCTTTCGCAGCAGGTGACCGCATTATGGCGACGTAAAACCGGGCTTGATGGTGGGCTCTAATGGTAAAAAACACGTTCTTTAACCGCTATGTCGCCGAGTTCAGATGTGGCTAAAACCCACCCCCTCAAGGCGTTGTGGCTGGAGGCATTGGCTTAGCGGCCTCGAACAAAGGCTGCAATTGAGGCAACGGTGTCTGCAGTAACCTCAGGGGCGACATCGACAAAAGTCATATCACCGGCATGTGGTGTGCCATTGACCGTTCGGGCGCTAGCACAGACGTCTGCTGCGAGTAATTTTCGGTAATAGGCCAAGCCCTCGTCTCGCAATGGATCCAGCTCATTGACTGAGATCAGGTGGGGTGGCAGACCTTTAAGATCTGAAATGCTTGCGTGAAAGGGCCAGGCTAATGGATTCTGCTGGTTTTCGCCTTTGGGATCATAAGCTTTTACCATCGACCGCATCACTGAGCAGCCTAGAAGATAATCGTCATTTTCAGTTAGCGAGAGGAGTTCAGGACTCGGATTCGCATAGCCGCCGTAGATGTAAGGGCACATGGCATAGATTCCGTCGATGATTGAGACCCACTGCTCTGCGTTGGCCTTCAGTGCGGTTGCGATCGCAAGGTTGCCACCACCGGACTCGCCGCTTAGGGTCAGGGAACGCATTTTGAGGAAGGCGCGTTGCTGGTAAGTCCATTGAGTTGCTTCGGCACAGTCATTCAAGCCTGCTGGGAAAGGGTGATTGCCCAATTTTCCGCCCCCATTTCGGTACTCGACGCCGATAACGACCATTCCAGCTGCCGCTAGGGTATTGCGCCAAAATGTGTATCCAGGATCTGCGGCCGTACTGATTACCATGCCGCCACCATGAAAATGGATTAGCCCCGGCAGGTCTTCAGCACAGTGTTTGGGTCTGTGAATGTAGAGCTTGATTGGATGGCCTTCGGAAGAAGATATTGTCTGCTGATGTACTTCAATCCCATCAAATTTTGGGATCATAGCGGTCATCGCAACGTGACTTTCTGCTTGGATTTGCTCGAAAGCTAGGCAGTAATCAAGACATTGCTCATAAGTCGCATGAGCGGGCAAGGGTTCAAGCCCGCCGCCAAATCCGCCGACAAGCCGGACTTGTTCTGCAATCTGGGGTCGGCTCGGGGATCGGTTTCGAATCGTCGATTGTCATCGCCTAGCCTACCGGGAAGCAAATATTGATTGTTCATCGAAGATCACTTTGAGCGTGATTTACGCACGAGGGTATCACGACGAAGCCTGTTCCAAAACCTCACTTACTTCAGCCATGCGATAGGTTGTCAGCCAGTAATGATGGGTTGCCAATTCTAGTTATCATGATGGCGTTCTAGATTTCTCAAAAATAGACTTTTTGGGGTGAGCATATCAAGCAAAGATTTCACGCTGCGCTCTACGCATGAAAATCAGACCAATCAGTGCGTTAAACAGAATAAAAAAGTTATGTTGCACAAGACCAAAAGCCGACATCTCTGCGGGGTAGTCTGGGAACAGTATCACCCACATAGACACAGCAACGGCTCTAAAGGGACCGGGTATCGAGGCTCCGAAGAAAATTACGGGAAGAATGCCCAGCATTTGAAGATAAGAGTATTCGATCCCAAAAAGGGTAAGTGCCTCTGCATAGACGAAAACGGCAGCAAGTAGCGCTGGTGATCGAAGAACCAGGATTAACGCATATTGGCCTAGTTGGGCTTCGCGGAAGGCAAATAAGATATCCCGATCACGCAGAAGAAGGTTGGGCAGGAGTTTGCCTTTAAAGTACAAAAAGGCAACCGCGAACACGGACACGATTCCCATTCCAACCCATGGCAACGCGCCAAATATTTGTGGCAGGGATTCCCACTGTAGCGCGTGCCCTATATTCGCCCAGCCGCAGAGGTATAAAAGCTCGCAGACCATAATGAACAGCATGCTTGAACCGAGTTTCCAGCCGGGCACGCCCTCCCGACGATTGAGATAAAGGGCCATTGCACCTTTTCCAACCTGTTCATTGAGGATCGAAAGAATATAAGTACTCGCCCGAACGGGCAGGATGTCCCGATAAGACACGGCTGCGTTAAACCAATTGATAACCCGCCAAACGATCAATGAATCTATAAGAAAGAAGAAGATCGAATAAGGCACCATCAGCGCTAGCCAAGCCCACCAATTGACGCTTGAAAATGCGTTGGCAAGAAATGCTGCCACCGACATATCTTGCGCCGCCGCTGGGCCTGCGATTCGGCTATACAGGAACACAAAGCAAGCAAAAGTAATGATCCAAGGGATCGCTTTTTTAACGACGCTTGCTTTTTCAGCGGGTGCTACCGTCACCTCGTCAGGTTTGCTCAAGCTATGCTCCCTTATTCAGGCATGTCTTTGGTTGGCAGATGGTAGCACCGCAGGGGGCAACAGTGACAATTTAAGTAGAGTGCAGCAGAAGTAGTGATGCTAAGTTGCCATAGGCGGCAACGCATGGGCCATCACAACATGAGTCCCAATTGAATAACAGGAGCTAGAGCCGGTGGTGTAAAGCTTTCAAGGTTTCACTTGCGGCGCCTTGCAATTTGCCGTATCCGCTAAGTATTGGGCTTACTTACGATCCTATTTCAGATGGCTAAACGGTTTGTAACCTTTAAACAATAAAAGCATCAAACCTTGATCTGACCAAAATAAGATGCCTGGTAAGATCAGCAGAGTAAGTTTGGCAATTTTTTGTCCCATTGACCTAAAAAATTAATATTTCTTAGCACAAGAACAACACAATGGGGTGTTTAGCAGTTTATAATTCCGGTCACGGTTTAGGAGACTGTGGCGAATTGGGGCGCAAATGATGGCATCGAGGGTTTGTTGCGTCTTTTGAAGTATCGTCCCCGTCTTAAAATGTACTATTGATAACTAATTTAACAGGAGAGCCCAAGTTGAGATCGATATCCAGTTTTGCGGTAACTAAGGCCGCAGCAGCCATTATGTTACTAATGGTGATTACCGCCTTCACGACAGCCCAGGCGCAGATTACCACGGCTATTCGGGGCATTGTCGTTAATCAGCAAAACGCCGCAGTGGCTAATGCTAGTGTGAGAATAACGCACACAGCCTCAGGGACGGTTTCATTGACCACATCAAATGAAAACGGCGTATTTTCGGCGCGTGGAATGCGGGTAGGCGGTCCTTATTCGGTGGAGATCAGTGGTAGTGGGTTTTCAGCCGTCCGGATCGATGATTTATATCTGGCCCTCGATCGGACCCTAAATCTTCCGGTGACCGTGCAGTCTGAAACGGCGATTGAAGAGATTGTTGTCACAGCGACGCGAAAATCGGTCGGTTACAAGCATGAAGGTTTAGGTACCGACTTAGGTATCGAGGCGCTGGAAGAGGTGGCGTCTATCGATCGAGATATCACCGATGCAGCCGCACAAAACCCATTTGCTATCGTAAATGTGCAGTCTGGTGGCGCAAAAGAGTTGACCATTGCCGGGGCGAATAATCGCTTCAACTCTCTCACTATCGATGGCGTCGCGCTGAATGATCGATTTGGTCTGAATGCGAACGGATACCCAACCCAGCGATCTCCTATCTCTTATGACGCAATCGAGTCATTATCTATCCAAACTGCCCCCTTTGACGTCGAGTACAACGGTTTTACCGGTGGCACGATCAACGCAGTAACGAAGTCAGGTACCAATGAATTCTTCGGATCACTAGCGTATTACTCAACGGATGATTCGTTGATCGGGGACAAAAATAAGGATCGAGACTTTAATTTCAATTTTGAAGAGGAGACCCTAGTGGCAACTTTGGGTGGTCCTATCATCCAAGATAAGTTGTTCTTTTTTGTAGCCTACGACAAGTACGAAGAAATTGCCCCGCTCCAAAATGGACCGCTAGGATCAGGCGCTCTAAACATCCGTGAAGATATAACCCTTGCGGATGTGTCGGAAGTTGGTGGAATTGTGGCAGATGTTTGGGGCTTTGATATTGGAGATTTCAACAAATCGCCTGCAGAAGACGAGAAAATTCTCGCCAATGTCGACTGGAACATCAACGACAGCCATAGAGCAAAGTTTACTTACATGAGCACCGAAGGTAATACGATTCGGGAGCAGAACGGCAATAATTTCCTCGCGTCGGATAACATATTGGGTGCTTCTTCTGCTTGGTATGATCGTTCCGAAGAAGTCGAAAATTTTACGGGTCACTTATTCTCGGATTGGACGCCAAATTTCTCAACTCAGCTGAAAATTGCTAGAACCGAGCAGGCAACCGGCCAAGACTCCTTAAACGGTGCGGAGTTTCCCTCATTTGCCGTGTTCCTTCGAGAGGTGGATGGTGATGAAAATTACCTAGTGATCGGACCGGACCGGTTCCGTCATGGTAACTCGCTGGATCAAGAGTTTTTTCAGATTAAGTTGATTGCTGAGTACGCCACGGGCGACCATTTGATTAAATTCGGGTTTGAGCGTGAAGAGGTAGATGTCAATAACTTATTCGCCCAAAACTCGGAAGGTTCCTACGTTTTCGATAGCGTAGATGATCTTAGGAATGCAACCGCATCGGGTCTGCTCTACAACAACGCAGTCACTAATGATGAAAACGATCTGCGAGCGATTTGGGGTTACAACACCAATTCTTTTTATGTCCAAGATACTTGGGATATATCAAGCGATCTGACATTAGATTTTGGTATCCGCTACGATCAGTATGAGAGTAATGGATCCATCCGCGAGAACCAAAACTTCGTCAATCGTTACGGTTATTCAAATGCAAACGATATCGATGGTCTCGATGTGGTCCTGCCGAGAGTGTCGTTTAATTGGACAGTTAGCGATGCCCTGACGGTACGCGGCGGTATTGGTAAGTTCTCAGGGGGTTCTCCTGGTGTTTGGATCTCAAACAGTTACTCCAATGACGGTGTCATTTCCGATGCGCAGAATGCTTTTCGTGTGATCGATGTACCTACCACGCCTGATGCGTCAACAGGGCAATACATTCCTGCAGACGTGCTGACAGGTCTGGCTACCAAAGCACCCGATGGTTCTGTGAATGCGCTGGCTGATTCTTTTGAAATTCCAACTACGCTAAAGGTCAGTCTTGGAGCCGCGTATTTGACGGAAAGCGATTGGTTACTATCAGCGGATGTCCTGTACAACGATTTGGAGAATGCACCTTTTTGGTTTGATCAGCGTTGCGCGGTGCAGGCAGCAACGGCGCCAGATGGTCGGCCGATCTATGACTGCGGTGGTGGTGATCCTGAGGCAATCGTGATCGATTCTGCAGATCAAGGTAGCGGGCTGCTTTACGCATTGTCTGTCAGCAAGGATTGGGATACCTCCTACGGCGCCTTCGATATGTTTGCCAGTGTCACACTGTCTGATGTCGAAGATATTGGATACGGCACCTCATCGACTGCAACCTCAAATTACTCTGATTTTGCGGCTTATGACCGCCAGCGACCTAGGGCAGGCATCTCCAACTTCGAAACGGAAACTGCAATTAAATTCCGTCTGAATTGGTCAAAAGAGCTCTTCAGTGGCTATGAAACGAAGGTGTCACTGTTTGCAACGGGTAGAACAGGGCAGCCTTATAGCTACACGTTTAACGAAAATAATGCTTGTGTATTTGACGTAGGCGGTGGGCGTTGTGCACGCGAGAGCCGAAATGATGATGCAGGCCATTTGCTTTATGTGCCTTCAGGGCCAAATGATCCGCTGTTCGCGGCGACGTCCTTTGGCGGAGACCCTGCGGACCAACAGGCGTTTTTTGACTACATTAATAGCTCTGAACTCGCTCAGTATGCCGGTGGCATCGCAGCTAGAAACGGCGATACCTCGCGTTGGTCTACCATAGTTGATCTGCGAATCAAGCAAGAGCTGCCAGGCTTCAGACCGGGACATCGTTCTATGCTGTTCTTTGATATAGAGAACCTAGGCAACTTGTTGAACTCTGATTGGGGCACCATCGAGCGGACCCGGTATGAGTACGAACGAGATGTTGTCTCTGCGAGCATTGTAGATGGTCAATATGAGTATTTTAGGCTGAATAATGCTCGAAGCATCGAAAACTTAGAGATGCTTAGCAGGTCAGTGTGGCAACTCCAGCTCGGTATTAAGTACGATTTTTAGTAGCGTCAAATAAAAATCGAGTGCGAGCTCGGTAAATCAAAAAAGGGAGCAATTGCTCCCTTTTTTGTACTCGATACTTGCCAAAGATGAAAGGCGCTGGCCAGCGGAAGGGATAAAAGCTAGAGGCGGCTTTGAGAGCGCCACCAAGAAATTGTTTGTTTACTCCAGCGTCAAGGGTAAACCTCGTTAGTGTTTGATCCTCGAATGTAACAGCCGGATTAATGGCTGATTACTAAATGCGTTTTGCAGCTTTGACGCTAAGATCTGAACCCTTGGTAATCAAAACCCGCCACAATCGGCTTGCTGGAGGCTCGTTTAAGTCAATTCGATCCTCAGCGTCACGCCGATGCATATCCTCGTCTGCATTGAAGGTTTTGAGTAATTGCGATATCTCTGGATGCAAATGATGCTGTTCAAGTGCTTTGATTTGAGCGTCATAATGGCGCACGACAAAGTTCTCAACGGCGCTAACAGTTACGAATACCATGTTACGCCCACCGAATGCCGCAATCGCACCCAAAATGCCGCCTGCCAGGCGCCAAAGCGGTATGAGCATGCTTTTGTCTTCTTTCTCTAGCCAGGCTTCGAAGAAATCTAGGTGAGCGCGCTCTGTCTCTAGGTGAACTTGCGCAAATGCAATGACTTCTGGATCACGACTAAACTTCAGCAGGCCAAGATAGAGCCACACCGCGCCGGTCTCACCGGCATGGTCGGATCGGAGCTCAGCG
>Ga0181579_10003829_pt1 | contig 11809 bp, 8 predicted proteins | sample 071ome_24_FD_132996 | JGI IMG/M metagenome (GOLD analysis project Ga0181579, IMG submission 132996) | Coastal salt marsh microbial communities from the Groves Creek Marsh, Skidaway Island, Georgia - 071402CT metaG (megahit assembly) | ecosystem: Environmental > Aquatic > Marine > Intertidal zone... | reverse complement strand
TTATCAATACGGGTTTGAATCTCCGGATCTTTCCAATCGGCCAGGGTCTGCTGGTTCAAGGTATTGATCAATCCAATGGACCGTTTCTGAATCGATCGATCAACGCCGTCCGGACTGGACACATTTAAAATGGGATCCCCTTTGGAACGAAACGGTACTCCGGCATGCACGGAAGGAAGAAAGCCTGAACTCCAATTGGCAGCGCCTCCACTGATCCCCCCCGCCGATTTCAACACCACGAAGCCGGGCAAGTCCGAAGACTCACTTCCGAGCCCATAGGTTGCCCAGGCCCCCATCGCGGGTCGTCCGGACAACGGACTTCCGGTGTTGAGAAATATTTGAGCGGGCGCATGGTTGAACTGGTCGGTGTTCACCGATTTGATGATGCTGATCTCATCCACCATTTCACTGAGATGAGGAGCATTTCGGAAAGTTCCGCCCGGGATTGTCCATACTTGGAGAAAGAAAACTGTGGCCCCAGAACACCGGCATCCGGTTCGATAAATGCAAATCGTTGTTCTCCCACAATGGATTTGGGCAAAGGCTTTCCTTCGAGCTTCTTCAACTCCGGTTTGTAATCAAACAAATCCAACTGACTGGGCGCGCCCGCCATGAACAGGTAAATGACGCGTTTGGCTTTTGGCGGAAAGTGCGTTGGTTTGGGAGCAAGCGGATCTTTATCCGATGCGGCTCCATGCAAACCTTGAGGTTTCAACAAGGATGCCAACGCCACCGAACCCAGCCCCACACCACAGTCCTGAAAAAAGTGACGCCGTGTTCGATGCCTGAGTCGGTTTTGATTGCTTTGAATGGGTTGATTCGAAGACATGATCTTTAGCTTTTGGTGATGACCTCATCCAGATTGAGAAGCACACGACATGTCAGGATCCACCCGGCCAAACGCGCTTCGACATCCGTAACTTCTTTTGTACCGGTCAATGGTTTTACCATCTCGGGATTCTGACTGAGTTGTGTTATTTCGTGCTGTAAATAGTCCAATATCTGCTGAATGGCTGCCGACGAAACCGGACGCCCAACGAGTCGCATCCAAGCTTCCCTGGCTCTCTCTTCATCGGACAGGTCTTGATCGCTTAACAATTGCTTCGCAAGCGAGCTTGCGGCTTCGACGTAAACTTCGTCGTTCAGCAAGGTCAGGGCCTGCAATGGTGTATTGCTTCGAATCCGCCGGGCACAGGTGCGCTCGGGATTCGGCGCATCAAAAGTCATGAAGGCCGGGTAAGGAACGGCTCGTTTCCAGTAAGTATAAAGGCCTCGTCTGTATCGGTCGGCACCCTTGCTTTCCTTGTAACCGGGGCCGCCGTATGCCAGATCGCTCACTCCGGCTGGCTGTGGCGGAAAGACGCTTGGTCCGCCGATCCTGTGCTCAAGCAGTCCACTGGCATGCAGGGCAATATCCCGCACCATTTCGGCTTGCACACGAAAACGGGGACCTCTGGCCAACCAACGGTTCTCCGGATCTTTTTCGAGCAAGGCGTCGCTTAGTTTGGAAGATTGACGATAGGTGGCCGAATGCACGATCAACCGATGCATGTGTTTCATGTCCCATCCGCTCTCTTCAAATTCCACTGCCAACCAGTCCAATGCTTCCGGCTGCGTCGGCATCGCTCCCTGCAAACCGAAGTCTTCCGGAGTGCTCACGATTCCCTTTCCGAAAAAGGCCTGCCAGGTCCGGTTCATCACCACTCTCGCGGTCAAAGGATTGCCAGGTTCAAACAGCCATTGGGCAAAGGTCAGGCGATTGACCGGACGACCTTCGGGCCAGGCATGAAACATTTCAGGCACTCCCGGTTTCACCACTTCCCGGGGTTTCAAAAACTCACCTCGATGACGACGCATGGTCGTCCGTGTGTACTCGGGCGGACGCTCCATCATGACCATACTGGTCGGAAAGGAGGGCAGTTTCTTTTTCAAGGTCGAGATGGCTTTCCTTGCCTCTTCCAATTCCGGCGCTTCCCGATGGAATTGTGATTCCAACAACGCCATGTCCATCGTGTCCCATTCCTGCTTGTCTTCAACCAGTAATGATTCAACCTCTGCCGGCATGCCACTTGCCCCTGGATCATCGTCCCCGGTGGCGGACAATCGAAACCGCCCGATCGTCACCTGATGAATGAATGATTGATCCAGCGTCACCCGAAGACGAATGGGGCCGTTTGTGCCTTGTATGGGCTCCATCAAAGCAAACACCGCCTGATGATCCTCTCCGGTTCGACCACCGATCTGCCACCCGGTGTCCAGCAATCCATCCAATGATTTGGCAGCTTCATGCTTGTCTTTGTGATGGGAATCCGTGGCTTGTTCGAATGTCTGGCGCACCCAGCCACCTTGTCCGTCGGACGTTTCCACGATGAATTCCGACAACAGAAAATCGCCGGTTTGGAAAAAGTGGGCACGTCCCGGTCCACCCGCCGGCAACGATGCATGCGCCAGGACTTCCAAACGAAATCCTGAAATCGAAGAAAGATCACTGGTCAATTCAATCGTATAAATATCCCGATTGGGTTTATCGCCGGAAGCCAGCACCGATTGATCGGTCAGCGTGGTCAAGGTGGCGTGGAATTTCGAATGCAGACTCTCGGGTTTCAACACTGTCCAGTCCACCGCTCTGGCAACCGCACTTTCCAACCATTGGTCAAATCGCTCTTCATAATACTGTCCTTCGGCATACTGGGTTCCCGTCGCACCTTCCTGATCGGCCGGCTGGTTGGGAAACTCATCTTTCAAGGCCTCTGTCAGTTGTCGGATCTCCGTCTGGATTTGATCGCGCCGAGCGGCGATCCCGGGATCGTGCAGGTCCAGTTCCGGTTCGTCCGCGTTGTTGAACACTGCAAACAACTGCCAATATTCGGTCTGTGAAATAGGGTCAAATTTGTGACCGTGACACTGCGCACATCCCATGGCCAATCCCATCCAGGTGGTTCCGGTCGTATTCACCCGGTCCACGATCGACTCAAAACGAAACTCCTCGATATCAATCCCTCCTTCTTCGTTCATCATCGTGTTGCGATGAAATCCCGTGGCGACTCGGTCCGCTTCGCTGGCGTTTGGAAGCATGTCACCGGCAAGTTGTCGTATGGAGAAGGCATCAAAAGGCATCCCTTCATTCAAGGCATGGATTACCCAGTTTCGATAGGGCCAGATGCTGCGGTATCGGTCCTTCTCGTATCCGTTCGTATCAGCAAAACGCGCCAAATCCAGCCAATGTCGCGCCCAACGTTCTCCGTAGGCGGGCGACATTAATAATTCGTCCACCACATGGTCATAACGGTTCGGACGTGGATCGTTTATGAATTGTTCGATTTGATCAGGCGTGGGAGGAAGTCCGATCAAGTCAAGATAGACACGCCGCAGCAAAACATAAGGATCCGCTTCGGGAGATGGTTGTAATCCTTCCTTCTCCATGTTGGCCAGCACATGAAGATCGATGGCGTTTCGGCTCCAATCCCTGTTTTGAACAACTGGAGCTTCCGGACGTTTGGGCGCCACATAAGCCCAGTGCCTTTCATACTCCGCGCCTTGAGCGATCCATTGTTTGAGCAGGGCTTTATCGGCATCACTCAACGGATTGTCTTTTTCGGGAGGTGGCATGAGCGCATCGGCATCTTGAGTGAAGATTCTATCCACCAATACACTGGCATCCGACTGGTGAGGAACAACCGCACGATCCCCGGATTTCAAAACACGATAAGCGGACTCGGCGTCGTCCAGCCGAAGCCCGGCTTTTTGCTGATCCGGACCATGACACGCAAAACATTTGTTCGCCAGGATGGGTTTGATGGACTGGGTGAACCGAACTTCATCCCCCGCCAAAAGCGTTCGACCAAAGGAACAAAGCAATACCATCACCCATACCAATCTTCTTTTCGTTCTGGAGTGTGTCATCATCTGGAAATTTGGAGGGCATTCTAAGGTTTAAACCACATTCTGTCCACGCAACAAAAAGTCCATATCATCCAGGAATATGATCAAAACCTGATCGAAATTTAGGATGAAAGAATCAGAAAAATCTCCCGAGACTTGATAAATTTTCGTATCGTCGTTTGATGCTGCTTAAGAAACGCAACCAACTGATTCGTGCTGCAATTGCCTATTTTTAGCCAAACGACCTTGGGTGCTGACTCCGCTATCAATGACCGTTGAAAAAAATCGCAATCTTTTGACACAACGATATAGTTGCGCTGAGAGGCAAAATCCCATATGACCGAATCTGATTCCCCTTTGAGATCGCAATCCCTTACATGAAAACACTCAGGAAACTCCTCTTTCAGCAAATCGGGCAGCTTTGGAGATAGATTTCCATCAAAAAGCAGCTTCATATGGGATCACCGATAATTTGCGATCACGGTCTGCGGCGTATGCAAAACAGGCCTGGATGTCATCCAAGGTCAAATCTGGAAAATCATCCAACACTTCCTCAATCGACATTCCTCCACCGAGGTAATCAAAGACATCTGAAACAGAAATGCGGGTCCCCATTATACAAGCTTTACCGCTTCTAATGTTCGAATCGATTGAAATACGTTCTCGATAATCCATACTACTTGTCAGATCATAAACGTCATTTCGAAAAACCTCAAGCACTCTTGCCTCACTAACTGACGCGTGGGCGCATCTCAGTTCCTTCTAAGAATATAAGCGTGAACCGAGAGCCATATGGAATGCGTGCGACTCGGCGCCGCTTTGGATACCTTTGGACAATGCCTCAGCATACTCATCTCTCGGAATCTAGCCCATGTCAGCAGCCCGTAACCAGAATAACATGACGCGTTGGGGTATGGGTGGGTGTATTTAAATGAAGTGAATGGTTTAAGCAGATGGACCAAATCCAAAGCGGCGCCGAGTCGCACGCACTCCATAGAAATCCTTGCGTTTATGCTCCTTCAAGGAATCAAGTGAAATGCGCCCCTGACGCCCAACCCAACCCTGCCAGAAGCCAAATGGTATTCTGCACCCCAAAGCCTTCCTTCCGGAACTTTTTGAGTTAGGCCAGAGATCTGGACACTTCTGTCAAAGTTTTGATTAATTCCTCCCTCTGGACAGGTTTACTCAGAAACCCATCCATTCCCGCATCGATGCACTGCTGCCGATCTTCTTCCCGCAGGGCAGCCGTATAAGCATATATTTTGACCATCTTATGCCGGTCATTTTGTCGGATACGGCGCGCGGCTTCGTATCCGTCCATCACCGGCATCTGACAGTCCATAAGGATCAAATCAAAATCATCTTCATTTAACATTTCCAGCAAATCATGACCATCATCGGCCAATGTGCATTGATGCCCCATGCTTTCCAATTGAGCATTGATCACCTTCTGGTTGATGGGGCTATCTTCAGCCACCAAAACCGCCAGGCGGTCGTGTGAGATGAGCGGTTGTTCACGGGGAGCATCCAATGCTTCCTCAGGGTTCTCAAGTGAGTCGAACGTTTGGGTCAGCTCTCTTAATCGCAAAGGATATCTAAGCGTTTGAACTCCATCCGGTAGATCGATCGGCTGCATCGCGGCATGGCGTCGCCTCATCAGGCAAATCCGAAAAGAGGGCGCATGGTCTGGTGCGGCCAGGATATGTCGAGCAAGCGCCTCATTCGCACACCACCATTCGGCGGGAACAAACAGAACAAGGTCGTGATCCTTTTGCTGTTGTTTTTGAATGAAGCCGATCAGGTCGTTGTTCCATTCAGCATGCACGTGATGAATCTGAAGCTCGGTCAGATACCGGATCAAACCTGGGTCGGATGTGCTTTCATCTCCGACAATGATCGCCGACAGGGGAATTTGACCGGAATATGTTGTTGTGTCAGAAGAAGCCTCAATGACCGACAAAGGAATGGAAAACAAGAATTCGGATCCTTCGCCAAGCTCCGATTTTACCAGCAACTTTCCCTTCATGGCCGCAGCCAGTTTTTTGCAAATACTCAATCCCAGCCCTGTTCCACCGTAGCGTCGAGTGGTTGAACTGTCCCCTTGTGAGAATGGATGGAAAGCGTTCTCCGCCTGTTCCGGTGTCATGCCGATCCCGGTATCTCTGACCAGGACATCCACCTGAGCCACATCCTCTCCCAGGGATGTCACCTCGATGGATACCTTGCCCTTGTGGGTAAATTTGATGGCGTTGCCCAAAAGATTCCAAAGGACCTGACGTATCCGCAATTCGTCCCCCAGAACCTTCGTCGGCAAATGGGGCGAAGCGTAGAAGGATAGGTGCAATCCTTTTGCGGCAGCTTGTGGATCCAATGATTCGACCACGTGTTCCAACATTGCCCGCAAGGCAAAGGGCCTGTTCTCAAGATTCAGATAATTGGCCTCAATCTTGGAATAATCAAGGATATCATTGATCACCGCAAGCAAGGTGCTTCCCGAGTGCCGTATAGCTTCCACAAACTCCCTCTGATCCACATTCAAGGGGCTGTCCACCAACAGATCAGCCATGCCAATGACGCCATTCATGGGAGTACGAATTTCGTGGCTCATGTTGGCCAGGAAATGACTCTTTGCTTTGTCGGCTTCTTCGGCCTTTTGTTTGGCCTCAAGCAATTCCTGCACCTGCAGCTTCACCTGATGTCGCAAATGTGTATTCCACACCCAGAACAAGATCGCAACAAATCCGACCAACGCAGCCATCACCGCCACATGCCAGACCTTGACCAAAGGGGGATGCTTCAATACTTCAATCGCCGAAGGATCCGCCAGAACCAGACGAATGCCCGTTGGATTCCCTGCCCCATCGTAACTCGCCAGGTAGATGACATCCGCCAGCAGATCGGTACCCATTTTATGGATAGAAACACCTGTCGGAGTCTCGACCGGAACGATGCTGTTTCCACAAAACAGATGAAAAGCCGACTCGTCGGGCTCATTGAGCCACCCGGTCACTGTCCCGGTCACCCGAACGGGAGAACCAATCAACTGTTCTTGAACATCAGAAAAAATCTCCAGCCGAACGGGAGTGAGTTGCGGCGGGGCCATTTGCATGGGAGTCACGACCGACAGTTCCATCACATTCTGACTCCCCAGCGCCATTGGAAATCCGGACACACGCAATGTATCGCCCACTCTCAAAACCTGCGCTTCTTTGAGACGGATAAAGATACCACCGGAATCATCGGCCAGATAAAACTCATCAGGCCGAGTTTGGTATGTCACAACCCCTTGAATGACGCTTCGTTTACCAAAGACGACATCCTGCCCCTGCCGAATGGTCTGGATGGGGGTGACGTCCGATCCAAATGGATCATCATCGCGTGCTTGCTCAATACGGACCAACTCAGGATTGGAAACCAACAAATCAAAATCCGAAAAAAGATCACCACCCACTCGCGAACGGATAGAGACCCCCGAAATGCTGCACAACGCCTCCAACCACCTTTCACTCAAATGTTCCACGTCTCCTTTCACCCGGCAGACAACGGTTCCACTGGGATCATGCAGATGTACATCCAGCGTCTCGGCATCAACTTTGACACAATCCGTAACAATCCCAAGTGCCTTGACCAGTTGCCCGCTGAAATTGCCCAAGGATAAATATCTTGCGGAAACATCTGGGTGTTCGGGCAAAATTCCGGGAGATTGACGCAACACTGTTAACATTCCCGGATGACTCGGAGCTCTTTCCCCTCCAATTTCCACCAACACCTCAACCCAGTCTGAGAACATCAATCGAGCACCGGTTGATGAGCCGGTCACCCTGGCCGCGCCTGTGGTGTCTTGTAAAAAATAGATGAACGAATCTTCATTTTGATCGATGCCGGTCACCACACCGCGCACACGCCTCAGAACCGGTTGATCCTTGTTTCCGGAATGCAAGGGACGCAACTCATCAAGACGAGCCCAGGGCTGGTCCCATGGTTGAGAACGAACACCTGTGCGATCTACGAAATAATCCCGAAAAACAGCATCCTTGAGCACTAGCTGCTCATCCGGTCGCTCCACGAAAACCGATAACTGAATCGTTGCCCCCAAGGTCAGTTGTTTGTTTTGCCATACGGGAACCACTATTTCTCCTGTCGAATCCTGCAGGATCAAACTCTTGGCAGGTTCATGCTCTTTCACGCGCCCTTCAAGCTGGATACGCCCATATTCAGATCCTTCTTGAAGATCCTTGATAGTCAACTTCCCTGTGGCAAAAAAATCATCCAAGGATTCGTTTAATACAGTCAAACGTTTGATCCCGTTGGTAACGATCGCAGGCAATGCGTTTGGATCGGTGGCGCTGTTGCCGACAACCAGGACTCCCTGAATTTCCACATATGTCTCCATCAACATGGGAACACGATCCTCCCTCCCGAGGGCAATCACCACTTCGAGCTTTTCCGAGTCCACCATCAGGTTCAACTTGAGGTGCTGATCAACCTGTTCGGCAGTTTGAACAAAACCACGGACCGAACTCCAGGTGTTATTGAGCGCATAATCTCGTAATTGGGAACCAGAACGTTTTTGCGGTACCGGAAGCGTTCCGGCGGAAAGAACGTTGAACTCAGCCTGAGTCATGTCGATCTCATTCGTCTCCGCAGTGGTAAAGGTTTTGAGTTCGACTCGATCACCGGCATGCAATCCAAAATCAAGACCACTGATATGAAGGTACCCCCCGGTCTGCCCGTCAAAAAACCAGCACATCCCCCAGGCCGGGTCGTAATATAAAATCTGACCGGTGATCCGCACGGGCCGCACCTTCTCCTTGTCCTCCGGAGCGACATTCCAAAGGTCCATAAAGGAAGCCACCGGCTTGATGGAAGTTTCATCACCTTCCTGTGCCACCCCCTTGCCGCAAACGAGTACAGAAAAGCACAAAAAGCCAACCCGTATAGCACAGATAACTTGATACTTCTTAAAAAATTGAACAAACAGGGATCTCACTCCAATCATCGCCGACACCGACAAAGACTTACATAACACGTTCTGGAAAGATATGGAAAGAAATTGTAAAAACCAAAATCCGATTTAACCTCACCAAGACATTCTCAAACGAAAAAGGGCAACAACATGGATAATTCCCGTCACCCAAAACGTATTTCAAATTCCGTGAACAGCGGTTTCACCCTGATCGAACTCCTTGTGGTCATCGCCATCATTGCCATCCTGGCGGGCATGCTGCTTCCCGCGTTGTCGAAGGCCAAGTCCAAAGCCAAGGCGGCGCTTTGCCTCAGCAACCTGCGACAGATGACATTGGCCACCCGGTTTTATGCGGATGACAACAATGATCATGTTCCACCTGTGGCGCATGCTGTGGGAGAATATTGGTTCCATCAGATCGCCCCCTACATGGGAGCTGACGAATACAAGAAAAACCCCCACGAACTGGCCGATGGCGTGATGCGCATCCTTACCTGTCCCTCCACCAAGAGCGCCAAGCCAAATCCCAACCCCAGTGACAGCTGGTGGGGCTCAGCGACGACCACCTGGCGTTCCCTGCAGTCGGAAGGGAGTTACGGTATGAATCTGTGGCTGGACAATCAGGGGGTTTACATCAACGATTTCCCGGCGGACCAATACTACAGCCAATACTCGACAGCGCCCGCCGAAGTTCCGGCTTATGGAGATTCGGTATGGGTGGGATCCTGGCCCGATGGTGGCGACACCATGCCGGGTGACCTGAAAGGTGACGGCTACGGCAACGGCAGTTTCCCCCACAGCAAAGGACGATTCATGGGCCGTTTTGCCCTGGAACGTCACGGCAACGGGATCAATGTGGGTTTTGTGGACGGACACACCGAACGTGTCTCGGTTCAGGGACTCTGGATGTTGAACTGGCACAAGGAAAACGTCCCGAATCCAAATATCGAATTGCGCTAGTCATCCGCCCGGATTCGGGCTATAAGGTTCGCATGTATTCACAAGTCAACATGCGTCTTATTGGAACACTTTTGGTGACTGCTTCTCTGTGCCTGAATGCACTGAGAGGCGAGGAAGATCCTTTCGTCAAAATCGATCCTCCGGCACTGACCGGCAGCTGGGATTGCACCGTACAGGATGGGGACCTGACCTATCCGTCCTGGTTTCATGTGGAGTTGTCCGGTTATCGCACGCTGGTCGGTTCCTACGTCGGCCAGTTCGGCAGCGCCCGCCCTATCTCCAACGTGGCATTCAATACAGACACCGGGGCCTTTCGGTTTGAATTGCCACCCCAGTGGGAAAAACGCACCAAGAATGTGGTCGTCGAAGGCACTCTAAAAGATGACTCTATTGAGGGCGTCACCTTCAATGACGAAGGCAAGGTCATTTCATTTGAAGCCGCTAGGGCTCCTTCACTTGAGCGCAAAGGCAAAACCAAGTGGGGGAAGAAAATTGAAATCTTCAATGGCAAAAATCTCAAAGGATGGGTGCCTCGCCACGCCGACATCCCCAACGGGTGGGTGGTCAAAGATGGTCTGTTGATCAACGAAACACCCGGCAACGACATCATGACCAGGAAGAAGTTCACCGATTTCAAATTGAAGGCCGAGTTTCGCTATCCGGAGGGAAGCAACAGCGGCATCTATCTGCGAGGTCGTCATGAAGTTCAAATCGAAGACAATTACGGAATGGAAATCAACAGCCATCGCATCGGCGGCGTTTACGGTTTCCTGACACCCTACGTGAACGCTGCCAAAAAACCGGGTAAATGGCAGCGCCTGGAAATCACGTTGATCGGTCGCTTGGTGACCATCGAGCTGAACGGCAAGAAAATCATCGAACGCCAAAATATCCCCGGCATCACCGGTGGCGCCTTGGACAGCGACGAAGGAGCGCCCGGCCCCATTTTGGTGCAGGGGGATCATGGACCGGTCGAGTTCCGCAAGTTGGAACTCACCCCGGCCAAATAAACTTTAAAAATCGAAGCCTGGTTTATTTTATTGAACCGCAGATGTCGCAGATTGACGCAGATGATGAGTTTAATCTTTTGTATTCACCCAGGTAAAATGAATCGCTGCGCATGTGCGATGGATATTGCGGTTGACTGGACTTGAAAGCAGAAAAGGAAGGCGAACAACTCATGGCATCACAACCAACACACTCCATGCCTCCCGAGTCCGCCGTCCTGCCGCCGCCCAACCTGGTTCCCGAATCGTTTGGTTTCACCCGACTTGGGCGGCGGATCATCCGATCACTGGAAACACTGCACGAACTGATCGCCTTCACATTGATCACTCTCAGTGTCACGGTCTTCAAGCTTGGCAGATCCCGCTCGGTGGTGCATCCACTGATTCGGCGGCAGATTTTTCAGGCAGGCATCCGGTTGCTGCCCTTGGTAAGCTTGGTTGCCTTGATCACTGGATTCATTGTCGTCGGCCAGATGATTTCCCTGTTCAGCATGGTCGGCGCAGGGCGTTACACCGGGCTGGTAATGGTCATCGCGGTGTTCCGCGAACTCGGTCCCTTGATGACCGCGATGATGGTACTGGCTCGAGTGGGCACTTCAACAGTGATCGATCTCGGCACAAAACGCGCACTGGGCGAGGTGGAAGCCATGGAAGCCCTGGGCATTGATTCGATCCACTACCTGGTGGTTCCACGAGTGCTCGGCCTGGCCTTGTCGATTGTTTCACTCACCATTTATTTCATCCTCATCTCCATGGTCAGCGCGTATTTCTTTGTGTTCCTCCAGGACATTCCGATGAAACCACTGGCATTCGTCAACCAAATCACCGAAGCACTCCACATTTCCGATTTTCTGGTATTGATTCTGAAATCCTGTTTCTTCGGCGGAGTCATCGCAGTGGTAACCTGCTACGAAGGATTGGCACGTCCGATTCGACTGGAACAAATCTCGGTGGCAGCCACCCGGGCGGTGATGAAAGCCATCATCTTGTGCGG
>Ga0181579_10003826_pt1 | contig 11815 bp, 10 predicted proteins | sample 071ome_24_FD_132996 | JGI IMG/M metagenome (GOLD analysis project Ga0181579, IMG submission 132996) | Coastal salt marsh microbial communities from the Groves Creek Marsh, Skidaway Island, Georgia - 071402CT metaG (megahit assembly) | ecosystem: Environmental > Aquatic > Marine > Intertidal... | reverse complement strand
GCCAAATGTGCCACAGCAACAGAATGCTGCGGGATAGAAACCGCAGTTTTCTGCTGCTTAGATTGTCTGAAAAATTATGGCGTCCCCTAGGGGACTCGAACCCCTGTTTTCGCCGTGAGAGGGCGATGTCCTAGGCCACTAGACGAAGGGGACTGTGGCGGGAAGGCTGCGTTGATAACCGAACCGGGCCGGATGATCAAGATTATTGAGCGCGCCCGGCCGCTTATTTGAGGCCGATCATTCCCGCCTGTTTGCCGGTCGCCGGATCGATCAGCAGCAGCGCCCCCGTCCCGTCGGGCAGTTGCAGCCGCAGCGTGATGCGGTTCGCGCCGGTGCTGGTCTCCAAAATACGGGCGCCCGGCGGCAGGGTGATTTCGGACTCATATGGCGCGGAGAGTGTCACCGGCGGCGCTGGCGTGGTTACCGGATTTTCCGCGCTTCCCGTGCCGTCCGCGCCCCAGCGGTTGGCGATGGTGACGATCACCACGAGCGTCGCCGCAACAATCAGCACGCCCATTCCAATAACCACAACCTTGAGCATCCGCATGGTTTGGCTCACTCTCTCTCCATGTCCGAACCCGACAACAACCCGGCGGAGATCGTCGAGGCCGCCGCCGCCGATGAAAACCAGGGCGAAAGGCTGGACCGGTTTCTTACCGCCGCCGCGCCGCATCTGTCGCGATCCCGCGTCAAAGCGCTGGTCGAGGCAGGGCGCGTTTCCTCAGGCGGGCGGACGATAACCGACCCCTCATACCGGGTCAAACAGGGGGAAAGCTTTCACCTGTCCGTGCCGCAAGCCGCCCCGGCGGACCCCGAACCCGAGGCAATACCCCTCACTGTCATCTATGAAGACAACGATCTGATCGTCATCGACAAGCCCGCCGGCATGGTGGTGCATCCCGCGCCCGGCAATGCGGGCGGCACGTTGGTCAACGCGCTGCTGGCCCATTGCGGGGACAGTTTGTCAGGCATCGGCGGTGTGCGCCGGCCCGGCATCGTCCACCGGATCGACAAGGACACCAGCGGGTTGGTGGTCGCCGCCAAGAACGACGCCACTCATAACGGGCTGGCCGCCCAGTTCAAGGCGCATTCGATCGTCCGCGCCTATGCCGCGCTGGTCTGGGGCGTGCCGCGTCCGGGAAAGGGCGAAATCGAAGGCAATATCGGGCGCAGCCAGCGCGACCGCAAGAAAATGACGGTGCGGCGGCAGGGCGGCAAGGAAGCCCTCACCCGCTATGCGGTGGAAAAGCGCTTTGATGGGGCGGCGGCGCTGGTCGAATGCCGGTTGGCCACCGGGCGGACGCATCAGATCCGGGTGCATATGGCCCATCTCGGCCATCCCCTGATCGGCGATCCGGTCTATGGCGGGGGGCTTACCGCCGCGCGCCGCAAATCCCTGCCCGGGGATGTACTGGAAGTACTGAGAAATTTCGAACGGCAGGCGCTGCATGCAAGGCTTCTCGGTTTCACCCATCCGGGAAGCGGCGAAGCACTGAAATTTGAATCCGATATTCCAAATGATATTAACTACTTAATTACAATATTAGAAAAAATACAAAATAATTGATTTTGCCATAATTTCGCCTATAATGGGTTTTATAAAGAAATCCTGACGGAATTTATGGTCGTATACGTGTAGTAATGCGTAACCGGCCGGTCACAGCCGTCGAGAGGAGAAGAAACATGGCGTCCAAACTCCCGGCAATGCCGCAGATTGACCCGAACAGCAATCTGACCCGCTATTTACAGGAAATCCGCAAATTCCCCCTTCTCACCCATGAAGAGGAATTCGAGGCCGCGAAGCGCTGGGTCGATGACGGCGATGTCGAATCCGCGCACAAGATGGTCACCAGCCATCTGCGTCTTGTCGCGAAAATCGCAATGGGCTATCGCGGTTACGGGCTGCCGTTGGGCGAACTGATTTCCGAAGGCAATGTCGGGCTGATGCAGGCGGTCAAACGTTTCGACCCGGACAAGGGTTTCCGGCTGGCAACCTACGCCATGTGGTGGATCAAGGCGTCGATCCAGGAATATATCCTGCATAGCTGGTCGCTGGTGAAAATCGGCACCACGGCGGCGCAGAAGAAACTGTTTTTCAATCTGCGCAAGCTGAAAGGCCAGATCCAGGCGATCGAGGAAGGCGACCTCGCCCCTGAAAACGTGGCCAAGATCGCCGAGGCGCTGAACGTCTCGGAAGAAGAGGTCATTTCCATGAACCGGCGGCTCGCCGCGCCTGACCATTCGCTCAACGCACCGCTCCGAGCGGAAGGCGACGGTGAATGGCAGGACTGGCTGGAAGACGATTCCATCAGCCAGGAAACGCTGCTGGGTGAGCGGGAAGAGCTTGAGAACCGGCGCAAATTGCTCGCCAACGCGCTCAAGACGCTGAACGACCGCGAACGCCATATATTTATGGAACGACGCCTCAGCGAAGAACCGCAAACGCTGGAAGAGCTGAGCACCCAGTACGATATTTCACGCGAACGCGTGCGTCAGATCGAGGTGCGCGCCTTCGAAAAAGTCCAGAAGGCAATCAAGGCCGCCTCGATCGAACAGTCGATCGCGACCTGAATTCCGCACTCAGGCCGCCTGGTTAGAACCAAGCGGCGGAGCGGCGTTCTCCGCGCTGCCGCCATCCTGCTCCCCATCACGGGGATCGATGGCTTCTTCCCCCGCCTCTTGCGACGCTTCGGCCAGCATCCGCTGATCGCTGGGCGGCAAAATGCATTCGCCCCATTCGCCGAACAGAGCCTTTTGCCGTTCACGTAATACATAGATGCGGCGCTTCGCATTGAGGACACGTGACATGGCGACCGCGCTCGGCAGCCCCAGGAACAACGCCCACCCCATACCCGAGGCGGCATAGATCGAAAACCACATAAAGATGTCGGTGGACATGTCCATTGCCGTAACCATGTCGTGGCCGTTCATCCATAATTTGTAGATCCACGGCAAAAGCCCGGCGACATTCATGCCGGCCACGCATTTCATCAGAAATTTGCCGGGCGTCCTGTCGATGATGAAAGCGGCCAATGTCGGGACCAGCCCGACGATCAGCAGAATCGCCGTCGGCAGGGCGGCGAAAATCAGACAGAAAAATCCCGTTACCGCAAGCAGAGGTTTGCGCGCGCTGGGGCGTCTGGGTTTGTTCTCTGCCATGACCGATACCGTCCAGCCTAATAAGAAACGAAAATCAGGACGGCGCCCGTCGCCGTCAGGATGGTGTTGCTGATGCCCACGGCGATCTTCCAGCCGAGCCGCTGCGCCGACTCCTGAAATTCTCGCGATTCGAGTTTGGATATCTCGCGCGAGGCGGCCGCAAATTCATGCGCGGCGCGTTGCCGGCCCTGATCGTCCTCTTTTCGTCCGGCCTCGTTATCGAAACATTCGTTCAATGCGACCAGATCGCTCTGCGCACCCAGCGCTCTCACCTTTCGACGCAATTTCTCGCGGGTCGATTGCGCATGAAACCCGTCGATCAAAGGATCGAGTTCTGCCGCGAACCATTGGCTGAGCGCGGGCAGTTCATCGGGCCAGTGCTTGTCCTGGACCTTGGCCAGAATGGCGAGCATGCCCTGCCTGACCTTCAATGGATCGTCGTCAGCCGCTTCCAGGAACATCAACTGCCGGTCGATATTTCCCTTGATCCGGCTGGCTATAAACGCGGCAAGATGGGAATCAACCAACGCGTCGAAGCTGCCACTGTGATCGATCTGCCTCTCAAGCTCGGGCAACAATTCCGACACCTGACCGACAATGACATCACCCAGCATCGGGCTGAGACAGGGAATCGACGGATTCAGCATATAAAGACAGCGCTCTATCCCGTATCCCAACCCCTTATGTTTCAAAAGCTGGGAAATTTGCTGAAATTCCTTGATTTCCTTGTCGTAGATGACTCGGTCACTATTGGATTGCGCCTCGAACCAGTCATTGACGACCCCCTGTGAAATTGCCGCCGCCACCGTTCCCGCCGTTTGTTCCTCTCCCCGCAACTCCGCATCCAGAAACACCGCGCCGAGCCCGGTCGGCATCGCCGCGACGCCCTGGAAACGGATGGGACCGAAACGGTCGAGCTGCATGCAGACGCGGGCAACGGATCGCGCGGCGCTCTTGTCATTCCTGGCGCTGTCAAATCCAAGCGCCAGGGCATTCCCGACAGCATGAGCCAGCGTCCCATCGGGAAAACCGCGTTGAAGCCAGCTGTGAAATTCCGGGTCGTAAACCTGTTATTCCGCCTTCTTCAGGTTCTCACCGAACGCTTCGGCGAGCAGACAGCAACTCTTGTAGCCCTTACCCTCGAATTCGTAGGGCCGGTCTGCGACGCCGCCCCGGGAAACCTTGACCGTCGTCCGCTGGTCACCGCCCAGCCATTGTTCAAGCTCCTCAAAGCCCCAACGGTCATCGGGGTTATCCGACAGCAACCCGCGTAGCAACTCGCGCAATCCGAAAGGCGGGCGTTCGCCATCCATCATCGCGGAATAGGAACCACGCTGGACCTTTTCCATAATGATCTGCTGATCCGGTTTCCCCGCCATCGGCATTTTGCCGGTCGCAAGAGACAATAGTGTCGTTCCCAAAGCTTAGAAATCATCCCGGATCGACCCCGCCCCGCGCGCGAGGGGCGGCGTCATCGCCACTTCGGTCGCTTCGAATACCGCCGGCTGCAGCGCGGCGGGCGCGTGGCTGATACAATCGCCCAACATGACGCCGGAGCGGGTTTCGTTTTCCCAATAGAGGTTTCGGGGGTTCAGTGCCCGGCAGGTCACGCCACGCTGCGCGAAGAGGCCGAGCGTCAGGCAGAGCGATGCCAGAATATTTTTGTTCAACACATCTGGCGGCACCGGATCGAATTCATCGGCCCCGGCGGGCATGACCAGATCGGCGACCGGCGCCTCGTATACGATGGCGACCCGAGGTTCCTCACCCCGCTGTCCGGGGAGGAACCGCCAGCAAAGCGGGCGCATCAGCCGTGTATCGGCAACCCCTTTCAGAGCCTTGAGCAGATCGAACCTTGGCGCCGCGGACAATGGCACAACGCGCGCAAAAAACGGATCGTCAGGCGTTTTCTCGTTCGTCGCCTTCACGGCAAGGGCGCGCCCCATGTCCAACGCGGGCAACCGCTGAGCCGGGTAGACACGATATGAGTCGCCGACATCGACATAGGCCGCAGACGACGCCTGCGATCCGGCGCCGTCTTTGGCCTTCTTCTCATTTTCGTCTGCCACGGGCGGACTCCGGCTAGAATTATTCTGCCGTGACAGATTAATTCGGGAATCCCAAAATGAAGTTAACGCGCCGTGACGCGCAAACAGCCTTGTTCAGGCGAAGGGATCGCGCACCAGGATCGTGTCTTCACGCTCCGGACTGGTGGACAGAAGGGCAACCGGCGCCTCGATAAGCTCTTCTATCCGGCGGATATATTTGATCGCCGTTGCCGGCAGATCGGCCCAGCTCCGCGCGCCCATCGTGCTTTCAGACCAACCTTCCAGGGTCTCGTACTCTGGCTCCACAGCCGCCTGCGCGGCGCGGCCCGGCGGGAAAATATCCAACCGTTCGCCGTTGACCCTGTACCCGGTGCAGACTTTCAGCGGGCCGACACCGTCGAGAACATCCAGTTTGGTCAACGCAATTCCGTCGATGCCGCCGACCTTGATCGCCTGCCGCACCATAACCGCGTCGAACCAGCCGCAGCGCCGTTGCCGCCCGGTCACCGTGCCGAACTCATGACCGCGCTCTCCCAACAATTGTCCGATCTCGTTTTCCTGTTCGGTGGGGAACGGACCGCTACCGACCCGGGTCGTATAAGCCTTTGTGATCCCCAGGACGTAACCGAGAGAATGAACGGCGGAACCGGAGCCGACGGCCGCCTGGGCGGCATGGGTATTAGACGAGGTCACAAAGGGATAAGTCCCGTGATCGACATCCAGCATGGCGCCCTGCGCGCCTTCATAAAGAATGCGCTTTCCGTCGCGCCGTGCCTGGTCCAGCGTATGCCAGACATTGTCGGCATAGGGCAAAAGCCGTTCGGCGACTTCATTGAGCTGATCCAGCAGGGCCTGCCGGTCAACGGTCTCGGCGCCCAGCCCTGTAAGAAGGGCGTTGTGATGCATAAGCAGGTCGTCAACCCGCTCGCCAAGTCCGTCGGGTTCGGCCAGGTCGCAGACCCGGATCGCGCGGCGCGCGACCTTGTCTTCATAGGCGGGGCCAATCCCGCGACCCGTCGTGCCGATCTTGCCGCTGCCGCGGGCTTCTTCGCGCGCCCGGTCGAGCTGCCCGTGTAGCGGCAGGATAAGACTGGCATTCGCGGCTACTTTCAACCGGTCCGGGCCCAACGCGACCCCTTGTTCGCGCAGCTGATCGATTTCCTGCAACAACGCCCAGGGATCGATAACAACGCCGTTTCCGATAACAGATACCTTGTCGGGCCGGACGACGCCGGACGGCAATAGACTCAACTTGTAAGTCACACCATCGATAACCAGCGTATGCCCCGCGTTATGGCCGCCCTGAAACCGCACCACCACATCGGCGCGGCTGGATAGCCAGTCCACAATCTTACCCTTGCCCTCGTCGCCCCATTGCGACCCGACAACCACAACATTCGTCATTTGCTAACCGATACCTTTCACCGGACGCGGTTTTTCATCTTCGAAAACATAGCCGCATTTCTGAGCCGCCGCAGCCGCATCGACATCGTCCAAAGGGTCCAGCGCCGCGACCGTAACCCAACCCTCTTCCTGCAACGACGCAACGCGATCCGGGGAAGACCCTATGGGCATCAGCACCCGGCGCGCGCCATCGGGTTTTTCAAGTGTCCCGATAATCGCATCGACATAGAGCGTCACACCGGTGGCCCGTTCCCCATCCTCGTCCTGCCCGGCCCGCACCCGGTACCGGCCGCCGCCGGCCAGTTCCGCCGCCGGACCACGCGAAAATATCGTGAAACCGATACCTGTATGATATTCGAACCCGCGATGCTCCACCGGATCGATCGTAAGCTGAATTTCCGGCGCCTGCTCGCCGAGCAGTTCCGCGACACGCGCGACCGGGACGACTTCTCGCGCCGCTTCGCCAGGCATGTCAGCGGACTGGAGGATTTCCAAACCGGCAAGAGCCGGCCCCGTGGCCTTCAGCAGCGCGTTTAGCGCCGGCGCCGCCTCACCCGCCGACAGTGCGACGGCGGACGCGTCCTTCCGGTCCAGCGCCTCGCGGACGTCGCGTTCCCGTTCCGCCGCAATTCCGAAAAAGCCCAATATTTGCGGCACCAGCCGGGGCACGGTTAGATCAACGCTAAGCGCTTTGATACCGGTGCGTTCTATGGCCCGGATCGCCATAACGATGATTTCCGCGTCCGCCTCGGGCGCCGCCGATCCAACCAGCTCCGCGCCGACCTGGGTAAGCTGGCGTTCCGGGCGCAGCTGCGATCCACGGACCCGCAACACATCGCCGGCATAAGACAGGCGAAGCGGCCTGGGTTCATTGGCGAGGCGCGTCCGGGCGATCCGGGAAATCTGCGGGGTAATATCTGCGCGAACCCCCATCATTCTTTGCGATACGGGGTCCATCAGCCGAAAAGTCTGGTGACCAACGGCGACGCCGGCGCCACTCAACAGGCTTTCCTCGAATTCGATCAGTGGCGGTTTGACGCGCTGATAGCCATGCGCGGCGAATGCCGACATCAACCGTTCCACGGTTTCCGCCTCGAACGCCGCGTCTTCAGGGAGAATATCCCTCAACCCCGCGGGCAGCAGAGCATTTCGTTCAGCTTCCGTCATCGCCGTACAAATCGCTGTGACTGTTTGATGTCCACACTATCCGTATGGATACGCACCCCGTGCAGTGGCGCACAGCGGGCTGTCTAGCGCGTTTCAGGCGCTCATGCAATTTCCTCTTCACCCCGATAGCCACGATTGGCCAAGCGCCCCGCAATCGTTTAGGAGTGAGGTCAGGAGCAGGGATACAGAACGTGCAAAATATCGACGACTGGCTGAAAAACGCGAGCGCGGTTGTGGCCGGCGGATTGTCACCCGGCACCCCCAATTCCGGGCCGGCCACTATCATAATCACGGCAGCAGATTTGCCGGTGGACCCGTCAACATTGATCGGCGCATCACCGGAATCGCTTTATGTCATACGGACCGCAGCGGGGTTGGTTCCACCGGCTTCCGGTCAAACCGATCTTTCGGTCGCCGCGGCGCTCGAATACGGAATCCGCGTCCGCAAAGCCCGCCATATCATCCAGATCGCACATAATGATTGCGGCATTTTAAAGTCGCTGGTCGATCCCGACGCATCGGGCACCGCGGCACTTTTGCAATGCCAGTTTCTCCCTCAATGGGTCGCGCTTGCCTCATCGTCCATATCCGGCACGATCCAGGGCACTGACGAGACCACCCGGGCGCAACAATGTGCGGAGGAGTTGCTTCGCGTCGGGTTTGAGAACCTGATGACCTATCCGTGGATACTCGATCCGGTATGGAACGGCCAGCTCGGGCTGCATGGCTGGTATATCGACCGCCACGAGAAAAGACTAAGGGTTTTTTCGCCCGAGACTGACAGTTTCAGAGAGGTATAGCGCCGCACAAATTATACACGGCGCTTCCCGTCGGTGGGCGGTTCCTCAGCTCACCCCATCCAGCATCGGCAGGTAAAGCGGCGTCGCTTCATGAACATTCTGCTGTTGCCGGACGCTTTCGACCACGTCAGCCGGAATCTCATCGTCTACTTCGATAAGGCATACCGCGTCTCCACCCAGATGCGTGCGGCCAAGAACGAAGTTCGCGATGTTGATATCGGCATCCGCGAAGGCTTTTCCAAACCCGGCTATTATCCCGGCCTTGTCCTGATTGAGCGTGTACAGATTATGCACGCTCAGGGAAGCCTCCATCGGCACACCGCCGATATCGACGACACGCGGCTTGTCCCCGCCGAAGAGCGTTCCCGCGACGGAGAACTGACGCGTTTCGGTGGAGGCGGTCAGACGCACCAGCGTCTGGTATTCGCATTCCCGCTCATGATTGACGACGGAAACCGCGATGTCCCGGTCGCGCGCGACCACGGGCGCGTTGACCATATTGACCGAGTCGAGCATGGGCGACAGGACCCCTTTCAGGACGCAAGCGGTGACCGGCCTTGTATTGAGCTCCGAGGCCTGGCCTTCATATTCGACGGTGATCGATTTCAGGCCGGTCTTGCAAACCTGACCGGCAATGCTCCCGAGCAATTCGCCGAGAAGCATATAGGGCTTGAGGCGCGGCGCTTCCTCGGCGGAAACAGACGGCATGTTGATCGCGTTGACCACAGCGCCGGTCAACAGATAATCCGACATCTGTTCGGCGACCTGAAGCGCCACCATTTCCTGGGCTTCTTCAGTGCTGGCGCCGAGATGCGGGGTCGCCACAACATTTTCCATCCCGAACAGAGAAAACTCCGTCGGCGGTTCGACCGAATAAACATCGACCGCATAGCCGCCGACCTTGCCGGAATCGAGCGCCTCTTTCATCGCCTCTTCGACAACCAGTTCGCCGCGCGCGCAATTGACGACCAGCACGCCGCCCTTCATCCGCGCAAATGCATCCTTGTTCAGGATATCGCGGGTGGAGTCGGTTAACGGCGTGTGCAGCGTAATGAGATCGGCCCGCGGGAAGAGATCATCCAGCTCAACCTTTTCAACACCCAGATCGGCGGCGCGATCGGGCGTCAGATACGGATCATAGGCAACGACTTTCATTTTGAGCCCAATGGCGCGTTCCGCCACACGCGACCCGATATTGCCGCAGCCGATGATGCCGAGCGTCTTGCCAGTCAGCTCCATCCCCATAAACTTGTTCTTTTCCCACTTACCGCCCTGCGTCAGCCGGTCGGCAAGGGGAATTTGGCGCGCCAGCGCGAACATCATCGCAATGGCGTGCTCCGCCGTCGTGATCGCATTGCCGAACGGGGTGTTCATGACGACGATTCCCTTGGCGGAAGCGGCGTCGATATTAATGTTATCGACACCGATGCCGGCGCGACCGACGACCTTCAGATTGGTCGCGGCTTCCACCACCTCGGGCGTTACCTTGGTGGCGGAGCGGACGGCCAACCCGTCATATTCGCCGATGCAGGCGATCAGCTCTTCCGGCGACATGCCGGTGATCATGTCTACTTCGAGACCCCGCGCCTTGAAAATATCGACGGCGCGCGGGCTCAGCTTGTCTGAAATCAGAACCTTGGGCATTTTTCTATCCTTGTGAGAATGTGTCGCTCAGGCGGCGGCCATTTCGGCCTTGATCCGCCCATAGGCCCAGTCGAGCCAGGGGAACAGCGCTTCGAGATCGGCGGTTTCCACCGTCGCGCCCGCCCATATCCGCAGACCCGGCGGCGCCGCGCGATAGCCGTTGAAATCATAGGCAACATCTTCGGCTTCCAGCAGCGCTTCGATTTTCTTCGGCACCGACGCCTGCTGATCGGCCTCAAGCGAAGCAAACCACGGGTCGGCGATCGAAAGGCACACGGAGGTATTCGAGCGGATCGCGGGATCGGCGGCGAGAAATTCAATCCATTCCGTCCGCTCCACCCATTCGGCGATTGCTTCGAGATTGGCGTTGGACCGCGCGATCAGCCCGGCGAGCCCGCCAACGGACTCTCCCCAGCGCAAGCCGTCCAGCGCGTCTTCGACGCAAACCATGGAAGGCGTGTTGATGGTCTCACCCTTGAAAATGCCTTCGATCAGCTTGCCGCCGCTGGTCAGCCGGAAAATTTTCGGCATCGGCCAGGCCGGGGTGTAGTTTTCCAGCCTTTCGACGGCGCGCGGCGACAGGACCAGCATGCCGTGCTGGGCTTCGCCGCCCATCACTTTCTGCCAGGACCAGGTGACGACATCGAGCTTGTCCCAGGCAATCGGCATGGCGAAGACCGCGGAGGTGGCATCGCAGATCGCCAACCCGTCGCGGTCATCGGGGATCCAGTCCCCATCCGGAACGCGCACGCCGGAAGTCGTGCCGTTCCACGTAAAGACAACGTCGCGGGACCAGTCGGCCTGCCCCAGATCGGGCAATTCGCCGTAACCCGCCTCATAAACGTTGACGTCTTCGAGTTTGAGCTGCTTCACCACATCGGTGACCCAGCCCGCCCCGAAGCTTTCCCAGGCAAGAATGTCCGTGCCCCGGGCGCCGAGAAGCGACCACAGCGCCATTTCGACCGCGCCGGTATCGGAGGCCGGGACTATGCCGATTCGGTAATCGTCGGGAATGCCCAGCATCGCGCGGGAACGGTCGATTACCTCGGCAAGTTTGTTCTTGCCGGGTTTCGAACGATGCGACCGGCCAACCAGCGACTCGGTGAGCGCCTCGGCGGACCAGCCGGGACGTTTGGCGCAGGGGCCTGATGAAAAACAAGGATTGGTAGGACGACGCGCGGGCTGCGCGTCATTTGCAGTATCTGGCATGTATAACTCTCCCTTCCAGAAGAGCCGTAACCCGTTGGGGGGTTATGACCCGCAGCCCTTCTAGTGGAGAGTCGGGGTCCGGGTCAACTATTCTTTTTCATTGCGTTCAATTGTCGCAATCCGTCACACCGATCCTACTATTCAGAATCGGAAAGGCGCCATTTCTGGCGTTCATCAAGCCCTTTTTCGCATGGTGCCAAAAAAAGTCCGCGGGCGACATGGCGCGACGGCAGCCGTCTGCCACCTGGTGTTAATTCGGACGGGCCCGGGCCCGCGCTCAGGCAAAGCCGGGGATGGGCGGCGGGCTGCAAACGGGAGTCTTCGAACCGCCACGAAGCCACAGCGTCATCACACGCGCCCAGCATTACCTTGCCGCCATCCACG
>Ga0181579_10003823_pt1 | contig 11823 bp, 8 predicted proteins | sample 071ome_24_FD_132996 | JGI IMG/M metagenome (GOLD analysis project Ga0181579, IMG submission 132996) | Coastal salt marsh microbial communities from the Groves Creek Marsh, Skidaway Island, Georgia - 071402CT metaG (megahit assembly) | ecosystem: Environmental > Aquatic > Marine > Intertidal zone... | reverse complement strand
GTGGCGACTTCGAAAGGACGACGCGGTAGAACGCCGACGCGCGCGGTGACGCCGACGCGCATGGGGGAGGAGACGGTGCGCGTGGCGGTCCCGGACGGACGCGGGGGAGCGGAGGACGTGATGGGCGCGCTCGCGGGCGAACGCATCATCTTTCTGGGAACGCGAATCGATGAAAACGTCGCCCTCGACGCGTGCGCGAGGTTGCTCGCCCTCGAAGCCGAAGACCCGAACGGGGAGATTAAGGTGTACATCAACTGCGTCGCGGGCACGCAGTACTGCGTGACTGCGATTTTGGACACGTTGCAATACGTGTCGTGTCCGGTGAAGACGGTGGCGCTGGGGTGCGTCGCCGGACCGCCGGTGATGCTTCTCGCGGCTGGGGATAAAGGGAACCGGTACGCGATGCCGAGCGCGAGGATCGTTCTCAGTCAACCGCTCGGGGGGTTGGCGGGGACGTCGATCGAGGTTAAGATTCAAGCGAAAGAGTTGAACAGAAACGCAAAGGCGCAAGTCGGCTTCATCGCGAGGTTTACGGGGAAGGACGCGGACGAACTCGAGGCGATGATGGCGAGAGACACCTACATGGGGGTTCAAGAGGCGATAGATTTCGGGCTCATCGATCACGCTTTGTAATGAATGAATGATTGATTGATTTTCACAGCTCTTATTCACGCGCTCGGTGCGTACAAACGTCAAACACATCAAACGTTCGCGCTCGCTCGCTCGCTCTCGCAACCGCGCGTCGAATTGACTCAAAACCCGTCACTCACCGACGCGTGGGATAGGCGCACGGCGATGCGGGCGGGGGTATTTCGGGTGGCGACATCGCGTCGACGCATCGCATCGCGTTTCGCGCGCCATCATCCGTGTTTCGCGACGTCAGCCGTCGCTGAAGACGCGCACGATGCCGCCGTCGATGTCGACGCAACCACTGGTACGCTGAACGAACTGCTCGAAACGAAACGGGCGAGGCGAGGAAACGAGAGACACCGGCCGACGATGAAGAGCGATGCGACGGCTCGAGCGGTGGCGCGCGCCGGGACGGTGGAGGAAGTGCGAGCGATCGTGGTGGAGTCGACATCGACGGCGACGGCGCGCGGGGCGGCGGCCGTCGCGGCGTTGAGTCGAGCGGCGGCTTTGGGAAGAGCGGCGGCGATGACCAAGGGACGACGACGCGGGACGGCGATGCGGAACGGTGCGGAGATGCAGATGACCACGACGCCGTTCGAGGGTGAGGATGGGGAGGTGTTCGCGAGCGTGTTGAGGGACTCGTTGGATAGAGAGGTTGGGAGTTTGAGCGCTCGGACGTTGGCGAGAGCGTTTAGAGACGCGGCTGCGGTGCGGTTCCATGCGTTTCCAGCGGCGACGCTCACGCGAGCGGCGACGGAGAGGTTTGATGGGGAGGTGACGCTCGGCGCGGGAGACGTCTCTGGGTTGATTTGGGGCGTGGCGAGTTTTTACAGAGGACGACGGTTGGACGAGGACGAACGCGAGGCGATTGCAACATTTCTGTTGGCGGCGAATCGAGCGGTGATTCGGTCGTTTTCAATCGAGCGGTGGAATCCTGGAAGAGACTCCGCGCAAGGATCGACGTTGTGTACGGCGTTAAAGCAGCTCATGTCGTTGCATCGGATGGTGGGAGGCGACGTGCCGAGAGATACGCTTGACGCGCTGTTGGGAATCGCGGCGAGCAACGCTCAAACGTTTTCGCCGACTCAAGTCTCGTTCATCTTCCACGACATCGTCACGACCGATCCCAAGGCTTTACACGACGCAGATGCCGTCGCAAAGCTCACAGAGGGAATGAAGCTGGATGATAAGACGCCGTTCTCCACCATTTCGGCGTTGATGTGGTGCTACGCAAAGGCGGACGCGTTACTCAACGGCGTCGTCTCCACGAAACACATGGATGCGCTCTACTTTAACACGCGCGTCAAGCTCGAAACGGCGGCGGATGAGTGCACGCCTCGCGACCTCGCGATGAATCTCTACGCCGTCGCTCGTCTCGGTCCGCAGCACGTCGGCTTTGCGGATGCGGATTACCACGACGCGATTTGTAGAGCGTTGCACCCGCACCTCGCGACGGCGCGTCCCAAGGCGCTCGTCATGATTTCGTGGGCTCTGAATAACATGCGACCGAACTCGGATGAATTTTTCATTCAGGCGACGTTTTTACAAGAGATCGGGGAAGCGGTGCGGCACTCGGCGTACAGGTTTGCTCCTTCAGAGTTGGCGCCGACTTTGCATGCACTCGTGTCGCTTCGCGTCAACAATCCAAAACTGTTGGAGACGTCGCGAAGCGTATTCAGAGAAAACATGCCAGCATTCGCGGAGAAGACTCAAAACTTATCACTCATGTTGTGGGCGTTCGCCACGACTGAATACGACGTCGGCAGGGAGATACTTCTCGAGGCGCTGGACGTTTTCCTCAATGTTTTCGAGCGGGCGTCGCCTCAAGAAACAAAGACAATCATACAATCTTTGGCTCGTCTTCACTTGACGCTGACGGACGAGACAGATGCGCTGGTGCTGACGGATAAAATTAACGAAGCGATCGAGTTTCACATGCACGAGTACTCCAAACCAGATTGCGAAGTTTTAGCGTGGAGTTTGCTTCAGATGAACGTCCAGGCGAGCGAGGCGCTTTTAGAACGCGTCGGCGTGGAATCCGTATCGAACGACGCCGGCGACGTCGAGTACGTTGTACACAAACCAGCAGTAGAAACGTGATTAGTATTTAGTATACAATAGCTAGACGTCTAGACGGACACTCGCGCAATCATCCTAACCTTCATCGAAAGAAAGCCTTTTTACTTTTTCTTCGCTCCAAACCTCCCGGCGCCGTACAAATCCCGACCACCCTTCCCGCTCCCGCGCTTCCCCTTGACGCTCGCCTTGGACCGATCTTCATCGGAATCGCTCTCGCTCTCGCTCTCCTGCGCGCGCGTCGCCGCGTTCGCCTCCTCGATCCGTCGTCTTTTAAACGCCTTGTCCAACGCCGTCTTTGTCGCGTGTTGCTCGCGTGTCTTTTCCCACTGCGCCCGCTTCCCCCCACCCTTCTTCGCCCCTAGCCCGAGCCTCGGCGGGCGATAATCCTTCGTCTCCACCGTCTCCGACGTTTCCACCGCCGCGAACGCGTCCGCGGTGAGCGTCGACGACGCACCTAACCACGACGCTGCGCGCTTGAATGCCAAGCCGTTGGCAAACACCTCCACGTCCGAATCATCATCCGAGGACGAGGAGGACGAGGAGGAAGCGTCCGCGCGCGACATCGCGCCGTGCGGTCAATCTCGCGCCGCGTTCCGGTCCGTTCCGTCGGTGATCGCCGATCGGAAACGTCGTCGACTGAAGAAGTCTCAACTCTTTGAGCACTTTTTCCTCAGTGCTCGACGCACCGTTCGCGTTAGCGTCCGACCGGGGTTCGAGCTTCGGTTCGACTGGGTTCGTCCCCGATGCTCGACACGGCGAACTCGACCGTCTCGGCGCACTCGGAAGCCGCGAGGGAGGCTGCGCGTAAACGTCGACGCGATGACGACGACAACGTTAAAGCCGATGCCGATGGTTTTCAAAGCATCGTTGCGGCGGCGGCGGCGGCCCCGACGGACGGTGAAGGGGGACCGACGCGGTTGACGTCGTCTCGAACGTCCTGCGTGCACGAAGTGGCGACACCGAAGGATTGGAAAGGGGACGTGGACGCGCTGAGAGCGCCGGCGTACGACGGTATGCCAGCCAAGGCGTACCCGTTTGAACTGGACGCGTTTCAAAAGACGGCGACGGCGGTGTTGGAAAGAAACGAAAGCGTCCTCGTTGCGGCGCACACGTCCGCGGGGAAAACGGTTGTTGCGGAGTACGCCATCGCGATGGCGTTTAGGGATAAACAGCGGGTGATTTACACGTCGCCTCTCAAGGCGTTGAGTAATCAAAAGTTTCGAGAGTTGAGCGAAGAGTTTGGAGACGTCGGTTTGATGACAGGAGACGCATCAATTAATCCAAACAGTACGTGCATAGTGATGACGACGGAAGTGTTGAGATCGATGTTGTACAGAGGGGGTGATGTTATTCGTGAGGTGAAGTGGATCATTTTTGATGAGGTGCACTACATGCGAGACAGAGAGCGCGGGGTGGTATGGGAGGAATCCATCATTTTCGCGCCGAAGGATGCGAGACTGGTGTTTTTGAGCGCGACGCTTCCGAACGCGCTCGAGTTTGCGCAGTGGGTGACGAGTTTACACAGTCACCCGTGCCACGTGGTGTACACTGATCACAGACCGACTCCGTTGCAGCACTACGCATTTCCAAAAGGCGGGAGTGGATTGCACTTGGTCGTCAACGAACAGAGTCAGTTCAAGTCGGAAAACTTTGCGCGGTTGCAGCAAGCGATAGCAGCGGGTGCCGAACGTAGTGGTGGGAGCGGTGGAGGCAGCGGTAGAGGTGGGGGCAGAGGTCGTGGGCGAGGCGGTGGTAGAGGTCGGGGTGGTGAACGAGGAGGAGGTCCCATGGGCGACGCAGATATTTTGCGCATCGTTCGCATGGTGAAAGAAAAGACATTCTTCCCCGTCATCGTCTTTAGCTTTAGCAGAAGAGAGTGCGAAGAATACGCACGTTCTGTGGCAAAGTTGAACTTTAACACCCCCGAAGAGGCTGAACAGATTCGCGAAGTCTACAATGCGGCGCTTCTCAACCTTTCCGAAGAGGATCGACAATTGACGGCGGTGCAAGCCATTCTGCCGCTTCTCGAAGCAGGCATAGGTATCCATCACAGTGGCTTGCTTCCAGTTCTCAAGGAACTCATCGAGATTCTGTTCGGTGAGTCTCTCATCAAGTGCCTTTTCGCGACGGAGACGTTTGCAATGGGTCTCAACATGCCCGCGAGGACGGTGATCTTCACGGCGGTGAAAAAGTTTGACGGGACGGACATGCGCGTTCTCGCGCCGGGCGAATACACACAAATGTCCGGGCGCGCGGGTCGACGCGGTAAGGATGACAGAGGAATATGCATCGTGATGTGTGACGAGCGCATGGAGGAACATTCGATGAAGGAGATGATCCTCGGCAAACCGCAGCCGCTGAACTCTGAGTTCAAGCTCAGTTATTACAGCATCTTGAACTTGCTCAAGAGAGCGACGGGAACTGTAGACGCGGAGTACGTCATCGCGCGATCTTTCCACCAGTTCCAACACGCAAAGCAGGTTCCCGAGATGAAGGCCCAACTCGCGGAAGTGCAGGAGCAGGCGTCAAAGATTAAAGCCGTCGGGAGCGACGAGATTCAAGAGTACATTACGCTTCGTCGCGAGTATCGCCAGGCTGAGCAGTCCGTGATGCGAACCATGCTAGAGCCGTCGTTGTGTTTGCGATTCTTTTCCGCCGGGCGTCTCGTTCGCATTCGCGACGGCGATACGAACTGGGGCTGGGGAGTCGTCGTGCACGTTCTCCCAGTCAAGGACGCGCAAGGCGCGACTGTTCATGTACTCGACTGCTTGCTCAGGTGCGGCCCGGGAGCCTCCGAGGGTAATCTCGTCCCAGCCTCGGAGAAGGAAGCGAAATGTAACTCCACAGAAATTGTTCCAGTGGGAATTCACTTGGTTGACGCGATCAGCGCGATGCGCCTGACGTTGCCGGATGATTTGAGAACACCGCAGGCTCGAGAATCGGTTTGGCTCGCCGTCGAAACCGTGACGCAAAAGCTCAAGGCAAAAGGACAAAGTATTCCCTTGATTGATCCCGTCGAAGACATGGGCATCGCTGACGTCAAGTTTATCCAAACTTACAAGTCTCTCGGGGCGCTGCGGAAAAAGTTTCAATCGCATTCGCTCTACAGCGAAGCCGACGCGCAAAAGAATAGTGACCTGACGGCGAAGATTGACGTTTTTGAACAAAAGTCAAATCTCCTCGCCACGGCAGCGGAACTCAAGGAAAAGATCCAATCGAGTGAGCTCACAAAGTTTCGCGATGACTTGAAGGCGAGAAGTAAAGTGTTGAAAAAGCTCGGCCACGTGGATAAGGAAGGCGTTGTACTTACCAAGGGAAGAGCCGCCTGCGAAATCGACACGGCGGATGAGCTTTTAGTCACGGAGCTCATGTTTAACGGAGTATTTCATGGGCTCAACCCACACGAGCTCGTGGCGCTCGCTTCGTGTTTCATGCCCGTCGAAAAGAGCAACACGACGTCTCTGGACAAGTCTGCCAAGGCTTTGGCCAAACCTCTCAGGGCGCTTCAAGATGCGGCGAGAGAAATTGCCAGCGTACAAAAGGAGTGCAGAATAGAGATTGATGTTGAAGATTTCGTCGAGTCCTTCAAGCCAACCATGGTTGAAATAGTCTATTGCTGGGCCAAAGGTGAGCCCTTTAGCGAAATCGTCAAAAAGACTGACCTTTTTGAGGGTACAATTATCCGAGCGATGCGTCGTCTCGACGAACTCATGATGGAGCTTCACCGCGCCTGCATCGCCGTAGGCGATACTGAGCTCGCTGAAAAGTTTGAAAAGGGCGCAGAGTGTCTGCGTCACGGAATCGTCTTCGCGGACTCGCTGTACACGTAGCACGTCTTACATTTACCATTGATAGTAATGCGTTAGTTTTTAGATTGCTCCGCCGTTGACAATTCAACAATACCACACTTTGACTGATGAAAAAACGCACGTCATAACGCATCGCACGAATGAAGCGTCGCCTCAAGCTCGCGGTGCTCGCCGTGTTCATCGCCTCCGCGCCCTGCGTCGCCGCGCAGGACGCTCGAGCCCGTCAATCGCGCGATTACAGACCGAGACAAGAAGAACCGATTCAATTGGACGATGCACAGTATCGCATCGATGATGTCGAGGCATTTCTCACCCGAGTCCACGAGGAATTCATGACTGGGAGAGCTCGCGCGGGCGATGTCGACATTGAATGGATCGCGCCGTACTTTTTAGAGCCAGCGAACGATCGTCGACGGCGATCTGGGCATTCGAGCTCGATTCCGTTGGAAGCAAGAGTGGACATTGAAGTCGACGAAGTCGGTGTGGAATTTTACTTGCGCGCTCGCGAGTACGCATCCGAATACGGCGTGAGTGATCCGCAAACGGGTCGCGCGCGCTTGAGTCGGAATGAAGAGCGCCCGACGGCGCCGCAGTGGTGGCTTGATTTCATCTTTGTAACGCAGCGGCGATACTTCGATTGTTCTACGGACGATGATTGTCAATCGAGGTTCCATCTCAACGAAGGTCCTTATTGCTGTGACGCGGGTGTCAATTTCTATGGAAACTTTCACAATTCCTGCGTCGCTGATCTAAGCGAGTGCATTCCATCGTGTGATCGAAGTATTAATCCGTTTGAGCGCAGCCACGATACGGCACAATGTCGAATGGACCAGTTTTGCTGTAAGCGCAGAAATCGCTCGCAAGACTACAACGTGTGCGTCGACAAGGCGATCGATTGCGCGGATTACTGCGATCCCGCGGGCGATTACGTCTGTCCGGACGGACAGTCTTGCTGCTACGTGGATATCTTGCAATATACCATCTGTGTCGACGACGACGGCTTTCATTGCCCGTCACCGCCTCCGGAATGCAGCCCAGACAGCGTTGGCACGCCGTGCAATTCGGACCCAGAGCGTATTTGCTGTGGCGAAACGTGCTGTCAAAAGTCCGATACGGTGCAGTGTTGTCAGCTCGAGGAGTACACGCCGCCGGTGTACGCGTGCATTGATACGGGCATTCCGGGCGCGTCCTGTCCCGAGCCCCACTGCCCCGATTGCCCTGCGGGCTCGGATTTCCACACTCCCATCGGCGCCGTCACGCAGAACACGATGTGCTGCCACGGCGTCGCGTGCGCCCCGGGGCAATACTGTTGCTGGGACGGAATGATGGACCAGCGCTTCTGCAGCGACGACCCGTGTGAGCCGGGTGAAACCTGCGCTGACATGTCGGATTTGACTTCATGCGGGGCGAACAGATTTTGTTGCTCGGGAGTCTGTTGCGAAGAAAATTTCTTTTGCTGTCCAGTCATCGTCGACGGGACACTCAACGGGTACGCGTGTGCGGAACAATGCTTGGAGCCGATTTGCCGATTCATCGATACTAGCTGCGATAACAACCAGGCGTATGGCGTTTGCGGTGGATGCGGAAATAGCAACTGCGCCTTGGCGTGTCAGACGTGCGTCGATCCAAACTTGAACGACCCGGCGCGAATGTGCGAGTACACGTCCAACGGTATTCTATGCGAAGGAACGCCGACGACTTGCGGCTGCAACAATGGTGGATGTGGCGAAGCTGTGGGGTGTTTCGACACGGGAGGTAACTGTTGCGCATGCGGCGGCAACGGTATGCGAGGCGGTTGCCAGTGTTTGGACGTTCCCGCGACGAGCTCGCCTCTGGTGTAATGAGCAACGCATTTCGTTTCATTTATTACACATTACATGACGTCTCGCAACGTACGTTTCGCGTTCGACTCCGACCCACTCGGCACGCCGAAGAATTCCGAGTCAGACAAGGACGCGCGCTTCTCCTTCTTTTCCTTCTTTTCCTTTTTTTCCTTCTTCTCCTTCTTTTCCTTTTTCTCTTTTTTTGACTTTTTCTCCTTCTCCTTCTCCTCCTTGGTTTCGGCCGCCGCCGACGCGTCGCGCACTTTTGGACTGATTGGCAAAGAATTTCCACCCTCTTCTCCGTACACCCCGACCACGCGTCTATTCTGTCCCTCTCTCATCTCCTTCAACTGATGCTGCAACCCACTCACCTCGCCCGACAACCTATTCACCTTGTTTATCGCGTCGTCGCGTTCCTTTTCCACCCGGTTGAGCTCTCGTTTGTACTCCTCCGCCGTTTCCTCTGCCCGACGAATGTGTTCCCTCTGATCGCGCTCAAAGTAATCCAACAACCACTGCAAAGGATCCTTTGGTTTATCATTCATTCTATACATTGTCGCGAACGCCGAAATCAGCTCCTTCTCCGCGTGCGTCTTCTCCAAGTGTTCCCTAAACGCCTCTCGTCTGTTTGACCGCTTTTTCCATTCGCTCGGCGTCAACTCGACGTCCACGAGCGTCGGGTCCTTCGATCCATCCTTCACCGCTGAACTCTGCGAACGCGACGCGGAAAATAGCATCGAACACACACGCAATTCAGTCGATCACTCGATCCGTCGCCTCACCCGCTGTTTCCAGATGTTTGAAGAGGGGAGTCTCAACAGAATTGAGGCGAGAATCAATCCAATCGATCGATCGATCGATCAGTTCACTCATCGACCGAGTGACAACCAACCAACCGCGTCACGACGCGCACGCGCACACAAAAACACGCAACGCACCATTTTCTTTCGCGCGCAATCTTCGTCTCCCGTCGTCAAGCGTCGCGCGCGTCCGACACTGTCGTCCAACAACACGCATCCTTGAACAGGAAACAACAAAACAACCAAAATCACAAATCTATCACGATTGAATCCATTATGGGTTTTGGTTACTCACTCGCGGTGAAGACGTGCGAGCGAGACCGAGCGCGCGTGGACGACGGCGGCACACGAGAACGCCGACTCACGACGACGACGATGGCGATGACGACGATGACGACGACGACGACGACGGCGACGATGACGACCAGAGGAACAGTTCGACGTGCGGCGGTGAATGGAAGACTGACGAGAGGACCGTCGTCGACGAAGATGGTGAAGAGTGTGACGGTGGATAAGAGGAAGCGTTTCGCGTGGACCAAGGCGACGACGGAAGAGGAAGAATCGGCGGCGACGACGACGACGACGTCGACGACGAGTATCTCTGATGCGGATTTGGAGCGTAATTTGAGCAAGTTTGCCAAGAAGACGGCCACGACGTTCGCGCCCAGGTCGAGCACGGCGAAGAAGAACCCGGCATACAAGGGTAGCGTCTTGTACACGGTGTTTGAAGTGCAGGCGTACTTGGCCATCGTCGTCGGTGGGCTCCTGGCGTATAACGTTATCTGGCCGTCGGATGAACCGTCGATCGCGAGGTTGATGGGGATGTGGAGCGTGTGGATGTTCACGGTGCCCAGCCTTCGGGCGCGCGACTGCGCGGCTAAGGAAAAGGACGCGCTCAACTTGCTCTTCGTAGCCATCCCGCTCGTTAACGTGCTCATTCCTTTCGTTTGGAAGTCGTTCGCCGGGGTATTCACCGCGGATGTGTTGCTCATGGCGGCTGTGTACGCCCAAAAGGGTGTCTTCGCGGCGGATGACGCGCCAGAGACGGCTGAAGTGGAACAAAAGTAAGCAACATGTCTACGACGAGCGCGCGCGCCGAGAATTTGTAATTTTCTGAATTTTCTACCCGTTTTTAGCTACTACAATCGATCGTGCACGAGAGGTTTTCTCTCTCGTCTTCTACAGTCACTCTAACGCTACTATGGCGCCTCACCCGTCGTAAGATTGATACCCCCGAAGTCTTCTGAGTTCCTCCCGAGCGCACTTTCTGTACTCGCGTCCTCTATCCGTATCCACCTCTCCCTCCTCCAATGGATCCTCCGCATACACCCTATCGTAACAGCTCGCGCTCGAACACCGCATGACGCAATTCTCAAACGTCATCGGGTCATCCGGGTCGTCACACCCACCCCAACTCTCCCGAACAGTCGTCACGCACTGTTCTCGTTTGGCCCCGAGCTCTCGATCGACCGTGTTGGCTCTCGCCGCGCGTTGTTTCCGGCGTTGGTGTGGTTTCACCGCCTGCGTCCGGTGACCACGAAAATCAAGCAGTCGTCATTATCATTCAGTCAGTCGTCCATGCGCGCACGCGTCGTCGGCGTCGTCGAACCGCGCTCGACATTCATTCGAAGCCGCATCGCACTCATAAAACGGTTGGAACACACGACGCGTCGAAATCCCGCGCGTGCGACGCGACGACGCACCTCGACACCGAGCGTCATCCACGCCAAGAATAAAATAACCACGACGCGTTTCGCGCGTCGCGGGCGCATCCCGCGCGTCGCGAGCTAGTCGAGACGGCCGACGAGGCGACGTGCGGTCGCGCCGCAGAGTGCAGCGCGTCTCTCTGTCCAAATGCTCTCGCTCGCGCCGATCCTCGCGTCAGGCGTCTTCGTCGCGCGATCGATCGCGGTGCGACGACGGCGCGACGATATCGATGCGCCCGAGTACGTCGATGGTGACGACGACGACGACGACGACGACGAGAACGACGGCGGTGCGCTCGACGAAGGTGACTCGGACGACTTTTTCAGTCTCGCGAGACCCGTCGACGACGAACGACGACGCAGAGGACGCGAAAGCGGCGACGGCGCCGAAAATGCGGTCTCGAACGTGACTTCGCGCGCGGGTGTTGGTGGTAGTGGTCATGCAGCTTCGACGTCGGGCGCGGGGACAACGACGGAGGACGCGACGGGTCTAGTCGAGGACGCCCGCGACGACGAGGCGCCCTCGGACGCTCCGTGTTGTCGGTTTTGCTTTGAAGAGCGCGGGGACCTCGTGAGTCCGTGCGCGTGCGCGGGCACGGCGGGGTACGTACACGTCGAGTGTCTTCGGCGTTGGCAAAAAGTTTCGCTGCAGAGCCACGGGACGGAGGAGAGTGCGTGTCGGGTGTGCGGGGAGACGTTTACGTTGCCAAAGGCGCCTGCGTTGCAGAGGTTGGGTCAATGGTTCGCGCCTGGGGCGGACGATCGCGTGGCGCAGTACGGACGAGTGTGGTTGCAGATGATGATGAACACCGCGCTGCCCGGGGAAGAGACGGAGCCGCTGACGCGGGCGGCGCAGCTTTTGCCGTTGGTTTCGTGCGCCGAGGTGAGAATTTGGGCGAGACGAGAGATTCGTAAAGGTAACCAAATTTTGCGGGCGTTGGCGCGGTTTAGCAACGCGTGCGAGTGGACGCACAGT
>Ga0181579_10003819_pt1 | contig 11832 bp, 14 predicted proteins | sample 071ome_24_FD_132996 | JGI IMG/M metagenome (GOLD analysis project Ga0181579, IMG submission 132996) | Coastal salt marsh microbial communities from the Groves Creek Marsh, Skidaway Island, Georgia - 071402CT metaG (megahit assembly) | ecosystem: Environmental > Aquatic > Marine > Intertidal... | reverse complement strand
TCGCGCTCGGCCTGCAGCTTCGCGAGCTGGTTGGCTTCGAATTTCTCAAGCGTGTTCATCGCTTCTGTCCTTCATCTTCATCAGCCGCGTAGTGCTGCCAGAGATCCGGCCGCCGTTCGCGGGTTGCCTGTTCCGCCTGCGTCTTCCGCCACTCCGCGATCCGTCCGTGATGGCCGGATGTCAGAATTTCGGGGACGGTACGTTCCTGTCCCTGCCGGTCGATCCATTCGGCCGGCCTTGTGTAGTGCGGATACTCCAGCAGTCCGCGCTCAAAACTTTCTTCCGACAGCGATTCCGCCTTGCCCATGACCCCCGGCAACAACCGGATGGCCGCATCGAGCAACACGAGCGCCGCCGGCTCGCCGCCGGACAGCACATAGTCGCCGACGCTGATGTCCTCGGCCCGCCACGCGTCGAGCACACGCTGATCAACGCCCTCGTAGCGGCCACAAAGCAGTATCACGCCGGGGCCGTCCGCCAAGTCCCGGACACGCGCCTGATCCAGGGGACGACCGCGGGGCGTGAGATAGATGATCGGCCGCGGATCGTCAACCGGATTGACGGCTTCCGCGAGCGCGGAATCGACGATGTCCGGGCGCATCACCATCCCCGCGCCACCGCCGAAGGGCTCGTCGTCCACCGTGCCGTGCCGGTCCGCCGCCTGGGCGCGGATATCCCGGACGTCGAGCCGCCAGGTGTCCGCCGCCAGCGCCTTGCCCGCCAGGGACTGGCCGAGCGCGCCCGGGAACATCTCCGGGAACAGCGTGAGCACGGTCGCGGTCCAGGGATCAGGCATCGCGCACATCCTCCTCGTCCCCTTCGCCCCCCTCGCCCGACGATCCGCCGGGCCACAGGACGGCCGCGCCGTCCACAGTTACCCGGCCGGCCGCGAGGTCGATGTCGGGCACCGCCGCGCGGGTAAACGCCACCGTGCCGAGCCGCCCGCCGCCGCCGTCGATCTCCAGCATGTCGCCGCCGCCGAAATCATAGAGCGCGCGCACGGTGCCGAGCGTATCGCCGTCCGTGGACACCACCGGCAGGCCGATAAGGTCGGCGTGGTAGAACTCGTCCTCCGCCGGGGCCGGCAGCCGGTCGCGCGGCACGTAGAGATGCTCGCCCTTGAGCGCCTCCGCCGCGTCGCGGTCGCCCACGCCGTCCACCTTGACGAGGACCTGGCCCTTGCCGGTCCGGTTGCGCACCTCGAGCACGAACCTGCGCGACCCATCCTCGTTCTCGACCGGGCCGTAGGCGCCGACATCCTCCGCCACATCGGTGAAGGGCCGGACCCGCACCAGCCCATGCAGGCCGTGCGCACCGGTCACCACGCCGACGCACACGCGCGTGTCGCTGTTCGGGTCCGCCGCCATCTTGACCGATCCGCCGGTCAGGACTTCTCCTCTTCTTCACCGCCGTCAGCCGCTTCTTCAGCCGGGGCCTCCTCGGCGGGGGCCTCTTCCTCGGCCGGGGCCTCCTCGGCCGCGGCCTCCTCTGCGGGGGCCTCCTCGGCCGGAGCTTCGTCCTCGGCAGGCGCCGCTTCCGCCTCGGCAGCGGCCGCAGCCGCCGCTTCCGCAGCCTCGGCTTCCGCCGCGGCCCGCTCCTGGGCCTTCGCCTTCGGCAGGTGCTGCTTGGTCTGCTCCCGGCGTGCCGGCAGCTCGACCAGGCTCTCGTTCGCGAGGAACTTCGCGACCCGGTCCGACGGCTTGGCACCGACGCTCAGCCAGTGCTTGGCGCGGTCCACGTCGAAGGCCACCCGGTTCGGGTCGTCCTTCGGCAGCATCGGGTTGTAGTGGCCGATGCGCTCGATGAAGCGGCCGTCGCGCGCGCGCCGCGAGTCCGCGACAACGATCCGGTAGAAGGGCCGCTTTTTGGCGCCACCGCGCGCCAGGCGAATACGTAGAGACATGTTCAGGTTTTCCTTTGGGTTTGCGTGTTGTGTTTTTGTTGTCGTGTTTCAGTCCCGCGGCGCGTGGACGGCCTCGAGCTTGTGCCCGTCGGGATCCAGCACGAAGGCGCCGTAGTAGGTGTCGCGATATTCCGGGCGGACCCCCGGGGGGCCGTCGTCGGTCGCACCCGCGGCGAGCGCGGCGGCATAAAAGGCATCGACCTGGGCCCGGGACTCGGCCGCCAGCGCGATGTGCCGGCCGTCGTCGGGCACCACCGTCAGCGGATCGCGCAGGTTGATCCACAGGGCCGGTCCGCCGCCCTTGGGCCACCAGGACATGGTGCCCGGCTTCTCGAGAAACCGCTCGTGACCCAGCGCGCCGAGCACGGCGTCGTAGAACTTCGCCGAGCGTTCAAGGTCGGTAACGCCGATCGATACGTGATGAAACACCATTGCCGGTCTCCTAGCGCCCCATGCCCGGGGGCAGCATCCCCGGCGGCAGCCCGCCGCCGCCCGGACCGGGCATTCCGCCGCCGCCCATCGGCGGCAGCTTTCCGCCCATCTTCTTCATCTTCTTCATCATCGTGTGCATCTGCTGGTACTGCTTCAGCAGCTTGTTGATTTCCTGCACCGTGGTGCCCGAGCCGGCGGCGATGCGCTTCTTGCGCGAGGCCTTGACCAGCGCGGGGCGCTGGCGCTCCTGGGGCGTCATCGACAGGATGATGGCCTCCTGGCGCTTGATGAGATTGTCGTCCATGTCGGCCGCGGCCATCTGCTTCTTGACCTTGCCGATGCCCGGCAGCATCGACATCACGCCGCCGAGCCCGCCCATCTTCTTGAGCTGGCGCAGCTGGTCCAGCAGGTCTTCCAGATCGAACTCGCCCTTCTGGATCTTGCGGGCGATCTTCTCGGCCTTCTCCTCCTCGACCAGCTCGCTGGCGCGCTCGACCAGCGACACCACGTCGCCCATGTCGAGGATGCGACCCGCGACGCGCTCGGGGTGGAAGGGCTCGATCTCCTCCATCTTCTCGCCCGTGCCGATCAGCTTGATCGGCTGGCCCGTGACCGCGCGCATGGAGAGCGCCGCGCCACCGCGCGCATCGCCGTCCATCCGGGTGAGCACGATGCCCGAGATACCGACCCGCTCGTTGAAGGCCTGGGCGGTGTTGACCGCGTCCTGGCCGGTCATCGCGTCGGCGACGAGGAGTGTCTCGTGGGGCTTCGCCGCATCGCGGATCGCCGTCGCCTCGGCCATGAGCGCGTCGTCGATCGCCAGCCGGCCCGCGGTGTCGAGCAGGACAACGTCGTAGCCCTCGCGCCGTGCCTGGTCCATCGCCCGCTTGGCGATCGCGACCGGCATCTCGCCGGTGCGGATATCGAGGGTGGGAATGAGGGCCTGGTCGCCCAGCACGCGGAGCTGCTCCTGGGCCGCCGGGCGGCGCACGTCGAGCGAAGCCATGAGGACGCGCTTCTTCTGCTTGTCCGCCAGGTGATGGCCGATCTTCGCCGTTGTCGTCGTCTTGCCCGAGCCCTGGAGGCCGACCACCAGGATCGCGACCGGCGCGGGCGCGTTCAGGTCGATCTCGACCCCCTCGCCGCCCAGCATCTCGATGAGCTGATCGTGGACGATCTTGACCACCATCTGGCCCGGGGTGACGCTCTTCACCACCTCCTGGCCAACGGCACGTTCCTGGACCGCCGCAATGAAGTCGCGAACGATCGGCAACGCCACATCGGCCTCGAGCAGCGCGACGCGCACCTCGCGCATCGCCGCGGCGACGTCCTCCTCGGACAGCGCGCCGCGCCGCTTCAGGCGGTCGAAGACATCACCCAGGCGTTCGGTCAGGTTCTCGAACAAGGGCACCCTTCCTTTTCGGCGGCCACACGAACGCGGCCCTGCATTCGTCACATCATGCCCAACGGCAAACGCGCCAGTGCGCGAAACTCGCGGGCTGGCGGAGCTCCGGCACCACGCCGGAGCCGCATCTCTAGCGATGCGGAATGGCGCGGAACCTATGCGAAGCCGGATGTGGGGTCAAGCTGCACTCTGCAGGACAATGACCGGCACCGTGCTAGACTGGGGCGCGTTGGGCGCGGCCCGCGCGGGCGGTCCGGGATGCCGGATTGCGCGGTCTTATTGCGTGCGCGGCATGTTCGGATTGCGTACGGCCTCTGCGATTCCCGCGAGTTTCTCAATCTTGCAACGAATTAACTAAATTACTGTATCTATTGTATTTTGTGGTTATTTAGATTTTTTGCATCTATACCCTTGTATGCACGCCAAGGTTGTGCGATACGCTAAAACTGTGTCCCCGCGGGGGCACACGAGAGGAGTGTCCCGGAAGGCCGGTTGCCACGCGGCCCCAAGGCTCCGACCGGTTCGCCGATCAGGCGGGACCCCTCCGAACTCATAACGAGTGCGTTCCCGGACCCGAAGGACGACCATACGTGCCCCATCCCGTAGATACCCATGTCGGCCGGCGCATGCGTCAACGACGCGAAATGTGCGGCATGCCGCAGAAGGAGCTCGCCCGGCAACTCGGCATCAGCTTCCAGCAGGTCCAGAAGTATGAAAGCGGCGCCAACCGGATCAGCGCGTCGAAGATGTGGCAGCTGTGCGGTGTCCTCGACGTGAGCCCCGGGTTCTTCTTCGAGGGGCTCGGCCCGGCCGGCAAACGCGCCGCGGCCGCAGACGCCCCGGCCGACGCGGATTCCCGCTCGGCGCGCCAGGTCCTCGACCTGAACCAGGCTTTCCAGAAGATCGAAGACACCCGCGTCCGCCGCCAGGTGGTCCAGCTGGTGAAATCGCTCGGCCGCAGCTGAGCGCCGCACGGCGGCAAACGCCCCGGGCTATTCAGGGTGGACGCGCGGGCCCCGGCGGCCCTATATCCCCGCCCATGGTCATGCGCGACTTCATAAAGATGCACGGGCTCGGCAATGACTTCGTCATTGTCGATGCGCGCGACAACCCGCTTCGCGTCAGCGATGCCGGGACCCGCCGCCTGTCCGACCGGCACACCGGGATCGGCTTCGACCAGCTGATCACCCTCGACGCGCCGGCGGACGACGGCGCGGATTTGGACGTGCGCATCTTCAACGCCGACGGCGGCGAGGTCGCGGCGTGCGGCAACGCCATGCGCTGCGTGGCCCGCCTGCTGCTGAACGGTGGCGACCGACGCTTGCGAATCCGCACCGTCGCGGGGCTCCTCGAGGCATGGCGCGACGGGCCGGCGCACTTCGCCGTCGATATGGGCCCGGCACGCGACGCATGGCAGGAGATCCCGCTGGCGCGCGAATGCGACACCGATCACCTGCCGCTCGCGCGCGGCCCGCTGACCGATCCGGTCGGCGTCAACATGGGGAACCCCCACGCCGTCTTCTTCGTGGACGACATCGCGGCCATCCCGATCGAGACCCTCGGTCCCGAGCTCGAGCATGACCCGCTGTTTCCGGAGCGCGCCAACATCGGCGTCGCCCAGCTGACCGGGCCCGACCGGCTGCGCCTGCGTGTCTGGGAACGCGGGGCCGGGCTGACACTCGCCTGCGGCTCGGGCGCCTGCGCGGCCGCCGTCGCCGCCCATCGCCGCGGACTCGCGGGCCGCCGCGTCACGATCGACGTGGACGGCGGCACCCTCGAGCTCGAATGGCGCGACGACAATCACGTGATCATGTCCGGTCCGGCCGAGGAGAGCTTCCGCGGCGTTGTGGGCGAGGATGCCTTCGCGGGCGGCGATCATGACTGAGACCGGTGCCGCCGAGATCGTTACCTTCGGGTGCCGCCTGAATGCCTACGAATCAGAGGTCATGCGCCAGCATGCCGAGGCTGCCGGCCTCACCGACACCGTCATCGTCAACACCTGCGCCGTGACCTCCGAGGCCGAGCGGCAGGCACGCCAGGCGATCCGCCGCGCACGGCGGGCCAACCCGGACGCCCGGATCGTGGTCACCGGCTGCGCCGCCCAGATCGACCCCGAGGTCTATGCCGCCATGGACGAGGTTGATGTCGTTCTCGGCAACACGGAGAAGCTCGAACCCGCGCGCTTCGCGGCGCTCGGCAATACCGGCGATCATGCGCGGATCCAGGTCAACGACATCATGTCCGCGCGCGAAACCGCCGCCCACCTGATCGAGGGTTTCGACGGACGCGCCCGGGCCTTCATCCAGGTCCAGAACGGCTGCGATCACCGCTGCACCTTCTGCGTCATTCCGTTCGGGCGCGGCAACTCGCGCAGCGTGCCCATCGGCACCATCGTCGACCAGGTTCGAACGCTGGTCGCGAACGGCATCGCCGAGGTGGTGCTCTCGGGCGTGGACATGACGTCCTACGGCGCGGACCTGCCGGGCCGGCCGCGCGCCGGTCAGATGATCCGCCGGGTGCTCGCCAACGTTCCCGAGCTGCCGCGCCTGCGCCTCAGCTCCATCGACGTCGCCGAGATCGACGACGACCTCATGGCGCTGATCGCCGACGAGCCGCGACTGATGCCGCACCTGCATCTGAGCCTGCAGGCCGGCGACGACATGATCCTCAAGCGGATGAAGCGCCGCCACAGCCGGGCACAGGCCATCGACTTCTGCGCCGAGGCGCGCCGCCTGCGCCCCGATATCGTCTTCGGCGCCGACCTGATCGCCGGGTTCCCGACCGAGACCGACGCCATGTTCGACCGCTCCCTGGCGCTGGTCGAGGAATGCGGGCTCACCCATCTTCACGTCTTCCCCTACTCGCCGCGTCCCGAGACGCCGGCCGCGCGCATGCCCCAGCTCGACCGGGCGCTCATCAAGGACCGCGCCGCCGCGCTCCGCGCCGCGGGCAACGCCGCGCTGGCAAACTTTCTGGCCGGCGAGGTCGGCCGCGACCGCAACGTGCTGATCGAGCGCCCGGGCCTCGGTCGCACGGAGCAGTTCGCCGAGGTCCGGCTGGACGCCGCGGACGGCGATGCCGGCCAGATCGTCACCGCGCGGATTACAAACGCCGACGCGACGGGTCTCACGGGCACGGCCCGGCGGGACGCGGCATGAGCGGCGACGGCGGCTGGCTGTCGCGGCTGCGCTCGGGCCTGTCGCGCAGCTCCGAGCGCCTCGCCGGCGACATCGGCGCCATCTTCACCGCGCGGCGCATCGACGCCGATGCGCTCGCCGAACTCGAGGATGCGCTCATCATGGCCGATCTCGGTGTCGCCACCTCCGCGAAGCTCGCCGCCGAGCTCGGCGCAAGGAAGTTCCCCGGAGATGCCGACGCGACAGCCGTGCGCACCGCGCTCGCCGAGGACATCGCAGCCCTGCTCGCCCCTGTCGCCCGGCCGCTCACCGACCTCGCGCCCGATGCCGGCTCCACCCCGCGCGTGATCCTGGTCGCCGGCGTGAACGGCACCGGCAAGACCACCACCATCGGCAAGCTCGCCGCGCGCTTCACGGAAGACGGGCGGACGGTCATGCTCGCCGCGGCCGACACCTTCCGGGCGGCTGCGATCGACCAGCTCCGGCTCTGGGGCGAGCGTGTCGGCGTCCCGGTCATTGCGCAGGAACAGGGAAGCGATCCGGCCGCCGTCGCCTTCGACGCCATGGAAAGGGCCTGCGATGCCGGCGCGGACCTGCTCCTCATCGACACCGCCGGGCGCCTCCACAACAAGGCCGACCTGATGGCCGAGCTCGAGAAGATCATCCGCGTCATCCGCAAGGTCGATGCGGATGCGCCGCACGAGGTGCTCCTCGTGCTCGACGCGACCACGGGCCAGAACGCACATGCGCAGGTCGAGACGTTTCGCGACCTGGTGGACGTCAGCGGCCTCGTCGTCACCAAGCTCGACGGCTCGGCACGCGGCGGCGTGATCGTCGGCCTCGCCGATGCCTTCGCGCTGCCGATCTATGCCATCGGCGTGGGCGAAGGCGTCGATGATCTCCGGCCTTTCGACGCGGAAATCTTCGCCCGCAACCTGCTCGACCTCGACGGCCCGGCCGCCTGACCCGTCATGACCACCCTCATCGCGCTTGCCGTCCTTCTGTCAGCCCTGTTGCATGCGAGCTGGAACGCGCTGGTCAAGGGCGGTGACGACGGCTGGCTGACCGGGACACTGATCTCCTTCTTCGCCGCGGCCGCCGGCGCCGTCGCGGTGATCGCCCTTTCCCTGTGGCCCGCGCCGCACCACTGGCCATGGCTGATCGGGTCGGGCGCCCTGCATGCCGGTTACTTCATTCTACTGATGTGCGCCTACACCTACGGCGACCTGGGAAAGGTCTATGCGATCGCCCGCGGCACCGCGCCGCTGGTCATCGTGGCGCTCGCCGGTCCGCTGGTCGGCGATGTGCCAAGCTGGCAGGAGGTCGCCGCGATCCTGGTTCTGGTCACCGGTGTCGTCGCTCTGACGATCGAGCCGGGCAAGTTCGCGAGCGCGGACGCGAGGGCGGTGATCCTGGCGATCCTGACCGGCAGCATGATCGCCGCCTATTCGCTATTCGACGCCGTCGGAATCCGCACCATCGGCCCCGAGCTCGAGCACGCCTCGATCGCCTACGGAAGCTGGCTCATGATTTTCACGGCCATTCCGGTGCTCACCATCGCGGCGGTTATCCGGCGCGGCAGGATCGTTCCCTACCTGCGCGCCAACGCGTTGCAGGGCGCAGTCGGCGGCGGGATCGGCGTCGCCAGCTACATGCTGATCCTCTTCGCATTCGCCAATGCGTCCGTCGCCAGCGTCGCGGCGCTGCGCGAGACGGGGGTCGTGTTCGCGGCCCTGATCGGGACCTTCGTGCTTGGCGAACGCTTCGGCAAACGCCGCATCCCGGCCGCCATACTGGTGGCACTCGGCGCCGGCGCGGTTCGCTTCGCCGCCTGACGCGACCGCCCGCACGCGGCGCGAGGCACTTGGGGCTTCCCGACGCATCCCAACAATCGTAGGTTCCCGCCGTCATGCGACCCTGGATCAAACTGGCAATCGAGGCGGGGCCCCTCGTCGTCTTCTTCATCGTGAACGGCCGCGACGGGCTGCCGGCTTTCCGGCACCTCTGGCTCGCCGAGGGCGCGGAGCCCATGGCGGAGCAGGGCCTTTTCGAGGCGACGGCGGCCTTTATGGTCGCGACCCTCATCGCGCTGGCGGCGGGCTGGATGCTCGAGCGCCGCCTGCCGGTCATGCCGCTGGTCAGTGGAATTTTCGTCCTGTTCTTCGGCGGCCTCACCCTGGTGCTCGCCGACGAGACCTTCATCAAGCTGAAGCCAACCCTCGTAAATACGCTGTTCGCGGCGATCCTGTTCGGAGGCCTCGCCACCGGACGTTCATTGCTCAAGCCGCTGTTCGGCGCGGCGGTGCAACTCACCGAGCGCGGCTGGCGTCAGCTCACGCTGCGCTGGGCCGTCTTCTTCGTGGTGCTGGCGATCCTGAACGAGATCGTCTGGCGCAACTTCTCGACCGACTTCTGGGTCTCGTTCAAGCTGTTCGGAATCATGCCGCTGACCTTCGTCTTCGCCGCGGCCCAGACCCCGCTCTTCCTGCGCGAGCAGCTACCGGACGACGCGGCAGACAGGACGTCCGACGACGCCTAGCTGATCTCGACGCTTGCGTCCGGCGGGTTGCCGAAGGGCGGAAAATCGTCGCGGCCCTCGGTCTCGAAATACTGTTCCAGTGCCCAGCGCACGGTCGGAAAGGCGATCTCGTCCCACGGGATCGATGCCCGGTCGAACAGACCCACCTCCAGGCTCTCGGGCCCCGCCGCCACGTCACGCGACAACAGCCGCGCGCGGTAGATGGTCTGCACCTGGGAGATCCGCGCGACGTTGTAGACGGCCAGCAGCCGGTCGATACCGATTTCCGCGCACGCCTCCTCCCGCGCCTCGCGGACCGCACCGTCCTCGGTCGTCTCGCCCAGTTCCAGATAGCCCGCCGGCAGCGTCCAGAAACCGATCCGCGGCGCAATCGCGCGCCGGCACAGAAGTATCCGCGCCGCATCCGCGTCGTCGGGCTGCCAGACAACCACCGCGCCGGTCACAACCTTGGGATTCTCGTAATGAATGAAACCGCAATCGCGGCAGACCTGGCGCGGACGCTCGTCGCCATCCGGCACTTCCGTGTGAACCGGACCCTGTGGTGCGCCGCCGGGTGGCGGGGAAGCCTTTATCATGCACGGACTCTCGCCCGCGCGACGGCAAAAATCAAAACACTTGTGGGCGTGGCCGGGGTCGCGAGCGGGCGATCAGACGACCAGGTTCACATAGGTTCCGCGCGGCGCGTTCGGGTTCAGCGTCGCCGCATCCTTGGGCACCTGCACCCGCGGTTCGGCCGCGGCCATCCGTTCCGGACCGCTTGGAGCCGGCCCAGCCTTCGCCGCCGGGGCGGCACGCGCGGCGCCGGGCGCAGGGGCGGGACTTTCGATCTGGCGCAGGATGGCCTGAAGCGAGGTGGGAGCGTTCGTGACGGACATGGAATGGGGAACCGATTGAGGTAAGAACCTGTTCACCGTAACCGCATAACGCTTAACGGAAGCCTAAGGCGGGACGTCCGGCCATTTACCAGTTGGCAACGCCGCATCGGCAGAATGTCGGCGATTTCCTGCCGATCCTGGCGTTAACGCGGAGTCCGGAACGTGTTTGCAGAAAGCGAAGACGACAGCCATCTCGACGTCGACGGGCTGCTGCGGCTTGCCGCCGACCGCTCGGCCGCCGCGCGCTCCGAGCTCGTCGAGGTGATCAGCGACCTGTTCTTCGACCGCGACCGCGTTCTGAGCGAGCGCGAACGCGCGACGATGTCCGACATTCTGCGCCAGCTCATCCACGACGTCGAAATCTCCGTGCGCAAGCATCTGGCGATCCGGCTTTCCGACGAACCCACCGCGCCGCCGGAACTGGTCTTCGCGCTGGCCAACGACAGCGCCGAGATCGCGCACCCGATCCTTATGCGCAGCGAGGTCCTCAGGGATCCGCAACTCATAGAAATCATTCGGCACCGCGGGTTCGAACATCAGCTTTCGATCGCCATGCGCGCCGCGCTGTCGGAATCGGTGTCCGACGCGCTGGTCGAGACCAACGACGTAAGCGTGATCGAGAAACTGCTCGAAAATCCCGGGGCCGAGATCGGCCGTGACGCCATGTCCTATCTGGTCGAACAGTCCCAGCGGGTGGACGCATTCCAGAACCCGCTGGTGCGGCGCAAGGACCTGCCCCGCGAGCTCGCTGCGCGCATGTACTGGTGGGTCTCCGCCGCGCTGCGCACCGAGATCCTGGACCGCCACGATCTCGAACCGGCACAGATCGACGACATCATGGAATCCGCCGTCGGGGCCGCCGTGCGCGCGGACGGAGAACTGAATCCCGACGGCGCGGCCGCATCGCGGCTCGCCGCACGGATGCTCGAGCAACAGGGCACGTCTGCGGAGCTGCTCATCGAGGTGCTGCGAACCGGCGAGGTCGCGCTGTTCGAACATCTGATCGAGGAGGCGACGGGACTGCGACAACCGCTGGTCCGGCGGCTGGTCTACGAGGCCGGCGGCGAAGGCCTTGCGATCCTGTGCCGGGCCCAGGCGTTTCTCGTGGAGGATTTCAGCACGCTCCTCGGGCTGTGCCGCGCGGCACGCCCGGAACGCGGCGAGGTTTACCCCGTCGCACGCGTCGCACCGGAGACGTTCTACCAGCTCATCCGCCCCGCCGCCGCCCGGCAGGTGCTGGACCGCTGGCGCCGCAACCCAGACTACCTCGATCTGCTCCGCCAGGTCGCAGCCCTGATGATTTCGCCCACCAAACGGGCCTGAACACGCAGTTTTGGTAATTTTGTTACCGATTTCATGATAAACGGGTAACGATTTTTCCGCACCGAAGGAATTGTGAAGGCATAATTCTTGCTTCTTCTTGTATGATTTCGGTTCGAAACCCAGTTTTTGAGGTGATTGCGTTTCAACATGCGTCGAACGGGCGCTAGCGTGAGAAACGAACGTCGCGAATTGCGACACGAACGGAGAGCGACATGCCG
>Ga0181579_10003818_pt1 | contig 11833 bp, 10 predicted proteins | sample 071ome_24_FD_132996 | JGI IMG/M metagenome (GOLD analysis project Ga0181579, IMG submission 132996) | Coastal salt marsh microbial communities from the Groves Creek Marsh, Skidaway Island, Georgia - 071402CT metaG (megahit assembly) | ecosystem: Environmental > Aquatic > Marine > Intertidal... | reverse complement strand
GAGGTCAATGCGCCGAAGAACTGGCCGCGACAGGCCGCGATGTCACGCGGCTGGAAGTTCTCTTCTTGCTCTTGCATCCAGCAATCAAACGCAACTTGCGCGCGCGCCATCAAGGCCGGAATGTGGTTGATCGCGCCCTGACCCATCAGCGCCGTCAGGCGGATGCGGGCGTCGCTCAGGTCGGCCCGAGCGGACGCTGGAATATCACGGCTATTCAAGCCCTCGGGCCCGATGTTGTTGCCCGCACCAACGAACATGGCGCGCTCGGCGAAGCGATCCGAATCGGCGTAGTCGGCTTCGGCGAACTCTGTCCGTGCTTGTTCGAGATAGCCCTTGTAGAGCGAGACTTGGTAGAGCGTGCCGATCGGCTCGATCTTTTCGGCTTTGCCCAATTGCATGCCTGAACAAGCCGCCAAAAAGAGCGGCACGGAAATAACCGCTAGAAAGCGGGGTGACTTGGCCATGAATTCCTCCAACAAAAGCACAGGTTCGCGGGTTCCAGGTTGGCCCTGGATCAATTTGGGCGACTGTACCCTTTGCAAGCGTGCGCGGTCCACCCGCGAATCCCGCCAAAAGGGCCGATTATCGTGCTGAATCGGCCACTATTGGGGGGAAAATGCGCCATTTTCGGTCCGCCCGGCGGGCGAATGTTGCGCAGGCCCGCATCGGGGGCGGGGGGCACGATGGCAAACGCCTGCCCCGTGGGCGGCGGGATCGGTTGAACCGTATCGGGCCCTCCCATATGCTCGGCGCCGTGAAAGCCCACGTGACCAAATCCACGACGTTCCTCTGGCGAAGCCGGTAATCCGGCGCGCAGCCGATCTGCGCTTTCACGCTCTCTAGTTCTACACGTCGGCGCGGGCCTCGCCCGCCACAGGAACCCACCATGACCTACCAATTCACCACCCATTCGGGGGTTCTCGTCACGAGAACCGCCACGGCGCTACCGTTCGAGGACGGCCTCAAGACACTGGTCGGCCGCCTGGATCGCGAACGCGGCGCGCTGTTTTCTTCCGGGTTCGAATATCCGGATCGCTATTCGCGCTGGGAGATGGGGTTCGCCGCGCCGCCGCTGGAGTTCGTCGGGTTCGGTCGACGCCTGGAGGTGCGCGCATTGAATGCCCGCGGCTCGGCCCTGCTCGATCTGTTCGGCGACGTGCTGACACGCGACGGGGCGACGGCCACGCGAAAGGACGCGACGACGCTGATTCTCGATGTCGCGTCGAGCGATGAGGCTTTCCCCGAAGAAGAACGCAGTTTGCAGCCCACGGTGTTCACACCGCTGCGCACGTTGTTGACGGATTTCGCGGGGATCGCGGATACCTCGCTCGGGCTTTACGGCGCCTTCGGCTATGACTTGTTGTTCCAGTTCGAGCCGATCGCGCAACGCTTGCCGCGCGCACGCGCGGACTCGGATCTGCATCTGTTTTTGCCCGACCAGTTCTTCATGGTCGACCGGCGCAAGGAAACCGCGTTTCGCTACGACTATGAGTTCGCACGCGGCGACGTCGCGACCGCCGGGCTGGACCGCGAGGCGGCCCAGATCGCGGTGCGCGATGCCGCGGCCGATGCGCCGCCCACCATCGAGACCGATCACAGCGATGCCGGCTATGCCGATATGGTCGACAAGGCACGCCAGGAAATTCGCGTCGGCAACGTGTTCGAGGTGGTGCTGTCGCGCAAGTTCAGCGCCGATTACACCGGCAAACCGTCGGGCCTGTTCAGCAAGATGCAAGCGGTGAACCCGAGCCCCTACGAGTTTTTCATCCAGATGGGCGAGGAGCAGCTGGTCGGGGCGTCGCCCGAAATGTTCGTGCGTGTCGAAGGGCGCCGTGTCGAATCCTCGCCGATCTCGGGCACGGTGCGGCGCGGCGACAACCCGATGGAAGACGCCGACAATATTCGCGCGCTCTACAACTCGGACAAGGACGAAGTCGAGTTGACGATGTGCACCGACGTCGACCGCAACGACAAAGCGCGCATCTGCGAACCCGGCTCGGTGCGGCTGTTGGGGCGGCGGATGATCGAACGCTATGCCGGGCTGTTCCACACGGTGGACCACGTCGAGGGCACGCTGCGCGCAGGCTTTACGGGGATCGACGCGTTTCTCTCGCATATGTGGGCGGTGACGCTGACCGGCGCGCCGAAGAAGCGCGCGGTCCAGCTGGTCGAAAATATGGAGACCAGCGCACGGCGGTGGTACGGCGGCGCGATCGGCGGCATGTTGATGAACGGCAGCGTGAATACCGGGATCACAATCCGCACGGTGCACCTGAAAGAAGGCCGCGCGGACTATCGCGCGGGCGCGACGCTGGTGTTCGATTCGGTCGGCGCCGAGGAAGCCGCGGAGACCAAGACCAAGGCGACCTCGTTCTTTCGCGTGCTGGGCGGCGACGCGGCAGCTGCGCCGAAAGCGAAACCGCGGGCGGCCTCGTTTGACGGGCTGTCGGTCGTGATGGTCGATAACGAGGATTCCTTCGTCCACACGCTGGCGGACTACATCCGACAGACCGGCGCGACGGTGCAGACGTTGCGCGCCGGCGCACCGGTCGATCGTTTGCTGCGCGATTCGCCCGACCTTGTGGTGCATTCGCCGGGGCCGGGCACGCCTGCCGAATACGGCGTGCCGGATCTGGTGCGCGCCCTGGCGGAAAAGGGCGTGGCGCAGTTCGGCGTGTGCCTCGGCCTGCAAGGGATTGTCGAGGCGTTCGGCGGGTCGCTCGCGGTGATGCCCCTGCCCCGCCACGGCAAGCGCTGGGCGGTGACGCACGACGCGAGCGCGTTGTTCGCCGGATTGCCCAACCCCTGCACGGTGGGGGCGTATCATTCCTTGGCGGCGGTGAACGAAACCTTTCCTGAGGTGCTGCGCAAGGTCGCCTGGACCGACGACGACGTCGTGATGGCGGTTCAACACGCGAAGTTGCCGATTGCGGCGGTGCAGTTTCACCCGGAGTCGATCCTCTCGATGCGCGAGGACGCGGGGCACCGCTTGGTGCGTAATGCTTTGGGTTTGCTGGCCGGGTAGAGGGCTTGCGCCCGGCGCGGCGTACGCAGAGGCAGAGTCCTTGCGCCGGACGGTTGGCGCCGACTTGAGCGGTCTCAGGCGCGTTCGCCGGTTTGTGGGGTAGCTTGTCCGGACAGGGCTTGGCCCCTAGGCTTCGTCTTTTCGAGGAGCGTTTTGTATGTCGAATGGCGGTGGGTTCAGCCCGCAGAACCGTATCGAGTTCGCGGCCGGCACCGAGATTTTCCACGAAGGCCAGGACGCCGATGCGGCGTTTCTGGTTTTGGAGGGCAACGTCGAAGTGCGGAAGCGCACTGACGACGGCTACAAGGTGATGGCGACGCTGGGCAACGGCGACGTGTTGGGCGAGATGGCGCTGTTCGGCGGCGACGTGCGGTCGGCCGATGCCGTGGCGCTGACCGATACTAAAGCCTTCCGGTTGAGCCGCGCCGATTTCGAAAGCCGACTGGCCAGCACCGATGCGGTGTTGCGGCGGATGGTCACGATCTTGGTCGCGCGATTGCGCGACGCCACACACGAACTCGCTCGCCTGCGCGGCGACAACGCCTAACCACGATCAAACGACAAGAAACCGAGGAGACCGGCATGGGCACGACCCGAGACCTGACCAATTTCGTTGCCAACACATCGTACAAAGACCTCCCGCAAAAGACGGTCGATGCGACCAAACTTGCGGTGTTGAATATCGTGGGCTGCATGCTGGCCGGATATCAAACCCGCATCGGCCAGTTGCACACCGACATGGCCAAGGACATGGGTGGCGGGCGCGAGCAATCGACGATCATCGGCGACGGCGCGAAGGTTTCGGCGCCGCTGGCGGCCTACGCGAACGGCAACTTCGGGTTCGCGTTGGATTACGAGGACACGGTTCTGTACATCAGCCACCCCGGCTACATCACGATGTCGTCAGGCTTGGCGATCGGCGAGATGCTGGGATCGTCGGGCAAAGATTTAATCCTCAGCATCGCGTTGGGGTTCGAAGTGGTGGCGCGCATCGGCGCCGCCATGCAACCCACGCCGGAACGCGGCAAACAGGTTTGGGGCGAGCAGTACCATCCGTTTGCCTCGGCGACGACGGCGGGCAAGTTGTTCGGACAGGACGCCGAAACATTGGACGTGGCGTTCGGGATCGCCGGGACCTACGCCACGGTGCCGTCGGTCTACAAGTATTTCGGCGTGGTGGAGGAAACGCGGCCCATGCGCGAAGTGAAGCTGGGCTGGGGCTGGATGAGTATGGCCGGCACGGTGGCGGCGCAATCCGCGCAGCGTGGTTTTCGGGGCGGGCACGGCGTTCTGGACGGCGAGCAAGGCTTTCACGTCATGGCCGGATCGGACCGGTGCGACCACGATCAAATGGTTCGCGATCTCGGCAAAAGCTGGGCGATCGACGTGACCGAATACAAGATCCATCCGTCGATCGCGTGGAACCATCCGGGCTTCGACGCCACCCGCACGCTGGTGAAGGACCACAGCATCACGCCCGACCAAGTGGAGAAAATTCACATCTCGGGCATGGCGCTGAACCTGATCGGCGACACCAATCCGCAAGGCGCGGTGGATGCGCAATTCTCGCTGCCCTACACGGTGGTGACCACGATCATGGGCGAGCCGTTGCTACCGGCGATGTATAGCGACGAAAAGCTCGCCGACCCGGTGGTGCGCGATCTGTTGTCGAAGGTCAGCATGACGCACGACCCCAAGGCCGACGACGACTTCTTTACCGACCAGAAGATGCGCTTTGGTGTCGAGATGACCCTGAAGGACGGCAACACGGTGAAGCGCGACGTCGAATGGCCGAGCGATCAGCCGCCGATGGGCCGCGCCGACATCGAGAAGAAGTTCCGCGAATTGGCGGGCACCGTCATGGATGACAAACGCGCCGAAGAGGTGATGCAGGCGATCGATTCGCTGGACAGCTTCGACAACGTGGCCGAGTTCGCGCGCCTGTTGGTTTAATAGTCGCGTAACAATGTGCCGCGGTTCTCGATGCGGTCGTCGAAGCCGGAGTCGCGCAAGGCGTACCAGACCAGCACGGCGTTGAGGTGAAGGACCGGCTTGCCGATCCAAAATTCGGCTTCTTCGATCATGTCCATCAACGCGATTTCGCTGCCGGTCGCGAGAATGACATCCGCGTCGCTGCGGGCGAGTTCGGCCAGGCCGTCGCGCAAGGTGTCGTCGGTCAGGGCGTCGATGTCGTGGATCGAGGTGCAGCCCAAGCCTTTGGCGGCGGCGACCTCGTAGCCGCAGGCCTCCCATAGGCCGCCCGACACGACGCCGCTGTCGGGAAGTCGCGGCGTCAGGACCGCAACCTTGCGCGCCTTCATCACCTCAAGAGCGCGCAAGAACGCGCGCGCCGACGAGGCGACCCGAAGACCCGATATTTCTTCGTATTTGCGATCGAAGGCTTCGAGCTCTTCGCGGGGAAACGAAAAGCCGCCCTCCCCCATCAGCAAGTAATCGGGTTCGCAGGTCATCACCGCCCTGATCGCATCGGGTTCGGCGTCGCGAATGGCGCGGGCCATTTTTTTCATGGCCTCGTCGCTGCCCCACACGGCCGGACCTTTGCGCACGGCGCGGGCGGTGTTGATCGAAATCCCTGGCGGGACGATTCGGTGCATCTCGGTTTCGCACACGGTATTCTTCGACGGAATGATCAAGCCCCATTTCGCCCGTGATTCGACAGCCATGATGTCCTCCCTGATGGCGCAGCCTTTACCGACACCCCGACCACCCTTGGACGTGGCGCAATGACGCTTGATCTTGACTCATTTCGCGCCCGCTTGCGTGGCGAAGCGCGAGAATTGCAGGACGCCGCCGATCGATCGGCCGCAGAGCGGGCACCGGTACAGCTCGATCAGCAGAGCGTCGGGCGACTCTCCCGCATGGATGCCTTGCAAGTGCAGGCGATGGCCAAGGCGGAACAAGAACGCCGGTTGGCACGGCTGCGCCGCGTGGAGACGGCCCTGGCCCGCATCGAGTCGGGCGACTTCGGCTATTGCGTGCAGTGCGACGAGGACATCGAAGCGAAACGCCTGGAGGCCGATCCGACGGTCCCGTTGTGCATCAAATGCGCGGGCGCGGGTTAAGGACTGTCTTGGTGCCGTCATATCCGTGTCATAAGAAAAGGGTTTCAGCAGGAGTATCTTGTCGGTGATCCGCCCTTTTTCGCTCGCCCAACGATTAACCGCCGAGGCGCTCGGCACCGGGCTTCTGGTGGCGACCGTCGTGGGTTCGGGCGTGATGGCCGAGACCCTGGCGGATGGGAACGACGCGATCGCGCTGCTCGGCAACACCATTGCGACCGGCGCGATCTTGTTCGTGCTGATTACGATCTTCGCGGGCATTTCCGGAGCGCACTTTAATCCCGCCCTCACGGTCGGCTTCGTGATCCGGCGCGAGCTGCGTTGGCCGCATGCTGCGAGCTACATCGGCGCCCAAGTTGCCGGCGGCATTCTCGGCGCGATGTTGGCCCATGCCATGTTCGCGCTGCCGCTGGTGCAGGCGGCGAGCCAGGCCAGGACGGGGGGCGCGCAATGGTTGGCCGAGGGCGTGGCGACATTCGGGTTGTTGCTGACGATCTACGGCTGCGTGCGGTTTCGCCCGCACGCGGTGGCGGCGGCGGTCGGGCTCTATATCACGGCGGGCTATTGGTTCACGGCATCGACGTCGTTCGCCAATCCGGCGGTGACGATCGGGCGCACCCTGACCGACACGTTTTCGGGCATTCGACCCGTCGACGCACCGGGCTTTGTCGCGGCCCAACTGGTGGGCGCGGTGCTCGCGACGTGGTTGGCGATCTGGCTGTTTCGCGGGCCCCACGACGGACGCCGCTGACCGGATCGCGGGCGGTCTTGGTTTGTGATCGTCGCCATACCGCCGGGTCGACCTAGAATGACGAGATAAGCATTGGAGGATCGCGCCATGCGCCCGCACATTCCCCACTTGGACACCGAATCCATGGATTGGACGTCGCCCATACCCGGTCTTTACTCGAAAGTCTTGAGTGTCGATCCGGACAATGGCGCGCGCACCGCCATTCAGCGGTTGGTGCCGGCCGAGGGCTATACCGCGCCGTCGGTGCCCCACTATCACCATTCGGCGGAAGAGATTCTGGTGTTGGGCGGCAAGCTGTCGTTCGACAGCAAGACCTATCTCGGGGCCAGGGGGTATTGCTTTCACCCGCCCGAAACCGTGCACGGTTTCAAGAGCGACGTGCCCGAGGAGACCATGTTCCTGTCGCGGCACTCCAAGAAGATGTGCACCCACAACGTGCCCGAACCGGCCAAGCGCGAATACTACCCGCTGACCGGCAAGATGCCGGATCGCGCGTGGGCGGCGCTACCCGACGCCGCGGCGGACGGCTGGGAGGGCAACGTCAAGGTGCTGGGCGAGGATTCGCGCGGCGAAGGCTCGAAACTGATGCGTTTCGACGGCGACAAGATCAACCTCTCGGTGCCCGAGGTGTTCTACGAAGAGATCTACGTCCTCGACGGCAGTCTAACGACCGCGGATGGACAGACCTTCGCCAAGGGCGCCTATGCGTTCTGCCCGCCGGACGTCGCCCGACCGTCCTTTGCCACGGCCAAGAAGGCGCTGGTCTACGTGAACTACGGCCCGGCCTAGGCCGACGGCGGGTTCAGAAGCTCGTCGGAGAGTCAGTCGCTCGAAACGGGGATTGGCAAAATAGAACCCTTGAAACGGGTCGATCGAAGTGTCGAACCCGAGGGCTCGACCGTCACGGCAGGCTTCGCATTTTTTGCTCATTTCCAACCTGACCTAACGGCCCCAAAAAAGAAGTAGACCGGTCGGATAGGTGGCATAACCAGAGCGTTCAGCCTGCCCACCCCGCCGCCAAGATCAGGCGAGCGGCTCGGCGCTATGGTCGGCGTGAGCATAGGATTTGGCTTCAAGCCGGGTTATGCGGAACCCGGCACCGCAATGGGGGTCGGTGCAACCGATAACGCCGTCGGTACTCATCCAATCGGTATCCCGGGTGGGGCGCTGTTTCGCCGGGACAAACGGCAACACCGCCAACATCGCATAAAGCCCGAAGGTCTTGCCGGGCGGAATTTCGATGACACTGCCTTTGACATAAAACACGTCCCCCACGGTGTGCTGGCAGACCAGCGGCTTGGCCGGATCGTGGTGAATCACCTCGATGGCCAAGTCGTATAGCTCGAAGGTGTCGTTCATCAGGCGTCTCCTACGGCGCGCCGGCGCCACCCAGGTTCTGGTTCTTCCAGTTCATTAGCGTGTGGGGGCCCTCGGGGTCACGCTCCAGCGTATAGCAGTCGCCCGCCGGCCCAGGTGCGCCCTCGGCGACCGCGTCGATCGCTGCAATATCGGTTGGCGTCAGCCGGATGTCGGTCACGGAAAGAACGTCGGCTAAATGAGCATCAGTCCGCGCGCCGACAATCGCGGTAGCGACACCGGGCCGGTCTAGGACGTATCGGATTGCGATCGCCGCCAGGCTCACCCCATGCGCCGCAGCCACCGAAGCCAGAACGGTGAGAAGCGACTGATAGGCGCCCCAGCCACCGAATTCATCGATCATTAGACGGTACTTTTGTTGTGAACGATCGGCGGCCTGCGTTTGCGGCGGCGCACCAAGCCAGCGATCCGATAAAAAGCCACCCGCCAACGCGCCGTAACACTGCAGCGCGATACCGTTGTCGCGACACAATACACCCATCCCGTTTTCCGGCCGGTGATCGAGTGCGGAATACTGAACTTGGTGGCTAACGATCGGCACGCCCGTGGCGAGGAGTTCCTCCAGCCGGACGCAATCAAAATTGGTGACGCCGAGGTGGGCAATCTTGCCTTCGGCCTGCATCTCGGCCAGCCACAGCATGCTGTCGACGTAGCCTGGCGTGTCGTAATCCCACCAATGGAACTGGACAAGGTCGAGAGTGGTAACGCCCAACCGATCGCGGGCGCGATCGACGATCTTCTCGATGTCGGCCCGCGTGATCCCCGCGAGGACCGCGCGATCCGGCACGATCTTGGTTTGCACGGTCAGACGGGCGGCAAGGTCCGGATATTGCTGGCGGAAGGCGCCAATCAATTCTTCCACGCCGGAATAGTGATCGGCGCAATCGAAGTTAGTGATCCCGGCTTCGACAAAGCGCCGCATGCCGGATATCGCAACGTCCTCGGGAACGGTCGGACCATGCTTGGCGGCGAGTTGCCAATTGCCCCGGGTGAGTCGCGACACCTCGAGCCCATCGGCGAGCGCCACGCGTTCAGGTTGGGTAGCCATGGCACCAAAATACGTTGAGCATCCCCACCTGCCAAACATCGGCCACGAACAACCATGAACCTGGCCGGGCGACGGCGCGAAATCCACTCAAATTCGAGGAAAATCCGAATCGATACTTCGCACGGCCAACGGCGATTCCCCTAACATCGCCCCGCGATACAGAGGGGAGAACATGACGGCCGAAATCGATTCGAAAGCGCTGGTGAAAATCCTGCGCGAACATGCACGTTTTGCCGAGGGACGGCCCGGTGGACGGCGCGCCGACCTCCACGATATCGACCTCTCGGGGTTGCTGCTGCCGGGGATCAACTTGCGAGAAGCCAAGCTGGCCGGCGCCAACCTATCGAAAATCGATCTGGCGACGGCGGACTTGAGCGAAGCCGATTTGTTCGGCGTCGATTTTGCCGGCGCGAACCTGACGCGCACGAATTTCGAAGGCGCCGACCTACGCGGCGCGAAATTCGCCGGTGCGACCCTCAAAGGCGCCAACCTGGCCGGCGCCGATATGCGACCGGGCAAAGCCAGCCTCGATGCCAAAGAGAGCAAGACCGATTTGAGCGGCGCCAATCTCGAAGGCTCCGTGTTGCGCAAGGCCCGCATGCTGTTCGCCAACCTGACGCGCGCTAACCTCAAGAACGTGGATGCGACGGGCACCGATTTCGAAAGCGTCGACTTTGAGGAAGCCGACCTGTCGATGGCCAACCTTTCAGGCGCCCGACTCGATTCGGCCGACCTCACCGCGGCCAACCTCTCGGGGGCCAACCTGGAGCGCGCCAGCATGCTGGGATCGCGGTTCCGCGGCGCCGTCTTAGCCGGCGCGTCGGTCGACGGCGGCGCCGGCGACGAAGCCCTGCGCGGTATCTTGGCGCTGCCCCCGGATTTGCAAACCGCGTTGCGCGATCACGCGTCCTGGGCCACGTCGAACGGCGAACGGGGTGCGCGCCTCACGTTGGAAGACGAGGACCTTTCGGGGATCGAGTTGCCCGGCGCCTACCTCAGCGGCGCACGAATTACCGGCTGCAACTTGGCGGGCGCCAACCTACGCGGCGCGGTCTTGGAACTGGCCGACCTGAGCGCATGCGATCTTGAGGGCGCCATATTGGCGGGCGCCGACTTGCGCGGGATCAAGTTGCGCGAGGCGAATCTGCGTCGGATCAACCTATCGGGCGCCGACCTTCGCTCGATGCGGGTCCGCGGCCTGGACGGCGAAGACGCGGGCTACACGCGCTTTGCCGACCTGACCGGCGCCGATATGAAGGGCGCCAACACCCGCGGGATGAAGTTGGAAGAGCCGACCGCCGCCTAACGGTCGCTAGGCCAGCGCCGCCACCTCTTTGCGGATCTGAGCGAGGATGTCGGGAATCTTCGTCAGGTTTTCGGTTTCGCAGGCGAGGATCGACTCAAAGAGCCGCTTCTTGAGCGCAGTGACGTCAAGATCGGGCGCGGCACCCTGCTTGGCCGCCGCATCCATCACCAGATCGACCAAACGGTCGGCGGCATGGAGCCGCCCCCAGAGGTAGTCGTTTTCGCGCCGCTTGCGGCTGAAGAAGGCGCCGAAGTGGCCGAAGTCGAGCCCTTTGAGCGTGGCGCGAGCGCCGCCTTTGCGAATGGTGTCGGCGTCCTCGGGGCTGATGCGGTGGACCCGAATCTCGTCGTATTCCTCTGCCTCGCGCCAATTGGCGGACGAGAACGTGAGGGGGTCCCAATAGGCAAAGCCGATATAGGCCGTCAGCAGATCGCCGCGCACGGTTTTCCACGATCGCGGTAAGGCCGAAAGCACGTCGTCGATACGCCCATTGAGGTTCTTCAGATCGATCTCCTGGGCCAGACCGGCGATCAACGCATCGAGATCGTCCACGGATGCGGCAGCCGGATTGACCCCGAAGACATTGCGAATGGCGGCGATCAAATCGACGCTGGCAAAAGCTGCCGTGGAGCGGTGACGCATAATTTCGGAGACGTCGTAGAGCGATCCCTTGAGGGCGTTGAAGTCGGCCGCCGTCGGGCCGTCCTGGGTTTGATCGAGCGACGCGTAGGTCATGTTGAGTTGACGAATGACGAACAACAGGCGGCGCGACCGAAACGGTAGATCGAACTGCAACATGAAGCGCACCCATGGCGGCGGCGTGTGGCGCAAGACGTTGTCGGCCACCGGAAGCGGTCCGTCGGCGATCAGGACGTCGTTGGCCCGGCACCATCGGTCGAGCAAATCGGCCACTGCGTCGGCCTCGGGGCTTTCGGGTTGGAAGCCGGCGAGGTCGGCAAGGAGGTCGGCGACGAAATCGACGACCGACTCCATTTTTTGGCGGACGTATGCCTCGTAGGCGAAGCCGCCTTCGTGCGCCGCCTCGGCATTGGCGGCCTCGCGCAATTTTGCGAGATCGCCGGGCTTGGCGACGCGCTCCAACGACCGGCGCGCAAGCTGACGGACTTTTTCGGAAATCTGCGGGCGGGCGGCTTCGACGCCGGCGCGAACCCGTCGGACGCGCCGGTTGTAGCGACGAACCCAACTGAGATCATCGAACACCGGTTCGTTGCGCGGCAGGTCCGAT
>Ga0181579_10003810_pt1 | contig 11853 bp, 8 predicted proteins | sample 071ome_24_FD_132996 | JGI IMG/M metagenome (GOLD analysis project Ga0181579, IMG submission 132996) | Coastal salt marsh microbial communities from the Groves Creek Marsh, Skidaway Island, Georgia - 071402CT metaG (megahit assembly) | ecosystem: Environmental > Aquatic > Marine > Intertidal zone... | reverse complement strand
TTGGCCGAGGCTAAACGCGATCGGCCCCGCAACCAGGGCCGTGGCGGCGTTACTCATGATGTCGGTCATGATCATGGTCACGATCATCAAGACGGTCAGCGCCAATATGGGCGATCCGCCGTCGGTGGCGCCGAGGATGGCGGATGCGATAAGCGCACCGGTGCCCGTCGTTTCGATCGCTAGGCCGACCGGAATCATGGCGCCGAGCAACACCACGATCGCCCAGTCGACGGAATCATACATTTCGCGGGCCGGGACGATGTTGGAGAGAACGATCGCCAAAGCACCGCCGGCAAGCGCGAGCTCAAACGGCACGACCCCGATCGACGCCACAACGAGCGCGGCGGCAAAAATCGCGAAGGCGAGGAACCCGGCCCGTTTGCTGCCGGTGCCCACGCGTTTCTCGCCAAGCGGCAGACACCCCAGTGCCGGCACCACTTGCGATAGCCGCTCCGAATCGCCCTGAAACAACAAAATGTCGCCAATGCGCAGGCGCTCATTGCCGATCCGTTCGCGCAAGCGCTCGCCCCGGCGTGAGATGGCCAGCAGATTGATGCCGTATCGTCCCGTCAATCGCAGCGATAGCAGAGTTTGTCCGATCATGGATGATCGCGGCGCGACGAGCGCTTCACTCAATACATAGTCCGAGCCGCGTAGCATCGATTGAATGTCTTCGTCGGCCGTGGTGAGTTCCAGCCCGAGGGCCCGCATGAAGTCTGCGATTTCTTGCGCACCGCCCTCTACGATCACCAAATCGCCGGGTTGGACCAACTGATGTCGCGCCGAAACGAAAATTCGTAGACCGCCGCGCAGCAAACCGATGAGCACCACATCATGCTGGTCGCTGATGGCGTCGATTTCGCCAATCGCTTTGCCGCACGCAACTGATGTCTCTTGAACCAATCCCTCGGCGACGTAGTCATCGATTTTGAAAAGGTTGCGCGTAGGCGCATCCGCCAAGCGACGGCGCGGGATCAGGCGCCACCCGATCAACGTGATAAACAACACACCCGCGACTGCAACGGCAGCGCCCACCGGGGTGAAGTCGAACATGCCGAACGGCTCGCCGGTCGCGCTGCCGCGAAAGCCGGCAATGATGATGTTGGGGGGGCGTCCCGATCAGCGTCACGAGACCGCCCAGGATTGAGCCGAACGAAAGCGGCATTAACACGATTGCCGGCGAGCGCCGGGCTCGCGTCGCCGACTGGATCGCCACCGGTAGCAGCAAGGAAAGCGCCCCGATGTTGTTCATCACCGTGGATAGCAACGCGCCCAGACCGGTCAGCGTACCGACATGGTCGATCGGCCGCCGCGTCGCAGGCGCTAGACTTCGGGCCAGCGAATCAACAACGCCCGAGTTCGACAGCCCTTTGCTCAAGATAAGAACGGCAATCACAGTAATCGTCGCGGGATGCCCGAAGCCGACAAAAGCTTCGCCCGCCGGCACGACCCCGGCGGCGACGGCCAAGATCAACGCGCTGAGTGCAACGACATCGTAGCGCAAACGCCCCCAAATGAACCCGGCTAAGGCCAGCCCCAGGATGGCGAGAACCACGACCTGATCGTTCGACACGGGGAGGGCCCGACGTAATCTGTCGCGGCGAAACGACTGGCGCTACTACGCCGTCATGCTCTGGCGCAGTTTCGTCGTTGCCGCCGTGTCGACCGTTGAGCCGTTGATCACGACGCCATAATCCGCCTTCGCCGCATCCGCGCCGATATAGCCGTCCAGGACATCGTCCAACACATCCTCGGGGTTGCGTTCCAGCGGTTTGCCATACCCGCCACCGCAGGGCCCATGGGCGATGAATTTGTCGCCCGTTTTTGCCGCGCGGTAGGGCAGTTTCGAGGGCAAGTTTTCGGTCGACCCGTCATGGCGGTCGAATCGCAACGTCGCGGGGTCGCCTTCCTGCCCGCCCTCGAAACCCCAGGGTTTGAACAAGTGGCCTTCGCCTTCGACCGAATAGCCTCCGTCGCCGAGGAAGGTAAACTCGCGAACCGCGCCGATGCCGCCGCGCCACTTGCCGGCCGGTACCATATCTTCCCGCATCTCGTAGCGGTTCACCCGAAGTGGCAGATGTGACTCGATATCTTCGATTGGGTTGTTGCGGGTGTTGGCGTAAAGCGTATCGACAGCGTCCATACCGTCTTTGCCGTAGCGCCCCCCATAAGCCCCCTCGAAAATCTCCATGTGCACCCAGTGCTGGCCTTTTTCGAGACCAGAGAAGGCAATGACTTTCAGATTGCCGACGCCCGCGCTGATCTGATGCGGTACTGCTGGCGCAAGCGCCCGCATAATCGTGTCGGCAATCATCAAACCTGGGGTGAACCGCGCGATAACGGGGGCGGGGAAGTTCGGATTCGCCAACGATCCCTTCGGCGCGACAATCTTGATGGGGCGTGTCAGGCCGCTGTTCTGCGGGACATAGCCCACGGTCGCGGAATCGACCAAGATCGAGCGAATGGTCAGCCAAATCGCGACGTCCACAGTTCCCTCAAAGGGCATATTGATCGGTAGGTCGATCTGATCCGCGGTTCCAGTTAGATCGACCGTGATGTCGCTGCCCTTCACGGTCAGCGTGACCACGATCGGCAAGTTCTTCTCTTTCGGGTTTTCGCTGTATTCGTAACCGTCGATGTGACCGGTTGCGCTGTATTCGCCATCGGGAATCTTGCTGATCGCATCGCGCATCATTTTTTCCGACGCATCCATCAGGGCTTCTGACGCGCCCATCACCGTGTCGTAGCTGTATCGCTCGATTAAGGCGATGAACCGTTCGGCACCGATCCGTGCAGCAGCGATTTGCGCTTCCATATCGTCGACGACGAGGTGCGAGGCACGAATATTGTCGCGCAGCATGTGCCACACCATTTCGTTCTTTTTGCCCTGATCGAACACTTTGATGGCCTTCAACTGAAGGCCCTCGGCGTAGACGTCCATCGCATCGACAATACCGCACGACCCCGGGCTCAACGATCCGATGTCGAGATGGTGCGCTGTCGTTGCGGACCAACCCACGAGTTTGTCTTCGATGAACACCGGGATGGCAAACAGCACATCGGGGCCATGTGACGAACCGCCATAGGGGTCGTTATGCATGATCACGTCGCCCGGTCGGACCTCTTCGCCGCGCGCGGCGAGCGATTTGTTGATCCCTTTGATGTAGCCGGGGATGGGACCGGACTGCAGAGGCGTGCTTTGCTTGGACTCACAGAGTTGGCGGCAATCCACATCGACGATCGCAGCGCCGAAATCTTCCGACTCGCGGATGATCGAGGAATAGGCCATCCGCATCAGCTTGTAGCCCATTTCAACGGCGATGCTTTCTAGCGCACCTTGGATGACGCTGGCGGTGATGGGGTCGACGGCGCGGCGGTTGTCGCCTTTGCCGGGAACGCTGGACGAGGTCATTTCTTCCCTCCGACTTTGATGAACAGATTGCCGCTGAGGTCGGCGCTAAAGGTACAGGTCGGCGGCACCACCGTTGTGGTGTCTTTCTGCAAGACGATGGCCGGACCTGGGATGTCCTCGTTGAGTGGGAGTTGGTCGCGCCGATAGTAGGGGGTCTCGAAGGTCTGAAGTGAGCCATCGACTCGGAACATCGAGGAGTCCTTGCGGACCAGCGCGGCGTCCAACGACCGTTCGATGGTCTCATCGACGACCTCGGCCTGGATCTTGGGCATTTGCCCCACGCCGGTGACCCGCGCGTTGACGAGCTCCACCGGCGAATCCGGGTAGTTCTGGCCGTACTCTCCAAGGTGCAACTCATGAAAGCGATCGAACACTTGGTTCATCAGGGCCTCGTCCACCTTCCCGTCGGGGAAATCGATCCGAAGTTCGTAGCCCTGACCGGCATAGCGAAAATCGCCGGCACGTTCGAATTTCATTTCATCGCTAGACAACCCCTCGGCTTCGAACTGCTTTTGCAGATTGCCCTGCATCGCATCGAAGTCGCGGTTCAGACGATCCATATCGATGTCGCCCTGAATTTGGAACTCTGTCTTGATGGCGTCGTATTTGTGGTCCGTTGTCAGCAAGCCGACGGCGGAGGTGATCCCGGGGTAAGGCGGAATAATCACCTCCGCGATATCAAGTTCCGCAGCGACTTCGGCGCCATGAAGCGGGCCGGCACCACCGAAGGCCACAAGCGCATACTCGCGCGGGTCGATCCCTTTTTGCACGGTACGCGAGCGCACGGCGTTCGCCATGCTGGCGTTGATAATCGTCAGGATGCCTTCGGCACATTCGTGGGGTGTCAGACCAATTTGGTTGGCGAATTCCGAAATGACGGCCTCGGCCGCCGGCCCATCCAGCGACATTTCGCCGCCCAAGAAGTTGTCTTTGCTCAGTCGCCCCAGCACCACGTTCGCATCAGTCACTGTGGGCAAGGTGCCGCCGCGGCCATAGGCGGCAGGACCAGGTTGCGAACCGGCACTGCGTGGTCCGACGCGGAACGTACCGCCGACGTCCTGCCAGGCAATACTCCCGCCGCCGGCACCGATGGTGTGGATATCGATCATCGGCACCATGAGCGGGAAGCCGGCGATCGAGGTGTCGCGCGCGGTGGCCTCGCCGAACCGGCCATCTGTCACGATGCCGATATCGGCACTGGTGCCGCCGACATCAAAGGTGATCAGTCGCTTGCGCTCGGATAGCTCGCCGCACCAGGCGCCGCCAAGGACCCCAGCGGCCGGTCCCGACAGCAGCGTGAACACCGGACGATCGGCAACCAACGAGGCGGTGGCCACGCCACCGTTCGAGCCCATGATGTGCAGGTCCGCCTTCAGGCCGCTCGCGGTAATGCTCTCCTCGAGATTCTTTACGTAATTGCGCACCTTGGGTCCAACAAAGGCATTCATTGCGGCCGTGGTAAACCGTTCGAATTCGCGGAACTGCGGTGAAATATCGGACGAGGTCGTGACGAACGCGTCGGGGTATTCCTCTTGGATGATCGCCTTGGCGCGTTCTTCGTGGCTCGGGTCGATATACGAAAATAGGAAACACACCGCGATCGACTCGACCCCCTCGTCCTTGAGGGCTCGTGCGGCCGCGCGGACTTCTTCTTCGTCCAACGCCTCCAACACCTCGCCTTTGGGCGGCGCGATCCGCTCGGTCACCGTTTTGCGATGGCGGCGCTTGATGAGGGGTCGATCCTGCCACGGGATTTCCTGCATGATCGAATAGTGTTCCGGGCGTTGGTGGCGCCCGATATGGATGATGTCGCGATACCCCTTCGTGGTAACCATGCCCGTCACCGAGCCGTCGTGTTCCAGCACGGCGTTCGTCGCGATCGTCGTGCCATGAAGAACATGGTCGATTGACGCGCGATCGACCCCATTGCGTTCGCAAAGCTCGATCAAACCCGTCATCACACCCTCAGAAGGGTCGTGCGGCGTGGTCGGCACCTTGTGGATGATCGTCTGGTTCGCCGACGTATCGGTCAGCACAAGGTCGGTGAACGTGCCACCGACATCGACACCTATAAGCTTCATGCAACTCGTCTCCCTTGCAGCCACCATCGGCGGCGCATCGTGTTTTCTTGTTGGGCTGCTGATCCGGCGCGCTTGGGGCAACCGCTGGACATCGCGCACCAGGGGGGAATAATAGGTGGTGGGAGGGCGACCCGTCCAGCAAACCAATGAACCCATTTCGGCGCGCCGCGCCGGTGACTAGGAGTGCGTCTTGTGACAATCGCGAAGGCCGTCAACGAAGAAAGATTGTGGCAGCGCCACATAGATCTCGCCCAGATTGGGGCTACGGCCAAAGGCGGGGTCAACCGCGAGGCTTTTACGCCCGAAGAGGCCGAGGCCCGCAAGCTCCTGGCCGGCTGGGCGGAGGCCCGTGGGTTCACCTGCGCGGTCGACGAGATCGGCAATCTGTTCTTTCGGCGTGCCGGTACGGATGCCGATGCGGCGCCCGTCGTCACCGGCAGCCATATCGATAGCCAGCCCACCGGCGGCAAATTCGACGGCGCCTATGGGGTTCTCGCCGGGCTAGAGGTACTGGAGGCCGCCGAAGACAGCGGGATTGCCACCAAACGGCCCATTGAGTTTGTGGCCTGGACCAACGAAGAGGGTGGCCGGTTCCAACCCGCCACGATGGGTTCGGGCGTTTACACGGGCGCGATGGACCTTGAGGAGATGTTGTCGGTCAAGGATCGTTCCGGCGCGGTGGTGCGCGACCTCTTGCCGGCCACGCTAGCCGCGACACCGAATGCCGCCCAACGCCCTTTGGGCACCAAGTTCGCCGCCTATATCGAAGCGCACATCGAACAAGGCCCGATCCTGGAGATGGAAGATCGGACCATCGGTGTCGTCACCGGCATCCAGGGCACGCGATGGTTCGCCATTGAGGTTGAGGGATCCGAAGCGCACGCAGGTACGACCCCGTTCTCCGCGCGCCGCGATGCCTTTCGCGCGGCGCACGCGATGATCGCGGAGATGTACGACCTCACGGTGGACGACAAAGACATCCTGCGGTTCACGGTCGGTTGTTTCGAGGTGTCGCCGGGTTCTCCCAACACCGTGCCGGGTCATGTCTATTTCACCCTCGATATCCGTCACCCCGATGGCGTGTTCCTGACCGAACTGGGCGACAAGGTCGAAGAGGTCTGCAAACGCAATGCGGGCGGGCTTCCGTATAAGGTGCGCGAGACATACAACGTGCCGCCGATTCAGTTCGATGCCGATGTCGTCGGACGCATTCGCGATTGCACCAAGGCGTTGGACCTGTCGCACCGCGACATGATTTCCGGCGCCTTGCACGACGCCAAATACATGAACGATATCTGTCCGGCCGGCATGATCTTCGTGCCGTGCGAAAAAGGCATCAGTCACAATGAAATCGAAGCTGCAAACCCTGCGGACCTGGCGGCCGGTGCACGCGTCTTGGCTGAAGCCATGATCGCATTGGCGAACCAATAATGTCGCGGGCGCTGACCTTTGGGGCGGCCCAACTTGGGCCGATTGCCCGGGCCGAGTCGCGCGAGGCGGTGGTGGCGCGGCTACTGGAAATGATGCGCGAGGGCCACAGCCGCGGCTGCGATGTCATCGTCTACCCGGAACTTGCCCTGACGACCTTTTTTCCGCGCTGGTTCTTCGAGGACCAAGACGAGATCGACACCTTCTTTGAGCGCAGCTTCCCCAGTCCTGTAACCCAACCGTTGTTCGACGAAGCCAAGCGCCTGGGCATGGGGTTTCATATCGGCTACGCCGAATTGGTCGAGCAGGACGGGCGTTTGCGTCGTTTCAATACGGCCGTGGTCGTCGACAAGGCTGGCGAGATCGCCCTCAAGTACCGCAAGATCCACCTCCCCGGACACGCCGAGCACGAGCCCTATCGGGCGTTTCAGCATCTCGAGAAGCGGTATTTCGAGGTCGGCGATCTGGGGTTTCCGGTGGTGCGTTCGATGGACGGCAACTTAGGCATCTGCATTTGCAACGATCGGCGCTGGCCCGAGGCCTATCGGGTGATGGGCCTGCAAGACGTCGAGGCGGTTTTCATCGGCTACAACACGCCCACCCATAACCCGCCGGCGCCGCAGCACGACCACCTCACGTCCTTCCACAACCACCTCAGCATGCAGTCGGGCGCCTACCAGAACGCGACCTGGGTTGTTGCCGCCGCAAAGGCCGGCCGTGAGGAGGGGGTCGACATGCTGGGACAAAGTGCGATCATCGCCCCGTCGGGCGAAATCGTGGCGATGGCGTCGACGCTGGAGGACGAACTTATCGTGGCAAAATGCGATCTCGATCTTTGTCGCTCGTACAAAGAAACCTGGTTTGCATTCGAGAAACACCGGCGACCGGAACATTACGGCCTCATCGTCGAACGCACCGGCGCACAGCCCCCGGGGTCAAATCGATGAAAACGCGACGTCATTTCGTCGATACCGAAGCGGGGCAGCTCCACGTCGTTTCAACGGATCATGCCGAGAACGGCAAAGCCCCACTGGTGATGATCCCCCAGATGAGCGCGCTCGAGCAGGTTCGCCTGATGGCGGCGCTGGACGACCGGCCGATGATCGCCATTGACCCCTTGGGGTTGGGTGATTCTGATCCAGTCCCCGGGGAGAAGCCGACGATCGAAGATCATGCGACCGTCTTACTCGCGGCGCTGGCTGTGCTGGACGTCGATCGCTTCGATCTTTACGGCAGCCATTTCGGTGCCCGGGCCGCTAGCGAAATGACGATCCAAGCTGGGGATCGTGTCGGGCACTTGATCCTTGATGGGGCGGGCCACCTCGAGGAACCGTTTCGCACGGAACTCATTGAAAACTTCGCGCCGCCGCTGCCGATCGATCAACACGGCAGCCAACTTCGTTGGAGCTGGCACTTCGTGCGTGACTCGTTCCTGTTCTGGCCGCATTTCAGCCGCGATCCGGCGCATGCCCGCATGGTCGGTATCCCGTCCGCCGACGCATTGCATGACCGCACTGTGCAAGTGCTGAAGAACGCGCACTCCTTCGACAAAAATCTCCGGGCCGCTTTTTCCTATCCGACCCACGACAAATTGCCGCAGATCGCCTGCCCGACTCTATTGAGCAAGCGGGACGCGCCCTGCGCATCGCTCATTTCGAATGCGCGGCAGTCCGATCACGAATTCTACGACTCCGTGCTCAGCACGGACGAAGAAGTGACGGCCTGGGCTCAGTCGATCCGAGACCTGCTCGACAATTCGTGAACACTAGCGCCATCGTGGTGTAGTAGGACTGTCGACCCTTACCCACCCCTCGGGATCCATCTCATGAGAATTTGTTTGGCGATACTGGCAGGTATCGCAAGCTGTGCCTTCAACCTCGCCGCCGCCGCCGCCGATTGGTCCGTCGATACCGTGGCGCTACCGGGCGCGGTTGCGGCGCTGTTTGAAGATGAAGGGCGCACCGTGGTGCGGACGCGATCGGACGCGTTCTTTCAACTCGGGCTCAACGACAACGGCACCTTGCGGGTGACCCGGCTTGGCTCCTACGAGCCACCAAAGCGGTTGCGTCGTCCCGACATGCTGCCCGACGGCGTTGTCAGTACCGGCTCCAGCGCGATTAAAGAGGCTTACCTCATCGGCCCAACCAGCCGGTATCGCCATGGCGTTATGGGCGATGCCATCGAGGCCGCCGGGCTCCGGGTCATGACCCAAGGCGGCGAGACGTTGGAATATCGCTTGCCAGCGAACTCGGTTTTCGAGGACCTCCTGCCGCGGCTTCACGATATCGACGGTGATGGCGAGGACGAAGTGATCGTCGTCCGCTCCTATCTCGAGGCCGGTGCCGCGGTCGCGGTGTTCGGCATTCGCGACGGTGGTCTCGTTCTCATCGCAGAGACCGAACCCATCGGTCGGTCCAATCGGTGGCTAAATCCTGTTGGGGTCGCCGATTTCGACGGTGACGGGCGGCCGGAGATCGCGGTCGTCAAGACGCCGCACATCGGGGGTATCCTGGAACTCTACGAACTGGTCGATGGGGCGTTGAAAACGGACGCCAGCGCGCGTGGATTTTCCAACCATTTTATCGGATCGCGGGAGCTGTTCCTGTCGCGTATCGTCGATGTTGATGGTGACGGTGCGCCCGATGTCGTTCTGCCAAGCGCCGACCGTAGTGCACTCCGACTCGTCCGTGCGATTGCGGGCAAGATCGAGGATCTGAATACAATCCCGTTACCTGCCAGGGTCCAAACGAGTATGATGCCGCTCGACGCCGAGACCGGCGCGTTTGTCCTTGGTTTGGCCAACGTTGCGCTGGCGGTCGTGCGCCCCTGAGACGGGCGGTCCTTGATTTCGCGGAGTAGAGCGTCGAAGATTCCCCACTTGGGGAACGCCGAAAGCCGGAACACGAGACAGAATGGACGACGCCGACAAGCTTCATGAAGCGGAGACGGAGATTCGCCAGCTCAAGCTGACCGTCGCAGCGTTGCGCGAGGAACTCGAGCGAAGCGAGTTTGAAAAGCAGACCGCCGGGCAAAAGGCGGCGTCGGGCACGCAAGATGAGATCACGCAACTCAAGAACACGGCACAAGCGTTGCGCGACGAACTCGAATCCGCGCTCCTCGACAAGCAGGCGAGCGTGCAGCAGGCGCGCGCCGAGTCGGTCGATGAAATCAATCAGCTCAAGACTGCGGCTCAAAGCCTCAGGGACAGCATGGACGAGGTGCGGTTCGACGCCGATCGTCGCGTGCAAGAGGCACGGGCGGATGCCGCGAACGAAATTAGGCAGCTGAAAGATTCCGTTCAGGCGTTGCGGGACGAAATAGACGCCGAGCGATTCGAGGCCCAACGGAACGTTCAACACGCGGTCGCCGAGTCCCATAGCGAGATCACCTCCCTGCGGAAAGCCGCGCAATCCCTCAGGGAAGCGCTTGATGAGACACAGGCGGAATATGAGGGTAAAATACAAGACCTAGAGCGCGCTCACCGGAGCGAGATTAATCACCTTCAGGAGTCTGTTCGCGTTCTACGCGATCAGGTAGAGAGCCTGCATGACGCTGCAGTCTGAAACGCCGGAGAAGCCGAAGCCCAAGGCGAAGCCGAAACCAAAGGCGAACGGCAGCAAGGGCCGGGCCAAAAAGAAGCCGGCATCCGAAGTCGCTGCCGAAGCGCCGGAGGTCGATCGCCGACAAGACGTCGAAGCGCGGCTACGTCACGCCGAAATCCTTCTCAGCGTGTCGAAGCGCTGCGCATCGATGGACTCGCTCGACGATATTCTCGAAACATTGGTCGAGATGACCTCGTGGGAACTCGGTTGCGAACGCGGCACGCTCTTTCTCAACGACCCTGCCACCGGCGAACTTTACTCGCGTGTGGCGCAAGGAACGTTCCGCCGTGAAATCCGCATGCTCAATACCAGCGGTATTGCCGGGCATGTTTTTTCGAGCGGCAAAGGCGTCATCATCCACGACGCCTACAAGGACGACCGCTTCAACCGCGCGATCGACCAACAGACCGGCTTTACCACAAAGAGCGTCTTGTGCGTCCCCATCCGTACCGTGAAGGGCGAAGTCATCGGGGTGATGCAGTCGTTGAACAAAACCGATGGCGAGTTCACCGAAGACGACCGGCATCTCTTGGAGCAGATGACGACCCAAGCGGCCGTGCCGCTCCAGGGCACGGTCTTCGTCGAGCGTGTGAAGGATACCCGCGAAAAGGAGATGGAGTTTCTCGATCTCGTCGCGGACGTCACCTCGGAACTTGAACTCGGCACGCTGCTACAGCGGGTCATGGGCGAGGCCACCCGCATGTTGTCGGCCGAGCGGTCGACACTCTTCATTAGCGACGAAAAGACCGGGGAGCTGTTCTCCCGGGTAGCGCAGGGCGACGACTCGATTGGCGAGATTAGGCTCCCGAACCACGCGGGTATCGCCGGCGCGGTCTTTACCTCGGGCAAAAGCGTCAACATCCCGCACGCCTATGCGGATTTGCGGTTTAACCCCGGCTTCGACAAACAAACCGGCTTCTTTACCCGATCGATCCTCTGCGTTCCGGTGACCAACAAAGAGGGCAAGGTCATCGGCGTGACACAGGTCTTAAACAAGCGGGGCGGGCCGTTCACGGCCGAAGACGAAAGTCGTTTGAAGGCGTTCACGGCGCAAGTCGCCATCGCCCTCGAGAACGCCAAGCTGTTTGACGATATCCAGCAGATGAAGAACTACAACGAGTCCATGCTGGAAAGTATGTCGAACGGCGTTGTCACGATCGACGACCAGGGCGCCATTGTGACCTGCAACAAGGCCGGTTTGCGCATCTTCAAGATGCGGGCTGCCGACGTTCTCGGGAAGTCGACCGAGGAATTCTTCACCGGCGACAATGCTTGGGTGCTCGAACGTCTCGACAAGGTTCGCGAGGAACAAGAGCAGGACATTTTCGTC
>Ga0181579_10003809_pt1 | contig 11854 bp, 8 predicted proteins | sample 071ome_24_FD_132996 | JGI IMG/M metagenome (GOLD analysis project Ga0181579, IMG submission 132996) | Coastal salt marsh microbial communities from the Groves Creek Marsh, Skidaway Island, Georgia - 071402CT metaG (megahit assembly) | ecosystem: Environmental > Aquatic > Marine > Intertidal zone... | reverse complement strand
GGTCGCGGCTCAGCCGCAAATTCCGCTGTTTGTTATTGTCTCGGGATAACAGCAGTCGATCCCACGAAAATCGATTTATTATTTGAAAGATTTATTAGCGCTGAACGTGGAGAACCGCCTGATATAGACGTTGATTTCGAGCACGAACGCCGTGAAGAAGTAATTCAATATATATATAAAAAATATGGACGCGAGCGTGCCGGGCTTGCAGCCACGGTGATACATTACCGCGGCCGTAGTGCGATGCGGGAGGTGGCACGCGCGATGGGACTAAGTCGTGATGTAGAAGATGCCCTATCAAAAGCCTCAGTAATAGAAAGATTATCAAAAAAAAACAAACTTCCTTTAAGAGAGGTAGGACTCAGCGAGAACGATCCAAAAATTATTCTCACCTTGCAGTTGGCAAGTGAAATATCTGGATTTCCAAGACATTTATCCCAGCATGTAGGTGGCTTTGTCATTACACGGGGGCGATTGGATGACCTTGTTCCTATCGCCAATGCAACAATGGAAGGCCGCACGACTATAGAGTGGGACAAAGATGATCTCGACACATTAGGTTTTCTCAAAATTGATGTGTTAGGGTTGGGCATGTTGAGTTGTATTCGCAAAGCATTTGAGCTCTTACAAAAACACCATCAACATGAAGTCGATCTCGCAACCGTCCCAGCGGAAGATCCAGAAGTCTACAAAATGCTGTCTCGAGCCGATTCAGTGGGTGTGTTTCAAGTCGAAAGTCGAGCGCAGATGACAATGCTACCCCGTTTAAAGCCTAGAGCCTTCTACGATTTAGTTATCGAGGTCGCCATTGTTAGACCAGGCCCAATTCAAGGTGATATGGTCCACCCATATCTAAGACGCCGCAACGGAGAGGAGGAGGTCACATTTCCATCCGAATCTCTGCGCGAAGTGCTAGGAAAAACATACGGTGTACCTTTGTTCCAAGAACAAGCCATGAAGATTGCTATTGTAGCAGCAGGCTTTACACCGGCAGAAGCAGATGGGCTAAGACGCGCCATGGCCACTTTCCGCCGCATGGGCACCATCCAACAATATCGAAACAAAATGATCCGTGGCATGATTGCTCGCGGATATGAAGAAGATTTTGCTAACCGCTGTTTCAAACAAATTGAAGGATTTGGTGATTACGGTTTTCCAGAAAGCCACGCAGCAAGCTTCGCTTTGCTCGTATACGTCTCCGCTTGGCTCAAGTACCACCACCCGGCAATTTTTGCCTGCTCATTGTTGAATAGCCAACCAATGGGTTTTTACGCCCCTGCTCAGATTGTCGGCGACGCCAGCAAACATGGGGTTACAATTTATCCACCCGACGTGAATTACAGTCACTGGGATTCCACTATAGAAATAACTGCCGAGGGCTTGGACGCCCTCCGCCTTGGGCTTAGACAAATCAAAGGCTTTCGAGAAGATTTTGCTGATCAACTTATAACCGCAAGAAAAATGGGAAACGGTAGGCCTTTCTTTGATATAGATGATTTTGCCCGACGCAGTAATTTACCTAAATCTGTTCTAGAGCAGCTAGCAGACGCAGATGCATTTCAGTCGATCAATTTATCTAGAAGACAAGCGCTTTGGTCGACACAACGTGTCAACTCAAATCAAGCACCTCTTTTTATCGAATCAGGTGAGGGAATCGTCGAACAGAAGGTACATCTACCTAGCATGGGACTCGGAGAAGAAGTCAGCCATGACTATCGCACCATCCATCTATCTCTTAAAGATCACCCTTTGTCTCTACTGAGAAATTTAATGACATCTATGCGTGCAATCCCGGCAAAAAAATTATCAAAAATAGAAAATGGCGGGGTAGTGAGCGTCTCTGGTTTAGTTATTAGCCGTCAGCGTCCTGGTACAGCAAGTGGTGTTATCTTCACTACGTTAGAAGATGAAACCGGAAGTGCAAACGTGATTATTTGGCCGAGTGTATTTGAAAAATATCGCAAGGAAACATTAGTTTCTAAATTACTTTTAGTACGTGGTGAACTACAACGCGAAGGTCTTGTAATCCACATAATTGCAAGACATCTGATAGACATGACATCTAAACTTTACGAGCTGGCTACACCATATAAAAACAATACTCAGAAACCCCGGTATCCATCACGTGATTTTGAATGATCTAGGCCTAAACACTTTCTGGATCCACGCTATAATCGCACACAAGTCGTAAATAAAAAGCAGGATAAAATATGCCAATCTGGCTGAGACTATCCATCGCTGGCGCAGCGACACTTTTGGTCGGAATGGGTTTGGGACGTTTTTCATACTCACCGTTAATACCTGCGCTGATAGAACAAGGTTGGCTTACAGCGACAGAGGCAGGGACAGCAGGGGTAGGAAATTTCGTTGGTTATCTAATAGGTGCGTTCGCCGCCCCTTCGCTAAGAAGGGTTTTTGGAGAAACAGGCGCACTGAGATTATGCTTGCTCGCTACTCTAATAGCTCTCGTTAGTAGCATGTTACCGTGGGGATTTCTGTGGATCACTTTCTGGCGTGCAGTCGCCGGGGCCGCCGTAGGCGTAATCATGATATATGCGCTTTCCATTACCACCCGATTTGCTCCGCGGGGAAAATTAGGTTTAGCCACCAGCATCACCTATACAGGGGTCGGTTTGGGTATTCTTCTCGCAGGTACTGCGGTGCCCATCTTGCTGCAATTCAGCGTTAGCTTAGCGTGGTTCGGCATTTCAATAGCAGGATTCTTTGCAACACTCGTTGCTTTCTGGGGCTGGAGAGCGGCACCAAGAACCAATGAGAGAAAAGAGCAGGAAACAGTACACCCAACCATCGACTGGAGTTGGAATGCAATCGCGATAATCACTGCCCGAACTTTATTTTCGTTAGGTCTAATTCCACATACAATCTATTGGGTCGACTATCTGGTAAGAGGTCTTGGAAACAGCAACTCTTTCGGCGGTCTCCACTGGACTCTTTTTGGCATTGGTGCAATTTGTGGGACATACTTGTGGGGCAGGCTAGCAGATCGGATAGGTTTTCATATCGCCCTCCCCTTGGCCTATGCTCTAGTGGCAAGCGGCATAGCGCTGCCAGTACTTATCCATGAGAATTGGGCACTTATAATATCCTCACTAATTGTAGGCGCTCAGCCAGGCTTAACAGCTATTCTCTCCGGACGTGTACATCAATTGATGGGAAAGGACAAAATGCCTGTCGTATGGAGAGCAGCGGCTCTGGCATCTACGACCATTCAAGCGGCTGGAGGATTCCTGTACGTGATAATTTTTGCCTCGACCAGCTCTTATATACCTGTGTTTCTAACCGGAACGGCTTTTATGGGAGCCGGTGCAGTTATTGCATGGACAATGCGAGAAAAAAATCATTAATCTACGCCCTCTCCGATCGGGAAACAAAATTCAACCAACACCTTGTTCGGATCATGCACGAACAGCTGATAAATACCTTCATCAGGGGTTGCTCTCTCGTAGTATTTTAGCCCTTTTAAATCCAAGTTTTCCTTAACCTGCGCGAGCCCGGTGGCAGAGAAAGCAACATGACCAAAACCAGCATCCATATCCTCGGGCTGCCCATCATGCCTGCCTTTGGGAGGACGACTGGAAATATGTACAAGAGGCCGATCGCCGGCGTACATCCAATATCCTGGGAAGTCAAAATTGGGCCTATATCCGACTTGAAGACAAAGAAAGTCCCTATAAAATTCCATTGTCTCTTCCAATTTGTCGGTGCGGCACCGGATATTTACGTGGTTAAGAGTACTAACAGGCAAGGACAGATCCCCAAATCAAAGACTAGAGTGCATGAGGCAATTGAGATGCCGAGACCAAATCAACCTCAACACCACGGCCAGCTTCTTTTGCTTTTTTGTAAACCAGCATGGCGATAGCGATCTCAGAGGCAGCAGTACCGTTATTATTTTTATGGTAGGTAATCTGCCCCTCACCTGTTCGGCCCTCAACCACACCAGATGCAAGAGGACCCAGCTCGAGAATATCTTCTTCTTTGATTATTCCAAGCTCCAAGGGTTCATAAAGGTCTCCTTGCTTCTCTGAAATGACAGACTCCCTAAGGTTCGTTACGATGACATCAGACCTCTCTACGGTTCTGTTATCGATTTCACGCCGGGCTTTTTTCAAAAACCCTCCTTCGACCAGCTGCACGTTGCCTCCTATGATGCCTGTCACGTGCTGGCCCGGCTCCAATAAATCACCGTCGAACAACTCAACATTTGTGCTTGTAGCACACAATACTATGTCCGCGCCCTTAATCGCGTCATCACCTGTTTCCACGGGCGTTATTTCTAAATTAAATTTAGGTCCATATTTTTCTGCAAAGGCTCGTCGATTTTGAGGGTCTCGGGAATAAACCCTCACGCGCCGGATCCCTGGACGAACACATTTAAGCGCCAAAAGCTGATTTGCGGCCTGTCCTCCAGAACCAAAGAGACCAACCTCAGTCACATCTTCCCGTGCAAGATAACGAAATCCGACCCCCGAAGTTGCCGCTGTTCTCAGAGCTACAAGGCTTGTATATCCAAGGGTCCGTTCGACAGGCTCGCCAATAACGATTGCTAAAAGTTGTCCATTCTCAGAATCATTCAAAACATGCACAGGATGTTCTCTGTAGGCATAATGTTGGTTTGCTCCTCCATCCTCCTGAACAACGTGATCAGCTCTACTAGCCGCACCTATCACGCCCATCGAATGTGAGCCGCCTGGAAAATTACTAATGCGCACGCCTGAAGGTGAATGTACTCGACGGCGAGGTGCGTTGATCACTGGAAAATTCATCCCATCAATGTACCCCTGCTCTACAGCATCAATGGCTTCGTCCATAGATACGAGGTCTTGAATGTCATCAGGTTTCAGCAGAAGGAATTTATTCATTTAAGCTATCCTACATATCGGTTCTGCGGCACGTGCAAAGGATGCTTCCTTTCCAACTATCCAGATTTATTATCGATTAGGCACAAGCGTTAATGCCAGCACCCTCCAATAAATTGATATGCTCACAAGTAAGTTTTTTGCCTGGTTTCTCGTCTACCTCGAATGCATATTTCGATAAGGCACTGGAAATATCCTTGGCTCTGGTTTCAACCCTTTTATCTGATCCAGGGAAGGCTTCTGCCGTCAAATTAATCCAGTACTTCTTGCCATCCTTGATAGCTAGGGTATTCACCACCAATCCATCAAATGTAATGATCCGTCCCGAATATGCTTTCCCTTGGAAGGGTATGTCCTGAGCCAAGCGAATGTCCTTCAGTTCCAGCTTTTCTAATAATTTAGCCATGTCATTGGTTTCCCACTGACCCCGTTGGCGCTTACCCTGGGGAATGCCCTGGAATTTAAAGTCTTTTTGACTTGCCTTATCCCTTTGGATAACCACATCCCCACCCTTTGGAGAACTGATCTCGAGCTTTTTGACCGCCCCTCGTTTTATGTCGAGTATCGTTTTCAGCGTCCAATCGGCAGGACCCTCTCCGAGATCAAGGCTGCCTTCAACGAGCCACGTCTTCTTGTCATCTCCAAACCTCATGTAGGTTCCGCTTCGGCCATTCCCGAACAAATCCTCATTCTTTTTTCCAACGATCCCCTTGGCAAGTACATCCCCGCCTTTTGCGAAAACGGTAACCTGCTTTGAACTGGCGCCCTTTGCGCTAGGATCCCTCAGATTCAATCTGGCATACCGCTCTGGGTCATTGGTTTTTGGCTCCAAAAACCTAAGTTGTGAAAGCTGTACCACCACAGTCTTAAGCTTATCAAAAACCACAGGAAAATTACTGAGTTCCCTAATCCCCCAACCAACGTCGGTACGAGACAAGGTAAAGGTTCGAGAGGGCGTCTCTACTTTAATTTCTGAAACATCGTTAATTTTCGTCTCAAGCCCGGAGTAAACCAATGGCCTATCTTTCGGAATCTCTACAGGTGCAGGTCGCGAAAAAACCGCCAAGATGGCACCAACGACCAATAAACTGGTAAGAACAGCGAAGGTGAAAAATGAACGGGGTGACATTACAAGTGTCCTCTCTTCACGTTGAATATAAAATTAAGCTGCGACTGCGGACGCTCTGGCCCGCTTAGATCGCCCTCTTCGGAACAACCCGAAGCAAATTGCAAATACCATGACAATAACTGGAACCAATCCTATATTTATGGCTTTCAACCAAGCTTCGAGTCGATCGATATCTTCCCGCAAAGCTAATTGAACCGCCCTTAGATCTTTCCGTATTGTGACAGATTCGCGCCGAAATTTCTCTATGGCCGCTTTTTGATCATCTGACAGGATTACCGTCGTTCCAGCCGCTGTTTCTTTGGTTTGAAGTTCTTTAAGTTTTTTTTCGATTTCCGCTAGCTTTTCCAGAAGACCCTGTTCTTTCGCCCGATAACGGAGTTCGGCCGAACGCTTCATCTCCTCAACCTTCCTAAACGGCCTTCCACTCACTCCGCGACTGCGAAGTCCAATCAAATCTGCTGACCCAGTAAAGGTATCGACCGCGTTGAATAAGAAATCGGCATTATCAGCGACGGGCACTGTCATCTGTCGGCCAAAGAAGTTCTGTGTCCGCACCCAAGAGCCGTCCGCAAGCATATCAGTATCGGCGATCACCAGGATGTTCGCCTCTTTCTGGGAACTGTTAAGATGTGGCAGATCATCAACGACTTTTTCGCCTTTTTTAATCTGAGCGGCTTTTATTTGATCCCGAATTTTATCTTTGGGTTTTCCACTTTTAAACGCGCTATCAAGCATCCCCGTGAAACGCCCTGAGATAACAAACTTTTTATCTGCAGATTTAAAATTCTTGAGCAACTTTGCTGGCTTGGGGTCCTTTTTGACGGATTCGACCTCAATTTGCATGGCCTCCTTACTTGACGTTAGCAGTGGAGTCATCTTGAGTTTAGAACCAGGGGCGATATCTAGCGTCCCTGAAGAGGCAACGGCGATTTGTTCCAACTGACCACTGACCACATCGTTCTTGTTGAGTCGATCATCACGAAGTGTGACCCAGGCGATAAAGTCCGTGATCACTGGACGCCCGAGAGAATCACGTCCTGCATTAACGCGCTGAGCGCCCAGCCTGTCGCCTAACACTTTGCTTTTATCGTAAACTATGCCGTAGCTCTTGAGGAGTTTTGGCAAATCTGAACCCGTATCGGGGGGCTGGCGGTTCATTCTATTTCCCTGTGTCGCAATTTCAGAGAACGGATCAACCACAATAATTGTTTTTCCTCCCCTCATTATATGCTGGTCGATATAATAACGATCCACCTCATCCATTTCTCTTGGGTGCACAACCATCAGCAAGTCGACATCCTCCGGAACGGGATTCTCAAGGGTGATCTTTTCAACATCAAACGCCTCTCGAAGATGTTTCAAGATCTCCCAGGGCCGATAACGCTTCAGCGGATCTGCTTCGATGGGAAGGGAAGAGACAAAACCAACCTTTTTCTTCTTGGGATTGGCCAAATTCTGCACCATCCTGCTTAAATCGTACTCCAGAAAGGGCTCCCTCTGCCTCGTTAGGAAGGGTATTGTATCCAGATCGTCAGTGGTATTTGTGCCGGCCAAACCAAAATACCCAAGGTTACCAGCTTGGGTAATAGGTATTCCCTGAAGTCCAAAACCAACAGCTCGATCCTCCTCGGTCGAAAATGGCTGAGGTCGAATAATCTCCAACTTCAAAAGACCGCCAGAGAGTTCAACGTAACGATCTAATAATTCTCTGACTTGCCTTCCGTAGTCTTTTAGACCGGGACTAGTGTCCAGAAGCTCATCTGACATAAAAAGCCTTAAGACTATGGGCTCCCTCATGTTTTTTAGGACATTTTTTGTCCCATCAGACAAAGTATAAAGACGCTCTTCTGTTAAATCGATCGTGACACGTCTTAAACTCTCCGTTGAAAGAACGTGGAGAGCTAAAAAGAAAACTGGCAATAATATTAAACTTGCTATTCCAAGTTTTCTACGATCCCAATTTTTAGAGAGATTTGCCATGATATCCTCTTAGGCCCCCCGTTTCTGGTCCACAACCACGACGTTTGCAAAGAGAAACACGCCCATTATGGAAAAATAAAAAACCAAATCGCGTAAATCTATCACACCCCGAACAATTGAGTCATAATGCACAAGAAAGCTCAGGGACTGAATTACCTCGACCAAAAAGACTGGAGCCCACCCGCGAAAGGCTGCAAGAATTAGATCAAGACTACTCATCATAAATAAGAAAATTACAGCAGCCCCCACCACGAAAGCGATAACTTGATTTTTAGTAAGTGCAGATACAAAGCCGCCAATCGCTAAATACGATCCCGCCATAAGGAGACCTCCGATATAGCTTGCAAGTATTATCCCATTGTCAGGGTTACCTAACCAATTCACTGTAACCCAAACGGGAAATGTCAACGACAGAGCAATGCCAGAGAAAACCCAGGCCGCAAGGAATTTCCCAAAGACCGCACTCGTTGTCGAAACAGGCAACGTCATGAGCAGCTCTAGCGTGCCCGATTTTCGTTCTTCTGCCCAGAGTCTCATGGCCACTGCAGGGATTAAAAATAGATAAAGCCAAGGGAGCATGCTAAATAAAGAAGTCATATCGGCCTGGCCGCGATCAAAAAGGCCGCCAAAAAAGAAAGCGGTCGCGCCGTTCATCGCAACAAAAATCACAATGAACACATAAGCAAGAGGAGTCGTGAAATAGGCTCGAAGCTCTCTCCGACAGATTGCAAGTGTTGTTCCCATGGTCTCTAACTCTTTGGACTTGTAGTAATATTTCGGAAAACTTCATCCATTTTTCCGCGCTCCACGTGGATCTGTTCGACTGTGACTGCTAGTTCCTTCAGACACTCGCTTACAGTCTCAAGGATATTCACAGGTCCCCGCGGGAAGACTGTTAACGATACCTGGCCATCACCTATTTCAGAAGACTCCACTTTTTCCACCATTGGCAGTGCCAGCAGTTTATCAGTCAAGCTATCCGGCACTCCTGAAACTCGAACAGAGACCGCATTGTGAAATGAAGACCTGGCTTCTAGTTCCTGAGGTTTACCGTCAGCAACGACTCTCCCATTTGCGATGACAATTGCCCGCGAACAAACAACATCGACTTCCTCCAAAATGTGGGTCGATATCACGATCACTTTATCGGACGCCATCTCATTTATAAGTTTGCGAACCTCATGTTTTTGGTTTGGATCAAGACCGTCTGTCGGTTCGTCAAGGATCAATACATCAGGATTATGGAGAATAGCCTGAGCAATACCAACGCGCCGTTTATAGCCTTTTGACAGGGTCCCTATTGGCTGGTGCATCACATGCTGAATATTGATCCGATCAGCCGCGCTATCGATTGCTTTATCGCGATCCGAACGGTCAATATTTCGAACATCAGCCACAAATGTCAAAAATTCCCTTGGCGTCATGTCATCATATAGCGGGGCGCCCTCGGGCAGGTAACCGACTTTTCGTTTAACCTCTATAGGGTGGGTCCTAACGTCAAATCCATCAACAATCGCCGTGCCACCAGTCGGAGGCAAGAAACCTGTCACCATCCTCATTGCTGTTGTCTTTCCTGCCCCATTTGGTCCCAGAAAGCCCAGCACCTCTCCCCTGGCGACAGAAAAATCAATGCCATCAACGGCGGTAAAATCTCCAAATTTTTTAGTCAGACCAATAACCCTGAGCAAATCGCTCATTGACTCTCCTCCTCTAAAACCACCAAGCATATTGTGATTTAAAACCCGGCAGTTTCAAGAAACTAAAACCATTTGATTATAGAGGGCCGAAAACGACAAATGCAGCCTAGACTATAACCCGATTTTTTAGCACCTGTTTTTCGCAGGAAGAGATGTGCGCACAGGGGAGGCTATTGTCAAGAGAAGTTTTAATATTTACGGAAAGTTTCGCGCAAAACCTAAAATCCCTGCCACTTTTCGGCCTATAGCAATGGAGGCTGTAAGCCCTGGAGACTCTATCCCGAACAAATTAACCAAACCCTCGATCCCATGAATTTCTGGCCCTTGTATCATGAAGTCTTTCGCTGGTTCTCCCGGAGCCTGAATTTTGGGACGAATACCGGAATAGCCCGGCTGAATAGATCCATCTCTGAGGTTTGGAAAATATTTTCTGACAGCATCATAAAAGACATCCGCGCGGTTCAGATCTACGTCATAATTTATCTGATCTATCCATTCCACATCTGGCCCAAACCGAACCTGACCAGCAAGATCTACGGTCACATGTACTCCTAAACCCGCCTCCTCAGGCACAGGGTAGACCGGTCTAGAAAATGGTGGTTTTCCAACTAAGGAATAATAATTACCCTTAGCAAAATAAGTGGGGGGAATGTTCTCTTGAGGAAACCCTTGAATCAGCGCTGCGACACGCTGCGCGTGGAGCCCTGCGGAATTCACAACAATATCGGCATGGATTTGGGAGGGGTGGGAGCCGCCTACATCAAGTAAGATACCATTTTCGCTGACCTGACCAGAAATTACCGGAGACAAAAAGGCAACCATAGCCCCTGCATCTTCGGCGTCACCCTGGTAGGCAAGCATGAGACTATGGCTATCAACTATGCCTGTGGAAGGGGACAAAAGAGCACCCACACAATAAATTTCGGGCTCCTGTGATGTGACCTGATCAGGCGTGAACCACTCAAGATCTTCAACCCCATTATCAACAGCCTTTTGCTTTAACGCCTCCAATTGAGGTAATTGCGCATCATCGGTAGCGACGATAAATTTGCCGCAATTTCTATGGGGAACACCATGGGAAACACAAAATTCATACAAAGCCTTTTTCCCAGCGACACAAAGTTCTGCTTTTAAACTTCCAGTGGGATAGTAAATACCTGCATGGATGACCTCACTATTCCGGGAGCTTGTCTCGGTTCCTATTGAGTCGGCAGCCTCTAGTACGATAACCTCTTTGCCTGCTAGAGCGAGTTCTCTTGCCACTGCGAGCCCAACAACCCCTGCCCCAATTACGACTGCTTCCACATGTTCGGTCAAAACGAAATCACCTGTTCCCTAACCAGATTATCTCTATTAACTCGTACCAAAGCTTCTTAAAAGACCTGAGAGCTAAGCGGCGAATTTAGATTTTTAAATCAAGTTCAAATTATAGTGGATAAAAACGCTTCAATGTAAGTAAAGGCTTCAAAAACACAGAGCCCGCGCGGAGGTCAGACCCTGGTCGGAGCCTCATCTTGACTAAATTCCAGCGTCCTCCCACACTCTTAAGTTAAAGGATCCAGTTTAACTAAGTCTAGTAAAGGGTGTACTAAATGGCTGATGGTGGTTCGAATTATGCGGTTGAAAATTTAAAGGTTCAGGTAGCAGCCTGCACTCGACTGCTAAATAACGAGGGAATCTTAGGTTACAGTGGGCACGTGAGCGCCAGGTTACCGGATGGCCAATCTCTGCTCATTCAATCATTTGATGCCAGCAGAAGCGATCTAACGCCAGAGGAGCTTTATATCGTAGACTTGGATGGAAATATTCTTGATGGGCCGTCGGATGCCAGACCAGTAAACGAAGTCGAAATCCACTCTGAGGTTATGCGGGCGCGACCAGATGTAAATGCTGTGCTTCACTACCACCCAGAAATTGCAACCCTTTTCACCATGGTGGAAGGACTGGACCTCGTTCCGATGAAAAATCATGCTTACAGATGGGCTAGTGGAATACCAACTCACCCCGAATCTTGGCATATAGATACCGCGGATCGCGGTAGGTCCATGGCAAATACCCTAAACCAACATAATGCACTCTTACTCCGAGCCCATGGGGCTGTTATCGTATCAGAGGATATACCAGCATTAATGGTCGATGCGGTTCATTTTGAAGAGAATGCCAAGGCC
>Ga0181579_10003806_pt1 | contig 11857 bp, 10 predicted proteins | sample 071ome_24_FD_132996 | JGI IMG/M metagenome (GOLD analysis project Ga0181579, IMG submission 132996) | Coastal salt marsh microbial communities from the Groves Creek Marsh, Skidaway Island, Georgia - 071402CT metaG (megahit assembly) | ecosystem: Environmental > Aquatic > Marine > Intertidal... | reverse complement strand
GGCCCGGATACCGGGGTCATTGAAGGTTTCCGCCAATGCCGCGTCGGCATCTCCCCGGTTCGACACCGATTTAAGATCGATCCCCGCCATCGCCTCTATCAGGGCCGCATTGCTGTGGCCATAGGGTACCGGGGCAATATCGACGACAACCATCGCCCGCAACATCTCCGGATGGGAAAGCGCCAGCGCCATGGCCGTCTTGCCGCCCATCGAATGGCCGATGACGACCGGCCTCTCCAGTTCCAGCGAATGGATCAGCCCAACGACATCTTCCGCCATCAGAGGATAGCTCATCGCGTCGTCGTGGTCTGACGCACCATGATTGCGCAGATCGGCGGTAATCGCGTTCCACCCGCCGGCGGCGAAGCGCTTCGCCATCGACGCCCAGTTGCGGCCCGACCCGAAAAGCCCGTGCAGGATCAGAAGGGGCGGCCCGTCGCCATAGGCCGTATAGGCAGGGATCATGAACTCAGACGTTGCCGATCATGGCGTATAGCAGCGCCATCCTGACATGAAGCCCGTATTTCATCTGACGAAAATAAGCGGCGCGCGGATCGGCATCCAGTTCCGGCGGGATTTCGCCGACGCGCGGCAAAGGATGCATCAGCACCATGTCGTCGCGCGCGCGCGCCATGTGCTCCGGCGTGACGGCATAGGAAAAGTCAAAATCCTCCGCGCCCGGAATGCGTTCCGTCTGCACCCGCGTGACATAGAGCACATCCGAATCCGCGATCACGTCGTCCAGATCGGTAAATTGCGCGTCCGCCGGCCAGACATATTCTGACGGCATGGCCAGCGCCGCCGGGGCTACGAAACGCATGCGCGAGTCATACATGCGCAAGAGCTTGGTCAGGCTGTGCACGGTCCGGCCGAATTTGAGATCACCCATCATGCTGACCGTCAGCCCGTCGAGCCCGCCACGTTCCTTCTTGATGGTATAGAGATCAAGCAGCGCCTGGGTGGGATGTTCGCCGGTGCCATTGCCGGCATTGATGATCGGGATACTGGATACCGCCATCGCCCGTTCGGTCGCGTCATTTTCAAAATGCCGCAGGACGATCAGATCGCAATAACATTCCAGCGTGCGGATCGTGTCTTCCAGCGACTCACCTTTGGTCACAGACGAATAATTGACCTCGTTGATCGGGATCGCACTGCCGCCGAGGCGGGTCATCGCGGAATAAAAACTGGAAGATGTTCTCGTGGAGGGTTCGTAAAAAACGTTGGCGATCATTTTGCCGCCAAGCGGCGTGGTTCTGCCCGTAGCCAGCCGGTCGGCGAGTTCGAATATCTCGTCTATGTCGCCACGGGAAAACTGATCGACCGATATCACCGCGCGCCGCCAAGGCGTGTCGATCGCCGAATTAAGACAGCTATCCAACCGGTTTTCCTCCATTCCGCACCATTTATGGAAGATAGTCCGTTTCGGCGTCGAATCTACAGTCTCAATAAAGGATTTCTGTGGACGATTTGACGCAGGCGACAGGCAAAGCCCCTTGCGGCAGCGGGACACATCCGTTGTCATGCGGGGATGATCGCATTTTCCCGGAACACCGGTGGCATGGGCGGCCCGCGACGAGGGTTGGTTTTCATCCTTGCCGCCATCCTGCTGTTCATCGGCGCGCCCGCGCGCGGCGCGGCTCCCGACGCATTGTCCATCGGGTCCAAGAACTTCACCGAATCCGTCATACTGGGCGAAATGGCGCGCGGATTGCTGCTGGCGAATGGAATCGGCGCCAGCCACCGCAAGCAGATGGGCGGCACAAGGATACTCTGGAACGCGTTACGGCGCGGCGATATCGATCTCTACCCGGAATATTCCGGCACGATCAGGCAGGAAATCTACGCCGAACGGGAGGATATCGGTTCGGAGGCTGCTCTGCGGGCCGCACTCGCAAAGGACGGCATCGGGATGACCCATCCGCTCGGCTTCGCCAATAATTATGCGATCGGTATGGCCGAGGACCGCGCGGCGGCGCTCGGAATCAGCACTATTTCCGGCCTCAGCCGCGCGTCGGGCGTTCGCCTTGGTTTCAGCAATGAATTCATGGACCGCGCCGACGGCTGGCCGGGCTTGCGGCGCGTTTACAACTTCTCGTCCGATGCGGCGCAGGGGCTTGACCACGACCTTGCCTATCGCGCTCTGGCCGAAGGAGAGATCGACGCCATCGATCTCTACAGCACGGATGCGGAAATCGCCTATTACGGTCTGCGCGTCCTGAAAGACGACCGGGGGCATTTCCCGAACTACGACGCGGTGTTTCTTTACCGGCTGGACCGCGCGGAAGCTGTCCCTTTCCTCTCTCCTATTGCCCGGCTCGAGGGCGCGATCGATGAAAACGCGATGGCCGGGCTCAACAAGGCCGTCAAAATCGGCAAACAGCCGGAAACCGACGCGGCAGCGGAGTTTCTGCAAAGAGAATTGGGTGTCTCCTCCCAACTGAAAGGAGAAGCGTTTCATAGCCGCCTGTTGCGCCGTACAGGCGAACACCTCATTCTGGTTCTGGTGTCGCTGATTGCCGCAACCATTATCGCGATCCCGTTGGGCATATTTGCCCACCGCCACGCCCGGATGGGACAGGCCGCACTCGCCGTTACCGGTATATTGCAGACAGTGCCCGGGCTGGCGATGCTGGTCTTCATGATCCCCCTGTTCGGGATCGGCGCCGCGCCCGCGATGGCAGCGCTTTTTCTGTACAGCCTGCTGCCGATCGTAAGAAACACCCATGCGGGGCTGGCGGAAATCGACCGGTCTTTGATCGAGGCCGCCGAAATTTTCGGTTTGACAAGATATTCCCGCCTCCGCCGTATCGAACTGCCGCTCGCGCTCCCGATCATTTTGGCGGGCATCAAGACATCAGCGGTGATCAATATCGGCACCGCGACCCTTGGCGCCATCATCGGCGCCGGCGGTTACGGGCAACCGATTCTGACGGGCATCAGGCTGGACGATATGACATTGATACTGGAAGGCGCGGTCCCCGCCGCATTGATGGCGATCGCCGCCCAGACGGGTTTCGACTATGCCGAAAAACGTCTGCGCCGCGCGCCGGGATAATTCGCTAATCCGTATCCACTTTCACGGTGCCGTTCAGCACCCGGTCATATACAGACAGATAGCCATCGACCATCGACTGCATACTGTGTTTTTCCGATACACGTTCGTATCCGGCTTTGCCGTGTTTCTCGGCAAGTGCGGGGGAGTCGATATAACCGGCTATCGCGGCCGCCATCGAGTCTGGATCCCCCGGCGGCACCAGAATACCGGAGTCCCCGTCTGTCACCAGTTCGGGATTTCCGCCGACACGGGTCGCAACAACCGGCAACCCTGCCGCCATTGCCTCAATAATCGTGTTCGAAATTCCCTCATTCAGCGAGGGCAGCACAAAAAGATCGAAGCATCGCAAAATCTCCGGCACGTCATCACGATTGCCGGGCAACCAGGCCCTGTCGGCAAAACCCGCTTTCTCAAGCATCTCTTCCGCGGGTTGCCGCAACGATCCGTCACCGACCAGAACGAGAAATGGTTGCCGGGGCCCGCATGGCGGTTCGTTACACAGCTGAATAAACGCCCGCGCCAGCGTCGTCTGGTCCTTCACGGTTTCCATACGCCCGACGGTTCCGATAACAAACGCGTCATCGAGCGCACCCGCATCGTCCGGAAGGAGCGCCGCGCTCCCGCCTGGCGGAAAGAATTTCTCGGTATCCACCCCGTTATAGATCTGGCTGATTTTACGAGAAGGAACGCCGATCACATTTTCAAGCCAGCCCGCGATGTCGCGCGAAACGGCAATGTAATGCCGGACCAGGGGCGACAAGAAACGACGGATCAAATTATATTTCCGGTTCCGCCCGGAAATTTCAACCATGTCCCGGCCGTGTTCGCCGTGGACGATATGACGGATTCCGGCCAGACGTATGACGGGGGCGAGATCGATTGTCGGCAGGTTGCGGGTATGCACGAGATCCGGACGCAACCGCCGCAGCAGACGCCATAGGCGAAAATAAGAACCGGGATGGTTTCCGCCCTGTTTTCCCAGCGCATATACCTCGACATCGTCCCGCGTGATTCTGTTACGGAATTCGGAAAAATCCCTCAGACAGATTATCGCGTGGCGGTATCTGTCGGGCGGCGCATGGTTGAGAAGATTGACGATGCCGTTTTCCATGCCGCCGACCGCCAACCGGCTAATGACATGGACGATTAACGGCGTGCGGTTTCGCCCTTCCATCAACCGCCGCCGCGGCGGAGGAGTATCCGGGACCCACCCGCTTCTTCCGTGCTGGACAAAAGATCATGGCCCGCTTCCGCGCAAAAGGCCGCAAAGTCCCGCGGTGCGGCGGGGTCGGTAGCGATGATCATCAACTCATCGCCCACGTTCATTGATTTCAGCAATTTGCGGGCCCGCAAGACCGGCAACGGACATTTCAATCCTCTGGCGTCCAGTTCGGTCATCGAATACCCGGCCGGAAAAGGTTGGCTGGGGCGCCTGGAATCGAACCAGGGATCACGGGATCAAAACCCGTTGCCTTACCGCTTGGCTACGCCCCAATACACGGCAGCGAAAAATAGGCAGGTTCGCGCGAACCGGCAAGCCGTATCCTCTCAGCGTTTTAAATCCGTCTTCTTTTGCTATGGCACCGAATGGGTATAATGGAGGTCTAACAAGTCTTTAAGAGCCAATGAACGACGCAGTTTCCCACTGGCAGATTTCCGATGTTTCGGACGAAGCGCGCGAGGCGGCGGCCAACGCCGCTCAAGCGGGCGGGCTTTCGCTGGGCGAATGGTTAAGCCGTCTTATTGAGGATTCCGCCGCGCCGAACGAAGAAAAAATCGAGGGCGCCGGCGAAAGGCTGACCTCCATCGAAAGAGCGATGTTGAGGACGCGCGGCAACAGTGGCTGACGGCAATCACGAAAAATAAAAATTCTTATAAACCGGGAATTTGTTGCATTTTTTTTCTGTAACATTATTTTGAATTTGTTTATGAGTTTTCAACGGGTTGGGTTTGTTATGATTCTTTACGTGTACGAATCATAACCCGGCCGTTGAAATGGCCGGCCATGAGTAGAAGCTGGTTTGAGTAAAGGGCCGCAAGAAATGGTCACCCAATCCCCCTGGAGCGTGAAAGGCGTTGACCCGGAAGCACGGGAAGCGGCGAAAATTGCCGCCCGCCGAGCAGGGCTTACCGTCGGCCAGTGGCTCAACCAGACCATTCGTACAGCCGCCGCGGAACAGTTGATCGGACAAAAACCCGCCGCGCCGCGCCATACACCGAATCCCGACCCGCAACCCGCGCCGGGCTATGCGGCGCCAGGGTACGCTGCCCCGGGCTATGCCGCGCCGCCGCCGCCTCCCTATCCGCCGCAACAACCCTACGGACAGTATGCTCCCCAGCCGGGTGCAAACCCGCCCGCGCCCACACTGGAAGCCATATTCGACAGTATTCAGAAGCTCAACAAACGGCTCGAAGAGACCGAAAAATCGGCTCAGTCGGCTGTCGAACCTCTCGCCCAGAAAGTTGAGGAACTCTCCGCCAAGGTCGATGACGCGAACACCAAACCCAGCGTCACGACGGCGCCGCTCGAACGCGCTGTCATGCGTTTGTCGGAACGGGTTGAAAAAATGGAGGGAGAGGATAAGGATACGGATGACCGCAAGGGTTGGCGTCTTTTCGGAAGCAAGAGATAACGGGTCATCGATCCGGAATCTGACGGCTGACGTTACCGCTCAACCAGCGGAATTTTTTGGTTCGGAGAGGCCCCGCTGGCGCCTTTTCGGGGCACTCAAGGGGTTGGTCGAATTCAGGGACATATTCCCGGCATGTTTCCGTCGCTAATTTCCGGACCTCGCCGAGACGGGTGGGGCTTATGAGCCAATGGTCGGTAGAGGGCGTCGATCAAAAGACGCAAAATCTCGCCGGGCTGGCGGCTACGCGCGCGGGGCTTTCGGTTGGTAAATGGCTTGACCGGGAAATCCGTCTCAAGACCGGCGTGCCCTTGGTCGCGGAGCCGGGTGAGACGGTTCTATCTGACGGGGACAACGGCTCCCCGACTCCGGCTGCGAAAGCAACAACCGGACCCCGCCCCCAATCGAGAAGCGCGCGCCCCGTCGCCCCCCCGGAAAAATCTGCTCGCAGCCGCCGCTTACCGGTTTTCACCGCGATAATCTTGTTGGCTTTGGCGGGCGGATTCAGCGCCTGGCAGATGGACCTTATGCCGAAAGATGTCACGGACCGGATTTCAGCACTTCTGAAAGACGGCAGCGATGATCGCGCGGCGACGCCCGAAAAACGGTCTGCGGAAACCGCAACACCTGAAATTCCTGCTGCCATGCCACTCGATCGGCTGGAAAAGGCCGCGGGCACCGGTGATACCGCGGCACAGGTTGAGCTTGGCAAGAGACTTATGGAAGGACGCGGGGTGGGCCGGGATTTTACCCGGGCACGGAAACTCTTTGAGGCAGCGGCCGAAAGCGGTTCCGCGGATGCAATGTTCGGGATTGCGCGCATTTATGAAGACGGGTTAGGGGTTTCCGCCGATCAGGAAACCGCGACCGGCTGGTACAAGCGCGCGGTATCGGCGGGCAGTGCCCAGGCGGCGTCCAAACTTGTCGAGCGGGAAAACCAGGCCAGCCGCGAACGCATCGACGGGACCTCAAAACCGTCCAACGGCACCGGTAACGCTACGCCTCGCGATACCCCCCTGACTGAAAGCGAAATCAGGGAGTTGCAGCAATTGCTGGCACGTCTCGACCTTTCTCCGGGGCCGGCGACCGGAGAACTGAATGCGGCAACGATTACCGCCTTGAAACTTTATCAGAGCTTCGCCGGATTGCCGGAAGACGGCAATCCGACCGCCGATCTGTTGCGCGATTTACGCCAGGTTGTCGGCGCAATGTCCGATAAACCCCGGGCAAAATAACAAAGGGCCGTTCGGTCAGCTTCTGATTTCGGTCGCGCTTACCCACCAGCTGCGGTTTTGCGCGGCAATACCCGGCGCTGCGTTATCCGCGGCGGCAAGATCGTCGAAAATTCCGAAACACGTCGCACCGCTTCCCGACAGGCGGGCGAGATGACAGCCTTCCGCGCCCGAGAGCGCGCCAAGAACATGGCTGATCACCGGACAAACGGTTTTCGCGGGCGCTTCCAGATCGTTGTTCAGCCCGGAAAGCCAGGCCGCAAGCGTCTGCGGCGAGTTGACCCCGCTCCCCGGCGGGGCGGTTTCAGCCGAAAACGCGCCAATACGCCGGCCAAAGACCTCGGGCGTCGAAACCGCGATGCCGGGGTTTACCAGCAGCAACCCGGCCGCCGGTCCGAACGGCAAGGGTTCGATATCCTCACCGATACCCCGCACTCTTGCCGGATGCCCAAAGAGACATACCGGTACATCCGCCCCCAATGTCAGCCCGAGCGCCCGCAGCGCCTGATCGTCCAACCCGCAATCCCACAAACGGTTCAGGCCGATCAATGCCGCCGCCGCGTCGGCGGACCCTCCGCCAATTCCGGAAGAAACCGGCAAATTCTTCTCAAGCGTCAGCGCCGCGCCCGCCGTAACCCCGGCCTGCGCAGCCAAAGCACGGGCCGCGCGCATCACCAGATTGTCCTCTCCGGCTTCCAACCCCCTGCCGAACGGTCCGGCGATTTCAAGAGTAAGAGCGTCGTGAGACCTGATCGCAATCCGGTCATGTGTTCCGGCAAAAACGATCACGCTGTCCAAAAGGTGATACCCGTCGGGCCTGCGACCGGTCACCAGAAGCGACAGATTGATTTTTGCGGGGGCTTCGAGCAGGAGGGGACCGGTGGTATTGAGCCTGTCCGCACTCACCCTTTATTTCCCTGGGCCGGCAAATCGGCCATGCCGCGGCGCAGCTTTTTTTCTATCAACGGGACCTGATCCGCTTCCGGTTCCAGCGATAACGCCCGCCGCCACTGGAACCGTGCCTCAAGCCGCCTTCCGACCCGCCAATAGGCGTCGCCGAGATGATCGTTGATCGTCGGGTCCTCCGGACGCAGCGTCACCGCCCGTTCGAGTTGACGCGTAGCCCCCTTGAAATCACCCAGACGATAAAGAACCCAGCCTAGGCTATCGACGATATAACCGTCATTCGGCCGGCGCCGAACCGCTTCCTGAATCATCTTCTTGGCGCGATCGAGATTGCGCCCCTGATCGACCCAGCTATAGCCGAGATAATTGAGGACAAAGGGTTGGTCGGGGCGTAACTCCAACGCCCGCAAAAAATCCTTTTCCGCCAGCGCCCATTTTTTGGAGCGTTCGTAGGTGATCCCGCGCGAATAAAACAATGACCAGTCTTCCTCGCGAAGGTCGCCGGTCCTTTCTATCGCCCGGCTATACGCTTCCGAAGCGTCTTCGAATTTATCCGCCGCCCGCAGCATGTCGCCAAGCTGAATGAGCGCATCCGAACGTTGCGGTTCTTCCTCCGCCATGCCGCGCAAGAGCGTTTCCGCCTCGTCGTCGCGTTTCAGCGTATTCAGGATCGTCGCCCGGCGAAGACGCGCGCCCCAATAATGCGAAGAGGTCTTGTCGACAGAAGCGAAGGCGGATAGCGCCTCTTCCCGCCGTTCAAGAATATCCAGAAGGTCGCCGACGAGAATTTTGGCTTGCGGAAATACCGGCTTAATCCAGAGAGCCAATCGGCTGTATATCAGCGCGAGATCGACCGAACGGCTTTGACCGAGCGTGCCGGAAAGATTGAACAATGCCTCCGCGATGCCATCCATGCTGGTATCAACGATCCGGACCGCCGATTCCTTCGCGTCAAGCCGCACGACATCGCCTTCGAGTTGTAAGCTCGTCCCGCCATTGCTCTTTATATAGTCGTCGTAAAGGGTGCGGGCCTCTTCAGGCCGTCCCGCGCGTTCCAGAAAGCGCCCATAGGCCTGCACGGTTCTCGCCGATTTGACGGATTTCAGCGCGCCCTGAAATGCTTTTTCCGCAGCATCCGCATTTCCGGCGAGATCCTCGATGAGGGCGGTATGATGCAGACGCAATGTCCGAAACGCGCTTACCTTGGCCAGCGGCTCCACCGCCTTGATCGCATCTTCGTATTTTTCTTGCCCGACCAGCAGCCAAGCTTTCAACAAAGGCGCGGTAAAGGTATTCATCCCGATTTTCGGCAGCGTTTCCAGTTTCGCGAGCGCGCCTTCATGATCCCCCGCCCTGATGGTCGCAACGATCAGTGTCAGGTTGGGAACCGGCGACGTCTTGTCGTCGCGCAAGACCTCGGCCGCGAGATTTCTCGCGGCATCCATCTTTCCGGCGGCGGCCAGAGAAAAGAAAACTTGCCGCCTTATTCTTGAATTTTCCGCATCCTGGGAAAGCGCGTCTGACAGAAATTCCGCCGCTGCATTGAAATCGCGGGTATTACGGGCATAACGACCGGCCAGATAATTCCCGGAGGCGCTGTCAAAACGCAGGGCCGGGGCACTGGCGGCCCGGGCGGGGCCCGCCTCGGCAAAGGTATCAAGGCGCGGTTGCCCGTCGGCGACACAACCACTCAGCAAACCAAGTGCGACACAGGCGGAAACCGCGGGAAGCGCGCCGATCAACCGCAATGCAACCAATCCAGAAGTCCTTTCACGACATGTCATACGGATGAGTATATGACGCAAAATACCGCAGTGAACCGAAAATCTCTCGATCCTGACATATCACGCATACCGGTCACATATTCGGATAGTTCGGACCGCCGCCGCCTTCGGGCGTTACCCAGCGGATATTCTGGGTTGGATCCTTGATATCGCAGGTTTTGCAATGAACGCAGTTCTGCGCGTTTATCTGCAATCTCGGACCTTCCCCTTCATCGATGATTTCATACACACCCGCCGGACAGAAACGCTGTTCGGGCGCGTCGAATTGGGCGAGGTTCACTTTGATCGGCACCTCAGGGTCCTTAAGGGTCAGATGACAGGGCTGGTCTTCTTCATGGTTCGTGTTGGCGATAAAAACCGAGGACAGCTTGTCGAAACTGATCTCGCCGTCGGGCTTGGGGTATTCAATTTTTGGCGCTTTGTCGGCGGGCAACAACGCGTCATGATCGCTGTGGTGACTGAACGTCCACGGTGCCTTGCCCCTGAACAGATAGGTATCGATCGCGCTATAGATCAGACCGGCCCAAAGCCCCCAACGGAAGGCAGGACGAATATTCCGCACCCGGTACAGCTCATCCCATACCCAGCTCTTTTTCAGCCGTTCGGGATAGCTGTCCAGCCGCGGCTGCGCCTCTTCTCCGGTCAACGCCTCAAAAGCCGCTTCCGCCGCCAGCATGCCGGTCTTCATCGCGTTATGCGATCCCTTGATCTTAGGAACATTCACAAAGCCGGCCGCGCAACCGATGATCGCCCCGCCCGGACAAACCAGATCCGGGATCGACTGAAACCCGCCTTCATTCAGCGCGCGCGCGCCATAGGACACCCGGCGGCCGCCTTCGAAGACAGGGCGGATTTTCGGGTGTGTCTTGAAACGCTGGAACTCGTCAAACGGGCTAAGATGCGGATTCTTGTAATCGAGCCCGATGACATATCCGACGGCGACCTGGTTATCCTCCAGATGATAGAGGAACGAACCGCCATAGGTGGAGCTATCCACCGGCCAGCCGATCGTATGGATCACCCGGCCCGGATGATGCTTTTCCGGATCAACCTCCCACAATTCCTTGATGCCTATGGCGTAGGTCTGCGGGTCGTGTCCCTTTCGCATGTCGAATTTCTCGAACAGCTCACCGGTCAGCGACCCCCGGCAGCCTTCCGCAAACAAGGTATAGCGCGCGCGAAGTTCATAACCCGGTGTGAAACCGTCCTTTTGTTCGCCGTCGCGACCGATACCCATATCGCCCGTGGCGATACCGGCGACATTGCCGTCTTCGTCATAGAGAATTTCCGCCCCGGCAAATCCCTCAAACACCTGGACCTCAAGCGCTTCCGCCTGCTCTTTCAGCCAGCGGCAGACATTGCCGAGGCTGACGATGTAATTCCCGTGATTATTCATTTGCGGCGGAGTCGGCAGACGGGTTGCGCCTTTTTCCGACAGCAGCAGAAAACGGTCCTCGGCGACCGGTGTGTTCAGCGGCGCGCCGCGCTCCTTCCAGTCGGGAAAGAGCTCTTCAAGGGCGCGGGGTTCCAACACAGCGCCGGACAGAATATGCGCACCGACTTCGGAACCTTTTTCCAGAACGCAAACCGTAATGTCCTGGCCGTTTTCCTCGGCAAGCTGGCGCAAACGGATTGCCGCTGACAATCCCGAAGGCCCGCCGCCCACGATTACGACATCCACCTCCATCGATTCACGTTCCATTTATTCATTCCCTCCCCGGTCGTTGCCGGAAACGTTTTGCAGGGCCCGATGGAATCCCGCGCGGGCCGTGCTAGATTTTGTTCATGGCACAAGATAACCCCATGGCCGAACTTCTCAAATGGTACGTCGATTCTGGCGTGGACGTCGCGTTGGAGGACGCCCCGGTCAACCGGCTGGATCAGGCGCCACCGGAGGCCGCGCCCGCCTCCGCGCCGCCGGCCACGGAACGATCCGGGGCGGCCGGTCCCCCGCCCCGGCAACGCCAGGATCAAAAACTGGTATCGCGCGAGGAAACTCATCAATCCGCGCGGGAGGCCGCCGCAAAGGCGGCCAATATCGAAGAGCTGCGCGCAGCGCTGGACGCGTTCGATGGTTGCCCCCTGAAAGAAACAGCAAAGAATCTCGTTTTCGGCGATGGCGACCCAAAAGCGGATGTGATGTTTGTCGGAGAAGCACCGGGCGCGGAGGAAGACCGTCAGGGACTGCCTTTTGTAGGACCGGCGGGGCATCTGCTCGTCAAGATGCTGGAAGCGATCGGACAATCG
>Ga0181579_10003802_pt1 | contig 11867 bp, 9 predicted proteins | sample 071ome_24_FD_132996 | JGI IMG/M metagenome (GOLD analysis project Ga0181579, IMG submission 132996) | Coastal salt marsh microbial communities from the Groves Creek Marsh, Skidaway Island, Georgia - 071402CT metaG (megahit assembly) | ecosystem: Environmental > Aquatic > Marine > Intertidal zone... | reverse complement strand
ATGTTCAGTGCAGCGAACTCCTGGCTCATCAGGCTCATGATGTAAACACCCCAGCCTATGAATGGTACCAGGATGGCAACCGGGGAAGAGGTAGAGTCAATAATGAAGGCGAGCTTCTGCCGCGATATCTTCAGGCGATCTGTCAGCGGTCGAAACACCGGGCCAATAATGAGTGGTGTGCCCAGGTCGGAAAAGAAGATGGCGATGCCGCCCGACCATGCAGCCAATTGCGCCTGTACTTTGTTTTTTACCCAGTTGTTGATGGACCTGGCGAATGCCGCCCCACCACCGCTTCGTTCCATCAATGCAACAAAGCCACCAATAAACGCCAGCAAGACCAGCACACCCGCGTTATAGGAATCAGTCAGCTCGGGTACGATGTGGTCAGTGACCATGGTGGCGAGCCCGGTCAGCGGATTTAAACCATTGAGCATCAACACGCCGACGAAGACGCCGCTGAACAGGCCAACGATCACGTTGCGCGTGTAGAGTGAAAGCGCAAGGGTGATAACTATCGGAATGAGAGATGTGGCGCCGGGATCAGTCATGCGTATCACAGGGACGGTCCCTAAGGGACTGTCCCTGTCGAAGATAAATTCATTGTTCGCCGAGTTGTTCCTGCACTCGCGCGCCACGCAGGATGTTGGTCATGCCATAGTTGCCTTCATGGCAGGCATACTCGTAAACCTGGCCGGCAACTTTGTACATGGGAATCAGGCCGATGATCTTGTCAGTGAAGGTGGCAGGGTCGTCGACGCTAAACTCGTAATCGATCTGGTCTTCGGCGACGCGGGTGAATCTTTCGGTCAGGATTTTATCTTCTGAGCTGCCGATTGCAGAGAAAGAATTGGTGAGGCCATTAAAGTTACGGGTCTCGACTACCAATGTATCGCCATCCCAGTAACCGCGCGCATCGCCAGTCCAGAATCCAATCTCCTCTGGCAGGTGAGGTTGGTCACCCAGGGGTACGATGCGGGCGTCATGAATCATCTCGGTGATGATCACCACATGGTCGCGGTTTTGAATTATTTGCAGGTTGTTGTTGTAGAAACTCGGGTTCACCGGTGGCCCGGCATTAAAACCCACTATGCAGCGATCTGACAGTGGGCGGTCTTCGGGCCCATCGGTTTCGAAATTCACCCCTATGGCATTGCGCACAGGTCTTTGAGGCAGTCTGCCGGGTTCAGGCCTGAATGCAGATTCCCGCAAGGCGGGCAATCTGCCATCCTCCGGATAAATTATGTGGGAGGTGAGCCTGGCCCTGCCCAGGCCGGCACTCTCGATCCAGAAATCATTGTAGGCTTCATCGACACCGGTACCCGGGATTGCCGCATCCGATGCTTGATCATTGGCGGCAGACCTGGCCTGCGACTCTGCGACTTCCTCATCAGAGAGATACTGCCTTTTACCAAAGCGGGCGGGGCGCTGCATGGGAGTATTGGAGGAAAAATTCCAGACTCCCTGCAGGTCAGGCAAGTTCCATTCTGTGCGGGGAGTCGAATAGTTTTCAGCGCCAATGCTCAAACCAGGTGCCAGAATGAAAACGATGCAAACGGTGTTAAAGATTATTCTCATGGTCTGGTTCGAGCGTCAGTTGTTTTTCTAGTTGAGCTGCTCGCGCATGCGCTCGAGATACTCTTCCAGGTTGCCTTCCAACTGCAATCCCCGATAGAAAGGGTAAGAGTCGCAGTCATACTCCATCATGGTGACGTCATCGGTCTTGCGCCACTGGCGATAGCGAATGATGGGACTGTTGTAGTTTTCCGGATCATACAGCGTGAGTTTGCTGCGCAGGTTCTGGCCATCCTCGCTCATGGTGATGCGTTCCACGACGCGTGCATTTTCTGAAACTGGTTGGCCAGCCTGGTCCACAAACGCGGGTTTCAGCAATTCGGTTTCGATAACCAGCGTGCTGCCTTCCCAATGACCCCGTGAATAACCCATGGCAGAGTTGGGAAAGAATTCAGGTTGTGCGCGATCATCCATGTAAACGCGGCGCACTTCGCGGTAGCTCTCATACAGAATTGTTGTCTGCCCCTCGTTGCGCAGTATCTCCATTGGGTAGGGCCAGCCGGAGAGTCTCACCAGGCCCGGTGAGACACAACGCAGACCCGGGTCGTCCAGATAGGTGTACTGATCCACCTTGGCCTGGGCTGTGTCCGTATAATCGAGGAATACTTTCTCCATGCCGGCAGATATGCGTGACCAAACGCCACTCATGTCGACGGGCGCGGCTGGCAACACCGGTTCCGGTTGCACCCTTGTTGCATACCAGGTGCCGGTCGAGTCATCGTGGGGTGCAACGAGGGTGCCGCTTAGTGAATCACCATCGAGGGTGCCGGTGAAGGTTCTGCTCAACAGTCGTCCGCCGCCGTTGCGGTAGTCGACAATCAATTCCAGCTCGTTGCCATCGAGAGTGAATTCGACAGGGCCGCCATCGACGAAACCTTTTAGCTCACCATCTCGTTGTTCGAAGGTGATGATGCCCAGGCGTTCGGTAATGTGGTTGATAGTTAAGAACCACTCGCCTTCCAATTCCGCTTCCAATTGTGCGTAGCTGTAACCAGATAAAGGAAGGAGAAGTAACAGCGTTGTTATTCTTGTGATTAAGTCTCGCATTAGTTCGCTCGTCCGCCATTAGGATAAATCACCGTGCCGTCTTCCAGCGTCATGGAGATGATCCACAGCTTGAAGCTGCCTTCCAGACCAAGGTTGCCTTCGATGGTGATGTGGTCACCTACCTTGATGCGATCCCTGGTCCAGCCAGCGCCGATCAGGTTTCGGGGTGGGAATGTTTGTGCATCCCAAATTTCCCGTTCACCGCTCTCGTTGGTTACGGCGAAGAAGATACGGGCATGGGGATTGACGAAGTGAACCTCGACCACTTCGCCCTCACGACTACCGAAGTCATCATAGGAGAACTCGGCGGCGAAACTGTGATGCGCACTGCTGCTGGAGGTAAGTGAAATCATCCAGGCCAGTGCCAGTAAATGTAATGGTTTTCTCATCATCGATCCTCTTGCTGAGACCTTTTGCACACCATACCACCTAAACCAGGCTGTCAGTACTCCCAATTCAAACCGCTATTTATCGGCAGCTCGCCTGCTTTCACTGGGTATGCGCTAAATGCAACTAAATGGTTGCATTAATGAGCTCCCGGTACTATAAATGCGGTCAGGAGGTGGCGTGATGACAACAGCAGAATCCCAGGACAAGATCGTGAAAGTCGTAGAGCTCAAGGCGCCTGTAGCCCGGGTTTGGCAGGCAATCACCAACCACGAGGAATTCGGTGAATGGTTCATGGTGCGGCTCGACAATCCTTTCGAGGTGGGCAAGGTCACCACTGGCAATATCACATACCCCGGCCATGAGGACATGGAGTGGGTGTCTACTACCGAGCGCCTCGAGCACGAAAAGCTGTTCGTGTTTTCCTGGCCCCCTAGTGCGGTCGATCCGGATACCGAGTACGGTGAAGACGCGAAGGTCATGGTGGAATTCAAATTCGAGCCGACTGAACTCGGCACCCGCCTCACCATTACCGAATCAGGATTTTCCCAGTTTCCCGAATCGAAACGCCTTGAGGTGCTGCGCTCCAATACCGAGGGCTGGAACATCCAGGCAGAGAACATCAGTATCTATGTCAGCGGGTAGTGTAAATCCGGCGCCGGTATTTTCTGCACTGGGCGATCCTATCCGGCTGGAATTGGTATCGCGTCTCAGTGACGGCAGGGAACATTCAATCAAACAACTTGCCGATGGATTGCAGTTGACGCGCCAGGGAGTGACCAAGCATCTGAATGTGTTAAACGAGGCCGGCATCGTGTCGCGTGAATTTGTCGGTCGGGAGTGTCGCTTTACTCTGTTACCGGAGTCGATAAATTCGGCACAGGATTATCTGGCGTGCGCGTCGGCGCAATGGGACGATGCGATTGCGCGTCTAAAGTTGAAGGTGGAGGACCAAATTAAAGGGTCAGAGTAAAAACAGTACTGTATTTTTACTCTGACCCCAATTACTTACCCCATTTTTGTTTATAGATCCGGCCTGTGCGCCCGCAGGAATGAACGCACATGGCGTACGGCTACCGGTATTCTCTCTACCGGTTGTTTCCACGGGAACAGGCTCACCTCAGCATTAGGCGCGAGCAAGGCAGATTCCATGGCGACCTCGTAAGGGTGCACCGGAATATTGTCGGGCAAAACCAGGAGCGGGGTCTGGCAGTTGCGCACGAAATCCCGCGATACGGTAAACACAAAATCTCCATTGGCGATGTACATCTCGGTCAGAAATTGATGCACTAATTCCATGGTGACTCCTGGATTGCGCTCAATGAATTCCGGCGCCCAGCCTTCGATGTTCCTCTCGTAAAAAAGCCTCGGTTCCTCGGGGCTGAAACCGCTGGGCTGAGCCAGTACTGCAGCCACTACCCGGTCCGGTGCCCGCTCCAGCAGATTCCACACAAACGGGCCTCCGATACAGAAGCCCAGCACCATAAACTTATCAATGCCCAGGTGATCCATCAGCCCGAGGTGGTCATCGGTGAAGGAATCCCAGGGGCGGTCGATCTCCAGCGGGCCGCTGGAGTATCCGCTGTTGGCCGTGCGCAGGTCTGCCGTGATGAAGCGGTAGTCTCCGGCAAATTCCTCGATGGGATTAAATGGATTGCCGCGTTTCATATTCGCGATGGTTGAGTTCAATCCGCCACCGGGAATTAGCAACAGTGGAAACCCGCTGCCGGTATCTTCATAGTGAATGCGTACGTTGCCTCTCTCGTAGAATGACATCTGCTCTGTGCCTTGCTGGTTCTGCTGGGAGAATACCTTTGGTGCGGCTGCCATCAAAGTGGCGGCGGCCCCGGTCTTCAGGAGATCGCGTCTGGTTTTATCCACAGTTCTTGCCCCTTCATGCATTTGATAATTAGCGCGGTCCATAGGTGGGCATGGGCGCGCCATATTCGAGCGCGCCAAGATCCGGTGCGCTACCGGTGAAGCCGTCGGTCACCCCTGGTAAAACCATGCCGCGATCGATTGGCGCCGAATTTCGGCGCAAGCTGAAATCGAAATCGCTCGCATCGTAGAGGGTTTGTAATGAGTCGCTGTCACGTGCGTCGAGCGCGGGCACATCGACAAATACATTGTAGTCAACCAGTACACTATTGCGATCCTGCCCGGTGGCCGCCGCGTAATCGGCCAGGCTAGCGAATTCCCTGCTTACCAGCGATGCCTCGTGGTCAGGACCGGTGAAGTCGGCCTCGGTACCCGCAGCAGGAGCGCGCCAGCGAAAGGCGATGTCGGCATCGGGGTTCGGGCGAAAACCGTTATAGTCGGAAGAGCTGTAATTGGTGAAAGTTGTCACGCTGAAGATTTCGTCTGCCGCTTGCTCGCCAAGGAAAAGGTTGTTGCGCCAGTGCACGTTGGAAGCACCCACCACGTTGGTCTCCGAGAGAATCGTGTTGTTATAGAAGATGGCACCAGCAGAGCCAGCGGTCAGTCGTGTCGAGCCAGCGGGAAGATGGTAGGCAATGTTGCGAATCCAGTACACGGGACCGCCCAGTGCGGGCTGGTTACAAAACGCATGGGACGGATGATTGATGAACATGTTCCGCATGATGCGAATATTGTGCATGCTGCCGTCGGCCTCGATGGGATTGTCGTGGCTATTGGTGATGTAGTTGCCATAGAAATCGATCGCTACCGGTCGCAAGTCCCAGTACTCGCGCGGTGGATATTTCGGGCCGTCCGGTATGCCGGGTCCTGAAGCCACTGATCCATCCGGGTTGCCGTATGTCTCAACATTGATGCCATCGTGAAAGTCGGCGATGTAGTTGTGGGCGACAACATGGCCTGGACCATACAGCTTGACGGCAACGTAGGAAGCCATGACGGGAGGAAAAACCTGGTCTTCGACGCCGTCAAACTGCTCCCACATTTGCCCTGACCACCCAATCAGATGATCAGGATCGTTGCGACCGATGAAGACACTGTCGGCAATATAGAAGTTGCTGGAGCCGGAGTAATTGGTGAACACACCGGCACCCACATTCTCGAAATGGCTGCGTTTCACACTGAGGCCCTTCGAGCCCGCCAGGAATTGTGTGCCCGCCAGAATAGCAATCTCGCTATTGCGGAAGGTGATGCCTTCGAAGTAGGTATAGTCGGCAGCACGCACATCGAACAAGGCGTAGTTGCCGTTGCCATCAAAGATAACCTCGCCATCTCCAGCTGCCACTATAGCGATCGGACGCTCTGCCGTGCCGTCGGCGGTCAGGTAGTAGGTGCCATCCAGCGGAGTGGATCGGTTAACGCTGGCGTCATTGGTGTATTCATAGCGGTTGTACTGGTAGATGCCTTCGTGCACGAGGATCGTGTCGCCTGCCCGTACCCTCGGGCGGCCGGAGGTGGCCCAATCGGTGCCAGCACACCATTCGTTGTAGGCGCACATTAAACCTTCAAACGCTGGCTCGAGCTTTTCGCCGCTGTAACCATGGGGGTAGACATGAAACACTCGCCCTCCTTCATAAGGTTGCGGCTCGGGACGGGTTCGCAGCAATGCGCGACGCTCATCATTGCCTATCACGCCATCAGGATCATCAATCATGAAGCGAACCTCGTAGGCGGTATCCGGCTCCAGATCGAGTACGCTGCCAGCAAACATGTTGGGGGTGATGACGTCGACGCGTGACTCGCTATAGATGCGCTCACCGTTCAACCGCAGCAGTGGCAAACTGTCCTGCCACGCCTCGGCGCCTTGCTTGCGATAGCTCACAGCAACGCTGGCATTGCGATTGTCATCGCCCTGGATGAGCCACTCAAATCCCAGGTTTAACAGTGTGGGCGGATCGGTAAATAGCTCGCCCGGGACGACCGCATTGGGATTATCGTTACCAAAGGGCGAGGGGTCGCTGGCAATCTGTGCCTGTGTAGCGCTGCCCAGCATCGTAACGAGGGCGAACGCCAGGCAGATTCCTGGTCTGTGTTTGGTGATAGAAGGCATTATCAATTCTTATACAGGCATTAACAGGGTAAGACAGTAACTTCGATGCCGGTCGCTGTCCACCCGGTCGGAGCCGGGCGACGGAGTGTTGAAATGCGCGTGAATCATCTGTCAGTATGTGGGCTGGTTCATCGGCAGTCGGTTTGCCCCGGCTCTTTCCAGCACAGGCTGGCAGGGTAGAGCACGACAAACATCAATAGAAGAGTGAGCAACACGCATGAATAAATTTACGTTCGGGCAGCTACAGGCTTTGCTGTGTTTACTGCTGGCTGCAAATGTTTCCGCCGTCCAGGCCGCGGAGTTCTCACAGGTACGGCCCGACGCAGACACGCTATTGCAATTGCCGGTTACGGACTGGTTAACCAACGGTGGCGATCTTTATAACCGCAATTTTTCTCCACTGGACCAGATCAATACCAGCAACGTGACTCAGTTGGGCCCCGTGTGGCGCACTCACCTGCAAGGCTCGGGTATCGGCGCCAAGTATTCTGGCGAAGCTCAACCTCTTATCCACGAAGGGGTCATGTATATTATTACTGGCGCCGATGATGTGTTCGCCCTGAGTGTTGAGACCGGTGAGTTGCTATGGAGCAACGAGGCAAATCTCACTGACGAAATCTCTACCGTGTGTTGTGGCTGGACCAGTCGCGGAGTGGGCTTCGGTGAAGACAAGATTTTTGTCGGCCAACTGGATGGCGTGTTGAAAGCGCTTGATAAAGACACCGGCGAGGAGATCTGGTCGATACAGGCGGAGGCCTGGGAAGAGGGCTACACCATTACCAGTGCGCCGCTTTACTTTGAAGGCATGGTGATCAGTGGTTTTGCCGGTGCTGAGTTTGCAGCCCGCGGACGGGTAAAGGCCTATGATGCCAACGACGGCAGTTTGCTCTGGACTTTCTATACAGTGCCTGGCCCGGGAGAGTTTGGCTTTGACAGCTGGCCAGCCGACAGTGATGCCTGGCGCACCGGCGGCGGCACGGTGTGGCACACACCGGCGGTGGACCCGGAGCTGGGCATGCTCTATTTTTCCACCGGCAATCCCGGGCCTGACTACAACGGCGCGATCAGGGCTGGTGACAATCTGTTCACGGCGTCTATTGTCGCGCTGGATGTTTACACCGGCGAGTACCGCTGGCATTTCCAGCAGGTGCACCATGATATCTGGGATTTCGATGCGCCGAATCCGGTTGTGCTGTTTGATCTCGAGTACGATGGCGAGCTGCGCAAAGGTCTGGCACAGGCGGGCAAGACTGGCTGGGTCTACATACTGGATCGAACCAATGGCGAACCGCTGGTCGGTATCGAAGAGCGGCCGGTGCCACAGGAACCGAGGCAGGCCACCGCTGCAACCCAACCCTATCCAGTTGGTGACGCCTTTGTTACCCAAACCCTGGATATCCCGCCGGAAGGCTTCAACCTGGTTAACGAAGGCGCAATCTTCACTCCCTTCTGGGACGAACCGGTGCTGTTGCGCCGCAGTGAAGCCAATTGGCCACCGAGCACCGTGGATCCAGACAAGGGTGTGATCTATGTTTGCGCGGGTGAACGACAGGCGGCGTACACCACGCGCGCCGATGTCGAACAGGCGGAAAATGGCGATCGTTACACCGGTGGCAGCATGCGGTTTGCGCCTATTGCAACTACTGGTGTTGTGGCCGCCATGGACCTGCGCACGAATCGCAGGCTGTGGTCACAGCGCTGGTCCAGTCGCTGTTATAGCGGACTGGTTGCCACTGCCGGAGATCTGCTGTTTGCCGGCAGGAACGATGGGCGCTTCACCGCCATGGATGCCCGGGATGGCACCAGGCTTTGGGAGTTCATGACCGACGCCGGTGTTAACGCGCCCCCTTCGGTATTCGAGCACAACGGCCAGCAGTATGTGGCGGTGCTTTCCGCAGGCAACCTGCTGGCAGCCTCCAACCGCGGTGACAGCGTGTGGATGTTTCGGCTGTTAGAAGAAGGTGAAGAGACATCTGTAGCCATTGAGCAGGTTACGCCGCCACTGGCAAACAGGGAAGGCATGGCCCTGTTTCAGGAAACCTGCGTGTTCTGTCACGGGCGTCGAGGCGAGGGTGGCCATAACGGTATGCCGCTCGAAGGATTAGCAGCGTTTGGCACCGGCTATGTTGCCAGCATCATCAGCAGGGGGCAGGGCAATATGCCTTCCTTCGCAGCGAGTTTTACCGACAGCCAGATTAATGCGATCGCTGAGCACGTCAGAACCCTCAATCCGGAAATCCCCAATCGCAACACGCGTTGAAACTCAGGAATAACAAAGGGGCCAGAGTAAAAGCACAGTAGTGTGCTTTTACTTTGACCCCTTAATTTCTAAACAGCTATTCCGGCAGGGGCAGGTCTCGCAGCCGCAACACTTCCGCAAAAGTACGCGAACCATTCACCCCGGCAGGAAAGCCTGCATATAAGCCGATGTGTGAAATCAGCTCGCCGATTTCATTGGCGGTTAAACCGTTATCCAAACCGCGATTCAGATGCACGCGTAACTGATCGGTCTGGTAGCCGGCCAGGGTTGCTGCAATAGTCGCGAGGCTTCGGTCACGCGCTGACAATTTATCTTCGCGGGTCCAGGTTTCTCCATAGACCAGACCGCTAATCAGTTCGTCGAGATAGGGTGCGGCAGGAAAGCGGCCATCGCCCATGGGGATGTCACGTGATTCAAACACCTGCTCTGCCACTCTTGCCGCATTTACGCCAGTAGGAAAGCCGGCATAGAAGGTTACGTGGTAAATAATTTCAGCAATTTCGTCGGGCGTGACGCCGTTATCGAGCGCACGACCTGTGTGATAGCGCACTTCGCTGGAGGCGTAGAGTGCGGTGCCCACTGCCACAGTGATCATGCTGCGATCCCTGGGTGACAGTTCCTCCCGCATCCAGGTTTCTGCATATACCACCTGGTTCAACAGATCGCGCAGGTAAGGAGTTTGTGGAAACGCACCGGGAAACTCCAGGTCCGGATCAGTCGGTGGTTCCCGATCGGACGCACCGGGAGGACTAGTGGGCAGTCCCCGCTCTTCGAACACTTCGGCCGCGACACGCGCTGCGTTTACGCCGGTTGGAAAGCCGGAGTACCACAGGGTATGGGCGATGATCTCGGAGATCTCGGCCTGGGTGACGCCGTTATCCAGGGCGCGACCCATGTGCAGACGCAGCTCGTTGGTGGCATACAGTGCCTGGTTCACCGCCACGGTGATCATGCTGCGATCCCGGGCTGACAGGCCGAGGCGTTCCCACACCTGGCCGTACACGTAGGTATTACGCACCTCGCCGAGGTAGGGCGCACCCTCGTAGAAGCCACTGGGTGCAGCCGGTTGCTGTGCGAACAGGGGAGGGAAGGCGAGAGAGCAGAACAGCAATAGGGTGAATAAAAGGGTGATTCGGGATTCAGGACGCGACATGGCTGTCCTCCTTCTTTTCTTGTAGTTAATCCGGGACAGGTTTATTTTTACCCGATGATAACAAAAAACCAGCTCCGCTCCGTTTTTCTGCTTCTCCTGTTCTCTTCCCTGGTGAATGCACAGGTAGATTCCCAGCCCATTCGCAATTGGCGCCAGGATAACGAACAAAACATTCTCAATACCTATTTCAGCCTGCTTGGTGTGCCGAATATCTCCCGTGGCAATGGCGACACAAGTGCCAATGTTCCAGTGCTTCGATCTCTGCTAACCGAGCAAGGCTTCACGGTCACTACCTCTGCTGATCGTTATCCAGAAGATGCCAACGCACCGGTGGTGTTTGCCCGCTATCAGGCGGAGAATGCTCTCGGCACCTTGCTGATGTACATTCACTACGATGGCCAGCCGGTGAATCCATCATTGTGGATTCACTGCCAGCCCTTCGAACCTTGCCTGGTGGATGGCGATCGGGTGGTGGACATCAATGCTACCAGTACCTTCGATCCCGAGTGGCGCATCTATGCGCGCTCTGCCTCAGACGACAAGGCGCCGATCATGTCCCTGGTGCAGGCCATGGCGGCTCTGCGCGCAACCGGGCAACAGCCACGCTGGAATCTGATCGTGATTCTCGATGGACAGGAAGAGAGTGGCGCAGGAAATTTTCGTCGTTACGTGCAGGCACATCCGGAGGAGTTCCGGGCAGACATGGCCATCACCCTCGACGGGCCACGTCACCCAAGCACCTTGCCTACCATGTATTACGGTGTGCGCGGCGGCGCGACGCTGGTGTTGAAAGTACACAGCGCCATGCAGGATCTGCACAGTGGCAACTATGGTAACTGGGCGCCGGATCCCTCGGTGCGTTTAGCGCGCTTGCTCACTTCCATGAAAGATGAAACCGGGCGCGTGACTATCGAGGGTTTCTATGACCAGGTGACGCCTTTAACTGAAACCGAACGCGGTGCGTTGGCATCAATTCCGGAAATTGAGGAAGAGCTGGCACAGACTTTTGGTATCGCCTCACCGGAACAACCCAACCAACGCCTGGAAACAAAATTAAACCTGCCTACATTGAATGTGTTGGCCATGGATTCCGGGGGCGGTTTCGCCGCGCCTTCCAGAACGGCTATACCTGCTTTTGCACAGGCGCGTATCGCCATGCGCCTGGTGAATGGCATCGATCCGAATTATCAATTGCAAACGGTGATCGATCACGTGCGTGCACAGGGCTTCGAGGTGGTGGAGAATCGGGAGCCGACTTTGCAGGAACTGCAAGCTTATCCGCTAATCGCCAGCGTACAGCATAACGGCGGTCGTGCTGCTACCCGTGTGTCCATGGATGATCCTCTGGGCAACATGGTTGCCGAAGCGTTGACCCTCGATGGAGTTGCGCCGGTGCAACTACCTACCCTTGGTGGCAGCCTACCCTTCGGTGACTTTTCGGAAGGAATGGGCATACCTACTTT